>Ga0207671_10000021_pt1 | contig 300409 bp, 278 predicted proteins | sample KBSC24metaG_FD_184352 | JGI IMG/M metagenome (GOLD analysis project Ga0207671, IMG submission 184352) | Corn rhizosphere microbial communities from Kellogg Biological Station, Michigan, USA - KBS C2-4 metaG (SPAdes) (version 2) | ecosystem: Host-associated > Plants > Roots > Rhizosphere >...
GACAACGTGAAGATGAAGGTGACCCTGATCGCGCCGATCGCGATGACGGACGGCCTGCGCTTCGCGATCCGCGAAGGCGGCCGCACCGTCGGCGCCGGCGTCGTCGCCAAGATCACCAAGTAAGTAGCCCGCCTTCGGGCGCGCGAAAGCCGGATCTGATCTGAAGGGAGCGGGGCGAAAGCCCCGCTCTTTTTTTGCGCATTTTTTGCACAAAGGGCTTCCCCTGGGGCTGGCGATCGGATATGCTTGACAAGTTATCCCTTTGCATTCGAGCCCGATGGCTCGAGGCACACAGCGAAATGAGGTGCAGGAAGCGCTTCGAGTTCGCATACAAGGACGTTGCGGGATCGCATGACGGCAGAGTGACCGCTCTGTTGCCATTTGCGTTTTCGCGTTCTATACTTTTCCGTCTGGGCAGACCGATATCGTCGGTCTGCCCGGTCTTTTAGGGGCTGATTGGCCGGGCTTTCCCGGTAGCTGTCGACCCCTCGCAGTACCAGCAGTACCAAGGGTTGTGCGGAATGGTGAGAAGCCATTCCGAATCACAGAATCGTTCTTTAGATAACAGGACACGGTTTATGGCGAACCAAAAGATTCGCATCCGGCTCAAGGCGTTCGATCATCGTCTGATCGACCGTTCGGCCAGCGAAATCGTCGAGACGGCCAAGCGCACCGGCGCCACGGTCCTCGGCCCGATCCCGCTGCCGACCAAGATCGAGCGTTACACCATTCTGGTGTCGCCGCACGTCGACAAAGATGCCCGCGACCAGTACGAGACCCGTACCCACAAGCGCGTGCTCGATATCGTTGACCCCAACGACAAGACCGTGGACGCGCTCATGAAGCTTGATCTCGCCGCTGGCGTCGATGTTCAGATCAAGCTCGGCTGAGCGATAGACAGGATACGAAGATGAGTATCGGACTGGTTGGCCGCAAGTGCGGCATGAGCCGACTCTTCACTGAAGACGGACGCTCGATTCCGGTGACGCTGATTGAAGCCACCCCGAATCGCGTCACCCAGCTGAAGACGGAAGATAACGATGGCTACAGCGCTGTGCAGGTCGCGGCGGGCGTCAAGCGCGCCTCCCTGCTGACCCAGCCGCTGAAGGGTCACTACGCGAAGGCGAAGGTCGAGCCGGGTCGTGGTCTGTGGGAGTTCCGCGTGTCTGCCGAGGATCTCGGCAAGTACAGCGTGGGCACCGAGATCAAGGCCGACGACGTGTTCCAGGTGGGTCAGATCGTTGACGTCGCCGGCGTGTCGAAGGGCAAGGGCTTCCAGGGCACCATCAAGCGCCACAACTTCACCATGGGCGACGCTACCCACGGTAACTCGCTGTCGCATCGCGCGCCGGGTTCTATCGGTCAGCGCCAGACCCCGGGTCGCGTGTTCCCTGGCAAGAAGATGTCCGGCCACATGGGTGCGGTGAACCGCACGCAGCAGGGTCTGGAAGTGGTCAAGGTCGACGCCGAGCGTCATCTGATCGCGGTCAAGGGCGCTGTCCCCGGTGCTACCGGTGGCGACGTCGTGATCCGTCCGACCACCAAGGGTTGAGGAGAGACGCCATGGAACTGAATGTCATTGGCGCCAAGCCGCTCAACGTGTCGGACGAAGTGTTCGGCGGTGAGTTCAAGCAAGCCCTGGTCCACCAGGTGGTTGTCGCCTACCAGGCCGGCGGTCGCGCCGGTACCAAGGCGCAGCTGTCCCGCGGTGAGCTGTCGGGTACCACCAAGAAGTTCAAGAAGCAGAAGGGCGGCGGCGCCCGTCACGGCGACTACCGTGCCCCGATCTTCGTCGGCGGCGGTGTCACTTTCGCGGCCAAGCCCCGCAACTTCGAACAGAAGGTCAACCGCAAGGCCTATCGCGTGGCGCTGCGCTCCATTCTCGCGGAGCTCAATCGCCAGGGTCGCCTGAAGGTCGTCGAGAGCTTCGGCATCGACACCCCGAAGACCAAGTCGATGGTCGCCAAGCTGGCCGAGCTGCAGGTTTCCGGTCGCGTGCTGCTGGTGTCGGAAGACTCCAACGAAGCCACCTTCCTGGCCGCGCGCAACATCCCGTACATCCACGTGGTGGACGTGCTGGCGCTGAACCCGGTCAGCCTGGTCGGTTCGGACCACGTCGTCGTGACCGTCGATGCGGTGAAGAAGATCGAGGAGTGGCTGGCATGAGCAACGAACGCATTCTCAACACGCTGCGCGCGCCGCACATCTCCGAGAAGGCGGCCCGTCTTGCCGAGGGCAACCAGTACGTTTTCGTGGTCGCCCCCGACGCGACCAAGGCCGATGTCCGCGCGGCGGTGGAGCAGATGTTCGACGTCAAGGTCGAGCAGGTGAACCTCGTCAACGCCAAGGGCAAGGTCAAGTCCTTCCGTTTCCGCGCTGGCAATCGTCAGGGCAAGCGCAAGGCCTATGTGCGCCTGGCCGATGGGCAGACCATCGACGTGGCGGCCAAGGCCTGAGCCAGGAGTTGAATTGAGATGGCACTGATCACTCACAAGCCGACCTCGGCCGGACGCCGCGACGCAGTCAGCGTGCGTACCCCGGGCCTGCACAAGGGCGCGCCTTACGCGGCCTTGACCGAAGCCCAGACCAAGACCGGCGGTCGCAACCATTACGGTCGCATCACCGTTCGTCACCAGGGCGGCGGTCATAAGCAGCGTTACCGCATCATCGATTTCAAGCGCGACAAGGAAGGCATCGCCGCCCGCGTCGAGCGCATCGAATACGATCCGAACCGCACCGCGCATATCGCGCTGCTGTGCTACGCCGACGGCGAGCGCCGCTACATCATCGCTCCCAAGGGTGTGCAGGCGGGCGACCGCCTGGTATCGGGCCACGACGCGCCGATCAAGCCCGGCAACAGCCTGCCGCTGCGTAATATCCCGGTCGGCTCGACCGTGCATTGCATCGAAATGAAGCCCGGCAAGGGCGCGCAGATCGCCCGCAGCGCCGGCGCCTCGGTGCAGCTGGTGGCCCGCGAGTCCGGTTACGCGACGCTCCGCCTGCGTTCCGGCGAAATGCGCCGCGTGCCGGTCGACTGCCGCGCCACCATCGGCGAAGTCGGCAACGGCGAGCACAGCTTGAAGAAGCTGGGCAAGGCCGGTGCCAAGCGTTGGCAGGGTATCCGCCCGACCGTTCGCGGTGTGGCGATGAACCCGGTCGACCATCCGCACGGTGGTGGTGAAGGCAAGACCTCCGGCGGCCGGCATCCGGTCAGCCCGTGGGGTACGCCGGCCAAGGGCTACAAGACCCGTAACAACAAGCGCACGCAGCAGTTCATCGTGCGTCGTCGCAAGTAACAGGAAACCGTCATGCCGCGTTCATTGAAGAAAGGTCCGTTCGTCGACCTTCACCTCGTGAAGAAGGTGGAAGCTGCGGTTTCCACCAATAACAAGCGTCCGATCAAGACCTGGTCGCGCCGCTCGATGATTCTGCCGGAAATGGTGGGATTGACCATCGCCATCCACAACGGTCGCCAGCACGTGCCGGTGCTCGTCAACGAGAACATGGTCGGGCATAAGCTCGGCGAGTTCGCGGTGACCCGCACCTTCAAGGGCCATGGCGGCGATAAGAAGGGCAAGTGATGAGCACCGAAGCCAAAGCAATCCTGCGCAGCGCCCGCATTTCGGCGCAGAAGGTGCGCCTGGTGGCTGACCTGGTCCGCGGCATGCCCGTGGGCCGCGCCAGCGACGTGCTCCAGTTCACCAACAAGAAGGCCGCGCACATTGTCCGCAAGGTGCTGCTGTCGGCCGTCGCCAATGCCGAGAACAACCTCGGCGCCGACGTGGACGAGCTGAAGATCGCTCGCATCTTCGTCGACGAAGGTCCGGCGATGAAGCGCATGTACGCCCGCGCCAAAGGCCGCGGTTCTCGCATCCTGAAGCGCACGAGCCACATCACTGTGGTCGTTGGCAACTGACTGGGGATATAGACGATGGGTCATAAAGTTCATCCCACCGGTATCCGCCTCGGCATTGCCAAGGACTGGAACTCGAAGTGGTACGCCAATAAGGGCGAATACGCCCAGTACCTCGCCGCCGACCTGAAGGTCCGCGAGATGCTGCGCAAGAAGCTGGCCCAGGCCGGCATCTCGAAGATCCAGATCGAGCGTCCGGCCAAGACCGCGCGCGTGACGATCCACACCGCCCGTCCGGGCGTGGTGATCGGCAAGAAGGGCGAGGACATCGAGAAGCTGCGCAAGGAAGTCAGCCAGCTGATGGGCGTCCCGGCGCACATCAACGTCAGCGAAGTGCGCAAGCCCGAGCTCGACGCGCAGCTGGTGGCCGAGTCGATCGCGCAGCAGCTCGAGCGCCGCATCATGTTCCGCCGCGCCATGAAGCGCTCGGTCGGCAACGCGATGCGCCTTGGCGCCCTGGGCATCAAGATCAACGTGTCCGGCCGTCTGAACGGCGCCGAGATCGCGCGCTCCGAGTGGGCCCGCGAAGGCCGCGTGCCGCTGCATACCCTGCGTGCGGACATCGACTACGGCTTCGCCGAAGCGCACACCACCTACGGTGTCATCGGCATCAAGGTGTGGATCTACAAGGGCGAAGTCTTCGACCTGTCCCAGGTGGGCCAGGAAGCGAAGGAAGAGCCGTCGCAGCCGCGCCGCGAAGGTGGCGAGGGTCGTCGTGAATCGCGTCGCGAGGGCGGTGAAGGCCGTCGCGAGCGGACGGCGAAGTAAGGAGAGTTGCCATGCTGCAACCCAAGCGAACCAAATTCCGCAAGCAGTTCAAGGGCCGCAACGACGGTCTGGCATTCAGCTCGAACCTCGTGAGCTTCGGCGAATACGGCCTCAAGGCCACCACGCACGGCGCGCTCACCGCGCGCCAGATCGAGGCGGCTCGTCGCTGCATCACGCGCTTCGTGAAGCGCGGCGGCAAGCTGTGGATCCGCGTGTTCCCGGACAAGCCGATCACCAAGAAGCCGATCGAAGTCCGAATGGGCGCCGGTAAGGGTGGTGTCGAGTACTGGGTCGCTCCGATCCAGCCGGGCCGCATGCTCTATGAAATCGAGGGCGTCGACGAGGCCACGGCACGCGAGGCGTTCCGCCTGGCCGCCGCCAAGCTCTCGGTCCAGACCCAGTTCGTATCCCGGGCGGTGATGTGATGGACATCAAAGATCTGATCAACAAATCGGCCGACGAGCTGAAGCAGCACCTGCTGGACCTGCGCAAGGAGCAGTTCAACCTGCGCATGCAGAAGGGCACCGGCCAGCTCAGCCAGCCGCACCAGCTGCGCCGCGTTCGGCGCGATATCGCCCGCGCGAAGTTCGCGCTCGGCGGCAAGAAGTAAGGACGGCGGACATGAGCGATAACGAAAAGCAGGCGCGCACCCTCGAGGGCCGCGTCATCAGCAACAAGATGGACAAGACGGTTACCGTCCTGATCGAGCGCCAGGTGCAGCACGGCCTGCTGGGCAAGATCATCCGCCGGTCGACCAAGCTGCACGCGCAGGACGACCTCGGTGCGAACGAGGGCGACCTGGTGCGCATCGCGGAATGCCGTCCGCTGTCCAAGACCAAGCATCACCGCGTGGTCGAAATCGTCACTCGCGCGGTCGGCTAAGGGGAGGGTGCAGACATGATTCAGATGCAAAGCACGCTTTCCGCGGCGGACAACAGCGGTGCGAAGGAACTGATGTGCATCAAGGTGCTCGGCGGCTCCAAGCGCCGTTACGCCGCGATCGGTGACGTGATCAAGGTCACCGTGAAGGATGCCATCCCGCGTGGCAAGGTGAAGAAGGGCGAGGTGTACAACGCCGTGGTGGTCCGTACCGCCAAGGGCGTGCGTCGTCCGGACGGCTCGCTGATCCGTTTCGACGGCAACGCGGCGGTCCTTCTCAACAACAAGCTCGAGCCGATCGGCACCCGTATCTTCGGACCGGTCACTCGCGAGCTGCGCAGCGAGCGCTTCATGAAGATCGTCTCGCTCGCACCCGAAGTGCTCTGAGCGGAGAACAGACATGAACCGTATCCGCAAGGGTGATCAGGTCATCGTGATCACCGGCAAGAACAAAGGTCAGCGCGGCGACGTGCTGCGCGTGGATGGCGATCGCGTGTTCGTCTCCAACGTGAACCTGGTCAAGCGTCACACCAAGCCGAATCCGCAGGCCAACCAGGCCGGCGGCATCGTCGAGCGTGAGGCCTCGATCCATATCTCCAATGTGCAGCTGTTCAACCCCGCTCAGAACAAGGGTGAACGCGTGGGCTTCAAGACGCTCGAAGATGGGCGCAAGGTCCGCGTGTTCAGTTCTGGCGAGGTCGTGGACGCGTAAGGAACACAAGTCATGACGCGCCTTGAAAAGTTTTACAAAGACGAAGTGGTCAAGAAGCTCACCGAGCGCTTTGGCTACGACAACGTGATGCAGGTTCCCCGCATCACCAAGATCACGCTGAACATGGGCGTGGGCGAAGCGGCGGGCAACAAGAAAGTGCTCGAGAACGCCGTGGCCGACATGGCCAAGATCTCCGGCCAGAAGCCGATCCAGACCAAGGCGCGCGTATCCGTCGCCTCGTTCAAGATCCGCGACGGCTGGCCGATCGGCTGCAAGGTCACCCTGCGCCGCGCCCAGATGTGGGAATTCCTGGATCGCCTGATCAATATCTCGCTGCCCCGTACCCGCGACTTCCGCGGTGTGTCGGGCCGCGCCTTCGATGGCCGTGGTAACTACAACTTCGGCATCAAGGAACAGATCATCTTCCCGGAAATCGACTTCGACGCCGTCGACGCGATGCGCGGTATGGATATTTCCATCACCACCACCGCCAAGTCGGACGAAGAGGCCAAGGCCCTGCTGGAAGCCTTCAGCTTCCCGTTCCGCAACTAAGAGAGCCGCGAGAGATTTATGGCCAAGACCTCCATGATTAACCGCGACCTCAAGCGGACCAAGATCGCCAAGAAGTACGCCGCCAAGCGTGCGGAACTGAAGGCGATCGTGCTGAGCCCCAAGGCGTCTTACGACGAGAAGATGGAGGCCCAGACCAAGCTGCAGAAGTTGCCGCGCGACGCCAGCCCGACCCGCCAGCGCACCCGTTGCGCCCTGACCGGTCGTCCGCGCGCCGTATACGCGAAGTTCGGCCTCGGCCGCAATAAGCTGCGCGAAGCCACCATGCGTGGCGACGTCCCCGGCCTGCGCAAGTCCAGCTGGTAAGACCCGCAATACGACCTGCCCGGGCACGCCCGGGCAGGTTCTTATGTCCGGGGGCGGGCCGTTCCTGAGCCGCCGCCGATGCGAAACGCGTGCCGTTATTCGCAAAATCGGAAAAGAGCTGTTATAGTCGTCCTTCTGCGCAAAGCAGACCGGCGCCTATGCCGGCTTACAACTCAATATTGATTTCCGGTTTTATCGGATATCGGTGCACTCTGAAGGATGTTTTTCATGAGCATGACTGATCCCATCGCCGATCTGTTTACGCGCATCCGCAATGCCCAGGCTACGGGCAAGCAGGCTGTCAGCGTGCCGTCGTCGAAGCTGAAGGTGGCGATCGCCAACCTTCTCAAGAACGAGGGCTACATCCTCGACGCCAAGACCTCCTCCCAGGAAGGCAAGCCGGTGCTCGAGATCAAGCTCAAGTATTTCGAAGGCCGTCCGGCCATCGAGAGTATTTCCCGCGTCAGCCGCTCGGGCCTCCGCGTGTACCGCGGCAAGGACCAGCTGCCGAAGGTCCTTGGTGGCCTGGGTATCTCGATCATCTCGACGTCCGCCGGTCTGCTGACCGACGCCCAGGCTCGCGCCAAGGGCCTCGGCGGCGAAATCATCGGCCAGGTCGCCTAAGGAGCCGACGATGTCCCGTGTAGCCAAGAAGATCATCAATCTGCCCAAGGGCGTCGAGCTGAAGGCTGGCGTTGAAGGCATCTCCGTCAAGGGCCCGAAGGGCACCCTGTCCACGCATAACCTGCCGGGCGTGTCCGTGGCCGTCGATAACGGCAACGTGAGCATCGTGCTGGCCGAGGGCGCCGACCACAAGTTCGGCGGCACCGCGCGCGCGCTGCTGGCCAACATGGTCAAGGGCGTGTCCGACGGCTACGAGCGCAAGCTCGAGCTGGTCGGCGTGGGTTACCGCGCCGCCATGCAGGGCAAGGCGCTGAACCTGAGCCTGGGCTTCTCCCATCCGGTCGTGTTCAACGCCCCGGAAGGCATCACGCTGGAGACCCCGACGCAGACCGAGATCCTGATCAAGGGTTCGGACAAGCAGCTCGTGGGCGAAGTGGCCGCCAAGATCCGTGGTTATCGTCCGCCGGAACCCTACAAGGGCAAGGGCGTGCGCTATGCCGGCGAGAAGATCACCCTGAAGGAAGCCAAGAAGGCCTAAGGCGCTGAAAAGCGCGTGCCTATCCGCTTCCTGGAGAGAACACGATGAACAAGAACGAATCCCGCCTGCGTCGCGCCAAGTCCACCCGCTCGCACATCCGCAAGCTGGGTGTGGCCCGCCTGTCCGTGCATCGCACCGGCCAGCACCTCTATGCCCAGGTGTTCGACGCCTCGGGCAAGAACGTGGTTGCCGCCGCTTCGACGGTGCAGAAGTCGATCGCCGAGGGCCTGAAAGGCACCAAGAACATCGAAGCCGCCACCGCCGTGGGCAAGGCGATCGCCGAGCGCGCCAAGGCCGCCGGCATCGAGGCCGTGGCCTTCGATCGCTCGGGCTTCCGCTATCACGGTCGCATCAAGGCTCTGGCCGATGCGGCTCGCGAAGCCGGCCTGAAGTTCTAAGACCCAGGGGCAGGGCTGTCCGCAGCACCTGCCCCGCTCGCTGTACCTACAACTCCAAGCGGCTCAGCCGCAAGCAGAAGTCCCGGATCTTCCGGGCATGACGGAAACGAATATGTCTTCTAACGATCGCGAAAATTCAGACGGCCTGCTCGAGAAGCTGATCGCCGTCAACCGCGTGGCCAAGACCGTCAAGGGCGGCCGCCAGATGAGCTTCACCGCGCTGACCGTGGTCGGTGACGGCGAAGGCCGCGTCGGCTTCGGCTACGGCAAGGCCCGCGAAGTGCCGGTGGCCATCTCCAAGGCCATGGATCGCGCCCGCCGCAACATGGTTTCGGTCGACCTGAACAACGGCACCCTGTGGTACGCCGTGAAGGCCAACCACGGCGCCGCGCGCGTGTTCATGCAGCCGGCTTCCGAAGGTACCGGCGTGATCGCCGGCGGCGCGATGCGCGCCGTGCTGGAAGTGGTCGGCGTCAAGAACGTGCTGGCCAAGGCCGTCGGTTCGCGCAACCCGATCAACCTGGTGCGCGCCACCATCAAGGGCCTGCAGGCTGTCGCTTCGCCGAAGCAGATCGCTGCCAAGCGCGGCAAGACCGTTGAAGAGGTGCTGGGCAATGGCTAACAACGAAAAGACCGTCCGCGTCCGCCTGGTCAAGGGCCTGCGCGGCGTGCAGAGCCGTCATCGCCTGAGCGTCAAGGCGCTCGGCCTGAACAAGCTCAACGACGTCCGTGAACTGAAGGACAGCCCGCAGGTGCGTGGCCTGATCAACACGGTCTATTACCTGGTCCGGGTCGAGGAGTAAGCATCATGCGTCTGAATGACATCAAGCCGGCCGCCGGCTCCCGCAAGACCCGCCTGCGCGTGGGTCGCGGTATCGGTTCGGGCCTGGGCAAGACCGCCGGCCGCGGCCACAAGGGTCAGCACGCCCGCGCGGGCGGCACCCACAAGTTCGGCTTCGAGGGCGGCCAGATGCCGCTGCAGCGTCGCCTGCCGAAGGTCGGCTTCCGCTCGAAGACCAAGGCCGAGAGCCAGGAAGTCTTCCTGTACCAGCTGGCCAACCTCAAGGCCGACGTGATCGACGTGGTCGTCCTGCACCAGGCCGGCCTGATCGACAGCCGCGCCAAGAAGGTCAAGGTCGTCGCCAAGGGCGAGATCGGTCGCGCCGTGAAGCTGTCGGGCGTGCTGGCCACGGCCGGCGCCAAGGCAGCGATCGAAGCTGCCGGCGGCAGCGTGGAGTAATCACGTGGCGGCAGCCAAGGGCCCTTCGCTCGGATCGCTCGGCAAGCTGACCGAACTGCGTCAGCGCATCTTCTTCGTGATTGGTGCGCTGATCGTCTTTCGTCTCGGTTCGTTCATTCCCGTTCCGGGCGTCAACCCCGAAGCGATGACCAGCCTGATTGAATCGGGCGGCGGCCTGATGAACATGTTCAACATGTTCTCGGGCGGTTCGCTGGCCCGCTTCTCGGTGTTCGCGCTCGGCGTGGTGCCGTATATCTCGGCATCCATCGTGGTGCAGATGATGGGAGCGGTGATTCCCAGCCTGCAGGCGCTGCGCAAGGAGGGTGAGTCCGGTCGTCGCAAGATGACTACCTACACCCGCTTCGGCACGGTCGGCCTGGCGGCCTTCCAGGCCTTCGGCATCGCCGTGGCGCTGCAGAAGCAGGTCGCCAACGGTGGCGCGCCGGTGGTCTATACGCCGGGCATGGGCTTCATCATGGCCTCGGTCGTCGGCCTTACCGCCGGCACCATGTTCCTGATGTGGCTGGGCGAGCAGATCACCGAGCGCGGCATCGGCAACGGCATTTCGCTGCTGATCTTCGCCGGCATCGTGGCGGGCCTGCCCGGCGCGGTGGCGCACACGCTGACCATGGCCAGCAATGGCGAGCTCAGCGTGATCAAGATGATCCTGGTGGTCGGCCTGATCCTGGCCGTGACGGCCTTCGTGGTGTTCATGGAGCGTGCCCAACGGCAGATCACCGTGAACTACGCGAGGCGCTCGGGCGGGCAGCGGGCCTACATGAACCAGACCTCGCACCTGCCGCTGAAGATCAACATGTCGGGCGTGATCCCGCCGATCTTCGCCTCGAGCCTGCTGATGTTCCCGGCCACGGCTGCCACCTGGCTCACCGCCGGCAACCAGTCGCGCTGGCTGCAGGAGCTCACCCAGGCGCTGACGCCGGGCGAGCCGCTGTACGACATCGTTTTTGCGGTCCTGGTCATCACCTTCGCCTTCTTCTATACGGCGATCGTGTTCAATTCCCAGGAAACCGCGGACAACCTCAAGCGGTCGGGTGCGCTGATTCCAGGCATCCGTCCGGGTCGCTCGACGGCCGACTACATCGACAGCGTGATGACCCGCCTCACCGGCGTCGGCGCGCTGTACCTGGTGCTGGTCTGTCTGGTGCCGTCGTTCATGCAAAAGGCTTGGCACGTTCCGTTCTACTTCGGCGGCACCTCTCTGCTGATCGTGGTGGTCGTGGTGATGGACTTCACTGCTCAGGTGCAGGCGCATCTGGTCAGTCACCAATATGAAAGTCTGCTCAAGAAGGCCAATCTCCGCCGCAACTGAGGCTGCTGGGGCGTCGGAGAGGGGTCTAAATCGGAGGGCGGCGGCACTAAGGGCCGCAGGGCTTTCCTGTCGGGATAATTCAGGTTAGAATTGCGCGTTTACCGCGCAAGAAACGCATCGGAGAAAGTACATCATGGCGCGCATCGCGGGTGTCAATTTGCCGGTCCACAAGCACGTGTGGGTTGGCCTGCAAAGCATTTACGGCATCGGCCGCAACCGGGCCAAGAAGGTCTGCGCGGACGCTGGCGTGGTTCCCTCCACGCCGATCAAGTCCCTCAGCGAGGGCGAGGTGGAGAAGCTCCGCCAGGAAATCGGCAAGTACGTCGTCGAAGGCGACCTGCGCCGCGAAGTCGGTATCGCCATCAAGCGCTTGATGGACCTGGGTTGCTACCGTGGCCTGCGTCATCGCCGCGGCCTGCCGGTGCGCGGCCAGCGCACGCGTACCAACGCTCGCACCCGCAAGGGTCCGCGTCGCGCGATCAAGAAGTAACGGATTCCTATCATGGCTAAGCCCGTCAAGACCAAGAAGAAGATCAAGCGCGTTGTCACGGATGCCGTGGCCCACGTGCAGGCCTCCTTCAACAACACCATCGTCACCATCACCGATCGCCAGGGCAACGCCCTGTCGTGGGCCACTGCTGGCGGCGCGGGTTTCCGCGGCTCCCGCAAGTCCACCCCGTTCGCTGCCCAGGTGGCCGCCGAGAAGGCCGGCCGCGCTGCTGGCGACTACGGCGTGAAGACGGTGGAAGTGCGTATCAAGGGCCCCGGCCCGGGCCGCGAGTCGGCCGTGCGTTCGCTGAACGCGCTGGGCTACAAGGTCCTGAACATCATCGACGTCACGCCGATTCCGCATAACGGCTGCCGTCCCCCCAAGAAGCGTCGAGTCTAAGGAGCTATAGACCATGGCACGTTATCGTGGAGCTACCTGCAAACTCGCGCGTCGTGAGGGTTCGGACCTCAGCCTGAAGTCCCCGGCGCGCGCCATCGACTCCAAGTGCAAGCTGGAGAACAAGCCCGGCCAGCATGGCGCCAACAAGCGCATGCGCATGTCGGACTACGCGCTGCAGCTGCGTGAGAAGCAGAAGGTCAAGCGCATCTATGGTGTGCTCGAGCGTCAGTTCAGCAACTACTACAGCAAGGCCTCGACCCTGAAGGGCAACACCGGCGAGAACCTGCTGCGCCTGCTGGAAAGCCGTCTGGACAACGTCGTTTACCGCATGGGCTTCGCGGTCACCCGCGCCCAGGCCCGCCAGCTGGTCAGCCACAAGGCGGTGCTGGTCAACGGCAAGAAGGTGAACATCCCGTCCTATCAGGTCCGTCCGGGCGACCAGGTCGCGCTGACCGAGCGTGCGCGCACCCAGCTGCGCGTGCAGGAAGCGGCGACCGTGTTCGACACCATGGACCTGCGTCCGCAGTGGGTCGAAGTGGACGCCAAGAAGTTCGAGGGCACCTTCAAGGCTGTGCCGGATCGTGGCGATCTGCCGTCCGACATCAACGAAAGCCTGATCGTCGAGCTTTATTCGAAGTAATTACCGGAGCACTGCATGGCAGTTTCGTCAACTAGCGTGCTGCGGCCTCGCGGCCTCAGCGTCGAGCAGCTCGCACCGAACCGCGCCAAGGTGGTGGTCGAGCCGCTCGAGCGTGGTTTCGGCCACACCCTGGGCAACGCGCTCCGTCGCGTGTTGCTCTCCTCGATTCCCGGCAGCGCCATTGTCGAGGTCGAGATCGACGGCGTGCTTCACGAGTACACCACCCTCGAGGGCCTGCAGGAGGACGTGATCGAAGTCCTGCTCAACCTCAAGGAAGTGGCCATCCGCCAGCATACGGGCGACGAAGTCACGCTGACCCTGTCCAAGAAGGGCAAGGGCGTGGTCACGGCCGGTGACATCACGGTCGACCACACGGTGGAGATCGTCAATCCCGAGCACGTGATCTGCCACCTGACCAAGGACATCTCGCTCAACATGCGCCTGAAGGTGCGTCGCGGCGTCGGCTACCAGCCGGCCAGTTCGCGCCAGCATCCGGACGAGGAAGCTCGTCCGATCGGTCGCCTGCAGCTGGATGCCTCGTTCGCGCCGGTGCTGCGCGTGGCTTACGAAGTGGATGCGGCTCGTGTCGAGCAGCGCACCAACCTCGACAAGCTCGTGCTGGACATCGAGACCAACGGCACCATCGGTGCGGAAGACGCGGTCCGCAAGGCCGCCGAGATCCTCAACGACCAGCTGTCGGTGTTCGGTGACTTCTCGCGTCGCGAGAGCGCCACCGACAAGGCGGAGAAGGGCGGGTTCGATCCGCTGCTGCTGCGTCCGATCGACGATCTGGAACTCACCGTGCGTTCGGCGAACTGCCTGAAGGCCGAGAGCATCTACTACATCGGCGACCTGGTGCAGAAGACCGAGGTCGAGCTGCTGAAGACGCCGAACCTGGGCAAGAAGTCGCTGACCGAGATCAAGGACGTCCTTGGCGGTCGTGGCCTGGCCCTGGGCATGAAGCTCGAGAACTGGCCGCCGCCGGGCCTGTCGCACGGCATGCAGCTGGGCTGATGCAATAAGCGGGGCGATCGGTTTTCGATCGCCCCGTGCATTTGAAAGATCCGGCGGATGCCATGCGCAGTTCTACCGGAAGCTGGAAGCGGTCCATAGAGGCCGCGCTCTTATAACGAGGCGTTCTTAGAGCCTTGAATAGCGGGTAACCGCGGGAAGCCGGTCATTCCGACCGGTTTTTCATAACAACAGACATAGAGAGTAAACGTCATGCGCCACCAGAAATCCGGTCGCAAGCTCAACCGTACGAGCAGCCACCGCGAAGCCATGTTCCGCAACATGGCCGCCTCGCTGATCAAGCACGAGCTGATCCGCACCACCCTGCCGAAGGCCAAGGAACTGCGCCGCGTCGCCGAGCCGCTCATCACGCTCGCCAAGACCGACGGCGTCGCCAACCGCCGCCTTGCTTTCTCGCGCCTGCGCGACAAGGAAGCCGTGGGCAAGCTGTTCGTGCAGCTCGGCCCGCGCTACAGCCAGCGTCCGGGCGGCTACCTGCGCATCCTCAAGTGCGGCTTCCGTCCGGGCGACAACGCCCCGATGGCTTATGTCGAGCTGGTGGATCGTCCGCGCGGCGAAGCCGTCGACGCCGAGTAAGACCAGGCTCAACGCAAGCCATACCAGAACCCCGGTCGGTATCCGACCGGGGTTTTTCTTTTCGGTTCCGGCTGCCGAAGACCGTCGAAACATGTCGAAACATTTAGACGGCCATAGGCCGAAAGCGTGCTGACAGCGCTCCAGTGAGCGGGTAATGTCGCCGTTCCGCACTGCAACAGTCCGCTGGCCATGAATCCACTCCGCTGGTCGTACCGCACCTCTTTCCTCGTCGGCGTCCTGGTCTGCGCCGCCCTGCTCGGATTCGCGCTCTACGCCGAATACGGGCTGCACATGGAGCCCTGTCCGCTGTGCATCTTCCAGCGCATCGCCTTCATGGTGATGGGCGTATTCTTCCTGGTCGGCGCCATCCATGGTCCCAAGGGCAAAGCTGCGCGCTGGACCTATGCGGTGGGCGCGATCCTGGGCGGCATCGGCGGCATCGCCACCGCGGCACGCCACCTGTGGATCCAGACCCTGCCGGCCGACCAGATCCCCGCCTGCGGCCCGAATCTCGGCTACATGATGGATGCGTTCCCCATGGCTAAGGTGCTGAAGATGGTGTTCACCGGCTCGGGCGAATGCGCCAAGGTCGAACCCATCCTCGGCCTGCCGATGCCGGCGTGGACCCTGCTCTGGTACGTGGCGCTGCTGGCACTGGTGCTGGTCGCCGCCACCCGCCGCGCGCGGCAATGAAGATCGAGAGGAAGCGCTTCGCCATGAACGCCGATACCCAGCTGTCCGCCTCGCCATCCGCGTGGACGCCCGCTTCCTGGCAGCGCCGCACGGCACTGCAGCAGCCGCTGTACGAGAACGCCGGCGAGCTCGCCCAGGCCACCGCGCACCTCGCGCGCCTGCCGCCCCTGGTTACCTCGTGGGAAGTGCTCGCGCTCAAGCAGGCGCTGGCCGAGGCGCAGGAAGGCCAGCGCTTCCTGCTGCAGGGCGGCGACTGTGCCGAAAGCTTCGCCGACTGCACCAGCCCGGTGATCTCCAACCGGCTCAAGGTACTGCTGCAGATGAGCCTGGTGTTGGTGCACGGCATGCGCATGCCGGTGCTGCGCGTGGGCCGCTTCGCCGGGCAGTACGCCAAGCCGCGTTCGACTGACATGGAAACGCGCGACGGCGTAACTCTGCCCAGCTTCCGCGGCGACCTGGTCAACAGTCCCGAATTCACCGCCGAGGCGCGGCGCGCCGATCCGCAGCGCCTGATCCAGGCGCATGCGCATTCGGCGCTGACCATGAACTTCGTGCGCGCGCTGATCGACGGCGGCTTCGCCGACCTGCATCACCCGGAATATTGGGACCTGGCCTGGGTGGAGCACTCGCCGCTGGCCGCCGAATACCGCCGCATGGTCGCCGGCATCGGCGATTCGCTGCGCTTCATGGAAACCCTGGCCGGGCCGATCGCCGGCTTCACCCGCGTCGACTTCTTCACCTCGCACGAAGCCCTGCTGCTGCACTACGAAGAGGCGCTGACGCGCCAGGTGCCGCGCCATCCGGGCTGGTTCAACCTGTCCACGCACTTCCCCTGGATCGGCATGCGCACCGCCGCGCTGGACGGCGCGCACGTGGAGTATTTCCGCGGCATCCGCAATCCGATCGCGGTAAAGGTCGGCCCGTCGGTGACGCCGGAACAACTGCTGCCGCTGGTCGAGGCGCTCAATCCCGACGATGAGCCCGGCCGCCTCACCCTGATCCATCGCATGGGCAACGCGCAGATCGCCAAGGCGCTGCCGCCGCTGCTGGAAGCGGTCAAGCGCGCCGGCCGCCGCGTGCTGTGGGTGGCCGATCCGATGCATGGCAATACCGAGAGCACCTCGAACGGCTACAAGACCCGCCGCTTCGACAATATCCGCGGTGAACTGGACCAGGCCTTCGACATCCACGCGGCCGCCGGCACGCGCCTGGGCGGCGTGCACCTGGAGCTCACCGGCGAGGACGTCACCGAATGCATGGGCGGCGCGCGCGACCTCAGCGAGGCCGATCTCGACCGCGCCTACAAGTCGACGGTGGATCCGCGCCTCAACTACGAGCAGTCGCTGGAGTTGGCGATGCTGATCGTGCACAAGTCGCAGAAGGGTGCTTGAGCCGGCAAGGCCGCAACGAAAAGGGCGCCGGTGGCGCCCTTTTTTTATCTCCGCAGGAAAGCCGGCCAGTCAGTGCTTCGCTTCCGCATCCGCCATCACCGGCTTCCCGCCCACCGTATCCAGGAACCTCGGCGCCCGCCACGCCTGCGCATGCTGCTCGTAGCCATAGGCGATCGTGATCAAGGTCGGCTCGCTCCACTTCGCGCCAAAGAACACGATGCCGACCGGCAGGTCGTGCGCAAAACCGGCCGGCACCGTGATCGACGGATAGCCCGCCACCGCCGCCGGCTGGGACGCGCCGCCCACGGTCGGATCGCCGCTCACCACGTGGTCGCCGAGCACCGGATCGGTCACGAAGGTCGGTCCCCACGACGGCGCCAGCAGCGCATCCAGATGATCCTTGGCCAGCGCGACGTCGATGCCCTCCGGCCCGGCGAAGCGCTTCGCCTTGGCCTGTGCTTCCACGTAATCCTTGTCGGTCAGCGGCCCCTTGGCCTGCGCCTGCTCGAACAGTTCCTGGCCGAACCACGGCATCTCGCGTTCGGCCTCGCGCTGGTTGAACGCAATGAGGTCGGCCAGCGTCTTCATCGACGTGCCGGTGCGGGTAGCGAGATATGCCTGCATATCCTGCTTGAGGTCATACAGCAGCACGGTGAGCTCCGGATCGCCCAGCTCCTTCAGATGCGGCAGCTCCACCGGATCGACGATCACCGCGCCTTGCGCCTTCATCAGCGCGATCGACTGCTCGAGGATGCGGTCGGCATTCGGTTCCGCCCCGGCCAGTCCCCGCACCACGCCGATGCGCTTGCCTTTCAGGCCGTTCGGGTCGAGGAAGCGCGTGTAGTCGGTCGCATGCTTGTCCGCCTCGGCCGTGGCCGGATCGCGCGGATCGCTGCCGGCGATCGCGCCCAGCACCGCGGCCGCATCGGCCACCGTGCGCGCCATCGGGCCGGCCGTGTCCTGGTTGTGGCTGATCGGGACGATGCCGCTGCGGCTGACCAGGCCGACCGTCGGCTTGATGCCGACGATGCCGTTCGCCGCGGCGGGGCAGATGATCGAGCCGTCCGTTTCCGAACCGATCGCCACCGTGGCCAGGCCCGCCGCCACCGCCGCGCCCGAGCCGGCGCTGGAGCCGCAGGGATTGCGGTCCAGCGCGTACGGATTGCGCGTCTGCCCGCCGCGCGCGCTCCAGCCGCTGCTGGCGTGGTTGGAGCGCATGTTGGCCCACTCGCTGAGGTTGGTCTTGCCCAGGATCAGCGCGCCGCTCTTGCGCAGCCGCGCCACCAGGCCGGCATCGCGCGGCGCCGGCGGCGCGTCGGCCAGGGCCAGCGAGCCGGCGGTGGTGAGCATGCGGTCGCCGGTATCGATGTTGTCCTTCAGCAGCACCGGGATGCCACGCAAGGCGCCCTTCGGCTTCTGCTGGTCGATCTGCGCGGCGAGCTTGAGCGCATCCGGATTGGTTTCCAGCACCGCGCGCAGCGCCGGGCCGTCGCGGTCGATGCGCTGGATGCGCTCCAGGAACAATCGCGCCAGCGCCTCGCTGCGCAGCTGCCCGGCATCCATGCGCTGCTGCAGTTCCTTGATCGAGGCCCAGGCCAGCGCAGGATCGGCCGACTGGGCGGGCAGGGCGGTGCTGGCGAGCAGCAGGGCGGCGAGCGAAAGCGAGAGCGGCAGGCGGGTCACGGCGGTCTCCGGTCGTGCGGCATGAGGCCGCATCGTAGCCGGATGGACCCCGGGTCGACGCATATAATCGCCGGATGGATACGAGAGCCCAGCTGTGCCATGCCAGGCGTGTGTGGTCCGCCATCGTGCTGTCAGCCGCCATGGCCATCGCCGGCGCGGTGCACGCGCAGGCGGCGGACAACGCGCCGCCGCACGTGCCCGATACGCTCAAGCAGCGCATCGCCAGCTGCACCGCCTGCCATGGCGAGCGCGGTGAAGGCACGCCGTCCAGCGGCTTCTTCCCGCGCCTGGCCGGCAAACCCGCCGGTTATCTCGCGCGCCAGCTGAAGGACTTCCAGGACGGCCTGCGCAAGTACGGCCCGATGGAATACACCACGCGCTATCTCACTCCCGACTACATGCGCGAGATCGCCGAATACTTCGCCGCGCAGGACGTGCCGTACGCGCGCTCGCCGATGCCGCGCATTGCGCCGGACGCGTTCAAGCGCGGCGAGGAGCTGGCCACCAAGGGCGATCCGTCGCGCAAGATCCCGCCCTGCGCGGCCTGCCACGGCACGCAGTTCACCGGCGTGCAGCCGGACGTGCCCGGCCTGGTCGGCCTGCCGTACGACTACATCAGCTCGCAGCTCGGTTCCTGGCGCACCAAGACGCGCGCCACGGTGGCGCCGGACTGCATGGCGGAGATCGCCAGCCGCCTGAGCGTCGAGGACATCAGCGCGGTCTCGGCCTGGCTGGCCGGCCGCGATCTGCCGGCGGACATGCATGCGCAGCCGGCCGGTTCGATCGCGCCGCCGCTGCATTGCGGCGTGCTCGGCGCGGGAGCGCAGCCATGAAGATCTTCCGCATCGGCATCGCCGTCGTCGTGCTGCTCGGCCTGGGGCTGGCCGGCTGGCTGTTCCTGCGCGGCGGCCAGCCGTCCGTGCCGCGTTCGGCCAGCCAGGTGGACACTGCCGCGCTCAAGGATCCCGCGCTGATCGCCAAGGGCGAATACCTCACCCTGGTCGGCGACTGCGCCTCCTGCCACACCGGGCAGGGCGGCGCGCGTTTCGCCGGCGGCCGCGTGGTCGGCACGCCGTTCGGCGACATCCCCGCGCCCAACCTCACGCCGGACCGCGAGACGGGTCTGGGCGAGTGGAGCTTCGAAGCGTTCCGCCAGGCGCTGCACAGCGGTGTCGACCGCCATGGCCAGTTCCTCTATCCGGCCTTCCCCTACACCTCGTACACCAAGGTGTCGCGCGACGACGCGCTGGCCATCTTCGCCTACCTGCAGTCGCTGCCGCCGCTCAAGCAGGCGGCGAAGCAGCCCGGGCTCGGCTTTCCCTACAACGTGCGCAACACCTTGAAGGCCTGGCGCGCGCTGTATTTCCGCGAAGGCGAATACGTCGCCGACAGCACCAAGTCGCCGGAGTGGAACCGTGGCGCCTACCTGGTGCAGGGCCTGGGCCACTGCAACGAATGCCACGTCGAGCGCGACTCGTTCGGCGGCATGCGCAGCGACCAGTCGCTGTCCGGCGGCCAGATCCCGGTGCAGAACTGGTACGCGCCGGATCTCAGCACGCAGGCCAATGGCGGCCTCGCCGGCTGGAGCGAACGCGACATCGCCGACCTGCTGAAGACCGGCCAGTCCGCCAAGGGGGCCGCGTTCGGCCCGATGGCCGAGGTGGTGGCGCGCAGCACCCAGCATCTGAACGATGCGGACCTGCATGCGATCGCCACTTACCTGCAGTCGCTGCCGGCGCGTCCGCGCGTGTCGTACGAGCCGTCGCCGCTGGATACCAAGCCGATGCTCGACCAGGGCGCCAAGGTCTACGCCGAGCGCTGCGCCGACTGCCACGGCCGGGACGGCCAGGGCGTGGCCGGCGTGTATCCGCCGCTCAGCGGCAATTCCTCGGTGAACGAACCCACCGGCATCAATGCGATCCGCGTGGTGCTGCTGGGCGGCTTCGCGCCGTCCACGCAGGGCAATCCGCGGCCCTATTCGATGCCGCCGTTCGCGCAGCAGCTCAACGACGCCGACGTCGCCGCGGTGGTCACCTACATCCGCCAGTCCTGGGGCAACCAGGCGCCGCTGGTGCAGGAGCGCGACGTGATCAAGTATCGGCATACGCCGATCGATTGATCGATTCGTAGGTTGGGGTTCGCCTGCGGCTCACCCCAACCTACGTCATGTGTCGCCGATCAGAAGCTGCGCCCGTCCACCGGAATGCGCTTGATGGCCGCCAGGTCGATCCCTTCCAGGCAACGCACATTCACTGCCGTCATCGCCGTGCCGTCCGGCGCGGTGCCCAGGGCGAACGGCGCGCAGCCGCACTGCTTGCAGAAGTGGTGCGCGATCGCATGCTTGTTGAAGTGATAGACGCCGACCTGGCCGTCCGCAGCATGCACGTGGGCCGATTCGCGCGGCACGAACCACAGCAGATAACCCTTGCGGCTGCAGTGCGAGCAATTGCATTCCATCGCCTGTTCGGGCGGCGCGGCGTCGACTTCCAGGGTGATCGCGCCGCAGTGGCAGCTGCCTTTGAGCATGGTCAGGTCCTCCTTGGGAAGAACCGCACCCTACGCACCCGGACGGCCATGGGCAACGCTGGCGCGCACCTGCGCCGCCAGCTCCAGCCATGGCGCCAGGTCCCAGTGCCCGCGCGCCTGCCCGGACGGCGACGGCAGCACGAACAGCCGGCTTGCGCCAAAGGTCTCCGGCTGCAGGCCATAACCGGCCGCGCGGCCCAGCGCGGCGCGCGCCGCGGCCTTGCTGGTGAAGGCGAGCAGGGCGGGCGCGTAGCGTTCGATCTTGGCGCGCAGCGCCGGCACGTCGAAGGCGTCGCGCGGCAGTTCGTCGTCGTTGCCGGCGTGCAGCTTGGCCACGTCGGTGAGGCCCAGGCCGTAGCCGGGCAGCAGCGGATATTCGGCCGGCGCCAGCAGGCGCGGGGTGAGGCCGGACGCGTGCAGCGCGCGCCAGAACATGTTGCCCGGATGCGCGTAGTAGGCCTGTTCGGCCGCCGAGCGCTTGCCCGCGGCGGTGCCGCAGAACACCAGCGCAAGCCCCGGCTGCAGCAGGTCGGGCAGGATGTGCGCCGGCTCAGTACGCGGCATCGGCGAGCAGGAAATCGGTGTACTGGAAGCGCCCGTCGCGCAGCGTGGATTCGCCGCGCCGCAGCACCAGCGGATGGCGGAACAGCGGGCCGCCATGGCTGAGCGTGTGGAACTCGCCGCGCTCGCCGCAGGGATCGACGCCAGTGGGCAGCGTATCCAGCAGCGCGTTGTCGAACGGACGGCCGCACCACGCGGCATCGAGCTGCTGCGTATCCACGCAGCACAGCACCGCGCGATGGCCTTCGCCGACGAAGCGCCGCGCCAGCGCGGCGGTGTCCTCGCCCCACAGCGGAAACACTGCGCGCCAGCCCAGGGCGCCGAGCTGGCGCACGCGGTAGTCGCGCACGTCGGCCAGGAACAGGTCGCCGAATGCGCAATGCCGCACGCCGGGCCAGTGCATGCGCGCCTCGGCCAGGGCGCGCGCCTGCGCGGCCTCGTAGTCCTCGTTGCCGCTGGGCCAGTCCAGCTCCGCCTCCAGCAGCGGCAGGCCCAGCGCCCGCGCCTGGGCCTGCAGCACCTCGCGGCGCGTGCCGTGCATGGCCACGCGCTGGTAGGTGCGGTTGACCGTGCACAGCAGGCCCACCACCTGCCAGCGCGGCTCGCGCAGCAGGGCTTGCAGGGCCAGCAGGCAGTCCTTGCCGCCGCTCCAGGCCAGCAGGATGGGCGTGGTTTGCATCGCCGTACTTTAACGGCAGCCGCGTCCGTTCATATCCAGACCACGCGACGTGAACATGGCCTGCGGCAGGGTGGGGCGCGACCTCGCCGCGGACCTGCTCCCCCCGATCGCGCATGGCTACCGACTTCGCCGCTTTCTGGAACGACCATCTGCTTGGCCGCCTCGGCATCACGGTGGCGGTCGCGCTGGCGCTGGCCTTCGTGCTGCGCCGCGTGGCGCGCGCCGTGCTGCGGCGGCTGTCGCGCCGGCATCCGGCTGCCTACGGCATGGTCAGCCGCGCCAATGCGCCGATGGAATGGCTGGTGCCGCTGCTGACCGTGTCGGTGGCGCTGCGCGTCACGCCGGATGTGGAGTCGCTGCGCTTGATGGGCGATCTCCGCCATGCGTTGCTGGTGGCGCTGATCGCCACCCTCACCTGGCTGGTGGTGCGCTGCATCGGCGCCCTGGAAGACCTGGTGATCCGCCTGCACCCGGTCGACCAGGCCGATAACCTGCGCGCCCGCAGCGTGGTCACCCAGGTCCGGGTGCTCAGCCGCTCGACCATGGTGCTGTTCATTCTGGCCGGCCTGGCCGCGGTGCTGATGACCATCCCCGGGGTGCGCCAGTTCGGCGCCAGCCTGCTGGCCTCGGCGGGCCTGGCCGGCCTGGCGCTGGGCATCGCCGCCAAGCCGGTGCTGAGCAACCTGATCGCCGGCCTGCAGATCGCCCTGGCCCAGCCGATCCGGCTGGACGACGTGGTGATCGTGAAGGGCGAATGGGGCCGCATCGAGGAGATCACCGGCACCTACGTGGTGGTGCGCATCTGGGACGAGCGCCGGCTGGTGGTGCCGCTGAACTGGTTCATCGAGAACCCGTTCGAGAACTGGACGCGCCGCAGCTCCCAGCTGATCGGCACGGTATTCCTGTGGGTCGATTACCGCCTGCCCGTGCCGCCCCTGCGGGCCGAACTGGAGCGCCTGTGCGAGGAGGCCAGGGAATGGGACCGCCGCGTCTGCGTGCTGCAGGTGGTCGACGCCGGCGACCGCGCCATGCAACTGCGCGCCCTGGTCAGCTCGGCCGACTCCGGCCAGGGCTGGGACCTGCGCTGCCGCATCCGCGAAGGGCTGATCGCCTTCGTCCAGCGCGAATATCCCCAGTACCTCCCGCGCACCCGGATCCAGTGGGAGCGCGAACCCGACGACGCACCGGCCGGCGGCCCGGCACCGGCGGCCGGGCCCTAGCCGGCGGCATTCCGGCGTGAACCCCGCACCCGCCGGTCCTGTCTGAGGGAACGCAGCTTCCGCGCCGGCCGGTCCGGTGGCGGGCGCTGGCACGACGGGGTTGGCGGGCTGCGCACTGGCGCATCGACGCCCGTCCGCCCAGCCGCTATAAAGACCCTCCGAGAGGGGAGTGTTCGGTGAGTGAAGAGATTCTGATCAATGTGACGCCGCGCGAAACCCGCGTCGGCGTGGTGGAAAACGGCATGCTGCAGGAAGTGCATGTCGAGCGAGCCTCCCGCCGCGGCTATGTGGGCAATGTCTACAAGGGTCGCGTGCAGCGCGTGATGCCGGGCATGCAGGCGGTGTTCGTCGATATCGGCCTGGAGCGCGCGGCGTTCCTGCACGCCTCCGACATCGTGCGTCCGCCCTTGCCGGTGGTCGCCGAAGGCGCCGAGGCGGTCGTGGTACCAGCCGGCAACGGCCCCACGCCGTCGATCACCGAGCTGGTGCACGAAGGGCAGGAGATCGTGGTCCAGGTGGTGAAGGACCCGATCGGCACCAAGGGCGCGCGGCTGTCCACCCATCTGTCCATCCCGTCGCGCTACCTGGTGCTGCTGCCGCATGCGCGCACGCTGGGCATTTCCGCGCGCATCGAGGACGAGGCCGAGCGCCAGCGCCTGAAAGAGGTGATGACCTCGCTGATCGGCGAGAACCCCTTGGGCTACATCGTGCGCACCAACGCCGAGGAGCAGACCGCCGAGTCGCTCGCCTTCGACGTCACCTACCTGGGCAAGGTGTGGCGCGTGGTGCAGGAGAACATCGCCAAGTCCAAGGTCGGCGAGCGCGTCTACGAGGAACTCTCGCTGCCGCTGCGCAGCCTGCGCGACATGCTCAACGACGACATCGAGAAGGTGCGCGTGGATTCGCGCGAGACCTACGAGAAGGTCGTCAAGTTCGTGCACAAGTTCATGCCCAGCCTGGACGACCGCGTCGAGCACTATTCGGGCGAACGCCCGATCTTCGACCTGTACGGCGTGGAAGACGAGATCCAGCGCGCGCTGAAGAAAGAAGTGCCGCTGAAATCCGGCGGCTACCTGATCGTCGACCAGACCGAGGCGATGACCACGATCGACGTCAACACCGGCGGCTACCTCGGCACGCGCAACCTGGAAGAGACCGTCTATCGCACCAATCTCGAAGCCGCGCAGGCGGCGGCGCGCCAGCTGCGGCTGCGCAACCTCGGCGGCATCATCATCATCGACTTCATCGATATGACCGACGAGGAGCACAAGCGCCAGGTGCTGCGCATGCTGGAAAAAGGCCTGCAGCGCGACCACGCCAAGACCACGGTGTATCCGATGTCCGCGCTGGGCCTGGTGGAGATGACGCGCAAGCGCACCACCGAAAGCCTGGAACGCCAGCTGTGCGAGCCGTGCCCTGCCTGCGGCGGCCGTGGCGCGGTGAAGACCGCCGAGACGGTGACCTACGAGATCTTCCGCGAGATCACCCGCGCGGTGCGTCAGTTCAACGCGGAAAAACTGCTGGTAATGGCCAGCCCGAAGGTGGTCGGCCGCATCCTCGAAGAGGAATCGGTGGCCGTGGCCGAATTGGAAGAGTTCATCTCCAAGAGCATACGCTTCCAGGCCGAAGAGCATTATTCGCAGGAACAGTTCGATGTGGTTCTCCTCTAGTTCACCGCGCGGCGAGAGCCGCCGGTGAACGTTTCCGTGCGCCAGCGCCTGCACCGGATCGCCCGCGCATTGGGCTGGGTGCTGGGCGTGTCCGTGATCAGCCTGGCCGTGCTCGCCGGGCTGATCCAGCTGCTGCTGCCGACCCTGGCCAGCCATCCGCAATGGGTGGCGGCGCAGCTGAGCCGGCTGCTGGAGCGGCCGGTCTCGTTCGCCTCGCTGGAGGGGCGCTGGGAACCGTCCGGCCCGCTGTTCGTGATGCGCAATACGGTGGTGGCCGCGGGCCCGGGCGAAAGCGCGCTGAGCATTCCGGAGACGGAACTGAAGCTGGATCTTGGCGGCTGGCTGATGCCGGCGCGCCACCTGGTCAACCTGCGCGTGCGCGGCATGCAACTGGACCTGGCGCGCGGCAAGGACGGCAGCTGGCACGTCAACGGCATCGGCGTGGCCGGCGGCGGCGAGCGCCAGAATCCTTCGTTCGGCCGCCTGTCGGTCGAGCTGTGGCTGCGCGACCTGCGCCTGGACATCGCCGACGAAACCACCGGCAAGCATTACGCGCTGCTGGCCAGGCAATTGCGTGTGAGCCGGCAGGGTGGCCGCGTGCGCGTCGGCGCGATCCTGCAGCGCGAAGGCGTGACCGGCGAGCTGCGCGGCGCCGGCAACTTCCGCGAGGACGGCGCCGACGGCCGGCTGTGGATCGCCGGCAGCAAGGTGGACCTGCGCGCCTTCGCCGCGGGCGTGGACCTGGGCGGCTACACGGTGGACAGCGGCAACGGCACCTTCGCCAGCTGGCTGGACTGGCGCGACGCCAAAGTGGTGCGCAACCTCACCCGCCTCGACCTCGACGGACTGGCGCTGACCAGCCCCGCGGGACACCAGGCGCGCGTGGCCTCGCTGCACGCGCTGGGCGACATGAACAAGACCGCGCAGGGTTTGCGCGTGCGCTGGGGCGCGGACGACGGCGGCGCGTTGGTGCTGGACGTGCGCAACGGCGCCGACGGCCATGCCGACGAGGCGCTGATCGCGGCGCGCGACCTGCAGCTCGGCGCGCTGGCGCCGTGGGCAGCGCTCAAGCCCGAGCTGTCGCCGGGCATGGCGCAGTGGCTGGGCACCGGCAAGCCGCGCGGCAAGCTCGGCCAGGTGGCGCTGCGCTGGACGCGCGCCGACGGCCTGGCCAGCGCCAATGTCGGCTTCAGCGGCCTGGGCGTCGACGCGGTGGGCAAGCTGCCCGGCATCGACCGTCTCGACGGCGTGCTGCGCGGCGACGCTGGCGCGCTGTCGGTCGAGCTGCCGCCGCAGGCCACCGTGCTGCGGTTCCCGCGTACCTTCCGCAAGCCCTTCGCGCTGTCGCGCCTGGCCGGCGATATCGCGGCATGGCACGAGGACGGCGACTGGCATCTGGGCATCGAGCCGCTGGACTTCGTCGGCGCGGGCTTCGGCGGGCAGGCGCGCGGCGAGATCCGTCTGCCCGATGCTGGCGGGCGTCCCTTCCTCGATCTGTACGCCATGCTCGACCACGCCGACATGGATGCGGCCAAGCTGTTCTGGCCGATCGATTCCATGTCGCCGCAGGCGATCGAATGGCTGGATCGCGCGCTGGTCGCCGGCAGGATCGAGCGCAGCGACATGCTGGTGCGCGGCGACTTGAAGGACTGGCCGTTCCACGCCAACGAAGGCCGCTTCGAAGCCCGCGCCGAGCTCAGCGGGCTGAGCCTGGACTACGGCAGGAACTGGCCGCGCGCCGAGGGTATCGACGCGGTCGCCAACTTCGTCAACAACAGCATGCTGGTCGAAGCCAGCGGCGGCGAATCGCTGGGCGTGAAGACCGAGCGGGCGGTGGCGGTGATTCCGGATCTGGCCCATACCGTGCTGGACCTCAACGTGCACGGCTCCGGCAGCGGCGCCAGCCTGATGGATTTCGTCAAGCACAGCCCGATCGGCAGCCGCCAGGCCGACACCCTCAACAAGCTGAGCCTGGGCGGCGCCGCCACCTTCGATTTCCATCTCTCGCTGCCGATGAACAACGCCAGGGAATTCTTCCTCAACGGCACTACCGACCTGAAGGACGTCGACCTCAACGCGCCGGACTGGAACCTCAAGCTCGACAAGATCAGCGGCCAGGCGAGCTTCGACGGGCACGGCTTCCGCGCCGGGGCGCTGGACACCGTATTCCGCGGCCAGCCGTCCAAGCTGGACATCGCCATCGCCGGCGCCACCGGCCGGCCGGACACCGAATTCTCCGCGCGCCTCAGCGGCCGCTACGGCATGGCCGAGCTGGTGCAGGGGCTGTCCCAGCTGGATTGGTTGAAGGATGTCGCCAGCGGCCGCAGCGACACCACCGTGGGCTTCGACATCGTGCGCCCGGACACCGTGGCCAGTGCCGCGCAGCTGCTGACCCTGGACACCAACTTCGCCGGCATGGCGCTGGACCTGCCGGCGCCGCTGAAGAAATCCGCCGACGCCAGCCTGCCGACGCACCTGGCGCTGACCTTGCCGGTGTCGGGCGGCGACCTGCAGATCGCGCTGGGCCAGGTGATGCGCCAGCGCTTCCGCTTGCCCGACGACAAGCGCCCGCTGGCCGCGAGTTTCGCCTTCGGCACGCGCATGCCCGACACCGTGCCGGACAAGGGCATTCGCGTGCGCGGGCGCGCCGCGCGCATGGACGTCACCGGCTGGGTGCAGCGCGCCGTGGCCGGCAGCAGCACCGGCGGGCCGGGGCTGGAGAGCATCGACGTGAGCGCGGACCAGGCCGAGCTGTTCGGCCATCCGTTTCCGTCGATGCGCATCCAGGCCGCGCCGGAGAGCGGGCAGTTGAACGTGGACGTGGACAGCGCGGATATCGTCGGGCGTTTCATCGTGCCCACCGACGATCTCGACAAGCGCGGCGTCACCGCACGCCTGCAGCGCCTGTATTGGCCCAAGACCAGCGGCCGCTCCAGCGACGCCAAGACCAATTCCGGCGACCCGCCGAAGACCGATCCGGCCAACACCGGCATCACGCCATCGTCCCTGCCGCCGTTCCATCTCTGGGTCGGCGACCTGCGCTTCGGCGAATCCAGGCTCGGCGAGGCGCGCCTGGAAACCTGGCCGACCGACCGCGGCCTGCATATCGACCAGCTGCGCGCGCAGTCGCGCAGCGTGCAGATCAACGGCAGCGGCGACTGGGACGGCACGGCGACCAGCAGCCGCAGCCATCTGCGCATCGATTTCGCCGCGGAAAACCTCGGCGACATGCTCGGCGCGTTCGGCTTCGCCGGCCTGTTCAACGGCGGCAAGACGCGCGCGCACCTGGACGCCACCTGGCCCGGCGCGCCGTCGGCGATGGAGCTGGCCAACATGGACGGCAAGCTCGGCATCCAGGTCACCGATGGCAGCATTCCCGAGGTCGCCCCCGGCGTGGGCCGTCTGTTCGGCCTGGTGTCGCTGGTGGAGCTGCCGCGTCGCCTGACCCTGGATTTCGGCGACGTGTTCGGCAAGGGGCTGGCGTTCGACTCGATCACCGGCGACTTCGTGCTGGCCGACGGCAACGCCACCACCAACAACCTGTCCATGCGCGGACCTGCGGCGGAGATCAATATCAAGGGCCGCACCGGCCTGCGCGCGAAGGACTACGACCAGCAGGCGCTGGTGATCCCGCATCTGGGCAGCAGCCTGCCGATCGTCGGCGCGGTGGTGGCCGGGCCGCTCGGCGCGGCCGCGGGTTTCGTCGCGCAGGGACTGCTCGGACGCGGCCTCAACCGCGTGGCCAGCGCGCGCTATCACATCGGCGGCAGCTGGGATAAGCCGGACATTTCGCTGGTGGAGAAGAAGAACCTCTCCGCCGCGGAAGCCGCGTCGTCCACGGCTCCCGCACCTGTCGCCGCACCGGCGCCGGCGAGCAGCTCGGCGCGCTGAGCGCGCTCAGGATCGGCGCGCTCAGGATTCCGTGGGTTCGACGGGCTTGGTGCTGCCGCGGAACGGGAACAGCTGCTGGCGCACGAAGCCGTCCGGCATGTAGTCGCCGACCACGCCGTACTTCTCCGGGAATTTCTTCGTCGACTTCACCGCGGTGCCGAAAAGGTAGTCGAGGAAGGCGTAGTGCGCCGCGTAGTTCTTGTCGATCGCCTCGTCGTCGGAGGCGTGGTGCCAGTGGTGGAAGTCCGGCGTTACCACCAGGTATTTCAGCGGGCCCCACGGCAGGTGCACGTTGGCGTGGTTGAACACCGCCTGGAAGCCGACCACGATGATGTAGGCATTCATCACGCCTTCGCTGAAACCCAGGATGTACAGCGGCGCCAGCACGCAGACGCGGGTGAAGATCAGCTCCAGCATGTGCTGGCGCGAGCCGGCCAGCCAGTCCATGGTCTTCACGCTGTGGTGCACCGCGTGGAACCGCCACAGGAACGGCACCTCGTGGTACGCGCGGTGCGTCCAGTACTGCGCCAGGTCCGCCACCAGGATGCACAGCAGCAGCTGCGGCACGAAGGCGATATCGCGCACGGTCTGCTGGAAGCCGCTGGAGACCAGCCAGCCGAACAGGTGGTGCAGCAGGAAGTTCACCACCAGCAGGGCCAGGCCGACGATGAAATGGTTCACCGCGAAATGCTTGAGGTCCGTCTGCCATTCCTTGCGGAACAGCGACTGGCCCTTGTACAGCGGGAACAGCTTCTCGATCACCACGAAGATCAGCGTCGAGCCGAGCAGGTCGAGGATGAACCAGTCCAGCCCGATGTATGGCGTATGGTCGGGAAAGCTGCCCACCGGCACGCGCGAGCCGCCCATCGCGGTGGCGGCGACCACCAGGGCGAAGGCGACGATGTTGATGTTGCGCAGGCGGCCGAGGATCACGTTGCCGAGCGAGATGCCGCCGGCGATCAGCAGCGCCGCCAACAGCAGCTGGCGCAGCACGTCGACGGAATACTTGTGGCGCAGGTCCGGCGTGGTCAGGTACTGCGGGAAGTGAAAGGCCAGCACGCCGAGCAGGCTGAGGGTGCCTAGAGACAATGCGATCACGCTGCTGATCTTGCCCAGGCCCGGCTTGAGCTCGCCGTCGCGATGCAGCAGTTCGCGGGTGTCCTCGAGCGGGGCTTTGACAGTGCGGTCGATGACCTTGTGGGCCAGCTCGCGTTTGGAGGTGTCGCTCATCGGTGGTCCTTCACGTGGGGCGCCGGTCCGTCCCGGCCAGCCTGGAGCATGGTAGCCGGCCGGGGCCGCGCTGCTCCACTGTGGCTTTAAACGGCTGGCGCCGGCCCCACTTGCTACAGTCTGCGTTCCCATCGACATGGCCTAAGAACCTATGGATTCATTGATCGCCCAGGCCGAGCGCCGCCTCCTGGCGCCGGGCGGCCTGGCCGCCACCGACCTCGACCGCGTGTTCGCCCAGCTGATGGGCCCGTCCATCGACGCCGCGGACCTGTATTTCCAGCATTCGCGCAGCGAGTCGTGGATCCTGGAAGAGGGCATCGTCAAGGACGGCAACCACTCGATCGAGCAGGGCGTGGGTGTGCGCGCCATCGCCGGCGAGAAGACCGGCTTTGCCTATTCCGACGAGATCGTGCTGCCGCAGCTGCTGGACGCCTCGCGCGCCGCGCGGGCGATCGCCCAGGACGGCAACGGCGCCGGCAAGCCGCTGGCGCTGCATGGCGCGCGAGCGCTGTATCCGGCGATCGATCCGGTGGAAAGCCTGCCCAACCCCGACAAGATCGCCCTGCTGCGCGAGGTGGATGCCTATGCGCGCTCGCGCGATCCGCGCGTGAAGCAGGTGATGGTCAGTATCGCGGCGATCATGGACACCATCCTGGTGGCGTCCTCCGACGGCACCCTGGCCGCGGACGTGCGCCCGCTGGTGCGCCTGAGCGTGCAGGTGATCGCCGAGCAGAACGGCCGCCGCGAGCAGGGCCATGCCGGCGGCGGCGGCCGCTACGGCTATCGCGAGCTGATGGAAAACGGCCGCGCCCTGGCCTTCGCCGACGAGGCGGTGCGCCAGGCCCTGGTCAATCTCGACGCGGTCGATGCGCCGGCCGGCAGCATGACCGTGGTGCTCGGCCCCGGCTGGCCCGGCGTGCTGCTGCACGAGGCGATCGGCCACGGCCTGGAAGGCGACTTCAACCGCAAGGGCAGCTCCGCCTTCGCCGGCCGCATCGGCCAGCGCGTGGCGGCGCCCGGCGTCACCGTGGTCGACGACGGCACCCTGCCGGGCCGCCGCGGCTCGCTCAGCATCGACGACGAGGGCACGCCGACCGAGTGCACCACCCTGATCGAGGACGGCATCCTCAAGGGCTACATGCAGGACAAGCTCAACGCGCGCCTGATGGGCATGCAGCCGACCGGCAACGGCCGCCGCGAATCCTTCGCGCAGCTGCCGATGCCGCGCATGACCAACACCTACATGCTGGCCGGCCAGCACGATCCGCAGGAGATCATCCGCTCGGTCAAGCGCGGCCTGTACGCGGTGAATTTCGGCGGCGGGCAGGTCGATATCACCAGCGGCAAGTTCACCTTCTCCGCCAGCGAGGCCTATCTGATCGAAGACGGCAAGGTCACCGTGCCGGTGAAGGGCGCCACCCTGATCGGCAGCGGCCCGGACGTGCTCACGCGCGTGTCGATGATCGGCAACGATCTGGCGCTCGATGAAGGCGTCGGCGTGTGCGGCAAGGACGGGCAGAGCGTGCCGGTGGGCGTGGGCCAGCCGACCTTGCGCGTGGATGGCATGACGGTGGGCGGCACCGCATCGTAGCGCCGCCGTAGATTGGAGTGAGCCAAAGGCGAACCCCAACTGGCGTGCAGGTGGGTCGCAACGTTGGGGTTCGCCTTTGGCTCACCCCAACCTGCGTCACTCGTCGCCCGCTGCGGCCAGGTCTTTCAGCAGCTGGAAAATCTCGCGGTACGCGCGCGGGGGCTTGTTCTTCTCGCGCTCCAGCCGCGCCTGGCGCAGCAGCGAGCGCAGGTGCTGGCGATCGAGCTGCGGATAGGTGGCGATCAGCTGCGGCAGTGCGTTGTCCTCGTCGTCGAGCAGCCTGTCGCGGGTCGCTTCCAGGCGATGCATCGCCGCCGTTTCCTGGCGCTGGCGCTCGCGGTTCTCGCCCAGCGCGGCGCGCACGCCGTCGAAGACCTCGCTGTCGTGCTTGCGCATGGTCTTGGCGAGGAAGCCGAGCTGGCGCTTGCGCGCGATGTGCGAAGTGATCTTGCGCGTGTTGGCGATCTCGCGCAGCACGTCCTCCGGCAGGTCGAGCTTGGCCAGGCGGCTCGGCGGCAGGTCCACCAGCTGCTGGGCCAGCTCGAGCACGGCCAGCGCATCGCGGCGCTGCTGCGTGCGCGTCGGGCCGTAGTCGTGATCGGGGTCGTCGGTATAGGTGCGATTCACGGGTTCTGTCTCTTCATGCTTCAGGGCGCGGCGACGGCGGCGCCGATGGCGATACCGGGTTCGGCGCGTTCGAGCGCAAAGCGCGGCACGGTCTTGCCGTCCACCTGCACGGTCTCGCAGAACATCGCGGCGGGACGGACCCACAGGCCATGTTCGCCGTACAGCGCCTGGTAGACCACGAGCGGTTCCATCGTCTCGCTGTGGCGGGCGGTGCCGAGCACGCGGTAAGGCTGCCCTTTGTAGTGACGGTAAAGGCCGGTCTCCGGCACCATGGCGCTTTTCTCCGCGGCGAAGGCTTTGCATCGGCCGCGGTGCCCCCAATTCGGGAGGCCGCGCGGTTCGAGCAGGAATGGGCCGCGTATTCTACCCGCCAGCATTCAGGAAGCCCACGTGAGCGCGACCCTCGTTCCCTCCGACCGCCCCTCCGACCGCAGCCAGCAGGACCTGGATCGCCTCGCCGAGCTCGCGCAGGACGTCATCCGCCGCGCCCGCGCCGCCGGCGCCAGCCAGGCCGAGGTAGCCGCCAGCATCGACACCGGGCTCAACGTGAACGTGCGCCTGGGCGAAGTGGAGACGGTGGAGCACAACCGCGACCGCGGTTTCGGCCTCACCGTGTACTTCGGGCAGCGCAAGGGCTCGGCCAGCACGGCGGACCTCAATCCGGACTCGGTCCAGGCCACGCTAGACCAGGCCTGCGCGATCGCCCGCTACACCGAGGAAGATCCCGCCGCCGGCCTCGCCGATCCGGCGCGCATGGCCGATGCCTTCCCCGACCTGGACCTGTGGCACCCGTGGGCGCTGGATACGCCGGCGGCGATCGAGCTGGGCCAGCGCATCGAGGCGGCCGGCCGAGCGCACGCGGGCATCACCAATTCCGAGGGCGCCAGCGTGCAGGTGGGCGAGAGCCTGTCGGTCTACGCCAATTCGCATGGCTTCATCGGGCGCGAGCGCGGCACGCGGCATTCGCTGTCGCTGTCGCTGATCGCCGGGGACGACGACGGCATGCAGCGCGACTACTGGTACGACAGCGTGCGCAGCGCCGGCGACTTCATGGATGCACGGACGCTGGGCGACAAGGCGGCCAGGCGCACCCTGGCGCGGCTGGGCGCGCGTCGCCTGTCGACGCGGCAGAGTCCGGTGCTGTTCGCGCCGGAGATCGCGCGCGGCCTGATCGGCCACCTGGTGGGCGCGGTCAGCGGCGGCGCGTTGTACCGGCGCGCCAGCTTCCTGCTCGACCACGTCGGCAAGCCAGTGATGCCGTCGTGGCTGCGCATCGTGGAGCGGCCCTTGCTGTCGCGCGGCCAGGGCTCGGGCGCGTTCGATGCCGAGGGCGTGGCCACCCGCGACAGCTCGCTGGTCGAGGACGGCGTGCTGGCGCGCTACGTGCTGGGCAGCTATTCGGCCCGCAAGCTGGGCCTGGAATCGACCGGCAATGCCGGTGGCATCCACAACCTGATCGTGGAGGCCGGCGCCGCCGACCAGGGCCGCGAGGACTTCGACGGCATGCTCCGGCGCCTGGGCACCGGCCTGCTGGTGACCGAGGTGATGGGGCAGGGTGTGAACACCATCACCGGCGACTATTCGCGCGGCGCGGCCGGCTTCTGGGTGGAGAACGGCCGCATCGCCTACCCGGTGGAAGAGATCACCATCGCCGCCAACCTGCGCGAGATGTACCTGGGTATCCAGGCGGTGGGCACCGACGTGGATCCGCGCTCGCATCTGCTGACCGGGTCGATCCTGCTGGACAAGATGACCATCGCGGGCGAGTGAGCTTGAGCCCCTCTCCCTCCGGCGACCCGAAGGTAGTCCCCGTGGGAGAGAGGGGTTGGGGTGAGGGTACGGGCGGAGTGGGGCGTTGCACTCCGCCCGTACCCTCATCCGGCTGCCGCCACCTTCTCCCGGAGGGAGAAGGATTCAACCTGGGGACTGAGGCTAGGTCTCTGGTTGGCTCGGCAAACCGCCACGCCCCTTGCTAGCATCGGCGCCACCGGCACCGAGGCCGGATCACCGCATGGCCAGGAGAGCACGCATGAGCGTCCCACCCGAATCCGTCGAGCCTTCAAGCGATCCCACTCCGCCCTCGGACATGCCCACCCCCGAGGAACGCCAGTGGGCCATGCTGGCCCATCTGTCGGCCCTGCTGGGCACCCTGGTCACCGGCGCCTGGTTCGGCATCGGTTGCTTCCTGGGGCCGCTGATCATCTGGCTGGTCAAGCGCGAGACCATGCCCTTCGTCGACGACCAGGCCAAGGAAGCGCTGAACTTCAACATCACCATGGCGATCATCGCGGTGGTGCTGCTGCTGATCACCGTGCTGACCTTAGGAATAGGCATCATCCTGGCCGTGCCGGCGGGCATCATCATCGGCATCGCCTGGCTGGTCCTGGTGATCATGGCGACCATCAAGTCGAACGAAGGCGAGCGTTACCGCTATCCGTTCTGCCTGCGCCTGATCAAGTAAGCGCACACTTCACCGGAAACGAAAGAGGCAGCCTGCGGGCTGCCTCTTTGCGTTTCAGTGGTGGCGGCGGGCCGCGTACAGCGCCAGCCGCTCCAGCAGGGCGCCGCGTTCGCCCAGCGGGGCGATCGCCTCCAGCGCCGTGGCGGTGAGCTCGTCCAGCCGCGCGCGCGAGGCGTCCAGGCCGATGATCGAGGGAAAGGTCGGCTTGTCGGCGGCCGCGTCCTTGCCGGCGGTCTTGCCGATCACCGCGGACTCGCCCTCGACATCGAGGATGTCGTCGCGCACCTGGAAGGCCAGGCCCACGGCGTGGGCGTAGCGGTCCAGCGCATCCAGCGCGAATGGGTCCGCCGTCGCGGCGAGCGCGCCGAGCCGGACCGAGGCGCGGATCAGCGCGCCGGTCTTGCAGGCGTGCATGTGTTCCAGCTCGGCCAGGCTGAGCGGGTGGCCGACCGCGGCCAGGTCCAGCGCCTGTCCGCCGGCCATGCCTTCGGCGCCGCAGGCGCGGCCCAGCGTGCGCAGCATCGCCACGCAGCGCGAGGCGTCGGCGCCGGCGTCGTTGGCCAGCAGTTCGAAAGCCAGCGCCTGCAGGGCGTCGCCGGCCAGGATCGCCATCGCCTCGCCGAACACCACGTGGCAGGTGGGGCGGCCGCGGCGCAGGTCGTCGTCGTCCATCGCCGGCAGGTCGTCATGCACCAGCGAGTAGGCGTGGATCAGTTCCACCGCGCAGGCCGGCGCATCGAGCGCGCCGCCGTCCTCGCCCAGGGCGTGGCCGGCCGCATACACCAGCAGCGGGCGCAGCCGCTTGCCGCCGCCCAGCACGGCATAGCGCATGGCGCGGTGCAGTTCGGCGGGGGAGCGGTCTTCGGCGGGGAGGGCCCGGGCCAGGGCCTGGTCGGCGCGGGCGATCAACGCCCTGAGCGCCGGACCTAGATCAAAGTTCGGGTTCAAACGGTTCTGCGCTGTCGGGGGCTTCGGGATCGAGCAGCAGCCTCACGCGCAGTTCGGCCTGTTCCAGCGCCTGCTGGCAATGCCGGTAGAGGCCGATGCCGCGTTCGAACGAAGCCAGGGAATCGTCCAGGCTCAGGTCGCCGCCTTCCATGCGCGCCACCAGCTGCTCGAGCTCGTCCAGCGAATGTTCGAAATCGGCGGGAGAAGCGGGTTCGGCGGGGGAGGGAGCAGGCTTGGCCATGGCCGGAAAAATTAACGCAGCGACCGTCCGGAATCAATCCGCGCAACGCCAGTGCGGCGTTCCGCCGGCGCCGCGGAACCAGATTTCGCCCGCTTCGCTGCGCCACCGGTCGGCCACGGCGAGCAGTTCGTCGCCGGCATAGATCAGCGGACAGGCCGCGCGCCGCCACGGCGGCAGTCCGGCCTGCTGGAACAGGTCGCGCAGTTCCCGCGTATGGCGGTCGCCGCTGGGACGGATGCGTTCGCCGCCCCGGCGCAGCCGCACGGTCAGTGCCTCGCGCAGCGGCGGGCCCTGCCATGCCAGCAGGCCGCCATCGGGCAGCGTCAGCGGCTGTCCCGTCCAGGCGGCCTGCCAGTCCGGCGGCAGCGTCCGTGCGGGCGCCAGCGCCCATAGCCGCCCCTTCCAGATGCGCAGGTCGGTGTCCGGCCAGTGGATGCAGGGCACGCGGCCTTCGCGCAGGTCGCGCAGCTGGCGCTCGATCTGTGCGCGTTGCGCCAGGGTGGGGATGCGCCGGCCGCGCGCGCGCAGCCAGTGATCGAGCAGCGGATCGCGCAGCGCCGGCGGCAGGGCCAGCCAGGCGGCCGCATCGAGGCTGCCGGTGGCGTTGTCGTGCAACTGCGCGAACGCGGCCAGCCATTGCGTGCGCAGCGCGTCGGCGGCGGCGCGCTGATGCGCAGCGGCGTGCAGGATGGAGTCGATCGCGTGCGGCCAATGCCCGACCACATGCGGCAGGATTTCGTTGCGCAGATAGTTGCGCGAGAGCTGCGTGTCGGCGTTCGACGGATCGTCGATCACCGGCAGATGATGGCGCTGCACGTATTGGCGCAACACCTCGCGCGGCGTCTGCAGCAACGGGCGCCAAAGCATGCCGGCGCCGAGCGGGCGCAGTTCGCGCATGCCGCCCAGGCCTTCCGGCCCGCTGCCGCGCAGCAGCTTGAGCAGCACGGTCTCGGCCTGGTCGTCGCGATGATGGCCGGGCAGCAGCCATTCGCCCGCGCGCAGCACCTCGGCGAAGGCCGCATAGCGTGCATGGCGCGCGGCGGCTTCGATGCCTTCGCCGCCGTGCCGTTCCACCTGCACACGCACGACAGTGCATTCGATTTCCAGCACGGAGCAGAACTGCCGCGCCTGCTCCGCCCATGCGCCGCTGTGCGCATGCAGGCCATGGTCGACGTGCACCGCGCGCAGTCCGCGCGCGCGTGCTTCCTCGATGCCGGCAAGGACATGCAGCAGCGCCGTGGAATCGGGGCCGCCGCTGAAGGCGACGCAGAGCGCGCCGGCGGGATGCTTGCGCAGGGCGCGCCGCAGCAGGACGGCAAGCGGATCGGCGCTACTCACGAGACCGCTACTCACGAGCTACGGATTTCTTCGACTTGTCGCGCACGTAGATCACTTTCGGCCGGCCTTCGCCGGGGCTGCGGCGTTCTATGTCGAACAGCGCGGTGGCAGCGATCAACTCGCTGAGCTTGCTGTAGCCATAGCTGCGCGCATCGAAATTCGGCCGCTGTTTGGTAATGATGGAACCCACGCCTCCGAGTCCGGCCCATCCATCGTCGTCCGAAGCGGCTTCCACCGCGTTGCGCAGCAGGTTCACCAGGCCGCTGTCCTGCTTGAGCTGGGTGGCGCCGCGCGGCTTCAGCGGCGCTTCCTCGTCGGGCTTGGCGACCAGGATGTCGGTGTAGATGAACTTGTCGCAGGCCGCGACGAAGGGATCGGGCGTCTTGCGCTCGCCGAAGCCGTACACAATCAGCCCCGACTCGCGGATGCGCGCGGCCAGGCGGGTGAAGTCGCTGTCGCTGGAGACGATGCAGAAGCCGTCGAAGCGGCCCGAGTACAGCAGGTCCATCGCATCGATGATCATCGCCGAGTCGGTGGCGTTCTTGCCGCTGGTGTAGCCGAACTGCTGGATCGGCTGGATCGACTGGGTGAGCAGCTGCTCTTTCCAGGTCTTCAGGTGATGGCTGGTCCAGTCGCCGTAGGCGCGCTTGACGTGCGCGGTGCCGTACTTGGCCACTTCGGCGAGCAGGGCTTCGGCAAGATTCGGCTGCGCGTTGTCGGCATCGATCAGGACGGCGAGCTTGGTGCTGTCGCTGGCCATGGCGGCCTCCGGCGGAATGGGCCGGGGGATCATAGCGCCATGGATTGCGCGGCGTAGGTTGGGGTGAGCGCAGCGAACCCCAACAGGCACATCGATGTGAGAGGCCCGTTGGGGTTCGCCTGCGGCTCACCCCAACCTACGTTATTCGGTATAGGCGCCGTACCCGCGCAGCCGGTGATACCGCTGCTCCAGCAGCTCATCGATCGGCAATGCCTCCAGCTCGTCGAGCTGGTTGAGCAGCACGGCCTTCAGGCGCACCGCCATCGAATGCGGATTGCGGTGGGCGCCGCCCAGCGGCTCGCGCACCAGCTTGTCGATCAGGCCCAGCTCCAGCAGGCGCGGCGCGGTGAGGCCCAGCGCCTCGGCGGCGTCCTTGGCCTTGTCGGCGCTCTTCCACAGGATCGAGGCGCAGCCTTCGGGCGAGATCACCGAATAGGTGGAGTACTGCAGCATCACCGTGCGGTCGCCCACGCCGATGGCCAGCGCGCCGCCGGAGCCGCCTTCGCCGATCACCGTGCACACGATCGGCACGCGCAGGTCGGCCATTTCCAGCAGGTTGCGCGCGATCGCCTCGCTCTGGCCGCGCTCCTCGGCGCCGACGCCGGGGTAGGCGCCGGGGGTGTCGATCAGGGTCAGCAGGGGTAGCTTGAAGCGCTCGGCCAGCTTCATCAGGCGCAGCGCCTTGCGGTAGCCCTCCGGGCGCGGCATGCCGAAGTTGCGGCGCACCTTGCCCTTGGTATCGCGTGCCTTCTGGTGGCCGATGATCACCACCGAGCGGCCGTTGATGCGGCCAATGCCGCCCACGATGGCGGCGTCGTCCGCGTAGGCGCGGTCGCCGGCCAGCTCGTGGAACTCCTCGCAGATCACGCTGATGTAGTCCAGCGTGTAGGGGCGGGCCGGGTGGCGCGACAGCTGGGTGATCTGCCAGGAGCTGAGATTGCGGAAGATTTCCGCAGTCTTGATCTTCAGCTTCTCGCGCAGCCGGACGACCTCGTCCTCGATATTGAACGCCTGCCCGTGGCTGGCGTGGCGAAGCTCTTCGATCTTCGCTTCCAGTTCGGCGATGGGTTGTTCGAAATCGAGGAAGTTCGGGTTCATTCGGTGCTAGTCGGGACACGGAAGCCGCGCAGTATACCGGGGCGGCGGAAAAGGCGAGAACGGGGCCGTATGGCTTGCCGGGCGCCGGCGGGATGGCTTCAGTCGCCGCGCGAGGGGCGGTCGTCGGTCTTCACGATGCGCAGCCTGGCCGCCTGCACCCCGGGCACCGCGCGCACGGCGCGCAGCAGCTCCGGGATGGCCTCGACCCGCCACGCGTCGCCCAGCTCCAGGTCGGCCTGGGCGATGGCGTTGTGGTAGCCGTGCAGCACCACGCTGGTGCGGCCGTTGCGGTAGCCGGCCAGGATCTGGCGCAACTGGTCGACGAAGCCGGGGCCGACCCCGTTCAGCTTCACATGCAGCACACGCGCGAAGCGGCGGCAGGCGTCGGCCAGGGTGTGTGCGCTGCGGGCGCGCACGGCGAAGCCGCCGCCGGAGAAGTCGTCGATGCGCAGGCCGCCCTCGACCACCAGGATTTCGTCGCGGGTGAGCAGCGGGGCGACCTGCTGGTACAGCTCGCCGAAGAAACTCACCTCGATGATGCCGGTGCCGTCTTCCAGGCGCACGAAGGCATCGCTCTCGCCGCGCTTGCGGATGGCGGTGACCATGCCGGCCACCGTCCACGGCGTGTCAGGTCCGCGGCGGAAGCGGTTGTCCTCGTCGCCCTTGCGCGGGCGCGGCGGCTGGTAGCGGTCGGCGATCTCGCCCAGCGGGCAGGTGGAGAGCTGCTGCAGCTCCTCGCGCCAGGGATCGGTGGGATGGCCGGAGAGGTAATGGCCGAGCGTGTCGCGCTCGCCCTGCAGCTTCTGCTCGAGCGGCCATTCCGGGGCCGTCGGCAGGTCGATCTGCACCACGGGCGCCACGGTACCCCCGCTCTTATCCGACATGGCGGCGCCGAACATGTCGTTCTGGCCCGACTGCTTGTCGCGCAGGTGCTGCTCCGCCGCCTTGATCGCATCCGGCAGCTGCAGCATCAGGCTGGCGCGGGTCGGCGCGAGCGCATCGAGCGCGCCGGACAGGATCAGCGCTTCCAGCACGCGGCGATTGAGCTTGGTGGAGTCGACGCGGCGGCAGAAGTCGGCCAAGTCCTTGTACGGACCGCCGCGTTCGCGTTCCTCGGCGATCGATTCGCAGGCGCCCTGGCCGACGCCCTTGATCGCGCCCAGGCCATAGCGGATCACCTTCGGCTCGACCGCGACGAACATGAACTCCGACGCGTTGACGTCCGGCGGCAGCACGGTGAGGCCGATCGCCTTGGACTCGTCGATGAAGGTCACCGCCTTGTCGGTGTTGTCCATGTCCGACGAGATCGTCGCGGCCATGAACTCGGCGGGGTAGTGCGCCTTCAGCCATGCGGTCTGGTACGAGACCAGCGCGTAGGCGGCCGCGTGCGACTTGTTGAAGCCGTAGCCGGCGAACTTCTCCATCAGGTCGAAGATCTCGTCGGCCTTCTCGCCGGAGAGTCCGTCCTTGGCGGCGCCCTCGCGGAACTTGGCGCGTTCCTTCGCCATCTCCTCGAGTTTCTTCTTGCCCATCGCACGGCGCAGCAGGTCGGCGCCGCCGAGCGAATAACCGCCCACGATCTGCGCCATCTGCATCACCTGCTCCTGGTAGACCATGATGCCGTAGGTCTCTTTCAGGATCGGCTCGACGCGCGGGTCGGGGTACTGCACTTCCTCGCGCCCATGCTTGCGCGCGACGAAGCTGGGGATCAGGTCCATCGGGCCGGGGCGGTACAGCGCCACCAGCGCCACGATGTCCTCGAAGCGGTCGGCGCGCGCATCCTTGAGCATGCGCTGCATGCCCGAGGATTCGAGCTGGAACACCGCCACCGTCCTGGCCTGCTGCAGCAGCTTGTAGGTGGCGGCGTCGTCCAGCGGCAGCGCGGCGATGTCCAGCGGCTCCTCGCCACTGGCTGCGCGGCGCGCGTTGATCGCCTTCACCGCCCAGTCGATGATGGTCAGCGTGCGCAGGCCAAGGAAGTCGAACTTCACCAGGCCGACGGCTTCGACGTCGTCCTTGTCGTACTGCGTCACCACGCCGCCGCCACCGGCTTCGCAGTACAGCGGGGCGAACTCGGTCAGGGGCTTGGGTCCGATCACCACGCCGCCGGCGTGCTTGCCGGCGTTGCGGGTGAGGTTTTCCAGGCTCAGCGCCAGGTCGATCAGCGTCTTCGCTTCCTCGTCCTGGTCGTAGAGGTCGCAGAATTCCTTGACCACGCGGTCGGGTTCTTTCTTGGCCTTCTCCGAGCGGCCCAGTGCGCACGACAGCGTGAGGTCGAGCGGGCGCGCGGGAATCAGCTTGGCGATCTTGTCGACCGCGTTGTAGCCCATGCCCAGCACGCGGCCGGAATCGCGCAGCACCGCCTTCGCGGCCATCGAGCCGTAGGTGATGATCTGACTGACATGGTCGCGGCCGTACTTGCGCGCGACGTAGTCGATCACCTCGTCGCGGCGGTCCATGCAGAAGTCGATGTCGAAGTCGGGCATCGACACGCGTTCCGGATTGAGGAAGCGCTCGAACAGCAGGTTGAACGGCAGCGGATCGAGGTCGGTGATCTTCAGCACCCAGGCCACCAGCGAGCCCGCGCCGGAGCCGCGTCCCGGGCCTACCGGGATGCCGTTCTGCTTACCCCAGTTGATGAAGTCCGCCACGATCAGGAAGTAGCCGGGGAAGCCCATCTCAATGATCACGTCCAGCTCGCGGTCGAGGCGGGCGACGTAATCCTCCAGCGTATAGCCGGGGGCCAGCGGGTTGCTGGCGAGGCGTTCCTTCAGGCCTTCGTGCGAGAGCTCGCGGATGTAGCTGGCCAGGTCGTGGCCTTCCGGCACCGGGAAGTTCGGCAGGTAGTAGGTGCCGAAGTTCAGTTCCAGGGTGCAGCGCTTGGCCAGTTCGACGGTGTTTTCCAGCGCTTCGGGGATGTCCGCGAACAGCTCGGCCATCTGCGTGGGCGTCTTCAGGTACTGCTGGTCGCTGTAGTCGCGCGGACGCTTGGGGTCGGCCAGCACGCGGCCCTGGTGGATGCACACGCGCGCTTCGTGCGATTCGAAATCGTCCTGGCGCAGGAAGCGCACGTCGTTGCTGGCGATCACCGGCAGGTCGAGCTCGGCGGCCAGCGCCAGCGCGGCGGCATTCCAGGTTTCCTCGCCTTCGCGGCCGCAGCGGGTCAGCTCCAGGTACAGGCGGTCCTGGAACAGCCGCGCGAACGGGCGCAGGCGCGCGGCGGCCGCGGCGACGCCCTGGTTGACGGCCAGGCGCGCCACTTCGTTCTCGCGGCCGACCAGGGCGATCAGGCCCTCGGTCGCCGACGGCGTGAGCCAGGCCGCGTCGGCCATCGGCTTGCCGCTGCCCTGGCCTTCGCGCCACACGCGCGAGACCAGGCGCGACAGGTTCAGATAGCCGTCGCGGTTCTGGCAGATCAGGGTGACGCGGGAGGGGCGCGGGTCGTCGGGCATCGACAGCCACAGGTCGCAGCCGCCGATCGGCTTGATGCCGGCGGCGCTGCAGGCCTTGTAGAACTTCACCAGCGCGAACATGTTCGTCTCGTCGGTGAGCGCGACGGCGGGAATGCCTTCGCGCACGCAGGCGTCGACCAGCGCTTTGATGCGGATGGTCGAGTCGACCAGCGAGTATTCGCTGTGCAGGTGGAGGTGGGCGAAGCGGACGGTCATGCGGACTCACGCGGTGAGTGCGGGAAGGCTAACCGGCACCCCCCAGGCGGGCAAGATTGACTTCCGCGGTTTTATGCGCAGCCGCGTAGGTTGGGGTGAGCACAGCGAACCCCAACAGGCCTGCCGATACCGCGACGTCGGGGTGCGCCGCGCTCACCCCAACCTGCGTCCAGTTGCCAGGGCGGGGCGTGGCTGGCATGGTTCCGGGCTTTCCGCCGCGCTCCGGAGCGCTCCGATGTCGTTGATCCGCTCGCTGTTTGCCGTGAAGCCTGTCGAGGCTTCGCTCACCGCCGATGATTCGCTGCGGCGGACCCTGGGGCTGAAAGAACTGGTCGTGCTGGGCGTGGGGGCGGTGATCGGGGCGGGTATTTTCGTGATCACGGGGCAGGCGGCGGCGGAGCATGCAGGGCCGGCGCTGACCTTGTCCTTCGTGCTGGCCGGCCTGGCGGCGGCGCTGGCGGCGCTGAGCTATGCGGAGTTCGCGGCGATGCTGCCGGTGTCGGGCAGCGCCTATGTGTATGCCTACGCCACCTTCGGCGAGCTGCTGGCCTGGTTCATCGGGTGGAACGTGGTGGCGGAATACCTGCTGGCGGTGTCGTCGGTGGCGGTCGGCTGGTCGGGTTATGGCGTGGGGCTGCTCAAGAGCCTGGGGATCGAGGTGCCGGCGGCGCTGGCCAATGCGCCGCTGAGCTTTAAGGACGGGCATCTGGAATTGACCGGAGCGCTGCTCAACCTGCCGGCGCTGCTGGTCGTCGCCGCGCTGACCGCGCTGCTGTATCGCGGCACCAGGCAGTCGACCATGTTCGCCAGCGTGGTGGTGGCGCTGAAGGTGATCGTGGTGGTGCTGTTCGTGGTGTGCGGACTGCAATATGTGGACCCGTCGCTGTGGCATCCCTACGTGCCGGCGAACCAGGGCGGCGATCACTACGGCTGGGCCGGCGTGTTCCGCGCGGCGACCAGCGTGTTCTACGCCTATATCGGCTTCGATGCGGTGGCGACGGCGGCGCAGGAGACGCGCAATCCGCAGCGCAATGTGCCGGCGGGCATTCTCATTTCGCTGGCGATCTGCACCGTGCTGTACATCATCGTCGCCGCGGTGCTGACCGGCCTGGTGCCGTATCCGCAGCTGGCCACGGCCGAGCCGGTGGCGACCGCGCTGGCGGCGCATCCGCCGCTGGCCTGGCTGAAGCTGCTGACCCAGGTCGGTGCGGTGGCTGGCCTCACCTCGGTGATCCTGGTGATGCATCTGGGCCTGTCGCGCATCCTGTACAGCATGGCGGGCGACGGGCTGCTGCCGACTTTCTTCGGCGCCGTGCACGAGCGCCATCGCACGCCTCATCGCACCACGCTGCTGGTGGGCGCGGTGGGCGGCGTCCTCGCCGCGGTATTCCCGCTGAGCCTGTTGGGCGATCTGCTGTCGATGGGTACGCTGCTGGCGTTCGCCACGGTGTGCATCGGCGTGCTGGTGCTGCGCAGGACGCATCCGAACCTGCCGCGCGGCTTCCGCGTGCCGGCGGCGCCGGCCGTATGCACGCTGGGCGTGCTGGTGTGCGCTTTCCTGCTGGCGCAGATGAACCTGGGCAACTGGATCCTGCTCGCTGCATGGACCACGCTGGGCATGCTGATCTACATCGCCTACGGCTATCGCCACAGCCTGATGCGCAGGCGCGGCTGAAGCGCCGCGCCCGCGATCCGGCATTCAGGAAATACGGAAGCGCTCGTTGCCGTCCGGCTGTTCGATGAAATGATCCAGGCCCGCCACCTTGAGCGGGTGCAGGTTGTAGTCGACGTGGGCGGTGCCCAGGAGCGGCGGCGCATCCGGCGTGGATGTCGGAGACAGCACGCTCTGTTCTGCGGACGTCGGCGCGTCGCCAACACGGGCGACGACGGTGAGTGGCGTGTTGGGAAGTGTCATGGCTGGACTCCTGCGACGCGATCGCAGCGCCGCTGGCGTATGCCGCGGCGCGCCGGGGCGGCGCCCGCGGAAGGTTTCACTTTGCGTCCCTGCCTGAAGCGGCGACCGCGCCGTGGAACCGGGCTGGCTCGGCGGTCGATGGGGCGGTCGGCCCCGCTTCGTCCTGCTTCGGAGCTTCGATGCGCGTCGCTGGAGAAGGGTTGCACGGCGCGGGCGAAGGCGAAGCGCCGGTCGGATGAGGCCCCATGGGCAGCCGGGGCGGCTTCCGATCGTGGCTGTAGTGTAGGCCCGCGTCGCAAGAAAAAACCGTGTCGAAGGACATGACGAAAATCGCGCTGCGGGGCACGATCTTGGCCTCGTTGATGCTTTGCCGCCGGCGACGGACGGACGGCTAAAACAGCATGCTCTAAAAGAGCTGCCCTTGATCGAGCATGATCTTCACCGGCGCGAAGCTGCGGCGGTGTTCGGCGCACGGGCCCAGCCGCTGCAGCGCCTCGAAATGCGCCGGCGTGGGGTAGCCCTTGTGCGCGGCGAAGCCGTAGCCGGGGTACTGCGTTTCCATCGCCACCATCAGGCGGTCGCGGGTGACCTTGGCCAGGATGGAGGCGGCGCTGATCGCCGGTTCCAGCGCATCGCCGCCGACGATGGCGCGGCCGGGGCAGGGCAGGTTCTTCGGCAGCGCGTTGCCGTCGATCCAGGCTTCGTGCGCGACCAGCGAAAGGCCGGCGACGGCGCGGCTCATGCCGGCCATGGTGGCCTGGAAGATATTGAGCTGGTCGATCTCCGTCACGCTCATCGCGACGATGCAATGCGCCAGCGCGTTGGCGACGATCAGCGGATACAGCGCCTCGCGCTTCGCCTCGGTGAGTTTCTTCGAATCGTGGAGGCCGTCGATCGGGCGCTTGGGATCCAGGATCACCGCCGCCACCACCACCGGTCCGGCGAGCGGCCCGCGGCCGGCTTCGTCGACGCCGGCGATATGGCGCAGCGCTTTCCTGTTCATCGCGGGCGCTCGATCAGTTCGATGACGGCGTCGGCCGCATGGTCGCCCGCTTCGCCTTCCAGCTCGCCGCGCAGGGCGCGGTGCAGTTGCTCGAACGCGGCCACGATCTCGCCGCGGCGCTGGCTGTCCTGGAACAACGCGAGCACGGCTTCGGCGAGCTTCTCCGGCGTGCAGTCGTCCTGCATCAGTTCCGGCGCGAGCATGGCCTGGTCGCCCAGGCCGCAGGCACGGGCGAGGATGTTGGGCAGCGCGTAGACGTCGGTCTTGAGCATGTTCAGCGCGCGTGCGATGCGGTAGCTGATCGGCGAGACGCGATAGCCCACCACCATCGGCCGCTTGGCCAGCATGGCTTCCAATGTGGCGGTGCCGGAGGCGAGCAGCACCACGTCGGCGGCGAGCATGGCTTCGTGGGCGCGGCCGTCGAGAAGAATCGGAGTGTCGTCGTTGGTGGGGCCATCGCCGAGCATCGCCTTCAGCGTGGCATGCACGCGTGCGTTGGCGGCGGGGATCACGATGCGCAGGCCAGGCAGTTGCGCCGCCACGCGGCGGGCGGCGTCGAGGAACACGCTGCCCAGTTTCGTCACTTCGGACGATCGACTGCCCGGCAGCACCGCCAGCACCGGCGCGTTCTGCGGCAGCTCGAGGAAATCGCGTGCGCCGACGCGGTCGGAGACCAGGGCGAAGCGGTCCGCCAGCGGATGGCCGACGAAGCGGGCGTCGACGCCGTGGCGCGCGTAGATCGCCGGTTCCATCGGGAACAGGCACAGCACGCGGTCGGCGCTGCGGCCGATTTTCGCCGCGCGCTCTTCGCGCCAGGCCCATACGGAAGGGCTGACGTAGTGCACGGTGCGCAGGCCGGCCGCGCGCACGCGCTGTTCGACGCCGAGGTTGAAGTCCGGCGCGTCGATGCCGACCACCACCGCGGGTTTCGCAGCGATCAGGCGTGCGACCAGTTCCTTGCGCAGGCGCAGCAGGCGCGGCAGGTGGCTGATCACTTCGGCCAGGCCGAACAGCGACAGCTCGCGGATGTCGTACCAGGACTCGAAGCCCTGCGCCTGCATGCGCGCGCCGCCGATGCCGACGAAGCGGGCGTCGGGGTAGCGCTTGCGCAGGGCGGCGATCAGGTCGGCACCGAGCTGATCGCCGGAGTCTTCGCCGGCGATCAGTGCGATGACGGGGGCTTGGTCGGCCGCGCTCATCGCGTCAGCGCGCCAGGGCGCGCTCGCTGCGATCGAGGAAGTCCAGCATCGCGCGCACGTCGTCGCTTTCCTGCGCCAGCGTCACCAGCTGCTCGCGCGCGTCGGCCTGGGTCAGGCCGGCCATGTACAGCGTGCGGTAGGCGCGCTTGATCGCGGCGATGCGGGTCGGGTCGAAGCCACGGCGCTTGAGGCCTTCGCTGTTGATGCCGCGCGGGCGGCCGCGCTGCTCGTTGGCCATCATCACGAACGGCGGCACGTCGGAGCCGACCAGGCAGCCCATGCCGATGAAGGCGTGCGCGCCGACCTTGCAGAACTGATGCACGCCGGAGAAGCCGGACATGATCACGAAGTCGCCGATCTCCACGTGCCCGGCCAGCGCCGAGTAGTTGGAGAACACGGTGTTGTTGCCGATCTGGCAGTCGTGCGCCACGTGCACATAGGCCAGCAGCCAGTTGTCGTTGCCGATGCGGGTGATGCCGCCGCCGTCGCCGGTGCCGCGGTTGACGGTGACGAATTCGCGGATCAGGTTGCGGTCGCCGATCACCAGCTCGGTGCGCTCGCCCTGGAATTTCTTGTCCTGCGGCGCACCGCCCAGCGAGGCGAACTGGCTGATGCGATTGTCGCGGCCGATCCGGGTGGGACCTTCGATCACGACGTGCGGACCGATCACCGTGCCTTCGCCGATCTCCACCTCGGCGCCGATCACGCTGTAGGCGCCGACGCTGACGTTGGCGCCGAGCCTGGCCGACGGATCGATCTGAGCGGTGGCATGGATCATTTGTCGGACCTCGCCGCGCAGACCAGCTGGCAGGAGGCGACCTTCTTGCCGTTGACGCGGCTTTCGGCCTCGAACATGCCCATGCCGCGCAGCAGGCGCAGCAGCTTCACTTCCATATGCAGCTGGTCGCCCGGCACGACGGGGCTGTAGAAGCGCGCGTCGTCGACCTTGGCCAGGTAGAACAGCGGGCTGCCGGTGTCGCCCTTGAGGCGGCTGCTGATCTGGGTGAGCAGGCCGGCGGTCTGCGCCATGGCCTCCACGATCAGCACGCCGGGCATCACCGGATGGCCGGGGAAATGGCCCTGGAAGAACGGCTCGTTCATGGTCACGTTCTTCAGGCCCACCACGCGGTGGTCCGGGTCCAGCTCGATCACCCGGTCCACCAGCAGGAACGGATAACGATGCGGCAGCAGGTTCTGGATCTGCTCGACGGTCACCGGCAGGTGGAAGGGCACGGTCTTGTCACTCATTGTTGCTGTCCTTCTCCAGCGCCGAAAGGCGGCGCACGTACTCATCCAGGTGCTTGAAACGGGCCGCGTTGCGCCGCCACAGGCGGTTCTCCTGCAACGGTACCCCCGAGGAATACTCGCCGGGCTCGCGGATCGAATGGGTCACCAGGCTCTTGGCGGTAATGGTAACCCGGTCGGCCAGTTCGAGATGGCCCAGCACGCCGGCGTTGCCGCCGATCATGCAATAGCGTCCGATCTTCGCGCTGCCGGCCACCGCGGCGCAGCCGGCCATGGCGGTGTGCGCGCCGACGTAGACGTTGTGGGCGATCTGGATCTGGTTGTCCAGGCGCACGTCTTCTTCCAGCACGGTGTCTTCCAGCGCGCCGCGGTCGATGGTGGTGTTGGCGCCGATCTCGCAGTCGTCGCCGATGCGCACGCCGCCGAGCTGCGGCAGCTTGATCCAACTGCCGTGATCCGATGCGCTGCGATCGAAGGCGAGGCCGAAGCCGTCCGAGCCGATCACCGCGCCCGGATGCACCAGCACGCGCTTGCCCAGCGTCACGCGGGTGACCAGGGTGACGCGCGCGACCAGGCGCGACTGCGCGCCGACGGTGCAGCCGGCGCCGACCATGCAATGCGGCCCAAGCACGGCGCCGTCCTCGATCACGGCGTCCTCTTCCACCACGCAGCAGGGGCCGATGCTCGCGGTCGGCGCGATGCGCGCGGCGGGCGAGACCACGGCGCTGGCGTGGATGCCCGCCGGATAGGCGGGCAGGCGCTCGAACAGCGCGGCGATCCTGGCGTAGGCGACGTAGGGATCCTTGGCCACCAGCGCGGCAGTGGGGCAATCGCCCGCGTTCTCTTCGCGCAGCACCACCACGCCGGCGCGGGTGCCGCTCAGCTGGGCGCTGTACTTGCTGTTGGAGAGGAAGCTCAGCTGGCTGGGGCCGGCGCCGGCCAGCGTGCCGACGCCGTCGATGACGCGCTGGCCATCGCCCCGGAAGGCGAGGCCGAATCGCTCGGCCAGCTCGGCCACGGTGTGTTGGATGGTGCTCATGCGGGCTCCCTGGCGGTGCGGGCATTGTAGGGCGTGGGGGCCGCGACGTCTTTCCGCACGGGCAAAAGAAAGCGCGGCCGTGGCCGCGCTTTCGGGGGTATTGCGGTGGATCGGCGACTGTCCGGGCCGGGCCCGGTCAGGACCAGCTCCTGGATCAGAACTGGCTGCCGAAGGTGAACTGGATGCGCTCCTCGTAATGGCGATCTTCCTTCTTGGAGCGGATCGGCATGGCGAAGTTGATGATCAGCGGGCCGATCGGCGCCTGCCACTGCAGCGACAGGCCGGTCGAGGCGCGCAGGTCGCTGGCCTTGAAGCTCGAGTAGTCCTTGTATGCGTTGCCGACGTCGAGGAACCACGACACGCGGGCGGTGTTGACGTCCTTCAGGAACGGCAGCGGCAGGAACACCTGCGCCGTGCCCAGCACCTTGAACGCGCCGCCGACCGGCTGGGCGTAGGTGTAGTAGCCGCCGTTGCATCGGCCATCGGCATCGGGCTTGAGCGGCTTGTTGTTGGCGTCCAGGCCTACGCACAGCTTCGGGCCCAGGGTGTTGTCCTGGAAACCGCGCACGTCGCGCACGCCGCCGGAGTAGTAGTTCTCCCAGAACGGGAAGTCGATCTTCTGGCCCTTGATGTAGTCGCCGAAGCTGTTGTCGTACTCCTGGCCGTAGGTCTTGCCGTAGCCGACCTGGCCGTCCAGGTACAGCACGAAGCCGCGACCGATCGGCCAGTAGTGGTTGGCCTCGCCGAAGATCTTGTAGTACTGCACGGTCGAGCCGGGCAGGGCGATGTCGGTCGACAGCGACATCAGGCCGCCGCGGGTCGGCGCCCAGTAGCCGTTGCGGGTGTCGTGGGTCCAGCCCAGCTGGCCGGTCCAGGAATGGATGGTCTTGTGGCCGATCGCGTTCTGGTAGTCGATCAGCGCCTGCGGCGACAGGCTCTGCGAGACGATCTGGCCGGTGGAGTCGTAGTACTGGTAATCCAGGTTGATCTTGTTGCTGCTCAGGCCCAGACCCGCGCGCAGGTTGTCGAAGTCGGTGATCGGGATGTTGAGGAAGGCCGAGAACGACTTCTGGCTGCTGGTGAAGTTGACGAAGTCGCTGTTGGCGTCGCCGTAGTCGCTCTTGCTGTAGGCGGCGTTGTAGCCGATGCCGATGCCGTTGTCGGTCAGGTACGGGTTGAAGTAGGTGGCGCTGACGCTGGTGACGTAGTCGCTGCGCTGCGCGGACACCGAGAAGCTGTCGCCCGTGCCCAGGAAGTTGTTCTGCGAGACAGAGGCGGACAGGATGATGCCCGAGTACTGCGAGTAGCCCACGCCGAACATCAGGCTGCCGGCGGACTGTTCTTCCACCTTCACGGTCAGGTCGACCTGGTCCTCGGTGCCCGGCACCAGCTTCTTGTCGATGTCGACCTTCTTGAAGTAGCCCAGGTGCTGCAGGCGGATCTTCGAGCGGTCGATCGCCGGCTGCGAGTACCAGCTGCCTTCCAGCTGGCGCATCTCGCGGCGCATCACGTCGTCTTCGGTGCGGGTGTTGCCGTTGAACACCACGCGGCGCACGTACACGCGCTTGCCCGGCTCGATGTAGAAGGTGAGGTCGACGGTGCGTTTGTCCTTGTCCAGCTTCGGCACCGGGGTGACCTTGGCGAAGGCGTAGCCGATGCTGGCCAGGATGCTCTTGATCGCATCGGAGCTGGCTTCGATCGCCTTGCGGTTGAAGGTCTGGTCCTTCTTCTGGAACACCAGCTGGCGCAGGGTCTCTTCCGGCAGCACCAAGTCGCCGAGCAGGTGGATGTCGGAGACGGTGTAGATCTCGCCTTCCTTCACCGCGGCGGCGATGTACATCTCGCGCTTGTCGGGGGCGATGCTCACCTGGGTGGAATCCACGCCGAAGTCGGCGTAGCCGCGGTCCATGTAGTAGGACTGCAGCTTCTCCAGGTCGCCGGAGAGCTTTTCGCGCGAGTACTGGTCGTCCTTCGAATACCAGGACATCCAGTTGCTGGTGTCGGACTCGAAGTCCTTGCGGATTTCCTTGTCGGTGAACGCCTTGTTGCCGACGATGTTGATCTCTTTGATCTTGGCGACCTTGCCTTCGCGGATCTCGATGTCGATCGCCACGCGGTTGCGGTCAAGGTTGGTCACGTGCGGCTCGACCGACACGTTGTACTTGCCGCGGTTGTAGTACTGGCGGATCAGTTCCTGCTGCACGCGGTCGAGCGAGAGGCGGTCGAAGGTCTCGCCTTCGGACAGGCCGATCTCCTTCAGGCCCTTGCGCAGGTCGTCTTCCTTGATGTCCTTGTTGCCGCGCAGGGTGAGCTTGGCGATGGACGGACGCTCGGTGACCTTGATCACCATGATGTCGCCTTCGCGGTCGATCTCGACCTCGCTGAAGAACTTGGTCTGGTACAGGGCGCGGATCGCGCGCTGGGCGGCATCCGAGGTCAGGCGGTCGCCCTTGTTGACCGGCAGGTAGTTGAGCACCGTGCCCGCGGAGATGCGGCTGAGGCCATCGATGCGGATGTCGGAAACGACGAACGGCTCGAACGCGAGCACGTTGGCGGAGAGTGAGGCAAGCAGGATCAGGGCGGCGATACGCTTCATCGTCGATTCCGTAGTTTATTCCGACACAGCGGCCGGGGCCGCTGCGAGTAAGAGTTGAAGCGGGGAGGTTCCCCGCTTCGAAAAAAAGCGCGCACCGATCGCCGGCGAGGCGGAGGATGTTTCAACGCATGGCGCCGCGACGCGGGCGACAACGGATGTCGCCTTGCCACGGCTCGCTGATCGTCCCCCGACGCTGGCGTTGGCCACTTGCGTCACAAGAACAGGCTGCGATGGATGTCGTTGTAGAACGCCAGACCCATCAAGGTGAGCAGCAGGAACAGGCCGACGTACTGGCCGGCCATCATCGTGCGCTCACTCAGCGGACTGCCCTTGACCAACTCGATAAGGTAATACAGCAGGTGACCGCCGTCCAAGACGGGGATGGGCAGCAGGTTCAATACCGCCAGGCTCAGCGAGATCGCGGCCAGGAAACGCAGGAACGCCCCCAGGCCCGCACTGGCCGAGGCATTGGCCACCTGGGCGATGCCGATCACGCCGGAGAGGTTCTTGGTCGAGGCCTGGCCGCTGACCATCTTGCCGATCATGTTGAAGATCGAGGCGGTGTTGTCCCAGGTGGTGGTCAGCGCGGCGGATACGGCGGCGGCCGGCCCGTAGCGGCGCAGCATCGGCTCCGGCTGCGGCGGCGACACGCCGATCAGCCAGCGCGGCGGCTGGCCTTCCATCGATTCCATGCGCGCGGTGACCTTGAACGACAGCGGCTTGCCCTGGCGCTCGACGGCGATGTCCAGGGCCGGCGACTTGGTGGCTTCGGCCACCACCAGGCGCGAGAAGGCCTCGAAGTCGGTCACCGGCTGGCCGTTGATGCTGACGATGCGGTCGCCGCCCTGCATGCCGGCGCTGGCGGCCGGGAAGCCGGCCCTGACCACGGCGGCGATCGGGGCGGGCGAGGCAAGCTTGATGCCGAGCTTGTCCATGTACTGGCCGATGTCCTGGCCAGCCGGCAGCCGGTTCAACGGCAGAGTGACCACGCGCTCCGTGCCGTCGCTGCCGCGTACGCGCAGCGGCAGCGGCTCGCGGCCGAGCAGGGCGTTGCCGAGCGCCTCGTAGGTGTCGCCCATGGTGTCGACCGGCTTGCCGTCGACGGCGAGCACGCGGTCGCCGTCGCGGACGCCGGCGTCGGCGGCCATGCTGTGCGGGGTGGCGGTGACCAGCGGGGCGAAGTCGGGCATGCCGACCACGTACATCGCCCAGAACGCGGCGATGGCGAAGATCAGGTTGAAGGCGGGGCCGGCGGCGACGATGGCGATGCGCTGCCAGACCGGCTTGCTGGTGAATTCGCTGCCGCGGTCGGCCGGGTCGACCTCGCCCTCGCGGGCGTCCAGCATCTTCACGTAGCCGCCCAGCGGGATGGCGGCGATCTGGTACTCGGTGCCGTCCTTGCCGATGCGGCTCCAGATGGCCTTGCCGAAGCCCACCGAGAAGCGCAGCACCTTGACGCCGCAGCGGCGCGCGACCCAGTAGTGGCCGAACTCATGGAAGGTCACCAGCACGCCGAGCGTGACCAGCAACCAGAACACCGAGCCTAAAAAGGAATTCATCTGCAAGAGCTTATCAGCATGCGTTGCGGAGGATGCGGCGGGCGGCTTCGCGGGCTGCCCGGTCACGTTCAGTAAGGGACCGGACATCGACCACGGCTTGCGGCGGCAGTTCCATGAGCACGCTTTCGACCACGTCGGCGATCGACAGGAAGGGCAGGCCGCCGGCAAGGAAGGCTGCCACGGCCACTTCGTTGGCCGCATTCAGGATGGCGGGCGCGTCGCCGCCCGCGCGCAGCGCCTGGAAGGCCAGGGCCAGGCAGCGGAAGGTGGCCAGGTCCGGCGCCTCGAACTGCAGCGTGCCGTGGGTGGCCAGGTCCAGCGGCGGCACGCCGGATTCGACCCGCTCCGGCCAGGCCAGCGCATGGGCGATGGCAGTGCGCATGTCGGGGTTGCCGAGCTGGGCCAGCACCGAGCCGTCGACGTATTCGACCAGCGAGTGGACCAGGCTCTGCGGATGCACCAGCACCTCGATGGCGTCCGGATCGGCCTGGAACAGGTGGTGCGCCTCGATCACCTCCAGGCCCTTGTTCATCAGCGTGGCCGAGTCCACCGAGATCTTGCGGCCCATCGACCACTTGGGATGGCGGCAGGCCTCGTCCGGGGTGATGCCGGCCAGCTCGGCGCGGCGGCGGCCGCGGAACGGGCCGCCGGACGCGGTCAGCACCAGCCGGCGCACGCCGCTGCGCGCCAGCTCGGGCCGGCCGCCCGGCAGGCACTGGAAGATGGCGTTGTGCTCGGAATCGACCGGAATCAGTTCGCCGCCGCCTTCGCGCAGCGCCGCCAGCAGCAGCGGGCCGGCCATCACGATCGATTCCTTGTTGGCCAGCAGCAGGCGCTTGCCGCTGCGGGCCGCGGCCAAGGTGGAATCGAGGCCGGCGGCGCCGACGATGGCGGCCACCACGGTGTCGCACAGCGCGCCGGAGACGGCGGCGGTAATGGCGTCGTGGCCGGCGGCCACTTCGCAGCGCACGCCGGCGGCGGCCAGGCGGCGGGACAGTTCGCCCTCCAGGGCCGGGTCGCCGATCACGGCCAGGTCCGGCCGGTGCTGCTCGCACAGGGCGGCGAGCGCTTCCACTTGGCGATGGGCGGTCAGCACGCTGGCGCGGAAACGTTCCGGATGGCGCGCGACGACGTCCAGGGTGCTGCCACCGATGGAGCCGGTGGCCCCCAGTACCGCGATCTGGCGAGGCTTGCTCATAGACCCAGCAGCAATTTGCCGGCGGCGAACACGGGCAGGGCGGCGAACACGCTGTCCAGGCGGTCCAGCAGGCCGCCGTGGCCGGGGAACAGGTTGCCGGAGTCCTTCACCGCGGCATGCCGCTTCATCAGGCTTTCCAGCAGGTCGCCGACGATCGAGGCGACCACCGTGACCATCGACAGCAGGATCAGGCCGACCAGGCTGCCGTCGCGCACGTGCAGCAGCCAGCCGCCCACGCCGGCCACCAGGGCGCCGGCGATGAAGGCGCCGTACACGCCGGCCCAGGTCTTGCCGGGGCTGATGGTCGGGGCGAGCTTGCGCTTGCCGAACAGGCGGCCGCTGAAATAGGCGCCGATATCGGCGGCCCACACGATGGCCAGGGCCAGCACGGTCCACCAGTGGCCGTGCGGCTGGTCGCGGTGGATGCTCATCGCGGCCACCCAGGCCGGCACGATCACCAGCGCGCCGGCGCCGAGCTTGAGCCGCCGGTTCTCGCGCGTCGGCGCGGCGCCGAAGGCGAAGTGGTTGAGCCAGACGCAGACCACGCCCCACCACAGCACACCGACGCCGATCAGCACCGGCCACAGGGCGGAGTCGCGCGCCCACCACAGCAGGGCGAACAACACGGCGGCGGCGACCAGCAGGCCGCCGCGCACGCCGGTGTCGTGCTTCAGGCCGGACAGGCGGGTCCATTCCCACAGCGCGGCCAGGAAGGCCAGCGCCACCAGCGGCGCGAACACCGTCGTCGGCGGCCACAGGATCAGCAGGATCGCCAGCGGCGCGAGCAGCAGTGCGGTAAGAGTGCGCTGAAGCAGCATGCGGATCCTTAGGTTGACGCCTTGACGGCGACCTGCTCGCCGGTGCGCCCGAAGCGGCGCTCACGGCGTGCATATTCCTCGATGGCCCCGCGCAGGCAAGCCTGGTCGAAGTCCGGCCACAAGGTATCGGTGAAATACAGCTCCGCATAGGCGGCCTGCCACAGCAGGAAGTTGCTGATGCGCAGCTCGCCGCCGGTACGGATGAACAGGTCCAGCGGCGGCAGTTCGGCCAGGCTCATCCAATGGCCGAGCAACTGCTCGTCGATCTCGTCGGCGCGGAACTCGCCGCGGGCCACCGCCTCGGCGGCCTTGCGCGCGGCCTGCACCACGTCCCAGCGACCGCCGTAGTTCACCGCCACGTTGAGATGCAGCTTGTCGTTGCCGGCGGTGTGTGCGATCGCCTGGTTCATGCGCTGGCGCAGGGTCGGATCGAACGCGCCCAGATCGCCGACGAAGCGCATGCGTACGCCGTGCTGGTGCAGTTCGTCCACTTCCTTGTCCAGGGCGCGCACGAACAGCTCCATCAGCGCGCCGACCTCGTCCTGCGGGCGCTGCCAGTTCTCGCTGGAGAAGGCGAACACGGTGAGTGCCTGCACGCCTTCGCGCAGGCAGCCCTCGACCACTTCGCGCAGGGCCTTGCGGCCGGCGTTGTGGCCGAAGCTGCGCGGGCGGTGGCGCGCCTTGGCCCAGCGGCCGTTGCCGTCCATCACGATGGCGATGTGGCGCGGGATCCGCGCGGCGTCGGCGTCGGCCATGCGGTCGGAGCGATGGCGCGTCAGAGCGCCATCAGCTCCTCTTCCTTGGCCTTGGCGACCGTGTCCACTTCCTTGACGAAGCGATCCGTGAGCTTCTGGATGTCGTCCTCGGCGCGGCGCTCGTCGTCCTCGGTGATCTTCTTGTCCTTGAGCAGGTCCTTCACCTGCTGCATCGCATCACGGCGCACGTTGCGGATGGCGATCTTGGCTTCCTCGCCCTCGTGCGCCACGTGCTTGGCCAGCTCGCGGCGGCGTTCTTCGGTGAGCGGCGGCATGTTGAGGCGGATCACCGTGCCGGCGGTGGTCGGCGTGATGCCGACGTCGGAGGACAGCAGCGCCTTCTCGACCGCGGCGATGTGGCTCTTGTCGAACGGCGTGATGATGATCGAGCGGGCATCGCCCAGCGAGATCGAGGCCACCTGGTTGAGCGGCATCTCCGAGCCGTAGGCCGGCACCCTGATGTTTTCCACCAGCGCGGTGCTGGCGCGGCCGGTGCGCAGGCGGGTCAAGCTGTGCTTGAGCGAATCGATGCTTTTGCCCATGCGGGTCTGGGCATCGGTCTTGATGTCGTTGAGCATGGGCATACCCCTTGATCGTGCAAGCCTGGAAGTATAACAGCGGGGGAAGCCCGCAAGCGGGCGGGCTTCCGGCAGGGTGGGGCGCCTTGCGGCGCCCCGCCCGGGCGTCAGCGGTCGGTGACGATGGTGCCGATCGACTCGCCGCGCATGATCCGCAGCAGGTTGCCCGGCACGGTCATGTCGTAGATGCGCAGCGGCATGCCGTGGTCGCGGCACAGCGCGATGGCGGCGGTGTCCATCACCGCCAGCTTGCGCTCGATCACCTGGTCGTAGGTGAGCCGGTCGTAGCGGGTGGCGTCGGCGTGGCGCGCCGGGTCGGCGGTGTACACGCCGTCGACCTTGGTCGCCTTCAGCAGCAGGTCCGCGCCGATCTCCACCGCGCGCAGCGCGGCGGCCGAGTCGGTGGTGAAGAACGGATTGCCGGTGCCGGCGGCGAACAGCGCGATGCGGCCCTTCTCGATGTGGCGGATCGCGCGGCGACGGATGAAATCCTCGGCCACGTCGTGGATCTGGATCGCGCTCATCACGCGGGCGAAGCCGCCGCGGCGCTCGATCGCGTCCTGCATCGCCAGCGCGTTCATCACGGTGGCGAGCATGCCCATGTGGTCGCCGGTGACGCGGTCCATGCCCGCGGCGGCGAGGCCGGCGCCGCGGAAGATGTTGCCGCCGCCGATGACCACGCCGATCTGCACGCCGGCCTTCTGGATGTCGATGATCTCGTCGGCCAGGCGGCCGATCACTTTCGGGTCGATGCCGTAGTCGGCTTCGCCCATCAGCGCTTCACCGGAGAGTTTGAGCAGGATGCGGCGATATTTAAGCGGTTCGCTCATGGGGTCTCCGGATTGTGTGTGGCAAAACGCGCGCATTGTAGCGGCTGCGCCGCGCGCAGGTAAGCACGAAGCGCGCCGCGATGCGGTGCGCGACGATGTCCCGTTCATGCACGCATGCCTGCGCTGCATGCGCGGCCGTCCGGCCGTCCGTGCCAGCGCCCATCCGCGGGCAATAAAAAAGCCGCGGTTTCCCGCGGCTTTTCAAGCGAATGCGCGACAGGTCAGACCTGCATCGCCTTCTGCACTTCGGCGAGGTAGTCCTCCTGGACCTTCTCGATGCCTTCGCCCACGACCAGGCGCACCACCTTCACCACGTCCGCGCCTTCCTTCTTCAGGACGTCGCCCACGGTGAGGTTGGTGTCCAGCACGTAGGGCTGGCCGACCAGGGTCACGTCCGACACGATCTTGTTGATCTTGCCGGTGATGATCTTGTCCAGGATGTCGGCGGGCTTGTTCTTTTCCTTGTCCGACATGGCGGCGAGGGCGATGTCCTTCTCGCGCGCGATGAAGTCGGCGGGAACGTCCTCGGCCTTCACGTAGGGCGGGTTCATGGCGGCCACGTGCATGGCGATGCCCTTGGCCAGCTCTTCCGAGCCGCCCTTGAGCGCCACGATCACGCCGATCTTGCCGCCGTGCGAGTACACGCCGAGCGGGCCGTCGTTCTCCACGCGGGCGGCGCGGCGCACGTCGATCTTCTCGCCGATGGTCGCGGTCTTGGCCTTGGCGGCCTCTTCGATGTTGGCGAAGCCCGTGATCGCGGCGGCCTTGACGGCCTCGATCTCGGTCACGCCGGCCTGCAGCACGGCCTGCGCCACGGCATGGGTGAAGTCGATGAACTCGGCGTTCTTGGCGGCGAAGTCGGTCTCGCTGTTGACCTCGACCAGCACGGCCTTGCCGTTGTCGCTGGCGGTGGCCACGCGGCCCTCGGCGGCGACGCGGTCGGCCTTCTTGTCGGCCTTGGCCAGGCCGGTCTTGCGCAGGTGCTCGATGGCGGCTTCGATATCGCCGTTGGTCTCGGTCAGCGCCTTCTTGCAGTCCATCATGCCGGCGCCCGAGCGCTCGCGCAGTTCGCCGACCAGTTTTGCGGTAATGGCAGTCATCTGGGTTCCTCGAAAATCTTTGAAACGCCCCGGCCGCATGCGGCCGGGGCGGGGGATGGCTTACTCGCCGCCGTCCGCTTCGCCGTCGTTCTGACGACCGCCGCGGCCGCCACGACCGCCGTCGCGGCGCGGGGCGCCGGCGCCCTTCTTGGCCGGACCGCGGTTGTTGTCGCGGCGGGGAGCGGCCTTGCGCTCTTCCTTGGCGACCGGGTTGCCTTCCTCGTCGAGCTCGACGAACTCGTTGGCGTCGCCCTGGGCGGCAGCCGGGGCGGCGGCGCGGCCCTCGAGGATCGAGTCGGCGGCGGCGCGGGCGTACAGCTGGATCGCGCGGATCGCGTCGTCGTTGCCCGGGATGGCGTAGTCCACCAGTTCCGGGTTGTAGTTGGTGTCGACCACCGCGACCACCGGGATGCCGAGCTTCTTGGCTTCCTGCACGGCGATGTCTTCATGGCCGATATCGACCACGAACAGCGCGTCGGGCAGGCGGTTCATGTCCTTGATGCCGCCCAGCGAGTTCTCCAGCTTCTCGCGCTCGCGACGGCGGGCCAGCACTTCGTGCTTGACCAGGCGGTCGAAGCTGCCGTCGGTCTCGGCCGCTTCCAGCTCCTTCAGGCGCGCCACGGACTGCTTGACGGTGCGGAAGTTGGTCAGCATGCCGCCGAGCCAGCGGGCGGTCACGAACGGCATGCCGGCGCGGCCGGCTTCCTCGGCCAGGGCCTCGCGGGCCGAGCGCTTGGTGCCGACGAACAGCACGGTGCCGCGCTTCTGCGCCACGGCCGACAGGAAATGCATCGCGTCGGTGAACAGCGGGAGGGTCTTTTCCAGATTGATGATGTGGATCTTGCCGCGGGCGCCGAAGATGTACGGCGCCATCTTGGGGTTCCAGTAGCGGGTCTGGTGACCGAAGTGCACGCCAGCCTCGAGCATCTGGCGCATGGTGACTTGTGCCATGGGAAAAACTCCTTCATTGGGCCTTTTTTGTGTGGCCCGGGGGTTGGGACCTCCACGCATCCCCGGCTTCGACCGCGGTACCCGAAGGCCCGCGGCACCCCGAAGGCGGTGCCGATGCGTGTGTGGCGTTAGGTTTGTCCGATCAAGGACTTAAGTGATCATGCCGCAGCGCGGTTACAATCGCTTTTCGCTTTGCGGCCAATCGGGAAACGCCTTCTAAGGCGCGTTCTCCGGGCAGCAAAACTCCGAAATTATAGCCGGCGCGCCGGCACAGCGGCAAGTCGGCCCGCCCGGTTGAAGCCGGGGACTTGCGGCGCCATCTGAGTGGACCTATGGCCGTTACCCTGAAATCCCCCGCCGACATCCAAGCCATGCGCGAGGCCGGCAAGCTCGCCGCCGAAGTGCTGGCCATGCTCAAGGAGCACGTCAAGCCGGGTGTCACCACCGAGGACCTGGACCGCCTCGCCTACGAGCACATCGTCAACGTGCAGAAGGCCATCCCGGCCAACGTGGGCTACAACGGCTTTCCCAAGACCCTGTGCACCTCGGTCAACCACGTGATCTGCCACGGCATTCCCAGCCCGGGCAAGCTGCTGAAGGACGGTGACATCATCAACCTGGACGTCACCGTCATCCGCGACGGCTGGCACGGCGACACCAGCCGCATGTACTACGTCGGCACCCCCTCGGTGCTGGCCCGGCGGCTGGTGGAGACCACCCACGAGGCGATGATGCTGGGCATCCAGGCGGTGCGCCCCGGCGCCACCCTGGGCGACGTCGGCCACGCCATCCAGAAGCATGCCGAGGCGGCCGGTTTCTCGGTGGTGCGCGAGTACTGCGGCCACGGCATCGGCAAGGTCTATCACGACGAGCCCCAGGTGCTGCACTACGGCAAGCCCGCCAGCGGGCTGGAGCTGAAGAAGGGCATGACCTTCACGGTCGAGCCGATGGTCAACGCCGGCAAGCCGCAGACCCGCCAGCTGCCGGACGGCTGGACCGTGGTGACCAAGGACCATTCGCTGTCGGCCCAGTGGGAGCACACCATCGCGGTGACCGACGACGGCTTCGAGATCCTGACGCCCTGGCCGGATGCCTGAGGGGCGGGAAATAGTTTGATAGAAGGGCGGCCTTGGCCGCCCTTCTTCGTTTCGGGGCGCTCCGTGCCGTCCTCGGCGTGGCAGACTGCTTCGGTTCCCCGTTTCCCGGTCCCCGCCGCCCATGACCGTCGTGCTGCCGCCCTTGCCCCGCCTGCCCACCGCGGTCCCGCGCTCGGGCGTATCGACCGAGGCGCGGCGGGCGCTGCGGCAGCTGCTGGGCGACGTCGACCGCGCCATCGCCACCGCCTTCCGCGACGGCGCCGACGCCACCGCGCTGGCGCGCCGGCGCGGCGATTCGGTATCGCGCATCGTCGCCCACGTCTGGACCGCCTGCCTGGGCGAGGTGGAGGGCGCGGCCTTGTTCGCGGTCGGCGGTTTCGGCCGCGGCCTGCTGTTTCCGCATTCGGACGTGGACCTGCTGGTGCTGGCCGAGCGCGCCGAGCCGGCGCGGCTGCGCGCGCTGGAGCAATGCTTCGCCACGCTGTGGGACATCGGCTTGAAAGTGGGCCATGCGGTACGCGACCCGGCCCAGTGCCGCGCGCTGTCCGCGCAGGACGCCAGCGTGTTCACCAGCCTGCTCGATGCACGCCGGCTGGCCGGCGATCCCGCGCTGGAAGCCTCGCTGCAGGCGATCGTCGACGACCCCGCGCTGTGGCCGCCGGCTGCCTACCTGGCGGTGCGCCTGTCCGAGCGCGATGCGCGCCATGCGCGCTACAACGACACCGCCTACAACCTCGAACCCAATCTCAAGGACGGTCCCGGCGGCCTGCGCACGCTCGATTCGCTGCGCTGGCTGGGGCGTCGCCTGGCGCATGCGGACGATTTCGACGGCATGGTCGAGGAAGGCCTGCTCGACCCGGCCGAGCGCTCCACCCTGGAAGAGGCCGAGGCCACGCTGCGCCGCTACCGTTTCGCGCTGCACCTGGAAGCCGGCCGCGCCGAGGAGCGCCTGCTGTTCGACTACCAGCGCGCGCTCGCCGAGCAGTTGGGCTTCCGCGACGAGCACGAGAAGAACCTCGGCGTCGAGCAGTTCATGCAGGGCTACTACCGCGCCGCCAGCCAGGTGGAACGTTTAGGAGTGCAGATTGCCGAGCGCTTCGAGGAAATGCTCGAGCCGCCGGCCGAGCCGCAGCCGGTCGGCGCGGATTTCCTGCGCTACGGCTCGCGCCTGGCGGTGCGCGATCCGGATCTGTTCGTGCGCCGTCCGGCGGCCCTGGTCGAGGTATTCATCCTGCGCCTGGGCGAGCCGGGCATCGTCGGCTTCACCGCCGACACCATGCGCCGCATCCACCAGGCCACCGCGTTCTTCGGCGCGGCGCTGGCCGACGATCCGCAGGTGCTCGATGCCTTCCTGCAGCTGCTGCGCAAGGGCGCGCCGGCGGTGGAGGCACTGTGGCGGATGAACCGGCACGGCCTGCTGGCGGCGGTGCTGCCGGCCTTCGGCAAGGTGTTCGGGCGCATGCAGTACGACCTGTTCCACGTCTACACGGTGGACGAGCACACGCTGCGCGTGCTGCGCAACGTGGCGCGCTTCGCCGATGCGGCCGCGCGCAGCGAATTCCCGATCGCCTGCGGCATCTGGCCCACGCTGGAGAAGCCCGAGCTGCTGCTGCTCGCCGCGCTGTTCCACGATATCGCCAAGGGCCGCGGCGGCGACCATTCCGTGCTGGGCGAGGAAGACGCGCGCGCGTTCGGCGCCCGCCTCGGCCTGCCGCGCGAAGACATCGACCTGATCGCCTGGCTGGTGCGCTGGCACCTGCTGATGAGCGTGACCGCGCAGCGCCAGGACATCACCGATCCGGACGTGGTGCAGCGCTTCGCCGAAGCCGTGGGCGAGCGTGAGCGCCTGGACCTGCTGTATCTGTTGACCATCGCCGACATCATCGGCACCAGCCCGCGGCTGTGGAACGCGTGGAAGGACCGCCTGCTGGCCGACCTCTACACCGCTACCCGCTACGCCCTGGCCAGCGACGACGAACTGCCGCGCGACGCCGCCGCGCGCGTGCGCGAATGCCGCGAGGCGGCGCTGGCCCTGCTGCTCGCGGACGGTTTTGCGGAGCAGGCCTGCCAGCGCGTATGGCACGACTTCCCGGAGCAGAGCTTCCTGCGCCACCGCCCGGAGCAGATCGCCTGGCAGACGGCGGCGATCATCCGCAGCGGCGGGGCGACGCCGCTGATCGAAGTGCATCCGCTGTCGGTGCGCGGCACCACCGAGCTGTTCGTCTACACGCCGGACCGCGACGGCCTGTTCGCCTCGGTCACCGCCATGCTCGACCGCCTGCATTTCTCGGTGATGGAGGCGCGCATCCTCAACAGCCGCAACGGCATGGCGCTGGACACCTTCCTGCTGCTCGAATCGGACAGCCAGCAGCCGGCCAGCGCCGATCGCGCCGAGGAACTGCAGCAGCGCCTGCACCGCGCGCTGTCGCAGCCGGCGCATACGCACCAGCCGTCGCGGCGGAACATGTCGCGGCATCTGAAGCATTTCCAGGCGGCGCCGAAGATCGCCTTCAGCGCCATCGGCGAGCGCACCCGGCTGGCCCTGGTGTGCAGCGACCGGCCCGGCCTGCTCGCCGCGGTGTCGCAGGCCATGGTCGACGCCGAGGTGCGCGTGCACGATGCGCGCATCGCCACCTTCGGCGAGCGCGTGGAAGATTTCTTCCTGATCTCCGACCGCCGCAACGCGCCGCTTGGCGTGGTGCAGCAGGACCGCCTGCTGCACGCGCTGCTGGATCGCCTGGGTGCGGCCAGACGCGCGGGCTAGGGCATCCGCCGATAGACGGCCAAACCGGCTCGCCCCCTGCGGCCAATCCCGCTAGCATGTTTCAGTTTTCCCAAGGTCCCCGCACGCCATGCAAAGCATCGAATCCCTGATCAACGACGCCTTCGAGCGCCGCAATGACCTCACCCAGTCCGACATCGAAACCTATCTGCGCCCCGCCGTGGAGCAGGTGATCGACCTGCTGGAATCCGGCGAGCGCCGCGTCGCCGAGCCGGACGGCCATGGCGGCTGGACGGTCAACCAGTGGATCAAGAAAGCGGTGCTGCTGTATTTCCGCATCAACGGCAACCGCGTGGTCGACGGCGGTTCCGCACTGGCCTTCGACAAAGTGCCGCTGCGCTTCGCCCACGGCAACGACGCCGAGCTGCAGGGCCTGGGCGCGCGCGTGGTGCCCGGCGCGCTGGTGCGCCGCGGCGCGCACGTGGCCAAGGACGCGGTGCTGATGCCCAGCTACGTCAACATCGGTGCCTACGTAGGCGCCGGCAGCATGGTCGACACCTGGGCCACGGTCGGCTCCTGCGCGCAGATCGGCGCGCACGTGCACCTGTCCGGCGGCGTCGGCATCGGCGGCGTGCTGGAGCCGCTGCAGGCCAATCCCACCATCATCGAGGACAACTGCTTCATCGGTGCGCGTTCCGAAGTGGTGGAAGGCGTGGTGGTGGAGAAGGGCAGCGTGATCGGCATGGGCGTGTTCCTCGGCCAGTCCACGCGCATCTACAACCGCGCCACCGGCGAGATCAGCTACGGCCGCGTGCCGGCCGGCAGCGTGGTGGTGGCCGGCAGCCTGCCGGCCAAGGACGGCACGCACAGCCTGTATGCCGCGATCATCGTCAAGCAGGTGGACGAGAAAACGCGCAGCAAGACCGGCATCAACGAACTGCTGCGCAGCGCCGAATGACGGCGGCCGCGGCCGGGGCGGGCATCGAGGCGGCGCGCAGGCGTGCGCGGATGCTGGCCCTGGCCGGCATCGTGCTGGCGATCGTGGCGTCAGCGCTGCCGCCGATGGCGCAGCCGCAGTCCTATCACGGCTTCGCCGACCAGCGCGGGTGGCTGGGCATCCCCAACTTCGGCGACGTGATGTCCAATCTCGCGTTTCTGGCGGTCGGGCTGATGGGCCTGGCCGCGATGCGCCTGCCCGCCGTGCAGGCAATGGGCAGAACCAGCATGCATGCCTATGGCATGACCTTCGCCGGACTCGCGCTCACCGCCTTCGGCTCCGCCTATTACCACGGGGCGCCTTCCGATGCCCGGCTGGTATGGGATCGATTGCCGATGACCCTGGTGTTCATGCCGCTGCTCGCCGCCACGCTGGCCGAGCGCCTGCGCTGGCGTTCCGACCTGCCGCTGCTGGCGTTGTCGCTGCTGGGCGTCGGCACGGTCGTCTACTGGAAGCTCACCGGCAATCTGCTCCCTTATTTCGCGGCTGAGGGCGGCTCGATCCTGTTGCTGCTGCTCGCGGTGGCCTTGCTGCCGACGCCTTGGAGCGGACGCGCGCAGCTGTTCGCGGTGCTGGCCACCTACCTGGTGGCCTTTGCCTGCGAGCAGGGCGACAAGCTGGTGTTCCAGGCGACGGGCGGCAACGTCAGCGGGCATACGATCAAGCACCTGGTCGCGGCGCTCGCCTTCTATGTGCTGCTGCGCATGCTGCGGCGACAACGACTTCTCACGGACAGCGACACATGAGCAACCCCACTCTCTACGGCCTGCCCAACTGCGATACCTGCAAGAAGGCGCGCAACTGGCTCAACCGTTTCGACGTCGAGCACAGCTTCGTCGACTATCGCGCCAACCCGGTGCCGGCCGACACGCTGAAGGGCTGGGCGCAGCAACTGGGCGGCTGGGAAAAGCTGGTCAACAAGGCCGGCACCACCTGGCGCAACCTGCTGCCGCAGCGCAAGAACCCCGGCAGCGACCCGGAATGGACCCTGCTGCTGAAGGAATACCCGGCACTGGTGCGCCGTCCGGTGGTGGTGCAGGCGGACGGCTCGGTCAGCGTCGGCTTCACCGACAACGGTTTCAAGAAGCTGTTCGCGCGCTGACATGCCGGCGCGCTACGCCAAGCTGCTGCTGGTGGCCGGGCTCGCCCTGCTGGTGAGCCTGGTGGCCTTCGGCAATCTCACCGACTACGGCAGCAACTTCGCCTTCGTGCACCACGTGCTGGCGATGGACACGATCTTTCCCGACGCGACCATCCGCTACCGCGCCATCACCGCGCCGTGGCTGCAGCACGCGGCCTATGCGCTGATCATCGCCACCCAGCTGGCCACCGCCGCGCTGCTGTGGGCCGGGGCATGGCGCATGTGGGCGCGCCGCCGCGCGCCGATGGCGTTGTTCCGCCGCGCCAAAGGCCTGGCGACGGCAGGCTTGAGCCTGGGCGTGCTGCTGTGGCTGGTCGGCTTCATGGCGATCGGCGGCGAGTGGTTCGGCATGTGGATGTCCTCGCAGTGGAACGGCATCGAGACCTCGTTCCGGCTGGTGGCGCTGCTGCTCGGTGCGCTGGTCTATCTCGGACAGCAAGAGGCGGAGCCGGAATGAGCGACCTGCGCAGCGCCCGCCGTTTCCTCGCCAACCTGCGCATCGAGCGCGACAACGCCGCGCTGTACGAGCGCCTGGCCGACCTGGCCGGCGACGAACGCAAGCAACGCGCGTATCGGCGCATCGCGCTGGCGGAAACCGCCAACGCCGCGTTCTGGGAAGCGCAGCTGCATGCCATGCATGTCGAAGTGCCCAGGCACGAGGCAGGCATCCGCGTGCGCGTGCTGTCCTGGTTCGCGCGCCGTTTCGGCACCGAGTTCGTGATGCCGACCGTGGTGCGGCTGGAACATGCCGATCACGTCGAGCCGTCGGTGGACCGCAAGGAGCTGCGCAACCATTTCGCCGAAAGCGCACCGGTGCGCAACGCGCGGCGCGACACCCGTGGCCAGAGCGGCAACACGCTGCGCGCCGCGGTGCTCGGCGCCAACGACGGGCTGGTCTCCAACGTCAGCCTGGTGATGGGCATGGCCGGTGCCTCGGGCAACGACAAGGCGGTGCTGACCGCGGGCATCGCCGGCCTGGTGGCCGGCGCCTGTTCGATGGCGCTGGGCGAATGGCTGTCGGTGAACAGCTCGCGCGAGTTCTACCAGGCGCAGATCGCGGTGCGCGCCGAGCGCCTGGCGGTGGCGCCGGAGGACGGCGCGCGCAGCATCGCCGGTATCTATCGCGACAAGGGGCTGGAGCCGCAGGTGGCCGATACCGTGGCCGAGCACCTGTCCGAAACGCCGCGCGCCGCACTCGACACGCTGGTGCGCGAGGACCTGGGCATCGATCCGGAAGACCTGGGCGGTTCGGCCTACAGCGCGGCGATCTCCTCGTTCTGCATGTTCGCGCTGGGCGCCGCGTTCCCGGTCGCGCCGTACCTGTTCTTCGGCGGGCACGCGGCGATGTTCGCCAGCGCCGCCGCCACGGCATTCGCGCTGGCCCTGATCGGCATCGGCACTTCGCTGTTCACCGGCCGCAGCGTGGTGTTCTCGATCGCGCGGCAGCTTGGCATTACTGCCGCGGCAGCTTCGATCACCTATGCCGTTGGACACGTGATCGGCGGCGCGCTGATCGGCTAGCTTGTCCTCACGACGCGGCGGGTCCTGTCATGGGCCGCCGCCTGATCCACCGGGAATCCGCATGTCCGCCGTCTTCGATCTCACCGCCGAACTCATTCGCCGCCGCTCGGTGACGCCGGACGACGCCGGTTGCCAGGCCCTGCTGGCCGGGCGCCTGGCGCGCGTGGGTTTCAAGGTGGAACACCTGCGCTACGGCGAAGTGGACAATCTCTGGGCCACGCACGGCGAAGGCGGTCCGCTGCTGATGTTCCTGGGCCATACCGACGTGGTGCCGACCGGGCCGGCCGAAAGCTGGCGCAGCGATCCGTTCGAGCCGGCGGTGCGCGACGGTTATCTCTACGGCCGCGGCGCGGCGGACATGAAAGGCTCGGTCGCGGCGATGGCGGTGGCGCTGGAAGCCTTCGTCACCGCGCATCCGGATCATCGCGGCCGTGTCGGCTTCCTGATGACCAGCGACGAGGAAGGGCCGACCAATCTCGACGGCGTGCGCAAGGTGGCCGAGCATTTCCGCGCGAGCGGCGAGCGCATCGACTGGTGCGTGGTGGGCGAGCCTTCGTCGAAGAAGCGCCTGGGCGATCTGATCCGCGTGGGCCGCCGCGGTTCGCTGTCGGCCACGCTGACGGTGCGCGGCATCCAGGGCCATGTGGCCTATCCGGAGAAAGCGAAGAATCCGATCCATGCCTTCGCACCCGCGCTGGCCGAACTGGCGGCGGAGCGCTGGGACGAGGGCAATGCGGATTTCCCGCCGACGTCGTTCCAGGTGTCCAATCTCAATGCCGGCACCGGCGCCACCAACGTGATTCCCGGCGCGCTCGTCGCGCTGGTCAATTTCCGCTACAGCACTGCCAGCCGCGCGGAAGCCCTGCGCGAGCGCGTCGAGCGCATTCTCGATCGGCACAAGCTCGACTACGCGCTCGACTGGAATCTTTCCGGCGAGCCGTTCCTCTGTCCCGCCGGCGGCGCACTGCGCGACACGGTGGTGTCGGTGTGCCGCGACCTGTGCGGGGTGGAGCCGGAGCAGAGTACCGGCGGCGGCACCTCGGACGGGCGCTTCATCGCGCCGCTGGGCGCCGAAGTCGTGGAGCTGGGACCGGTCAACGCGACCATCCACAAGGTGGACGAATGCGTGGCCGTGGCCGACCTGGACAAGTTGCCGTCGCTGTATCGGGCCATCTGCGAGCGTCTGCTGGGCTGAGTTCCAGCCGCTGCCGGTGGCCACGCTTTATGCCGTACCGAAGCGCCGTTCCCCACACCAAGCACGCACCAAGGAGAAGGTTATGCGCAAGCTGTTGCTCGCCGCCGCCATCGCGGCCGCCGGCCTGTCCGCCACGATGTCCTGGGCGGACACCGCTCCTGCCACCAGCGCCCCGCTGATCGAGCGCGCCAAGCTGTTCGGCAATCCCAGCCGCGTCGCCGGCAAGTTGAGTCCCGATGGCAAGTGGCTGGCCTGGATCGCGCCGCGCGACGGCGTGCTCAACGTGTGGGTGGCGCCCGCCGGCGCGCCTGACCAGGCCAAGCCGCTCACCGCCGAAAAGCAGCGGCCGATCCGCCAGTATTTCTGGGCGCCGGATTCGTCCTCGGTGCTCTACGTCAACGACCACGGCGGCGACGAGAACTTCCTGCTCTACAAGGTGGGCGTGCAGGGCGGCGAGCCGCAGTCGCTGACGCCGTTCCAGAAGACCCGCGTGCGCGTGGTCGGCACCAGCGTGCACATCAAGGACCGCATCCTGATCGGCGTGAACAACCGCGATCCGCGCTGGCACGACATCTACAGCCTGGACCTGAAGAGCGGCAAGCTCACCGAAGTGTTCGAGAACAAGGGCGACTACGCCGGCTTCGTCGCCGACGACCAGCTGGTGCTGCGCGTGGCCGAGAAATCGCGCCCGGATGGCGGCACGGACTATTACCGCGTGGAGGACGGCAAGGTCGACGCCAAGCCGTTCGGCAGCGTCGGGCTCGACGATTCGCTGACCACCCAGCCGGCCGGCTTCACCGCCGACGGCAAGACGCTGTACTGGCTGGACTCGCGCGGTCGCGATACCGCCGCGCTGTTCGCGCAGGACGTCGCCAGCGGCAAGGCCACCGTGCTGGCGCAGAACGCCAAGGCCGACATCGACGACACGCTCATCGATCCGGCCACCGGCAAGGTGCAGGCTTACTCGTCGCAATACCTCAAGCCGGAATGGACGGCGCTGGATCCGGCGGTCAAGGGCGACCTGGAGTTCCTCAAGCAGCAGCTGAAAGGCACGTTCGACATCACCTCGCGCACCGATGCCGACGACTTCTGGACCGTGGTCGTCGACCCCGTGGTCAAGCCGGGCACCACCTACCTGTACGACCGCAAGGCGAAGAAGCTCACCGCGCTGTTCGTCAGCCGGCCCGAACTGGCCGACGCCACGCTGGCGCCGATGTATCCGCAGGAGATCCGCACGCGCGACGGCCTCACCGCGGTGTCCTACCTGACCCTGCCGGCCGGCAGCGACCAGGCGCATCCGGGGCGCCCGGACAAGCCGCTGCCGATGGTGCTGTTCGTGCACGGCGGGCCGTGGGCGCGCGACACCTACGGCTACAGCAGCTACCACCAGTGGCTGGCCAACCGCGGCTATGCGGTGCTGTCGGTGAACTATCGCGGCTCGACCGGCTTCGGCAAGAAGTACATCTCCGCCGGCGACCTGCAGTGGGGCCGCAAGATGCACGACGACCTGATCGATGCCGTGCAGTGGGCAGTGAAGAACCGCATCACCGAGGCCGACAAGGTGGCGATCATGGGCGGCTCCTACGGCGGCTACGCCACCCTGGCCGGCCTGGCCTTCACGCCCGACACCTTCGCCTGCGGCGTCGATATCGTCGGCCCGTCCAACCTGGCGACGCTGCTGAAGACCATCCCGCCGTACTGGGAGGCGGGCAAGGCGCAGTTCTACAAGCGCATGGGCGATCCCACCACCGAGGCCGGGCGCCAGCTGCTGCAGGAGCGCTCGCCGCTGTTCAAGGCCGATGCGATCAAGCGTCCGCTGCTGATCGGGCAGGGCGCCAACGACCCGCGCGTGAACCAGGCCGAGTCGGACCAGATCGTCAAGGCGATGGACGCCAAGAACATCCCCGTCACCTATGTGCTGTTCCCCGACGAAGGCCACGGCTTCGCGCGGCCGGAGAACAGCATCGCCTTCAACGCGGTGGCCGAGCAGTTCCTGGGCAAGTGCCTCAGCGGCCGGGTCGAGCCGATCGGCGGCGCGGTGAAGGCGTCGAGCGCCAAGGTGCCGCACGGCAAGGAGTTCGTGCCGGGCTTGCCGCAGGCGCTGGGTGCGAGCGACTGAGCGGTCCGCCGGCTGCGTGGATGAAAAAGAGCCGCCTGCGGGCGGCTCTTTTTTGCCCGGTTCATATATCTTGATGAATAGATATTTTCAGTAAAAACAAATATCTACACAATGCATTGGACCTCATCGCCTCGATCCGGGCGTGCGTCTCAAGTCATGATCGTATACATAGATATTTGCAAAAATATGGTTCTTGTTATAATCTATTTTTATGCCAAAGCTCGCGCGCGCTCTCCAGCAGCTTCCTCCGGCAACGGCGGCCGCCATCGAAAAGCTTGGCGCCGACCTGGCCGTGGCGCGTCTGCGCCGCAAGGAGTCGCTGAAGACCTGGGCCGGGCGCATGGGCGTCTCCGTTCCCACCTTGCAACGGCTTGAGGCGGGCGATCCCTCGGTCGGCATCGGCATCGTCGCCACGGCGCTGTGGCTGATCCAGCGCGATGGCGAGCTGGGGAAACTGGCGGCGCCGGAGCACGACCGGGGAGCGCTCGAAATGGACGTGCGCAAGGCCGAGGCACTGGGCCGCGCGCGTGCGCAGGCGTCGGCCGAGGCGCGCACGTACAAGCGCCAGGCAAAGCGCTGAGATGCGCCTGGACGACCTGCATCTGTGGTACCTCGCCGACCCGGCCGCGCCGCGCTACGTCGGCGCCCTGAAACTGGTCGCGGCCGGCAAGGGCGTTTCGCTGCGCTATGCGCAGGCCTGGCTGGCCGACGGTTTCGCGCTGAGCGAGGACCTGCCCCTGGTCGACATCGAGCACATGCCGCCGGGTCGCCTGAGCGGCGACGCGCAGCGTGCGGTGGGTGCGGTCGACGACGCACGGCCGGACCGCTGGGGCGAGAAAGTCATCCGCTTCGTCGACAAGCCCGCGCGCCTCTCCCTCATGGAGTACCTGTACTACGCCGGCGACGAACGCTTCGGCGCGCTCGGCGTGTCGACGTCGCCGGATGCGTACCGCCCGCGCAAGATCAGCCCGCTGCCGCAGCTCGGCCAGGCGCAGCGGCTCAGCGAGATCGTGGCCAAGATCGAAGCCGCCGAGCCCATCAGCGAGCTGGAAGCGAAGCTCGTCCGTGCCGGCGGCAGCCTCGGCGGCGCGAAGCCCAAGGCCTTGATCGAGATCGACGGCGCGCAGTGGGTGATCAAGTTTTTCAACGGCGAACCGGTCGATACGCCGCTGGTCGAGCACGCGACGATGACGCTTGCCGCGCGGGCCGGCATCGCCGCGGCGACGACGCGGATCGTTCCACTGCAGGGCGAGCACGCGATCGCCGTGCGCCGCTTCGATCGCGCCGATGGCCAGCGCATCCATAGTATTTCGGCAGGCACCGCGATCCGCGCGGCGACCGCGTCCGGCCTCGAACCGGAGCTGGGCTATCCGGAGCTGGCGCGGATTCTGCGGCGCGTCGGCGTCGCCGAGGGCGACATCAACCGCAGCGATGCCCGCGAACTGTTCCGCCGCATGGTCTTCAACATCCTGATCGACAACACCGACGATCACGAGAAGAACCATTCGCTGCTGGTGGTCAGCCCGTTCGAGAACGGTCGCCTGAAACTGGCGCCGGCCTACGATGTGCTGCCGACCAATTCGGGGCAGGGCTACCAGGAATTCATCTGTGGCGCCGCCGGGCGCGAGTCGACGCTGGATAACGCGATGTCGCAGTGCGAAGCGTTCGGCCTGCTGCCCGCCGAGGCGGCGGCGGAGATCGTCGCCGTCATCGGCGTGGTGGATGGCTGGCGGGAGCATTTCGCGCAGGCCGGGGTGGCGCAGCGCGATATCGACGAACTGGCCCGGCGCATCGACGGCGCTGCGCTGCGCGACCAGCGCGGCGGATTCGATCCGGCGCGCTATCCGTCCACGCCGGCCCGCGGCAGGCGCACCAGTCCGTTCCGGCGCTGACGAAAACGCTTCGTCAGCGCCAGGGCGGCGATCACTTCGCGGGCTTGGCGGGCGCGACAGGCGCCGCGGCGGGCGCCGGCGCCGCCGGCTGCTGCTGCACCGGGCGCACGATGTAGCCGACCGGCACCCAGTTCGCGCCCAACTGCGCCATCGAGACGGTTTCCAACGCCGGCGCATTGGCGTGCCGGGCCAGGAACACCACGTTGAGGTACTGGCCGGGCGGCAGGCCCTGCGGACTTTCCACGCGGCCGATCTGCGCCCATTCGCGGCTCTGCGTGGCGCCGAGCTGCTTCTTCACGCCGTCGAGGTATTTGGCCCAGTCGGCCTGGCTCACGCTCTTCTGCATGATCTGGCCGCTGCTCTTCCACATCGCGTCGGCCTGGCCGCTGTCGGCCTGGGCGGCCCAGCGCGTGGCGGTGGCGACGGCGTTGTCGAGGGAAGGCGTCTGCTGGGCGTGGGCATGGCCGGCGGCGAGCAGTGCGGCAACGAACGGCATGGCTGCAAGACGGCGGTACTGGTTTGCCATAGGTCTCTCCTTGGTTGGGTTCCGATCAGCGTGACCGCGGACATGCTCGCGGGAGTCCAGATACAAGCCGCTCTCCCACGGGGACGATCTCCGGGGCGCCTCGGGGAGAAGGGTTCTGAATCATGCGGAATCGACAAATCTAACTGTTCTGGCGCGTGCTGAATGCTGGACGTTTCCAGACCCGATGTGATCCTGGCGTGCCTTACGGCTTCCCGATGGGACGCAGCGTCAGCACATGCTGGTCCGGCCCCGGCAGCAGCGGGGTCGGCCGGCCGTTGACCCAGTCCGCATGCCCCGCACCGTAGTAGGGCGACAGCGGATTGTCGCTCTGGCCGCCGGGCAGCTCCAGGATGCCTTGCGCTTCGTGCCCGGGCGCCACGTCCAGCCGCTCGGACGCGCCGAAGCCGGGGCGCGCCACGCGCGGCATGTTGTCGTCGCCGGGCAGGGGCTCGTCCGGCATGTCCAGCCAGCGGCCGGCGAATGACGGCAGCGCGCGCGACAGCGGATGGCGGACGCCGGTGCGGTTGATCTCGCCCCAGCTGCGCGCGGCGAGACCGCCGGGCTGCTTGCCCAGTTCGTCGACGACCTGGCGCGCGGCGTCCTGCAGCAGCGCGTTCCAGTCCGCATAGCGCGGATCGAGCAGATGCATGGGACGGTCGCGCACCATGGCCCACACGGCCGCTTCGGTGTGGCTGGGGCGCGGCCAGCTGAAATCCTTGTAGCGCTCGCTCACTTCCGCGGCGAACGGCGCCAATACCGCTTCGTGCACCTTGTCGCGGAACGCGCGTACCAGCCGGTAATCCACGCTGTCGGCCGCGGCGCGACCGCGCCAGCTGGCGGTGAGCTGGCGCAGCTGCGCCAGCTGCGGATCGGTGGTGCCGGCCAGCGCGTCCTGCAGCAGGCGCTGCCAGCGCACCAGCAGCAGGGCGCGGTGGTCGAGCTGGATGTCCAGCAGGTTGCCCGCCGCGAAGCTGCTGCGCGCGCGCAGGCCGTCGCGGATCTGCTGCGCGCGCGCGCCCAGGTCATGGCCGCCTTCGCCGAGCAGGGCCAGCGCCGCGCCGTCGACGGTGCGGTTGTTGGCGGTCCACAAGCGGCCGTCCGCCGGGTTCTCGATGCGCGGGTACTGCGCGGGCGCGGCCCAGCCCAGCCAGCCGGTGTCCGGCCTGGACCAATCGGCCGGCAGCAGCGGGTCGAAGCCGCTGCGCAGCGGAATGCTGTTGCCGGTGATGGTCCAGCCGATATTGCCGGCGCTGTCGGCCGCCAGCAGGTTCTGCGGCGGCATGCCCAGGCTCGGCGCGAGGTCGAGCGCGGCGTTGACGCTGACCGCGTGCTCCAGCTGCATCACGCCGAGGTTGTAGCCGCGCGGCAGATCGCCGATCCAGGCCAGCGCCAGCGGCGTGCCGTCGGTGTCCTGGGCCAGGATCGGACCCCAGCGCGTGGTCTCCACCTTGATCGTGCGCGGCGCCGCGCCTTTGACACGGATGGTTTCCTCGTGCATCTCGATCGAGGCGAAACCTTCGGGCACGCGGTAGCGTGTCGCGTCCTGCGGATCGCGCAGCACGCGCACCCAGTCCAGCCAGTCGCCGTAGCTGTTGGTGAAGCCCCACGCGACCTGCCCGTTGGAACCGGCGACCAGGGCCGGCGTGCCGGGCAGGCTGACGCCGCTGGCGTCGCGGCGGCCGTTCGGCGCAGACGGGTCGGCGTAGCGCAGGCGCGTGCGGAACCAGATGTCCGGCACGCGCAGGCCCAGGTGCATGTCGTTGGCGAGGATCGCCGCGCCGCTCTCGGTCAGCCGGCCAGCCACGGCGAAGTTATTGCTGCCCGGATGCGGCTGGTCGAGTGCGCCGGCCAGCGCGGCGAGCGCGCTGGCGTCCGAGCTGGAGGCGGTGGGGCGGTCGCGCAGGTTGATCACGTCCGGTCCCGGCGGCACCGGCGGGTGCGAGAGATCGCCCTGCAAGGGCGCTTCCCATTCCGGATCCGGCGCCAACAGGAAATCCACCAGGGGCGAGGGCAGCGCCGAGCGCATCTGCGCGAAGGCCAGCTCGCGCTGGTTGCTGCCGTCGCCGTTGAGGTCCAGGTACATCGCGCCGATCACCAGGAAGCTGTCTTCCGGATGCCACGGCTGCGGCCGGGTGCCGAGCAGGAAGTATTCCCAGGGCTTGACCTGCAGGTCGGCCAGGCCGCGATTCACCCCGTCGGCATACAGCTCCAGCGTGTGGCGCTGTTCCGGCGGCAGCTGCGCCAGCGCCGCCTGCGCGGTGGCGCGCAGGCGATGCCGGCGATGCTCGATATCGGTGTCCACGGCCGCCGGGCCGACCAGTTCCGCCAGCTCGCCCGCGGCGACGCGGCGCATCAGATCCATCGGAAAGAAACGTTCCTGCGCGTGCACATAGCCGAGCGCGTAGGTGACGTCGTCGCGACTCTTCCCATCGATGGTGGCGGTGCCCAGGCTGTCGCGCGAAATGCTTACCGTGTCGCCTAGGCCTCGCACGGCGACTTCGCCGTCGAGCTTCGCGCGGCTGCCGGCGAGCAGGTACCAACCTGCGGCGAGCACCGCGATGGCGACGAACAGCAGGGACAGCAGCAGGGCGCGCAGCCAGCGGAAGCGTCGGGCTCGGGGCATCGGGCGACAGACCTTGGATGGCGGCGATGCGACCGAGTGTAGTCCCTGGCGCGCGTTCGCGTCCTCAGGGCTGGGCCGTGGTGAACACCGCGAAGATGCCTGCGTAGGGCTTGACCATGAAGGTGGGCGCCCCGGCGTAGCCGGCGCCGTCGACGTAGAACTGCGAGATGGTGCCGTCCAGGTACAGCGCGTCGCGGCAGCCGAATTCGTCGCGGAACAGGCGTGCGAAGGTATGGAAGTTCACCGGCGATTCGCTCACCGCGAACACCACGCGCTGCGGCGTCTTGGCGCAGACGCCGCTGCGCCATTTCAGGCTGGAGGAATCGTCGACGAAGCGATCGTTGATCTGGCCGTCCACCAGCAGCATCGGCCCCGACTGGGTGGCCCAGCGCGCGGGCTTGGCGTCCGCCTTGAACGCGGTGCTGGTGCGCACCGCGGCGTGCCCGTCGGGATAGATGGCGAACACGCCGTTGGGCTGGATGGAGAAATTGCCGGCGGCCGGATTGCCGCGGAACAGATTGAGCGGCACCACCGTGCGGCCGTCTTCCACATAGAGTCCCAGCGGCGCGAACTGGCGGTCGTAGATGCCGGCGTTGGCGGCGAACAGCAGGCGGCGGTCGTGCGCCATGCCCCATTGGCGCAACGCCTCGATGGTGGCGTAGGGCTGGCCGCTTTCCGGGTCTTTCCAGTGCAGGCTGAGCGGTTCGCGCTGCAGGTCCACGCTGACCACGCGGAAGGTCTGGCTTTCGAAAGTGACTTCTTCGCTGTCCACGGCCTGCGCCTGCCGCGAGCAGCCGGTGGCGCCGGCCAGCATGGCCAGCGTTGCCAGCCAGTAGAGCCACGGGCGAGATGCGGGAACGGGAGGAGTGGCGGCCTTCATGTAGGAGATGGTGGCCGGGCGGTTGTGGCGATGCAAGCGTCGGAACCGGATCCCAATGCATTGCGCTTTCAGTGCTGATCCGCCGCGGCCCGCTCTCCGGAAGGGGCGAGCGAAACGAGCCATGCCGTTTCGATGTCGCCCGATGGTTATCGCCATGAGGAAGCGTGGCCGCCGTCGTGCCGTATATGGCCGCTCAGGTTCTCGGTATTGTTTCTATGCCTTCGACGGGCTTGTATTCGGCTCCATTGCCTTCGAAGGTCACGGCGACCTTGATGCCAAGGCCCATGGCCATTTTTGCGGTGCCGAACATGAGCTGCCCCCAATATTTAGAGCAGTCCCATTTCCCTTTTTGAATGAGGCCGGTCGTCGGGCTGTTGCCTAAAGAAAGAAAACACCAGCCGTAATAGTCGGTTTTGACGGACATGATGTATCCCTTCTCGGTGTGGCTGCCCCAGTAACGGGCGCTAGCCGTATTGCAGGTCGCGATGGCAATGGCCGCCAATGCAATGATCGTTGCGACTCGGATACTCATAGTTCGATCTCGCTGATGTGGGCTTAAGCTGGAAACTTTTGCGTGTTGAGCGAGTTCGAATATGTATCCGGACATGGCGCCCAGCAATTTCCGCATGCCCGAAAACCCTGGTCTTATCGTCCGGAAGAGCGGTTTTCGATTGCCGTCGATGGTCTGCTACAGATATGCCGCAACCGCAATCTCAAGACTTCTTGCGAGCGCCGGCATGGCCTGTCGCGTACAAGCCCGATTAGACTGCAGCTTTCTCCCCGCGCCCCATGCCATGCCCTACACACCCATCGTCGCCACACTCGGTTATGTGCTCTCGCCGGATCGCCGCCGGGTGCTGATGATTCATCGCAACGCGCGCCAGGACGACCTGCACCTGGGCAAGTACAACGGCCTGGGCGGCAAGATGGAGCCGGGCGAGGACATCGCCGCGTGCATGCGGCGCGAGATCCACGAAGAAGCGGGCATCGAATGCGCGTCGATGCAGTTGCGCGGCACGCTGAACTGGCCCGGCTTCGGCAAGCATGGCGAGGACTGGCTCGGTTTCATCTTCGTGATCGACTGCTACCGCGGCGAGCCTTTCGCGTCCAATCCCGAGGGCACGCTCGAATGGGTGGAGCTCGACCGGCTGATGGAACTGCCGATGTGGGAGGGCGACCGGCACTTCCTGCCGCTGGTATTCGACGGCGATCCGCGGCCGTTCCACGGGGTGATGCCGTACCAGGACGGGCGCATGCAGTCGTGGGCGTTCTCGCGGCTGTGAGCGCGACGACGACGCGCATCGAGATCGTCGCGGCGATGATCCGCGACGCCGAGGGCCGCGTGCTGCTGGTGCGCAAGCGCGGCGCGGCGGTGTTCCAGCAGCCCGGCGGCAAGCGCGATCCCGGCGACGCCGACGACCTGCACACGCTGGCGCGCGAACTGGAAGAAGAACTCGGCTGCCGCATGCGGCGCGAAGGCGCGCGCCTGCTCGGCCGCTTCAGCGCGCCGGCGGCGAACGAGCCCGGTTGCGAAGTCGTGGCGGTGGTCTACGAAGTGGCGGCCGATGGGCCGTTCGAGGCGAGGGCGGAGATCGAGGCGCTGTGCTGGGTGGATCCAGCGCAGCCGGGCGACTTGCCGATCGCGCGGCTCAGCCGCGAACAGTTGCTGCCTTTGCTGGTGAGCTAAAACATTCAGCACGCTCGCAACATGCGTCATCCCAGCGCAGGCCGGACGAGCGCGTAGCGCGAAGAACGCCCAAAGGGCGGCCCCGAAAGGGGCGAGCGAAGCGAGTCATCCAGTAGCGTCAAGATTCGATGGTCGCCTGGCGCTCTAAGGGGCGCGTACATCCACTCTTTCGCACGCAGGTGGCGCTGTCGCCACTGGATCCCGGCCTGCGCCGGGATGACGCCTGGTGAGGCCGCGGTATCGGTTCAAGGCATGCGCCGCAGCGCCACCACCGCATTGAGTCCGCCGAAGGCGAAGGAATTGCTGATCGCCGCATGCACCGGCATGTTGCGCGCATGGTGCGGCACGTAGTCCAGGTCGCAGGCCGGATCGGCTTCGAGATAGGCCAGCGTGGGCGGCACGATGCCGTTGCGCAGCGCGCCGATCACCGCGACCAGCTCCAGCGCGCCGGAGGCGCCCAGCGCGTGGCCGTGCATCGGCTTGGTGGAGGAGATCGCCAGCGCGCGCGCATGCTCGCCGAACACCCGATGCAGCGCCGCGGTCTCGGTGCTGTCGTTGGCCAGCGTGCCGGTGCCGTGCGCACTGACGTAGTCCACTTCGGACGGCGACATGTTGCCGTCGCGCAGCGCGTTCTCGATAGCTGCCGCGGCGCCGAGTTCCGATGGCGCGGCGATGTCGCCCGCGTCCGAACTCATGCCGGCGCCGACCAGTTCCGCCAGGATGGTCGCGCCGCGTGCCTGCGCCTGTTCCAGTGTTTCCAGCACGAACATGGCCGAGCCCTCGCCCAGCACGATGCCGCGGCGGCCCTTGCTGAAAGGCCGGCAGGTATCCGGCGCCAGCACGCGCATGGCTTCCCATGCGAGCAGGGTGCCCAGGTTGAGACAGGCCTCGGTGCCGCCGACCACGGCGGCGTCGACCAGGCCGGAGCGGATCATCATCGCGGCCTGTGCGAAGGCGTGGTTGGACGAGGCGCAGGCGCTCGCCACCACGAAGGCCGGGCCGGTGATGCCGTGCGCCATGCTGATCTGGCTGGCCGGTGCATTCATCATCATGCGGATGATGCCCAGCGGGTGCACGCGCGGCGCTTTCTCCGCGTAGATCCGGTGGTACTGGGTGTCGCGCGTCACCTCGCCGGCCACGCCGCTGCCGATTACCACCGCGGTGCGCGAAGCGCGTTCGCCTTCGAACGACAGGCCGGCCTGCGCGATTGCCTCCTTGGCGGCGACCAGGGCGTATTGCGTGGCCAGGTCGAGCTGGCTGAGCTTGGCGTCGTCAAAGTGCTGGCCGGGGTCGAAGCCCTTGACCTCGGCCACCACGCCGGCCGCGCGCACGCGCTCGGGATCCACGCGGGAGATCGGGGCGATGCCGGTGCGGCCCTCGGTCATGGCCTGCCAGACCGAAGGCGCGTCGTTGCCGAGCGCGCAGATCGCGCCCATGCCGGTGATGACGAGACGCTGCATGGATCAGTCGTTCTTCTTGGCGGCGAGCTGGCGCTCGACGGCTTCGACCAGCTGGCCCACGGTACCGTTGTCGAAGTCCGTGTCCTCGTTGGGGAGGTTGATGCCGAAATGTTCCTCGATGTCGAAGATCACTTCGATGGCGTCGAGCGAGGCGACACCCAGGTCCTTGAGGGTAGACTCGGGCTTGATGGTGTCGAGTTCGATCTTCGCCTGCTTGGCGATGATCTCGATGGTTTCCTGCTGAACATTGCTCATTTGGTGCCCCTCGGTTCCGTGGCATGCGCCGCCGGGCCGCCCCGTGCGGCCGACCCGGCAAGCCTGACCAAGCGCGGGAAGCTTGTCCAGACGCAACAGTCCGGCTTTCCGGTGAATCTTGTGCGCGATGCCTTTCGCCAGGCTTTGGCGGGCCTGGCCCGGAGGCGGGTAAGCGACGCGAAAGCCCACCCCGGCATGCTGCCGCGCCCGGCTTGGGGCATCATTCGCGCGGCGCCCCGGACGGCGGCGCTCCACCTGCGGAAACCTGGCGTGCGTTATCTCAATCAACTCGAACCGGATGGCCTGGTCGCGGCGTTCGCGGCGCATCCGCCGCTCGGCTTCCGGCTGCTCGAGGCGCAGGGCACGCCGGCCTTCGTGGCGCCGTTCGATCTGCTCACCACCACCGACGACGCGCTGCGCAAGCGCGTGGTGAAGGCGCCCGGCTATCGCTGGTGGGGGCGGCTGCTGCGCTGGCGCACCGCCTTCGTCGGCACCACGGTGTCCGAGTACGCGCTGTTCCCGCGCGAAGCCGATCCCGCCGTGCTGCCCGGCGCGCTGCGCCAACACCTGGGCAGCGGCCAGCGCCTGCTGGTGCTGAAGGACATTCCGCAGGATTCCCCGCTGTGCGGCGCCGCCAGCCGCGACTGGTGCGCGCGTTTCGCCGAAGCCTGTCGCGCGGAGGGTTATCTGCTGCTGGAGGGCCAGGCGCTGGCCTATGTGGCGATCGATTTCGCCGACGAAGACGCCTACCTCGCGCGCCTGTCGTCGTCACGCCGCAAGGACATCCGCCGCAAGCTGCGCAAGCGCGACGAGGTGGCCGTGGAGACGGTAGCCTGCGGCGATGCGCGTTTCGCCGACGAGGCGACGCTCGATGCGTTCTATGCGCTGTACGAGAACGTGTACGCGCAAAGCGAGATTCACTTCGACAAGCTCAGCCGCGCCTTCTTTGCCACCGTGCTGCGCGATGCCGGCAACGGCGGCTTCGCCTTCGTCTACCGCCACCAGGGCGAGATGATCGGCTGGAACCTGTGCTTCGTCGCCGACGGCAAGCTGATCGACAAGTACGTCGGCTTCGCCTATCCGCAGGCGCGCGAGCAGAACCTGTACTTCACCAGCTGGTTCCACAACCTGGCCTGGGCGCGCGAGCGCGGCCTGACGCATTACGTGGCGGGCTGGACCGACCCTCAGGTCAAGTCCTATCTTGGCGCCAGCTTCACCCTGACCCGCCACGCCGTCTGGCTGCGCAACCCGCTGTTGCGCGCCGCGGCGCGGCGCCTGGGCCATCTCTTCGAAAGCGACAGCCAATGGGCGCCGACACCATCCGATGCGCAAACATGATCCGCTGATCCTGGACTTCGACGGCGCCATCGGCGCCATCGAGGGTGCGACCACCATTCCGCTGGGCGACTGGCAGGAAGCGATCCGCTTCGGCTGCACGCTGCGCACCTTCGACCGCCTGCGCCGCCACCTCGCCGCGACCGCGCCGGCCGAGCACGGCACGGTGCTGATGGGCTCGGGCGACTACCACCACCTGACCTGGCCGCTGGTCGAGCGGCAGCGCGCGCGCGGTCCGTTCCAGCTGGTGGTATTCGACAACCATCCGGACAACATGCGTTTTCCCTGGGGTATCCATTGCGGATCGTGGGTGCGCAAGGTGGCGATGCTGCCGTATGTGAATCACGTGCATGTGGTTGGTATCACGTCCACCGACATCGGCGCGGCGCATGCGTGGGAGAACTATCTGCGCCCGCTGCGCGCCGGCAAGCTCAGCTACTGGTGCATGGATGTGGATGTGGGTTGGGCGGCGCGCCTCGGCTTGCAGGATGCGTTCCGCCGTTTCGAGGATCCGGATGCGTTGACCTGTGCGTTCGTGGAGCAGTTGCGGCGCGCGCCGCAGCCGACCTATCTGTCGATCGACAAGGATGCCTTTAGCGTGGCTACGGCGCGCACTAATTGGGATCAGGGGCGGCTGGAGGAGCACCATGCGATGGCGATCATCGAGGCGCTGCGCGGGCGGATTGTCGCGAGCGACATCAACGGGGAGGTGTCGGCGTATCGCTATCGCACGTGGTGGAAGCGGTTGCTGAGCGGGATGGACGGGCAGGAGCCCGTTCCGCAGAGCGAGCTGGACGCGTGGCAGTTGCAGCAGCGTGCGCTGAATGGGCGGTTGTTGTCGGCGATTGCCGACAGCAGTGTGTGAAGCGCCTGGGCGGCGCGTTCCTTTTTTTGCTCGTCATTCCGGCGCAGGCCGGAATCCAGTAGCGGGATCGCTTGATGGTCGCGATCCCGTGACCTGGCCGCTTATGCAGCGGGCATTTCGGACGCCTGCCGGCGCCCGAGTTACTTTTTCTTTGCTGGCCCAAAGCAAAAGTAACCAAAAAGAAATGGCCTAAGAGCTGGGACTGAGGCGAGCTTTGGCGCTGCTCTGTTCTTGCCACACCCTTCACCCCTCTCCCCGCCGGGGAGAGGTCAGGGTGAGGGGCCGGGCGGAGCGTCGTGTAACCTCGCGATCCCGGCGTAGGTTGGGGTGAGCCGCAGGCGAACCCCAACGCTGCGAAACGTATGAAGGTGACGATGTTGGGGTTCGCCTGCGGCTCACCCCAACCTACGCGTGGCCTTACGGAGCGATGCCTTCATTGACCTCATCGAGGCGATAGCTGAGCGATTCCGCGTAGCGGCTCAGGTAATGCACGGCGGTGAAGACGCCTTCCACGCAGGTGGGCGGCAGTGGCCATTCGCCCTGCTGTACCGGCACGTTGCATGCCTGCAGGTCGCGAAACGTATCGCTGTTGGCAAGGATGCCGGTAAGGACGTTGATGGCCATGCTGATGCTGGCCAGGTCGTTGTGGGTGCGGAGCTGGAAGCTTGAGTCGGTGTCGGCGCCGTGGAAAGGACGACCCAAGGGACTGGTGGGGGCATGTTCGGTCAGAACATTCGGGCAAAACGTTCCCGTATCATTGCTGATAGCCATGACTAACTCCTTCGAAGTTGGTTGTGGTTAGCGGGTCGTATGGGTCCTACCCCATGCGATCCGCGCTTTCGCTTCATTGCTGAAGGTCGTCGATGTGTATCCGAGACGCGGTGCATCGACGACCTGCTCAGGCTATCGAGATGCGCATGGCGTGTCTGTAGGGAAAGGCTGATTTGTGGTTGGCATTTGAGCCGCCGGCGAACCCCAACATCGTCACCTTCATACGCCTCGCAGCGTTGGGGTTCGCCTGCGGCTCACCCCAACCTACGCCGGGATCGCGAGGTTCTACACGACGCTCCGCCCGGCCCCTCACCCTGACCTCTCCCCGGCGGGGAGAGGGGTGCAAGGGTGTGGCAAAGACGCAGCGCTAAAGCTGGCTTCGGTCCCCGCTCTTAGGCCAATTCTTTTTGGTTACTTTTGCTTTGGGCCAGCAAAGAAAAAGTAACTCGGGCGCCGGCAGGCGTCCGAAATGCCCGCTGCATAAGCGGCCAGGTCACGGGAACGCGACCATCAGGCGATACGGAAACGGACTCCGGCCTACGCCGGAATGACGAGCAAAAAAAGGAACGCCCGCTGCGTAGTGGCCAAGTCGCGGCCACGCGACCATCAGGCGACACGGAAACTGGATTCCGGCCTGCGCCGGAATGACGAGCAAAAAAAGGAACGCCCGCTGCGTAGCGGCCAAGTCGCCGCCACGCGACCATCAGGCGACACGGAAACAGGATTCCGGCCTGCGCCGGCATGACGAGCAAAAAAAGGAACGCCCGCTGCGTAGTGGCCAAGTCGCGGCCACGCGACCATCAGGCGACACGGAAACCGGATTCCGGCCTGCGCCGGAATGACCAGCCCCGTCGCGCCAGCGACCTACTTCACCCCCTCCACATACCAATACGTGCGCTTGCGCTTCCCAGTGCCAGGCGGCACCACCTTCTGCGTCCCCAGCGACGACGTATTGTTGCCGCCAACCAGCCCCAGCTGATTGCCGCCGCCAATCAACACCGGCGTCAGCAAAGTCCCTCCGCCGGAAGTAGGCAACTGCACCAGTCCGAAGATCGGCGACGGCGGCATGCCGCCACCATCGAACTTCACGAAGCGGTTCGAATTCAAGCCGCTGCCATCCAGGAAACTGATCGCATAACCGCGCGCGATACCCAGGTTCGGATAACACATGTTCGGGTTGTTCTGCGGATTCGCCGGCTGGTTCGTACCGAAATAGGTATAGCCGGCCACGGTCAGCGGCGCGTTCACCGCTTTCTCGCCAGCGTTGGTCAGGGTGACGTAGAAGCCGCTGCCGCTGCCGGTGTACAGCGTATTGGTGGCATCGGTCAGGTTGCTCTCGGCGATCGTGCTCCAGGTTGCCGCCACGCTGTTGCCGGTATTGGTATCCCGGAGGCTGTAGAAGCGGTTGATCACGCTGGAAGCGGCGTTGGAGGCCAGCGGGTGTTCGCGGTCGCCGGAAGCGGCGGCCACGGCGTCGTAGCTGGTGGTGGGCACCACGTCCGGCGGATAGAAGAACTTGCGTGCGCTGGTGCCGGTGCCGCCCAGGCTGGCGATCTGGGTCACCGTCCAGTTGGTCGGCGCAGTGAGTGCGTTCGGCTCCAGGTCGACGCGCCAGATGTTGCCGCCGAGGTCGCTGGCGTACAGGCGCTCGATATAGCCGTCGCCGTCACGATCGAGCAGGGTGATGTCGGAGGGGATCGCGTAGGTCATGTTCGCCACGGTCTTGCAGGTGCCGGGCTGGCCGGTGCAGCTGGGCGCCGCCATCCATACCGGCGCGCCGGTGACCGCATCCAGCATCACGATCGAACGGCCCATGCTGTCTGCGCTCTGCACCGGATCGGCATCCTCCGCGCTGTCATAGCCACCGCCCATGATCAGCACAGGGTTGGTGTTGCCCTTGATGCGCGCCACTTTCGGTTGCGACCAGGTCTGGCCCAGCTCGGGAATATCCGCGTTCGACTTCTTCCACAGGAAGCGCGGCGCCGTGGGCGTGGTCACGTCGAAGGCGTAGATGAAGCGGCCGCCGCGGCGCGCGGTGAGGTAGATGTAGGTCGTCGCCGGCGTGACGCGCTGGTCCTGGTACACCGTGGTGGTGCCGTCGAAGAAATAGTCCTTCGGCTGTGCGCTGGCGTCGGTGATGCCGGGCAGCTTGATGATCGGGCTGTTGTCGCGCAGGCGCTTGAGCTTGCCGAAAAATTCCGGCGCGATGAACGACCACAGCTCGCCGCCGGGGCGTACCGTGCCGATGCCCGCGGTCTGGTTGCCGTTGATCGCGCGGTAGAAGCCGTCGTTGGAACCGTAGAACACCACCACGCCGGTGCTGCCGCCGTAGTTGACGATGGCCGGGCGCGAATGCAGCACGTCGCCGTGGATGGACGGACGGATCGTCACCGCGCCGCCGGGGCCGGGCTCGGCTTCGTTGTTGGGGCTGGTGTTGTCGGCGCCGCGCACCCAGTTGATCAGGTTGGACAGGTCCGCGCTGGTGGTGCCGAGCGCGGCGGCGGTCAGCGAGCCGTTGGCGGTGTTGAAATTGGGCATGGCAGTGCTGGTGGGACAGCTGCCCACGCCGTTGCAGGTGTACACCGTGCGGCCCGTCTGCGAGGTCAGGTAATCGGCGCGCAGCATCTCGCCCACGCCGCCTTTTTCCACCACCTCGCCGTCCACCGCGTCGTAGGCCAGCGAGATGCCGGAGGGCTTGTTCACCCAGAAGCCGGAGGTGGGCCAGTTGGTGACCACGCTGCTGCCGGAGGGGAAGGTGAGCGGGCCGTTGCGTGGCGTGCCGGTCTGCTGGTCCGAGGTCCAGAAGCTCAGTGCGTTCGGCGAGATGAAGCCCGAGCCGTTGTTGCTGATCGCGGAATTGCCCAGCGAGTCCTCGGTGACCACGTTGTTGTTGCTGTCCAGGCCGAGCTGGTACTGCTTGAGATTGCCGATCCAGCGCGGCTGCGCGGTGGGGTCGGGACGGAACACGCCGACGTAGACCTGGTTCAGCGACACGCCCTGGCTGTTCACACTGACCGGCAGGCTGACCGAGGCGAACACGCTGTTGATCGACTGCACTTCGTTGAAGATCTGCAGCAGATCGTTCACCAGCGCATTGAGCGCGTTCGGGTCATTGATGTTCACCACGAAGGCCTTGCCGCCGCCGTGGCTGGACATGCTTTGCAGGAACTGCACGTAGTCCGGGTTGCTGCCGTCGGTGACCGCGATGGTGTAGGTGATGATGTTCTGCGGATTGGTGGAGGTGCCGCCGGACAGGTCGGTCTGGTACATGTACTGCGCCCACTCGTCGCCCCAGTTGGCCTGGTATTTGTTGTTGGGCGGCGGTATCACGATCTGGGTGGGGTTGGACTGCCCGGTCACCTGCTGCAGCGAGGACTGCGCGCTCGGCGAATTGCCGGCATCCTGCGGCTTGCCGTTCTTCACCGCGTTGGCGATGTAGATGACGAAGCTCTTCTGGCAGGGGCCGGACAGCGGCGAGCGGTAAGTGACGCCGGACAGGCCGGTCTTGCCGGCGAAGTAGGCCCACATCTCCTGCATGCCGCCGCCGACGGCGGAGTTGTTGGAGTTGTCGGCCTGGCGGTCGAGCGACTTGATGGTGTTCTGGAAACTGGCCACGCCGGCGGCGTTCATCAGCGGCAGCGCGCCCGGGTCGGTGGCGCGGCCCACGTTGGGGTAGCGGAACCAGCCGCCGTTGCTCGACGGGTCGAACAGCATCAGGCCCATGTTGATCTTGCCCAGCAGCACCGGGTTGGAACCGATCGCGGTGACTGCCTGGTACAGCGAGCACTGCTCGAAGCCGACGTCCTTGCCGGCGTTATTGGCGGACACCACCCCCGCGGTGGGGCAGCTGAAGCTCACCGAGCCGTTCCACGCGCTGGCGTTGTCCAGCAGGATCAGCAGGTTCGGCGAACCGCCGTTGACCGGCGCGCCGGTGTACAGGTCGATGTCCTCGCTCAAGGCCAGGCCCGGCAGCGCCAGCAGGGCGGCGGCGAACGCCAGCCTGCGCAGACGGCGGCTCACGAATGGGCGCGTATCGGACATGGCGGCATCTCCGCGGGAACAGGCAGGTGAAGTGATCATGGACATGGCGTTCCCACGGGGACGCGTACCGACGCGCCCTGGTGTACGGTGACCGAGGTCGCGCTGTTGCCGGCGTCGGTGACGGAAGACTGGATTTCCCACTGCGTGTCCGAACACAGCGACAGCGTGGCCGCGGCGCCGCTGGAGCCGATCACCAGGTCGCCGCTGCCGCTGGTGGGCGTGCGGCAGACATCGCCCAGTGCCAGGTCGCGATTGAGCACCGGCTTGCTGTCCAGGCAGAACGGCGCGGCCACCTGCGCGACGTAGTCGTTGCTGCCGTCGCCGGTGACGTCCACCGGCACGGAAGAAGCCGGGATCGGGTTGAGCGTGAAAGCCTGGTTCATCACCGATTCGACGCCCTGCTGTGCCACCGCCTTGGCTTCCATGCGGTACTGCTGGTTGGAGGCGACCTTGGTATTGACCAGGCTGGAGCTGGCCATGGACACGGCGAACAGCAGGAAGATGACCAGGAAGATCAGCGTCATCATCAAGGTGAAGCCGCGCTGGCGCCGGGCCGGAGGGATGAAGGGGCGCATGCTCAGTTCTCCCGCACGCCGCCTACGTTCCACAGGCGCGCGACGGCGCTGTAGACGTGGCGCTTGTAAGCGTCGTTGTAGGGACCGTCCGGCGTTGCGCGACCCAGGTTGTAGGTGCGCGTGTCGGTCCAGCCAGTGGTGGGGTCGAGATTGCGCGCGAGCACCGTCACGCGCACCGCGGTGACATTGGCCCAGTTGGTGGTGACGTTGGTCCAGGCGTAGCCGGCGCTGCCGGTGCAGGCGGCGGCGTTGTCGATGGCCGGATTGTCGACATAGCAGTCGGGCGAGCCATTGCCGTCGGTGTCCACGCCGTAGCTCAGGTGCACGTCCTGGATGCCGTCCACCAGCGAGGAGACCTGGATCGAGCCGTTGATGAACTCGGCCACCTTCAGGGTCGGCGTGCTGTCGCCGCCGCTGCCGCAGTTGTCGCAGCCGGCCAGGTAATAGCTGCGCACCACGTATTTGCGCAGTTCCGCCGGGCTGGCGCCGCTGCAGGTCTTGCCGAGCAGGGTGAAGTTGGCGGCGCTGCTGTCGTAGATCAGCTGCTTGGTGTCGGTGGTGCAACTCGATTGCTGCAGGTAGTACTCGGTGCCGGACGCCGTCGCGGACACGTTGCCGGAGGCGTAGTGCACGGTGATCGCTTCGGTGCCGGTGGCCATGTCGGTCAGGCAGGCCGGCGCGGCGCCGCCGGCGGCCACGCCGGACAGCGCCACCGGCACGGTCAGCGGCGAGGTGGTGTTGTCGAAACCCATCGCGCTCTTGGCGGTGGTGCAGGCGCCGGGCAGGTTGTACTGCAAGGTGGCAGACAAGCCGGGGCGGCCGAAGAAGCCCGCCATCTCGATGTCGCGCACCATCGATTGCAGCGCGTAGCGGCCGTTCTCGACCTGCTCGCCGGTCTTGTTGAATTCGGCGCGCGCCTTGGAGGTGGCGACATAGAGCGAACTGAGCGCGGCCAGCATGGCCAGTCCGATGGTCACGCCGATCATCAGCTCGACCAGCGACAGGCCGCGTTGGCGGTGGCGAGGCAGGCGGGTGGGCAGGGTGCGCATGGCGGCGGTCACGACAGGCTGGCGATGCGCACCTGCACGCTCACCGCGCGGCGCAGGCTGTCGTCACCGAATCTGTTCTGGCCGCAGGCCAGGCCTGGCGCGGCGGTGGGCATCAGCCCCTGCCACACCACGGTGACGCGATAGACGTTGTTGACCGCATCGATCTGCTCGACGCAGCCGACCGCGCCGATCATGGCGCCGACCTGGTTGCCGCCGGAGGCCTCGCCGGCGCCGAGCAGCGAGTTGCGCCACGCGGCGAGGTCGGCATTGGCGGTGGCGGCCTGCAGCGCGGTGGGCGTCGGCGTGCCGGTGACGCAGGCTGGCGGTGCGGCGGAGCCGGCGCCGGTGACCAGGCCGGTGACGCCATTGGAATAGCACGCCGCCACCTGCCGGTTGGCGTTGATGCGCGACACCATGTCCTGCACCAGGGTGAGCGCCTGCACGCGCTGGTACGACTCCATCTCGTTGCGCGTGGAGCGGGCCATCATCATCACCGTGCCCAGCAAGGCGATCGATGCGATCAGCATCGATACCAGCACTTCGATCAGCAATATGCCGCGCTCGCGCTTCATGAGCAGGCTCCCTTGGTGGTCTGCACGCGCCCGGTGGCGCCCACCGCGACGCACAGCGGCTGCTGCCCCTGTGCGGTGACGGTGGGCTGGAGGGTGAACGACATGCCGGTGCCGGACATGCGTCCGTCGCCGCCGAAGTTGAACGAGGTGTTGCCGCCGCCTTCGCTGATCTGCAGGCCGTCCAGCGCGCTCTGCGCACGGATCGTGCTGGCGGCGGTGACGGTGGCGGCGCTGCTGACCGTCCAGCCCCGGCTCCAGTCGGTGCCGCTGGCGACGACGTAGACATTGCTATTGCGCTTGATCGCCTCGCTGCGCGCGAAGATCACGCTGGAGGCCATGTCCATGGTGGCGTTCTTCAGCCGTTGGCGCTGCAGGAACGGCCCCATCTGCGGCACGGCCAGCGTGGCCAGTACCAGCAGCACGGAGATCGTGACCATCAGCTCGACCAGGGTGAAGCCTTGGGACGTTTGGCGGCGCATGGCTATTTCTTCCAGCACGTGGTGGAAGTACCCGAGGCGCTCTTGCTCCCGTTGCTGCCGAGCTTGAGCGTGCCGCAGTCGGTATCGCGGGTCTGGCTGCCGATCGGGGTGGCGGTGATGGTGTAGGCGGGCGGCGGGCCGGCGCTGGTCGCCACCGCGATGGTGTAGTTCGGCGAGACCGTGTCCGGCAGGCTGGCGTAGCCCAGCTGCGTGTTGCTGGTGGTGTACTGGCGGCTGTCGATCATGTAGCGCTCCTGCGCGCTGGACATGTCGAGCATCACGTTCTCCGCCGCCACGCGGTTGGCGCGCAGCGTGTAGCGGAAATAGCTGGGAATGGCGACCGCGGCGAGGATGGCGATCACCGCCACCACGATCATCAGCTCGACCAGCGTGAAGCCGTCGACGGCACGGCGCCGCGCCTGCGCGGCGGACGGCGGATTCGTGGCGGGCAATGCTGGCGCGACCATGTGAAAGCTCCCCCTTGAGTCCACCTGGTTATTCCGTGATGGCGCCTTAATGCGGAACGCGTTGTCGGCGATTTTGGAATACGTGTGGAGCGTAGGTTTCGGGAATATCGAATGTCAATTTGCCGGTCGGCCGCCTGGAGCCGTTCGGCATTATGCCGTCAGGCGTAATGGCCTGCGTTTCGTCGCGGCCGGCGGATGGAGCTTATGCATCAGGCGTGCCGGCGAAAGTCAGGCGCAAGCTTGCTCGGATGAAAACGCGCAAAGCAGGGAAATAATGATTTTCCTGCGTGCTCACGGCATTAATTTTCGATAATCGCGAGGGGTCCGGCTATATCTTTCGATATAGGCCTTTTCCCTATTCTGATAATGCGCCGACCAAAAAATGTCGCCGACGCCTGTTTTGGTCACCCGGCCGGCATTCGGCCTATGCAGTGCGAGCGGTGCCGTTCTAAGCATCCGCTAAGCAAAGTGGGTTACCAAGACGGCCACCCGGGCGTCCGTGCTGGCGTAAACCCATGCGGAATATCCGGGCGCAGCGACGAAGTGGTGCCGGTGGTGCCGGGCTTCACGGCGACAGGGGGGGCGCGAACCGGTCTTGAGAGAGGGTGATCGTTCGTTGACTCTTAACCAGGGAGACCATCATGTTCCTGAAGCAGACCGGTGCCGCGGGCGCCGCGTTGTGTGTCGCCGTCGGCATGGCATGTGCGGGAAGCGTGCATGCGCAGGACCAGTCCGGTGCGGAAGCCTCGCCGGCCGCGCAGCACGATACCTTGCACTCCTTGCGTGGCGTGATGCCGCGCCCCGACGATTTCTCCAAGAGCCCGCGCGAGCACGGGGCGCGCCCGCTGCCGTGGATCGACGGCCCCGGCTCGCCGCCTGACGGTGCCGTGCAAGGCAGCGCCAGCGGCGCCGCGCCGACCGCCGGCAGCGGCGTGGACGGCGTGGGCCAGGGCTTCAGCGGGCCGCAGGGCACCTTCACGGTGGACAGCGCGCCGCCGGATACCAACGGCGCGGTCGGCGCCACCCAGTACGTGCAACTGGTGAACACCGCCTTCGCCGTGTTCGACAAGGCCACCAAGCAGGTCGTGTACGGACCGGTGCAGACCAACACCTTGTGGTCCGGCTTCGGCGGCCCCTGCGAGAACGACAACGACGGCGATGGCGTGGTGGTGTACGACAAGGCCGCCGGCCGCTGGATCATCACCCAGTTCGCCGTCACCGCGGCGCCGTACTACCAGTGCGTGGCGGTGTCGGCCACCAGCGACGCCACCGGCGCGTATTACCGCTACGCGTTCAACTACGGCAGTGTGTTTCCCGACTATCCGAAGCTGGGCGTGTGGCCGGACGCGTACTACATCACCTTCAACATGTTCAGCGGCAACAGCTTCTCCGGCGCCAAGCTGTGCGCCTACGACCGCAACGCGATGTTGAACGGGCAGGCGGCGACGCAGCAATGCTTCCAGCTTTCCAGCAGCTACGGCAGCGTGCTGCCGGCGGACCTGGACGGCGCCACCGCGCCGCCGGCCGGTGCGCCGAACTACCTGATGAACTTCGGCGTCAACAAGCTCAATCTGTGGAAGTTCCATGTCGACTGGAGCAACAGCGCCAACAGTACGCTGAGCGGGCCGGCGGCCATTCCGGTCGCGTCGTTCTCGGCGGCCTGCAGCGGCGGTACCTGCATCCCGCAGTCGGGCACCAGGCAGAAGCTGGATTCGCTGGCCGACCGGCTGATGTTCCGCCTGGCCTACCGCAATTTCGGCGATCACGAATCGCTGGTGGTCAGCCATTCGGTGAAGGTGGGCACGTCCAAGCAGAACCCGTACACGGGCGTGCGCTGGTACGAGATCCGCAGTCCCGGCGGCACGCCGGCGGTGTATCAGCAGTCGACCTATTCGCCCGACACCACCTATCGCTGGCTCGGCTCGGTGGCGATGGACAAGCAGGGCAACATGGCGATGGGTTACAGCGCGTCGAGCAGCACCCTCCATCCGGCGATCCGCTACACCGGACGCCTGGCCACCGATGCGCTCAGCACCATGCAGGCAGAGGCGAGCATGGTCGAGGGCACCGGTTCGCAGAGCGGCAATAACCTGTCGCGCTGGGGCGACTACAGCGCGATGACGGTCGATCCGGTGGACGACTGCACGTTCTGGTACACCAACGAGTATCTGAAGACGACCGGCTCGTTCAACTGGAATACGCGGCTGGCGTCGTTCAAGTTCCCGACTTGCCAATAGGCATTGCGAGTTGAAGCCCCTCTCCCGCCCGGAGAGGGGGTGAGGGTGCGGGCGGAGCGCAAGGGTGATGTACATCGCTCCGGCCGTACCCTCATCCGGCTGCCGCCACCTTCTCCCGGAGGGAGAAGGGTTCCAACTTGGAACGATGAGGTGATCCCCTCTCCCTCCGGGAGAGGGGTTGGGGTGAGGGTACGGGCGAAGCGGAAGCGTGATGTGCACCGCTCCGCCCGCACCCTCATCCGGCTGCCGCCACCTTCTCCCGGAGGGAGAAGGGTTCCAACTTGGAACGATGAGGTGATCCCCTCTCCCTCCGGGAGAGGGGTTGGGGTGAGGGTACGGGCGGAGCGCAAGGGTGATGTGCATCGCTCCGGCCGGACCCTCATCCGGCTGCCGCCACCTTCTCCCGGAGGGAGAAGGGATCCAGTTTGGAACGATGAGGTGATCCCCTCTCCCTCCGGGAGAGGGGTTGGGGTGAGGGTACGGGCGGAGCGCAGGAGTGATGCGTACCGCTCTCCGTCAGTCCCCCGGCACGCCACGCAACGTGTCCACGATGCGCGCGAATTCCCCGTCGCGCAGCCAGGGACTGTTGGTGATGGTCAGCGACCGTGCGGCGAAGTCGCGCGCGTTCGGTAATGGCGTGGCGGGCACGAGGTCGCGCAAATAGCCGTAGTCGGGCAGGGCGTGGATGAACAGGCGGCTGACGCCGAGGCCGGCGGTCCATAGCCGGTCGAGTGCGGCGTCGCGTGCGGCTGAAGTCGGCAGCGTGAGCAGCAGGAACGGCCAGGCGCCCTGCGTGCCGGGCGCGTCGCCGAAGACCTCCACGCCAGGCAGCGTGCGCAATGCATCCAGGCGCGCCAGCGCTTGCCGGCGCGTGGTGTCGAGGAAAGCCGGCAGGCGCGCGAACGCCGCCGTGCCCACGCCCTGGCGCCAGCGGCCGAGCGGATGCAGCGGGATGTCCGGGCCGAAATCGTCGCCGACCGCCGCGACCGGATCGCCTTGCGCCAGCGCGGCGCGCAAGGGCTTGCCATAAACCGCATAGAGCAGCGAAGGGCGATACGCCACCGCGTAGCCGAGCAGTTCCACCGCACGCTGCACGCTCCAGCGCAGGCTGGGGCGGATCACTTCGCGCCGGCTTTCGGCAAAGGCGCGACGCAGTTGCGCCTCGCGCGACACCAGCACGCCGCCTTCGTACAACGTGAGTCCCTTGCCCACCGCGAGGCTGAAGAAGCCGGCATCGCCGAGCAGGCCGACGCTGGCGCCGTCGCGTCGCGCGCCCAGGGCCTGCGCAGCGTCTTCGAGTACGTAGGCGCCGCAGGCCTGCGCGACGGCCATGGCGGCCGGCACGTCGACGACGCGGCCGGCCAGATGCGTCGGCACGATCGCCAGCGTGCGCGGGCCGCACAAGGCGGCGAGCTGCGCGGCATCCATGTCGATGCCGCCGGGCGCGAGGTCGCACAGCTTCAGCTTCAGTCCGGCGCGGTGGATGGCGAGTGCTACCAGCGGGCAGGTCCACGCCGGCACCACCACTTCGTCGCGCTGCGGGCGCAGGCGGTGCATGGCATGCAGCGCGACCACCATCGCGGCGGTGCCGGAGCATTCGAGCTGGACTTCAGGGAGGGCGAGCCAGGCGGCGAGATCCGCGGCGAAGCTCGCGCGGCGCGGCCACAGGTCCGATGGGTGCAGCGGCAGGCCGGCGGTGGGCGGCAGCTCGCGGCGCATGCGCATCAGTCTCCGGCGGTGACGCCGAGTGCGCCCTTGGCCTCGGTGGGCGCATCGCCTTCGGGATGCGCGCCGCTCTCGGCGAAGGCGAGGCAGACGATGCCGGCCACGATCACCAGCGCGCCGATGACGCGCGCCCAGGTCAGCGGCTCGTTGAACAGCCAGATCGAAAACAGCATCACGCTGACCACTTCCAGGTGCGTCACCGCGAAGGCTGGGCCGATCGGCGCGTGCTTGAGCAGGGTCATCCAGGTGAAGAAGTTGCCGATGTAGCCGACCACCGCCAGGTAGATCCACGGATGGCCGAACACACGCACGATCCAGGCCCAGTTGGCTTCGGGCGGAAACGCGTGGTTGCCGGCGTACTTGAAGGCCAGCTGCACCACGGTGTCGAACGCCACCAGGATCAGGAAGCCGAAGAAATAGAAGCGCCCCAGGCGGGCCGGCGACGATGTCATGCGCTCAGCCTCCACCGGCGATTCCCACGATGCACACGCCGGCGGTGACCAACAGGATGCCGGTGACGCGCAGCGGGGTGAGCTTCTCGCGGAACAGGATGCGTCCGGCGATCATGATCACCACGATATTGATCGAGCCGAGCAGCACGCCCTCGGAGAGGTCGACCAGCGAAAGGAAGGCGATCCACACCAGGAACTCGGCGACATAAGAGCCGATGCCGACCCAGATCCACGGTCGCGCGGCCATGTAGCGCCAGCGCGCCAGGCCGTCGCCCGCGTCCGGATCGCCAGCGGCGGCCTTGAAGGCCAGCTGGCCTACCGTGTCGAGGGTGACGTTGAGCAGCCACAGCGTGATGGCGAGCGGGCTCATGGCTGCTCCGCGATCAGGCCGCGGCGCGCGCGGCCGCCGCCGCGGCCGGATCGGCGACGCGGCCGAAGAAATCGGCGGAACGATCGATCAGCAGGCGGCGTTCGCGGTCGATGGTGATCATGTGGTAGCTGTCTTCGAGCAACAGCATCTCCACCGGACCGGATACCGCGCGCTCGACCAGGCGCGCATTTTCGAGGCTGGCGATGTCGTCCTCGACGGCATGCGCGATCAGGCAGGGCGCGGTGACCTTAGGCAGGTCGCGCTTCACCACCGCGGCCATCTCGTACATCTGCGCCAACGACGGCCACGGATTGCCGGGCAGGCCGGCCGCGGCGCTGTCGCCGCCGAGCATCTGCGCGCTGACCTGGGCGCGGATGCGCTCGTCGCGCAGGCCGTAGGGTTCGTTCTCGTGCACCATGCGGTGCTTGCCGAGGCCCAGGCGGCCGATCAGCGGCAGCATGAAAGAGAGCTTGCTGTACCACGGCGTGGCCCAGCCGTCGTAGCGGAAGGTGGCGCCATAGACGCCCACGCCCTTGACCAGGTCGGGACGGTCGGCGGCGAGCTTCAGCGCCAGCACGGCGCCCATCGAGAGGCCGGCGACGAACAGGTGGTCCAGCTCCTGCGCATAGCGCTCGGCGGCGGCCTGCACGCTGGCGTACCAGTCCTTCCAGCCGGTGGCGATGAGATCGTCCGCATCGCCGCAATGGCCGGCGAGCTGCATGCCGTAGACATCGAAACCGGCGCGGTTCAGGCCGCGGCCGACCAGGCGCATCTCGGCCGGGGTGCCGGTCAGGCCGTGGATGAGCATGACGCCGGCACGGCCGCCTTCGAGGCGGAATTCGACGTTCTGGATCACGGCTGCGGGCCCAGGCGGGAAGAAAGGTGAAGCGTAACGGCTGGGCGCATGTTTTCGCGACAAAGGTAAGACTGACCGGCGCAGTCTGGCCGGAGGCTCTTTCTAAAAACTTTCGACCGGCCTTTCGATCCGGGGCTCAGCGCCGCCGGCTCGTAAGGATCAGCGCCCGTTGAAACGGCTGACGCCGATCGACAGGCCGATGCTGCCGGTGGGATGCGAGCAGTCGCCGGTGCGCTGGGTGATGTTCACGGCGCCGCTGTTGTAGGTGCCCGAACCCCAGTGATTGCCGGTGACCACGCCCATGCCCACGCTGCCGTGCACCTGGGGCTGGTTGTAGGTGGCGTCGTCGCAGTGCGGGCGGGCGGCGTCCGCCTCGGCCTCGTCCTGGGCGGCGGTGCGGCCGCTGGTGTCGCCGTAGTAGACGCCAGGGGTGGGACGGCTGGCGGCGGTGGAGGTACCGGCCGGACGGGTGTTCACGGCATCCATGGCCGGCGGGGCGTCGCTGGGCCGGGCGGGGGCGGTGCTGCTGCTGGCGGGGACGCTGCCGGGCGGGAGCTTGAGGTTGAGGCCGCCGCTGGAGGTCTGCGCGTGCGCGGCGGTGGCGAGCAGGACGAGGGCGAGCGCGGTGGGGATGAGCTTGGTGTTCATGGGGAGACTCCGGGGGCGCTGCCGATAACGGGTGGGGCGGGTGGGGCGTGTACAGCAAGCTGTTCGACGGTTGGGCCCGGAAGGAAGTTCCGAGGCGTTGCATCCGAGCGGCGTAGGTTGGGGTGAGCCGCAGGCGAACCCCAACATGGCCTATCCAGGCGCATCGCATTGTTGGGGTTCGCCTGCGGCTCACCCCAACCTACGCCGGTGGGTTGGCGAGGGGCTACGGCACTTCGGCTGTCCACTCGTGCTTGTGGAACTTGTTCGCCGCCAGCTCGCGCGCCCGCGCCAGCTCTTCCGGCTTCAAGGCGTCGTGGCGCAGGCCGTGCAGGCGGTCGAAGGTCTCGATCATGCTCCCGATCACCGCCTCGCGCGGCAGGCCGGTCTGGCTGCGCAGCGGGTCCACGCGTTTGGCGGCGCTGGCGGTGCCCTTGTCCGAAAGCTTCTCGCGGCCGATGCGCAGCACCTCGAGCATCTTGGCCGCGTCGATGTCGTAGGCCATGGTCACGTGATGCAGCACCGCGCCGGCGTGGCGCATCTGCGCGGCGCCGGCGATCTTGCCGCCGGCCGAGGCGATGTCGTTGAGCGGCTGGTACCAGGCCTCGATGCCCAGGATCGCCAGCGCATCGATCACCCAGGCGTCCATCAGCGCGTACGACTCCTGGAAGCTGAGCCCTTCCACCAGGGTCAGCGGCGCATAGATCGAATAAGTGATGGTGTTGCCGGGCTCGATGAACATCGCGCCGCCGCCGCTGATCCGCCGTACCACTTCGATGCCGTGGCGATGCGCAGCATCGAGGTCGACCTCGTTGCGCAGCGACTGGAAGCGTCCGATCACCACCGCGGGCGAAGCCCATTCCCATACGCGCAAGGTGGGCGCGCGGCGGCCGGCGGCGACTTCGTCGGTGAGCACCTGGTCCAGCGCCATGTGCAGCGCGGGCGGCTGCGGGTCGTCGTGGATCAGCAGCCAGTCGTGCTGGTTCCAATCGCTGCGGCTCATGCCTGCGCTCCCTCGTGCAGGGCGCGGCGCACGGCCACCGCGATGGCTTCGGGCGAGATGCCGTACATCAGCACGTCGGCGGCGAGCGCGCCCTGGATGGCGAAGGCGAGCGCGGCTTCGTCGCTGCTCGCGTGCAAGCCTTCCAGCGCGGCATTGATGTCGCGCAGCGCGCGGTCCGGCTCGAGGAAGAAATCGCCGCTGACCTGCACGCGGCACAGCTGCCCGGCGTGGACATCCAGGTCCACCACCACCAGCTTGCCGCCGGGCATCTTGTACTCGCCGTGCATGCCTTGAGCCTCCGGCCGTCGCCGCCCCGGCGAACCGGGACGGCGTATTCGATCAACCCGTGGTCTCGATCCGCTCCACCCGGCGCAGGCCGCGCGGCAGCACGCCGCCGCGGGTGGCGCGGTTGGCGCCGAATTCGACCAGGTCGGACCAGCGCAGGGTCAGCTTGCGCTGGCCGGCATACAGGGTGACCTCGCCCTTGCCCTCGGTCACCACCGCCACGCCGGCGACGCGCTCGTCGCCCGAGGCCAGCTTGTTCTTGGGGATTTCGATCAGCTTGTTGCCCTTGCCCTTGTCCAGCTCGGGCAACTCGGCCACCGAGAACATCAGCAGGTGCCCTTCGGTGGTGACCACCACCAGGCGGTCACGCGCAGGATCGGCGCTGACCTGCGGCGCCAGCACGCGCGCGCCGTCGCCCAGGGTGAGCATCTGCTTGCCCGCCTTGTTGCGGCCGGTGAGCGCCTCGAAGCGGGTGACGAAGCCGTAGCCGAAGTCGGTGGCCAGGATCAGGCGCGTGTCGTTGTCGCCCGCGCACAGCGCGTCGAAGCTGGCGCCGGCCGGCGGGCTGAAGCGGCCGGTGAGCGGCTCGCCGTTGCCGCGCGCCGACGGCAGCGTGTGCGCCGGCGTGGAATAGCTGCGGCCGGTGGAGTCGATCACCGCGATCTGCTGCGTGGTGCGCGCCTTCACCGCGGCGAGCAGGCTGTCGCCCTCGCGGTAGGACAGGCCTTCGGCATCCACGTCGTGGCCCTTGCCGGCGCGGATCCAGCCCTTCTGGCTGAGCACCACGGTGACCGGCTCGCTCGCCACCAGGGCGCTCTCGTCCAGCGCCTGCGCGGCATCGCGCTTGACCAGCGGCGAGCGGCGCTCGTCGCCGTACTTGGCGGCGTCGGCGCGCAGTTCTTCCTTGATCAGGCCCTTGAGCTTGGCCGGCGACTTCAGCAGCACGTTGATGCGGGCGCGTTCTTCTTCCAGCTGGTCGCGCTCGGCATTGATCTTCATTTCCTCGAGGCGGGCCAGCTGGCGCAGCTTCGTTTCGAGGATGTAGTCGGTCTGTTCTTCGCTGAGCTTGAAGCGCGCCATCAGCACCGGCTTGGGCTCGTCCTCGCTGCGGACGATGCGGATCACCTCGTCCAGGTTGAGGTAGGCGATGCGCAGGCCTTCCAACAGGTGCAGGCGGCGCTCGACCTTGGCCAGGCGGTGCTCCAGGCGACGCGTCACCGTGGCGGTGCGGAAGCTCAGCCACTCGCTGAGGATGCGCTTGAGATCCTTGACCTGCGGACGGCCGTCCAGGCCGATCATGTTGAGATTGACGCGGTAGCTCTTTTCCAGGTCCGTGGTGGCGAACAGGTGCTGCATCACCTCGTCCGGATCGATGCGGTTGGAGCGCGGCACCACCACCAGGCGGATCGGGTTCTCGTGGTCGGACTCGTCGCGCAGGTCCTCGATCATCGGCAGCTTCTTCGCGCGCATCTGCGCGGCGATCTGCTCGAGCACCTTGGACGGGCTGACCTGGTGCGGCAGCGCGGTGATCACGATGTTGCTGTCTTCGCGCCGGTACACCGCGCGGGCGCGCAGCGAGCCGTTGCCGGTCTGGTAGATCGCCAGCAGCTCGTTGCGCGGGGTGATGATCTCCGCCTCGGTCGGATAGTCCGGACCCTGGATGTGCTCGCACAGGTCGGCGACCGTCGCATCCGGATCGTCGAGCAGGCGGATGCAGGCGCTGACCACTTCGCGCAGGTTGTGCGGCGGGATGTCGGTGGCCATGCCCACGGCGATGCCCATCGAGCCGTTGAGCAGCACGTGCGGCACGCGCGCCGGCAGCCAGCTGGGTTCTTCCAGGGTGCCGTCGAAGTTCGCCACCCAGTCCACCGTGCCCTGGCCCAGCTCGCCCAGCAGCGCCTCGGCGATGGGGCTGAGCTTGGACTCGGTGTAGCGCATCGCCGCGAAGCTCTTGGGGTCGTCGGGCGAGCCGAAGTTGCCCTGGCCGTCGACCAGCGGATAGCGATAGGAGAACGGCTGCGCCATCAGCACCATGGCTTCGTAGCAGGAGCTGTCGCCGTGCGGATGGAATTTGCCGATGACGTCGCCGATGGTGCGGGCGGATTTCTTCGGTTTCGAAGTAGCCGACAGGCCCAGTTCGCTCATCGCGTAGACGATGCGGCGCTGGACGGGTTTGAGGCCGTCGCCGACGAAGGGGAGGGCGCGGTCCAGGACCACGTACATGGAGTAGTCGAGGTAGGCGCGCTCGGCGTATTCCTTGAGCGGGATCTGTTCGAAATTGGCTTGCAGATTCATTTAGTTACGAAGGGTGGGTGGCGCGCGGGGCGCGCGGGGTTGGCCCGGGATGGTGCCAGATTGGGTGTTTGGCGTCATGCCGACCGGGTTGGGGGGCGATTTTTGCTCGTCATTCCTGCGCAGGGAGGAATCCGGTTTCCGTGTCGCCTGATGGTTGCGTTCCCGTGACCTGGCCGCTTATGCAGCGGGCATTTCGGACGCCTGCCGGCGCCCGAGTTACTTTTTCTTTGCTGGCCCAAAGCAAAAGTAACCAAAAAGAAATGGCCTAAGAGCGGGGACTGAGGCCAGCTTTAGCGCTGCGCCTTTGCGACACCCTTTTCCCCTCTCCCCTCCGGGGAGAGGGCAGGGTGAGGGGCCGGGCGAAGCGTGTGTGAAACCTCGCGATGCCCGCGTAGGTTGGAGTGAGCCGCAGGCGAACTCCAACACCGCGGTGCGCGGAATCATTGCCGCTGGACTTCGATCCCCAGCTTCTCCAACTGCTTCTGCAGGCTGTCCGGCCCTGCCAGGTGGCCGGCGCCGACGGCGACGAAGGTGGTGCCGGGTTGTTTCATGCGCTCGGCAATGGCCTTGGCCCAGGCCTCGTTGCGCTTGACCAGCATGCGCTCGTACAGCTCCGGGGAGCCTTTGCGCAGGTCTTCGTCTTCGATGCGGGCGATTTCGTCGGTATCGCCGCGGCGCCAGGCGTCGATCAGGTCGCGCAGGCGGGCGGGGCCCTGGGCGACTTCGTCGAGGCTCTGGCTGAGGAAAGAGAGCTGCAGGGGTTCGGGCATGTCGGCGAGCATGCGCAGCTGCTGCTCGGCGGTTTCCAGGCCTTCGACCGGTTTGCCGGCTTTTTCCATGCGCGCGCGCAAGGTCTTGTCGACGCCGGCGGCCGGATCCATGCCGGCGCGCACCAGCGGGGCCACGGCCAGGGTGACGGCGGCGAGCCAGGGGCGCATGGCCTGCAGGGTGGCTACGCCGCCGGGGACTTCGGCGTCTTCGGCGGCGCGCTCCAGGCGCGTGCGATCGCGCGGCGAGAGCCTGGCCGACAGCGGATGCGCCGGATCGAGGCCGTACTTGATCACCTGTGCCTGCATGTTGGCGGGGTTGTCGTCGGTCAGTTCGATCAACAGGCGAGCGCTGGCATCCAGGGCGTTGTCCAACTGCTTGGACGACCAGTTGGCATCGTGCGGCAACAGGTGCACGGTGCCGAACAGGTAGACGGTGGCCTGGTCCTTCTTCGCCACCCACAGCGCGGGGTTGGCGAAGGCGGGGGCGGCGAGCAGCAGGCACAGCGCGAACAGGACGCGGATACGGCGGAACGGCTTCAACGGCAACTCCAGGTGGGGCGGCGGGCTGGGCGGGTGTCAGTGGGCGGCGCGCCCGGCTTCGACGTCCTGCAGGAAGCGGGTCAGGCCGTCGAAGTAGGTGCGCTGGTCATCGTACATCGCCATGTGGCTGCCCTTGGGGCACAACAGGAAGCGGCCTTGTGGCAGCTTCTTCGCCATCGCGGCCATGTACGCGGGGTCCATGGTGTCGTACTGCGCGCCGATCACCAGGGTAGGCACGCGGATCTGCCGCAGGTCCTTGCTGCGGTCCCAGTGTTCCAGGCGGCCGCTGGCGCCCAGTTCGCTGGGGCCCTGCATCAGGGTGTACACGCGTTCGTTGAGATGCGCGAAGGCGCGCTGCACCGGATCGGGCCATTGTTCCTGCGGCATGCGCAGCACGTGCTGCTCGTAATGCATCGGCGTGAGGATCTGCATGTAGCGCGGATCGGCGGTGCGGCCACTGGCTTCGAGCTGCTTGGCCTCGGCCAGCAGCTTGGGATCCATCGCCGGCTCCAGCACCTTGCTGGCGTACACGTTATAGGCGGGGATCGAGTCCATCATGTTCGAGATCACCAGGCACTTCAGGTGCTGCTGGTATTTCAGCGCGTACTCCATGGCCAGGATGCCGCCCCAGGAATGGCCGAGCAGGCAGAAGTTGTCCTGGTCCAGATGCAGCGCCTGGCGTACCTGCTCGACTTCCTCGACGAAGCGCGCGGTGGTCCACAGCGAGTCGTCCTTGGGTTGGTCGCTGTAGGCGGAGCCGAGCTGGTCGTAGTAGTAGTACTCGACGCCCGCGGCGGGCAGGAAGCTGTCGAAGGCTTCGAAGTATTCGTGGGTGGCGCCGGGACCGCCGTGCAGCAGGAGCAGCTTCAGCTTCGGGTTGTTGCCGACGCGCTTGGTCCATACGCGAAACTTGCCCTTGGGCGTGTCGATCACGATGGTCTTGACGCCGCCGCTCAACACGTCGTCGCGGCCGGTATTGTCGAAGTAGGCGGCGTTGCTCTTGGCCGGAGCTTCCGCCGCATGCGCGGCGCACAGGCCCAGCAGGGCGACCAGGGTGGCAAGCATGCGCTTGATCGGCAGGCCTTTCATCGGTGTGTTCCCCTTCATCGATGCGGATCGAATGCTCCAGGCACTATCCCGCGCCCGTCGCACGGCAGCAAGCACGGTTCAACGCGGCACGCGGTAGCCGCCGGGCACGCCCTCGGGACTCAGCGTCAGCTGCCACAGCTGGTCGCGCCGGCTGCGGAACACCGCGGCCGACACCGACAGGTAGAACTGCCACATGCGGCGGAAGCGCTCGTCGTAGTTGGCGGCCAGCCGCGGCCAGGCGGCGTCGAAGTTCTCGCGCCAGGCAGCCAGCGTGCGGGCATAGTCGGCGCCGAAGTTGTGCCAGTCCTCGACCACGAACAGGTCCTGCAGCGCCGCAGTCACCTGCTGCGCGGACGGGATCATCGAGTTCGGGAAGATGTATTTCTCGATCCATGGATCGGGTCGCGACGGCGTGCCATTGCTGCCGATCGAATGCAGCACGAACAGCCCTTCGTCCTGCAGGCAGCGGCGCGCCACCTGGAAATAGGTGCGGTAGTTGAGCGCGCCGACGTGTTCGAACATGCCGATCGAGAACACCGCGTCAAAACGCTCGTCCAGCTCGCGGTAGTCCTGCAGGCGGATTTCCACCGGCAGGCCGGCGCACAGCTCGCGGGCGAACTCGGCCTGTTCCTGCGAGACGGTGACGCCGACGCCTTCGATGCCGTAGCGCTCGGCGGCGAATTTCAGCGCCTCGCCCCAGCCGCAACCGATGTCCAGCACGCGCTGGCCGGGCTGCAGGCGCAGCTTGCGGCAGACCAGGTCGAGCTTGGCGGCCTGCGCGTCGTCGAGGTTGTCGGCCTGCACCCAGTAGCCGCAGGAATAGACCAGGCGCTTGCCGAGCATGGCCTGGAACAGGTCGTTGCCCAGGTCGTAGTGGACGCGGCCGATCTCATAGGCATGCTCGCCGCGCTGCAGGTTGACGAAGCGGGCCTTCAGGTGCGCCAGCAGCGTGTCCAGCGTCTTCAGTTCCTGGTCCACATGCGAGCGCAGCAGACGGGTGAACATGCCGGGCAGGTCGTCCGCGTCCCACCAGCCGTCCATATAGGCCTCGCCCAGGCCGAGCGAACCGTGGGCGAACACGCGGGCGTAGAGGTCGTCGTCGTGCACGCGCAGGTCGGTCGGGGCCTGGCCGTCGAGGTGGATGCCGGCGTGTTCCAGCAGGGTGACGGCGCGTTGCTTCAGCGAATCCCGGCTCATGCTTGCCCCTTTCGGTGGACAGACTGCGCGTGGATGGACGACGTGGATGGACGACCGGCTCAGTGCTTGCCGAGCACCTCGAAGCCTGCCGCCAGCGATGCATAGACGACGTCGACATGGGCGGCGCGCACGGCGGCCAGCAGGGTGCCGGCGCGAGCCTCGTCCAGCAGGAATTCGACCTTGACCGGCAGGTCGTCGGCGAGGTCGAAGAACTGTTCCTCGTGCAGCACGCCGTGGCGGCCGTAGCCGGCGATGGCGCGGAAGGCCGAACCGCCGCCGATGCCCTGGCGCCTGGCCAATTCCAGCAGCCATTCGTAGACCAGCATGCCGTCGTGCCGCGCGCGCTGGTGGCAGTAGAAGACCAGCAACCGGCCCGGATGGATGGTGTCGGTGTTCATCGCTGCCTCCTTCAGGCGCGCAGCAGCAGGCGGGTGGCGGCGATGCCGGCCACCGTCATCGCGATCGAGCCGACCAGGTGGAAGGCCACGTGCCCGGCGAACCACAGGTACTGCTGGCGCAGCAGCAGGGTGGTGGCCTCGGCCGAGAAGGTGGAAAAGGTGGTCAGGCCGCCGAGGAAGCCGGTGGCCACGAACAGGCGCAGTTCCGGCGGCAGGGTCTGGTAGTGGTCGAACACGCCCAGCACGCAGCCCATCAGCAGGCCGCCGATCAGGTTGGCGGCGAGCGTGCCCATGGGCACGGTGGGGAACAGCGGGTTGAGCATGACGCCGAGGATCCAGCGCAGCCAGCAGCCCAGCGCGCCTCCGATGCCGACGACCAGGAATCCGGAATAACTCAAAGCCAAGTCTCCTGAAGGTTGCTGCCCCTCCGGAACCAGGCATGCGCCTGCGCCCCGGCAGGAGCCGGTGTGCAGGCATCATCAGCGGCCGGCCCCAAGCTAATGCATGGGGCTCCGGCGCGGTTCGTCCGTATCGCGGCACGGAACGGGAGGCATGCCATCTCCCTTGCGTTGCGCATGCTAGCCGAACGGCTTGGCGACGCGCCAACCCCGCGGTGACGTGCGGACCATGCGGGCCTGGCGGCGCGCCCTTATACTCGCGGGCCTCGCGCCTCTTACGTCCCCCGCCATGCGCGCCGATCCGCTCCATGCCAATTCCCGCGCCGTGCCGCGCAGCCTGCCGGTGCTGCTCGCGGGCCTGTCGATGATCGGCCCGTTCTCGATCGACGCGGTGTTCCCCGCCTTCCCCCTGATCGGGGCGCAGTTCGGCGTGGACAACGCGCAGCTGCAGCAGCTGATCAGCATCTACCTGCTGACCTATGCGGCGATGAGCCTGTTCCATGGCGCGCTGTCGGATGCAGTCGGCCGCAAGCCGGTGCTGGTCACCGGCATCGCGGTGTATGCGCTGGCCTCGGCGGGAGCGGCGCTGGCCACCTCGTTTCCGCTGCTGCTGGCCTGCCGCGGCCTGCAGGGCATGTGCGCCGGCGCCGGCCTGGTGGTCGGCCGCGCCATCGTGCGCGACTGCTACGAAGGCGCCGCGGCGCAGCAGCTGATGTCGCGGGTGATGATGATCTTCAGCATCGCGCCGGTGATCGCGCCGATGGTGGGCGCGCAGATTCTCTACTTCGGCAGCTGGCACGGCATCTTCTGGGTGCTGATGGGCTTTACCGCGGTATTGGCCACCGCGCTGGTACTGCTGCTGCACGAGAGTCATCCGCCGGAAGCGCGTACGGTGTTCGCACCGCGCGCGCTGCTGGCCGGCTATGTCGGCTTCGCCCGCGACCTGCCGTTCCGGCCGCTGCTGGTGTCGTGTTCGGTGAACTTCGCCGGGCTGTTTCTCTATATCGCCTCGGCGCCGCGCATCGTGCGCGACCTGCTGCACCTGTCGGCACAGGGCTTTCCCTGGCTGTTCCTGCCGGTGGTGGCGGGGCTGATGGGCGGCGCCTGGCTGTCCGGCCGCCTCGCGGTGCGGCGCAGCCAGGTCTATACGGTGAACCTCGGTTACTTCTCGATGCTGGCGGCCTGCGCGCTGCATCTGCTGCTGGCGCTGGCCTTGCCGCAGCCGGTGCTGCCGTGGTCGATGCTGCCGCTGATCCTGCATGGCGTGGGCGTGCAGCTGGCGTTTCCCACCTTGACCCTGCTGTTGCTCGACCGCTTTCCGCTCCATCGCGGCGGCGCGTCCTCGGTGCAGGCCTTCGCCAGCCTGCTGTTGTGCAGCGTGGTGGCGGGCGTGCTGTCGCCGCTGCTGGCGGACCGGATGCTGTACCTGGCGCTGGGCGCATCCGCGCTCACCGTGATCGGCTGGGTGTCGTGGCGCTGGTATCGGCGTTCGGTGGAGAAGGTGGCGCGCGAGGCGGCAGTCAGCGAAGCGGCTTGAAAGCCCCTCTCCCTCCGGCGACCCGAAGGTAGTCCCCGTGGGAGAGAGGGGTTGGGGTGAGGGTCCGGGCGGAGCGCAAAGGTGATGTGCACGACTCCGGTCGTACCCTCATCCGGCTGCCGCCACCTTCCTCGCTCCTCAAAGCAGGGCACATCCATGTGCCCTCCCCGCGTGCTCCCGGAGGGAGAAGGATTCCATAACCGGCTTAGTCGAAGATGGGAAAACCGCTTTCGTCGAGCAGCGCATGCTCGACCAGCCACTGCCGCGCGTTCTCCGCATCCCCGGCGAACCACGCCGTCGTCGAGCCGAGCCGGAAGCTGTAGCCCCACGCATCCATGTCCGCCATCAGCCGCGCGCGGCCCACGCCGGGCAGCTCGTCGGCGAGCACGATCTGCAGATAGCAGGTGGCGTCTTCCTCGGCGATGGAATCGGTGGCGTCGGTATGCACCTGGGCGCGGCGCTCCGGCGGCAGCACGATCAGGTGGCCGGCTTCGTGCAGCAACGAATGCACCGGCGTGTCGCCGCGCGCATACACCGTGGTGCCGATGATGCCGGCCTCTTCGTCGCCCCAGAAGCTGCCCGGGATGGGTTGGCCGTCGGGCACGCGCTCCAGGCTCAGGCCGTAGCGGGCGAGCAGGGCGCGCGCATCCGCCTCCTGGAGATCGGCCAGGCGCAGCACGGCGGGTGGGGCGAGTGTTTCTTGCATGCGTCGCGGCGCGGACGGTGTCCTGCGCGGAATTCGATAAGGGGGAAAGAGCCGGCGGGCCGTCGCCCGCCGGCGGCGGATCAGCCGGCGACCGGCGCGGTCGATCCGGGCTTGCTGTTTTCGGGCAGGGCCACGGACAGCTCCAGGATTTCGTGCCCGCTGTCGCGCTCGACGTTGATGTTGATCGCTTCGATGTCCACGTGGACATACTTCTTGATCACTTCGAGCAACTCGTTGCGCAGCAGCGGCAAGTAGTCGGGTGCTCCGCGGGTGGAGCGCTCCTGCGCCACGATGATGCGCAGGCGCTCCTTGGCCACCACGGCGGACGGCTCAGGCCTGCGCTTGAGGAAATCAAGAATACCCATCGCGTTCAACCTCCGAATACGCGCTGGAAGAAGCCCTTCTTCTGCACTTCGAGGAAGCGCAGCGGGCGCTCTTCGCCAAGGATGCGGGCCACGGTGTCGCTGTACGCCTGGCCCGCATGCGAGTTCTCGTCGAGGATCACCGGCACGCCCGAGTTGGACGCGGCCAGCACGTTTTCCGACTCCGGAATGACGCCGACCACCGAGATGCCGAGGATCTCCTCGACGTCCTTGACGCTGAGCATTTCGCCCACCGCGACGCGCGCCGGGTTGTAGCGGGTCAGCAGCAGGTGCTGCTTGATCGCGTCCTCGCCCTTCTCGGCGCGGCGGGTCTTGCTGGCGAGCAGGCCCAGGATGCGGTCGGAGTCGCGCACCGAGGACACCTCGGGGTTGACCACCACCACGGCGTGGTCGGCGAAGTACATCGCCAGGTGCGCGCCCTTCTCGATGCCGGCGGGCGAATCGCACACGACGTAGTCGAAGCCTTCCTCGGACAGGCCCTGCAGCACCTTCTCCACGCCCTCCTGGGTCAGCGCGTCCTTGTCGCGCGTCTGGCTGGCGGCCAGCACGTAGAGGGTTTCGTAGCGCTTGTCCTTGATCAGGGCCTGCTTGAGCGTGGCTTCGCCGTGCACGACGTTGACGAAGTCGTACACCACGCGGCGCTCGCAGCCCATGATCAGGTCGAGATTGCGCAGGCCGACGTCGAAGTCGATCACGGCGACCTTCTTGCCCTGGGCGGCCAGGCCGGTGGCGAGCGAGGCGCTGGTCGTGGTCTTGCCCACGCCACCTTTGCCCGAGGTGACAACGATGATCTCTGCGGTCAAGGGTTCATCTCCCGGAATATGTTTTTTGTAATGGTGTTGCGATTAGTAGTGTCGCGATCGTTGCAGGCGGGCGGCGCCGCGTCAAAGTTTCGCGATCAGCAATTTTTCCCCGTCGAGCCAGCATTGCACAGCCTGGCCTTCGAGGTCCTTCGGCAATTGTTCAAACACGCGGTAGTGGCCGGCGATGGCCACCAGTTCCGCGCGGAAGTCGGACACGTAGATGCGCGCCTTGGCATCGCCCTGGGCACCGGCCATCGCGCGGCCGCGCAGGCCGCCGTAGATGTGGATGCTGCCGTCGGCGATCACTTCGGCGCCGTTGGCCACGCCGCCGGTGACGATCAGGTCGCGTTCGCGCGCATAGATCTGCTGGCCCGAGCGCACGGTGCCGTCGTGGTATTGGCCGCCCAGGCCGGCGGCGGGTTCGGCCTCGCGCGCGACCGGAGCAGGCGCCGAGGCCGGCGCGGCGGCAGGCGTGGGAGCCGCCGGGGCGGGAGCCGGCGGCGCGATGCTGCCGCCGTCGGCGGGTTCGTAGGCGGCGCGGAACTTGGCGATCAGCGGAAGCCCCATGCGGCGCGACAGCGCCTCGGTCTCGCTGGTGCCGTAGGCCAGGCCCACCGGCAGCATGCCGGCACTGCGGATCGCCTCGAGCAGGGCGTCGACGGTGCCGTCGTCGGGCAGGTTGAGCAGGTGGCTGAGGTCCAGGATCACCGCGGCGCGGGAAAACAGCTGCGGGGCGGTGCGCACGCGGCGCTCCAGCTCCTCGTAGAGCGCGGCGGCGTCGGCGCGGCGTACGCGCACGCTGGAGATTCCGACCTGGCCAAAGCGCAGGTCGCAGACATCGGTGGTATCCATGCGGGCATTCATGGGCGCCGCTCTCCGGCGAGGCGGCGCTTGTCGTTGTTATGGGTGGGGCGGGGACGCTCGGCCAGCCAGCTCACGTCGGGCAGGCCGTCGCGCTCCAGGTAGGTCTCGCGGACATAGGGATAGCTGGGCAGTTCCTTGGCCAGCAGGCTGACCTGCGGACCTTCCTCGCCCATGCGCTGCTGGCCGACTTCCTGGAAGCCGTAGGTGCCGTGGAACAGCAGGACCTTGTCGTCGCGTGGCTCCAGGAACACTTCGCAGGTCAGCAGCGGGGCGCGCACTTCCGCGTAGCTGGTGGCGTCGCAATAGAAGATGCGACCCAGGCCGTGGCGGCGGTAGGCGTTGGCGATGACGATGCGGTCGATGTAGACGAACTGCGCATAGCGCTCGCCGAACCACTGGTAGTTGGTGCTGGCGTACCCGCCGCCTTCGCGCAGGGCGATCAGGAAACCGGCGATGTGGCCGTCGATCTCGGCCACGCGGAAATAATCGGCGTGCTCGTAGAAGTAGCGCAGTTGCCCGGCGTCCAGGGCGAGGATGGTGCGCCCGGCGGCGTTGTTGAGCGCCAGTACGGCATCCAGGTCGTGCTCGCGCACGTCGCGGATGGCAAGGGCCATTCGTTGCTCCGCAATAGTGTGTTGCTTGGATCTTGCTCAGGGATGTCGCCGGACCGGCTGACGGCCCCGCGTAACGGGGCGCATTATGGCACGGGGGCAGGGGGCGCACATATCACGGCGCACCATGTAAAACCTTTGTAAAGCCGGCGCCGGCATGGCTTCCGGCAGGGGTGGGCCAGTGACTTCTCGCGCATTGCACCACGCTGGCCGCCGGCCGAAGATGGCGCGCATGGCATGGTCCAACATCAATCACATCCGGCTGCTGCGCTACGCCGGGCTCACCACGTATCTGTGCGTCGCGCTGCCGCTGCTGCCGGGCAGCTGGAGCCTGGCGCGGGTCAGTTCCTGGTGGAGCAACCCCAATATCTCCGGCTGGGTGTTCTCCTACCTGATGTTCGGCGTCACCTACGTGCTGCTGACCCGCAGTTCCACCCTGAACCGCCAGGAAGGGCTGCCCACCATCAGCCGCCTGATGGGCCTGACCGTGCTGACCGTGTCGGCGATCGCCATGGGCTGGTTCAGCCAGAGCGGCCTCTCCGCCATGCTGATGCTGGTGATCGCCGTGGTGCTGCCGTGGCAGCTGCCGGCCGGCATGGGGCTGGTGTGGATGCTGCTGCAGAACCTGATGCTGATCCCGATCATCGCCAACTACCGCGAGTGGACCCTGATCCAGGCGGTGCTGCAGGTCTGCATGTACCTGGCGATTTCCGCGCTGGTCTACTTCACCTCGATGATCGCCAGCCAGCAGGCCGAGGAGCGCGAGATCCAGCGCCGGCTCAATTCCGAGCTGCGCGCCACCCGCGCCCTGCTGGCCGAATCGACCCGCATCGCCGAGCGCATGCGCATCGCGCGCGACCTGCACGACCTGGTCGGCCACCACCTGACCGCGCTGAGCCTGAACCTGGAAGTGGCCAGCCACCTGAGCAATCCCGCCGCGGCCGAGCACGTGCTCAAGGCCCAGGCCACCGCCAAGCACCTGCTGCGCGACGTGCGCGAGGTGGTCAGCGAGCTGCGCCAGGACGATGCCATCGATTTGACCCAGGCCCTGCGCAGCCTGGTCGAGGGCGTGCCGGGCTTGAACGTGCACGTGGAGACGCCGCCGCGCTTCAGCGTGGAGGATCCGCGCCGGGCCCAGGTGCTGCTGCGCGTCGCGCAGGAAATCATCACCAATACCGCCCGCCATGCGGGGGCGCGCAACCTGTGGCTGGACTTCGCCTATGACGAGGCCGGCCTGCTGGAACTGCATGCCCGCGACGATGGCCGCGGCGCCGATCAGTTCCGCCCCGGCAATGGCCTGTCGGGCATGCGCGAGCGGCTGGCGGAGTTCGGCGGCACGGTCAATGTGGACACCGCCGCCGGCCAGGGTTTCGCCCTCAACGTGAGCCTGCCGCTGGGCGAGGAATCGGCCCTGGCGCATGCGCCGACCCGCTTCGAGCCGCCCGCCCTGAGCGTGTCGTGAGTCCGCGCCGCCCGTCTTCAGCCATGCCAGAATGGGCGGCCGGCCCGGATGGCCGCACCGTTGTTTACACCGTCGTTCCCGGCGATGGCGCCGGGGGACGCAATCGCTCCGAGGAACCGCGATGATTTCCGTGTGTCTTGTCGACGACCAGAACCTGGTACGCCAGGGCGTCCGCTCGCTGCTGGATCTGGCTGAGGACATCCGCGTTGTGGCCGAGTGCGCCGACGGCGCCCAGGCCGTGCAGGACATTCCCCGCATCAAGCCCGACGTGGTGCTGCTGGACCTGCGCATGCCGAACATGAGCGGCCTGGAAGTGCTGCAGGCGCTGTCCGCCCGCAACGAACTGCCGCCGACCATCATCCTGACCACCTTCGACGACGACCAGCTGGTGCTGCAGGGCCTGAAGGCCGGCGCGCGCGGTTATCTGCTGAAGGACGTCTCGCTGGAGCAGCTGGTCGAAGCGGTGCGCACCGTCGCCGCCGGCGGCTCGCTGGTCGCGCCGATGGTGACCCAGCGGCTGCTGGCCGGCGTCGGCCGCATGCAGAACCAGTTCACCAGCCTCGAGCAGCCCGATCCGCTGACCGAGCGCGAGACCGAGATCCTGCGCCTGCTCTCCGGCGGCTACAGCAACAAGGAGATCGCCAACTCCCTGAAAGTGGCGGAGGGCACCGTGAAGAACCACGTGTCCAACATTCTCTCCAAGCTCGGCGTGCGCGACCGCACCCGCGCCGTGCTCAAGGCACTCGAGCTGGGCATCGTCTAAGGCCCTGCACGGAGCCCGGAAGGCCCATCCGGCGGCCTTCCGGGGGCCTCTCCGAAGCGGATAGCGTTCCAGGCCATGAACCGGTACCATCGGTGGCTTCGGCGCTGGCCGACCCCTGTCACGAATGCGATTCCTTCGGGCTTTTTCTAAGGAAGCGCCTCCGTGGCGGACCGGTCTCCGGCGACGCACTCGTGCCGCCAAGAGAGATGTTCGGAGAGCCCTGGAATGATGCGTGTTCTTGAATTCATTGTTGCCCTAGTCATCGTCGTCGTCGTCGGCGTCGTGGTGGGCGTGATCATGCCTGGCAGTGGCCATGTGGAGAGGTCGCTGGTGGTCGGCAAGGACATGCGTCAGGTGTACGACGTGCTCGCCAATTTCCGTCGCTACCCCGATTTCACGGTGCAGCGCAAATACGACCGCAATACCCAGTTCACCTTCTCCGGCAAGCCCTATGGCCCCGGTGCGGAGATCAGCTGGAGCAGCAACGACGACAAGGTGGGCAAGGGCAAGCTGACCGTTGCCAGCGCCGATCCGTCGTTCGACAAGATCGACCCGAGCGCCAAGTCCGCCAAGATCGTCTGGAACCTGGACAACGACTGGCGCGGCCAGGACAAGCACTTCACGCTGGACCTGGATCGCCAGGGCAGCCGCGGCCAGCTGACCAAGGTCACCTGGTCGTATGACGTGGCCTACGGCTTCAACCTGATCGACCGCTACTCGAACCTGTACATCCACGGCGACCCGGATGCCTTCATCCAGTTCAGCCTGAGCGATCTGCAGAACGTGCTGGCCTCGGTGCAGAACATCGACTACGGCAAGCTGATCCCGTACATCGAGCAGACCCAGCCGACGCCGGTGCTGCTGGTGTCCAGCTCGATCGAGCGCAAGGGCGGCCTCGAGGCGCTGAACGAAGCGACCGACAAGGCCGAGGCGCAGATCCAGGCCACCGCCAAGAAGCTGGGCGTGACCGTCACCGGTCCGCGCATCATCTACACCACCAACTACGGCGACCAGACCTACTCGTTCGACGTGGCCCTGCCGATCAGCGCGACCAGCCTGACCGTCAACGGCCAGAGCCACGAGCTGACTGCTGCCAAGGCGCCGGACCTGAGCGCCGCCGCGCCGGCCAGCAGCAGCACCGCCGCCGCTCCGGCCCAGGACAACACCCCGGGCAGCACCGACCGCTTCGGCCGCCTGATCGTCGACAACGACGTGCGTGGCGTGCTGGCCTTCGGCGGCCCGGCGCTCAAGGGCATCTGGAACGGTACCGCTGCCGGCGTGCCGCAGACCCGCGACATGCTGAAGGCCTACTCGCAGACCCACGGCTACAAGTTCGACGAAGTGGTCAACCGCCCGTACGACATCCTGGTCAAGCCGGAAGTGAAGCAGGGCGACCAGGTGACCAGCTACGCGCAGTTCGCCATCTACCTGCCGCTGACCGGCGATGCACCGGAGAAGACCCCGGAGCAGGAAGCCAACCTGCAGCCGCCGTCGCTGGACGCCGGCACGTCGCAGGCCCCGGCCTCGTCGGGCACTGCCGCCGCCCCGGCCTCGGCCGCCAGCGCCGGCCAGCAGTAAGCCGAAGCGTTCGCAAGACACGAAAGGCCCTTCGTTCGCGAAGGGCCTTTTTCTTTAGGCGTTATCTTCAACTTGGAACCCTTCTCCCTCCGGCGACCCGAAGGGAGAGGGGCTTCTTGCGGCGCGAACTTTTGCATCCCGATGGGGTACATTGCTTCGTCGTTGCGCCGCTCGGGCCCAAGACCGCTCCGCCGCTTCTCTTTCCACCCCGGACATGATCGAAACCGAACAGCTCACCCGGCGCTACGGCACGCTCACTGCGGTCGACGCGCTCAGCTTCCGCGCCGAACCGGGGCAGGTATTGGGCCTGCTGGGTCCCAATGGCGCCGGCAAATCCACCGTGATGCGCATGATCGCCGGCTTCCTGCGGCCGACCGCCGGCACCGCGCGCGTGTGCGGCCACGACGTGCGCAAGGAGTCGCTGAAGGCCAAGCGCGCGCTCGGCTACCTCCCCGAAGGCGCACCGAGCTACGGCGAACTGACGGTGCGCGAGTTCCTCACTTTCATCGTGCGCTCGCGCGGCCTGTCGGCCGACCAGGGCTACCGGCGCTTTGAGGAAGTGGTCGGGCACCTGCAGTTGGAGACCGTGCTCGATACCTGCATCGAGACCTTGTCCAAGGGGCTGCGCCGCCGCGTCGGCCTGGCGCAGGCGATCGTGCACAACCCGCCGGTGCTGATGCTGGACGAACCCACCGACGGCCTCGATCCGAACCAGAAGCATGCCGTGCGCCAGCTGATCGACACGATGGCGCGCGAGCGCACCATCCTGATCTCCACCCATCTGCTCGAAGAAGTGCACGCGCTGTGCAACCGCGTGGTGATCATCGCCGACGGCCGCCTGCTCGCCGACGCCACGCCGGCGGAGCTGGAGGCGCGCTCGCGCTATCACGGCGCGGTGTCCTTCAGCGCGCCGGGCAGCGGCGTCTCGCAGGAGATGCTGGGCCGCCTGCCGCAGGTGGCGTCGATCGAAGTCGATCCGCTGGACGGCCGCATCACCGTGTTCCCGCGGCCGGGCGAACGCATCCTGGAGCCGGTCGAATCGCTGCTGCGCCAGCAGGGCCTGGAAGTCTCGGAGATCCAGCTCGAACGCGGCCGCCTCGACGAGGTGTTTCGCCAGATCACCACCGGCCAGGCCGGGCCGGAGCCCGCGCGCGAGGCCAGTCCATGAGCCCGGTAATGGCGGTGGCGCGCCGCGAACTGCGCAGTTATTTCGTGACGCCGGTGGCCTATGTATTCCTGGTCATCTTCCTGGTGCTGGCCGGCATCCTCACGTTCTATGCCGGCGATTTCTACGATCGCGGCCAGGCCGACCTGCAACCGTTCTTCGTGATGCATCCCTGGCTCTACCTGCTGCTGGCGCCGGCGGTGTCGATGCGCATGTGGGCGGAGGAAGCCAAGGGCGGCACGCTGGAGCTGCTGCTCAGCCTGCCGATGACGCTGGCGCAGGCGATGCTCGGCAAGTTCCTCGCCGCCTGGCTGTTCATGGGCATCGGCCTGCTGCTGACCTTCCCGATCTGGATCACGGTGAACTACCTGGGTTCGCCCGACAACGGCGTGATCGTGGCGGGCTATCTCGGCAGCTGGCTGATGGCCGGCGCCTTCCTGGCCATCGGCGCCTGCCTGTCGGCGCTGACGCAGAGCCAGGTGGTCGCCTTCATCCTGACCATGGTGGTGTGCTTCCTGCTGCTGCTCGCGGGTCAGCCGCAGGTGCTGGATTTCCTGCAGGGCTCGATGCCGCGCCGGCTGCTCAACGGCGTCGCCCACCTGAGCCTGCTGCGCCACTTCGAGGCGATCGCGCGCGGCGTGCTGGACGTGCGCGACGTGCTGTACTTCGTGCTGTGCATCGCCTCCTGGCTCACCGCCGGCGTGCTGGTGCTCGACCTGAAGCGGACACCCTGACCGATGCGCCGCCTGACCTTCACCCGCCGTGTCCGCGTGATCGGCCTGCTGGTCCTGCTGGTGGCCGTGTCGGTGACGCTGGCCATGGCCGGCAGCCGCTGGATGCGCGCCACGCGCTTCGATCTCACCTCCGACCGGCTGTACACGCTGACGCCCGGCACCGTGCGGATCGTCGACAAGCTGCGCGCGCCGCTGCGCCTGACCCTGTATTTCTCCGAACACTCCACCCGTGACCTGCCGCAGCTGCGCAGCTACGAGCAGCGCGTGCGCGAGCTGCTGCAGGAGATGGTGGCGCGCTCGCACGGCCGCCTGCGCCTGCAGGTGGTGGACCCGGTGCCGTACTCGGACGATGAGGCCGCCGCCGAAGGCAACGGCCTGAGCCCGCTGAGCGGCGGCACCAACGGCGAGCGCGTGTTCTTCGGCCTGGTCGGCACCACCTTGCCGGGCACGCAGGACGGCGAGGCCGACAACGAGACGCGGCCCGGCGCCAAGACCCTGGCGATCCCGCTGTTCGATCCGGGCCGGGAGACCTTCCTCGAATACGACGTGGCCAAGCTGCTGTACGAGCTCAACGAGCCGGCCAAGCCGCACATCGGCGTGATCAGCAGCCTGGCGGTGCAGGGCAATCCGGTGCTCGGCGAGGAGCCGTGGACGGTGATCCGCCAGCTCGGCCAGCTGTTCGAGGTGAAGACGCTGGACCCGAACAAGCTCGACCGCGTCGGCGACGATATCCAGGTGCTGTTGCTGATCCATCCCAAGCACCTGTCCGAGTCGGCGCTGTACGCCATCGACCAGTACGTGCTGCGCGGCGGGCACCTGGTCGCCTTCGTCGATCCGTATTCGGAGCTGGACACCACGCCTTTCGTGGACAGCAACGGCGTGATCGACGACCACGACTCCGACCTGCGGCGCCTGTTCGATGCCTGGGGCGTGCAGTTCGATCCGCAGAAAGTAGTGCTGGACCGCTCGCGCGCGCTGCGCATCGAGCTGGCCGACAACAGCGCGGCCAACCATCCGGCCATGCTCGGCCTCACCGGGCAGGAGCTCAACCACGGCGACGTCACCACGGCGAGCCTGCAGCGCATCAATCTGTCCAGCGTGGGTTACCTCGACCTCTCGCCGAAGGCCACCTCGCGCCTGATCCCGCTGATGCAGACCAGCACCGACGCCGAGGTGGTGCCGGCGCAGCGCGTGCGCGAGGCGACCACCGACCCCAATGCGCTGCTGGACGGCTACAAGGCGGACAACACCCGCTACGTGGTGGCGGCGCGCGTGCGCGGCGCCTTCACTTCGGCCTTCCCGGAGCGGGCGAAGCAGCCCGGCTACATCGCGCAGGCGAAGGGCAATGCCGAGGTGGTGCTGGTGGCGGACACGGACCTGCTCACCGACCGCCTGTGGGTGTCGTACTCGCAGAGCCTGCTCGGCCCGCTGCAGTTGAGCGCGCTGGCCAACAACGGCGACTTCGTCACCAACCTGGCGGATAACCTCAGCGGCTCCTCCGAGCTGCTGTCGATCCGCGGCCGCACCAGTTCGCAGCGGCCGTTCACGCGCGTGCAGGCGCTGCAGGCGGCGGCGGACCAGAAATTCCTGGCCAAGAAGCAGGAGCTGCAGCGTGAGCTGGCGGTCACGCGCAGCCGCCTGTCCGAGCTGCAGCCGGCCAAGGCGGCGCGCGGCGACAACGCCGGCAGCGAGCAGCGCACGGAGATCGAACAGTTCCTGCAGCGCCAGCTGGCGATCAACAAGGAACTGCGCGACGTGCAGCACCAGCTCAACGGCGAGATCGATGCGCTGGGCATGCGCCTGAAGTTCCTCAACATCGTGCTGGTGCCCGCGCTGGTGACGCTGTTCGGCCTGGCCTACGGCTGGCGGCGCTCGCGCCGCAACCGGCGCCGGGCATGAGGCTGGCGGCCATTCGCCGCAGCCCGGCGGTGCACACGCGGGACTATGCTTGGCGCTTGCCGTAAGCGCGGATCCGACGACCGATGATGGCCAGCCTGCTCAAGTGGATCGTGCCCTGGGAGTTCTCCTGGGTGTTCCTGTTGAGCTTCGCGGCGGTCTGCGTGCTGTACGTGCGCGGCTGTGCCCGCCTGCCGGTGAGCGGCGGGCGCCGCCTGGCGTTCTGGACCGGCATGGCCATCGTGTACGTATCGCTGCACACCTACTTCGATTACTACGCCGAGCACGAATTCTTCATGCACCGCATCCAGCAGGTGCTGCTGCATCACCTGGCGCCGCTGCTGCTGGTCGGCTCCTATCCCGGCACGGTGCTGCGCGCCGGCCTGCCGCTGGCGTGGCGCGCACGCGCGCTGCGGCCGCTGGAGCGCTCATGGCCGTGGCGCGCCATGACCGGCGTGCTGCTGAACCCGGCGGTGGCCACCGTGCTGTTCGTCGGCTTCATCCTGATCTGGCTGATCCCGTCGATGCAGACGCTGGCCATGCTGGACTGGCGCATCTACCGCTTCATGAACTGGACCATGATGCTCAGCGGGCTGAGCTACTGGTGGCTGGTGCTGGACCACCGCCCGCGTCCGCCGGGACGGATGACGCCCGGCCTGCGCGTGCTGTCGCCGGCCATCACCATGAGCCCGCAGATCCTCGCCGGCGCCATCGTGACGTTTTCCAAGACCGACCTTTATCCGATCTTCGAGATCTGCGGCCGCGCCTTCACCTTCAACGTGCTCACCGGCCAGCTCGCCGGCGGCGTGATCATGTGGGTGCCGGCGGCGATGATCGAATCGATCGGCGGCCTGCTGGCGCTGCGGCAGTGGGTCCGCCTGTCGCGCAACGGGCGGATCAAGTCGAAGCGGCAGCTGCAGCTCGAACGTAGATTGGGGTGACAACCCCAACGTCGTTCATCTGTTTATGCACCGCCTGTTGGGGTTGTCACCCCAACCTACGTCAGGGGTGATGCATCCCTGACATGTCGCCGCCGTCCACCGTATTGGCCGGCTTAGCCTCGAACTCCGTGTCCAGCGTGCTGCCGTCGGCGAAGCGCAGCGTGACGCGCACCTTGTCGCCGACCTTCACCGGCGCCGCCGCCTTCATCAGCATCAGGTGATAGCCGCCGGGTGACAGCGCCGCCTTGCCGTGCGCGGGGATCGACAGCGCGTCCACTTTCTCCATGCGGCCCATGCCGGTGTCGGTGCTGCTCTTGTGCAGCATCACCTCGGCGTAGGCCGGGCTGCCGGCGGCGCTCAACGACACCGCGCGGTCGCCGTGGTTTTCCAGCACCACGTAGCCGCCGGCGGGCAGGGCGCCGGGCATCACGCGGATCCAGCCGTGGCTCGCCGCGACGCGGTCGGCATCGCCGGCCATGGCGGCGCCGGCGCACAGCAGGCCCGTCATCAGAAGCGCGAAACGTGCATTCATGGCTTGGCTCCGGTGTCGAGCAGCAGGTGCAGGTCGTGGACGAGATCGTCCTGGGCGTCGGCGGCGGTGGAGAGCAGGCGCGCCTTGCCGTCGCGATCGAAGAGATAGATGGCCGAGCTGTGGCTGACTTCGTACTGGCCGTCGCCCTTGTCCGGCTCGCGCGTGTAGGCGGAGCGATAGCGCTTGCTCAGCGCCTCCAGCGCTCGCGGCTCGCCGGACAGGCCGACCGCGCGCGGATCGAAGGCGTTGACGTAGGCGTGCATCACCTCGGGCGTGTCGCGCGCGGGATCGACGCTGACGAACAGGATGCGCGCGTCGTCGGCCAGCGGCCCCAGGCGCTGCATCACCACGTGCAGCTGGGCGAGGGTGAGCGGGCAGACATCCGGGCAATGCGTATAGCCGAAATACATCAGCACCACCTTGCCGCGGTAATCGGCGCCGCTGACCGGCTTGCCGTGATCGTCGACCAGCTTGAAGTCGAGGTCCGGCATGTGGCCGCTGACATTGGTGAGCTTCCACGGCAGCTCGCCGCCGCGCTGGCAGCCGGCCAGCAGGCACGCACCGATCAGTACGGAGAACAGGAGCAGGGCGCGGACGAGGCGGCGGGGCTTCATGCGAGAATCCTGGTTCGACATCGCGCCAGCATACGACAGCGGCGCCGCCGCCAGCCCGAGGACGGTTCCCCCATGCGACAAACTGTCAGCTCCGCTACCGGCCTGCTGGCCGGCCTCGCCGGCGCCAGCGCGGTGCTGCTGGGCGCATTCGGCGCGCATGCGCTGCGCGGCGTGCTCGACGAGCGCGGTGTCGAGCTGTGGCATACCGCGGTGAACTACCACTTCTGGCATGCGCTGGCGTTGTGGCTCGCCTTGTCGTGCCTGGGCGCGCCGCATCGGCGCCACGCCATCGTGGCGTTCGGCCTGGGCATCGTGCTGTTCAGCGGCAGCCTGTATGCGCTGGCGCTGGGTGCGCCGCGCTGGTTCGGCGCGATCACGCCGCTGGGCGGCGTGGCGTTTATCGCGGGGTGGTTGCTGCTGGGCTGGAGTGTCGGCCGCCGTGGCGGCTGACGCAAGCTCAGGCCAGCGCGGCCAGCGCCAGTTGCGCGCCGACATGCAGCACCAGGTCGGCGCTGAAGTGCGCGACCATCGCGTGTTCCAGTCCGTACTTCCAGAACAGCCAGCCAAAGGGCAGGCCGACCAGCGCGTTCAGCAGGATGATGCGGCCGATCGACAGCGGGCCGTGCGCCATGCCGGCGGAAAACGCCGCCGGCAGGTGGCCGGCGCCGAACAGCAGCGCGGCGAGCACGATCGCCACCCCGTACATCCATGGCCGCACGCCGCCGCCCACGCGCGCCAGCAGCCACAGCAGCAGGCTCATCAGGAACAGGCGGCACTGCGTTTCCTCGGCGATGCCGCCGTAGAACGAAGCGAGTGCGCCACGCCAGGCCTGGTCCAGCAGCCGCGAAGCGGGAGCGTGCACCTGGCCATGCCAGTCGAGCGCGAGTACGAGCACGGCTGAAACGATGCCGAGCAGCACCGCCCACAGCCATTTTCCCCGCGCCGGTGGCGGCGCTTCGCGATAGATCCATGCACGCAGCCATGGCGCGCCCAGGCCATAACGCTCGCCCAGCCACAAGCCGAGCCAGGCGAGCACACCGCACAGCGCGCCGGCCTGCAGCGATTGCGTGATGGCCAGCAGCGGGACCGATATGGGCAACCGGGTGAGCCGCGGCATCAGCACGATCAGGTAGGGGAACAGCGCCAGCGTGGCGATGGCCGAAGCGATGCCCAGCGCCAGGGCCAGTTTCAGCCGCGGCGCGCGGGTGGCGGGCAGGGCGGGCATGGTGGTGTCCTCGGGCTCAGTGATGCGGTTGGATGAAGAATCCGGCCACCTTGCCTTGCGCGTCGCAGGTGACCTTGGCGTCGATCAGGTTCGGGCCGTAGTGCAGCGTGGTGAGCACCAGCGTGCGGTCGCCGGCCGGTGTGACGATGGCAGCGTCGCGCGGTCCGCGCTCGCCGAATCGCTGCAGCATCTCCGGCCAGAGCTGGCCGAACTTTTCCGGCAGCTGCCTGGCTTTCATGATGTCGTTGAAGTCGCTGGTGGCGCCGGCGTAGTCGCCCTTGTCCAGCGCATCGAGCAGGTGCGTCGAGGCGGTTTCGCATATCGATTCGGCATGCGCCCCCGCGGCGGCGGCCAAGCCGATCCCAAGGCAGGCGATCGCTGCCAGTTGCTTCTTCATGTGGTGGTGCCCCTGTTTGCCTGCGTGGAATTAAGTGGAGTCGTCCTGGTCGTCCGCCACCGGCGCGGCCTGGCCGGGCTTGAGGCGTCCGCTCTTGCGCAGCGCTTCGCGCAGTACGTATTCGATCTGCGCGTTCACGCTGCGCAAGTCGTCGTCGGCCCAGCGCTGCATCGCCTCCAGCACGGCGGGGCTGATGCGCAGCGGATAGGCTTTCTTCTCGGCCGGCACGCGCGTCTCGCTCAGCCGCCGTAGAGCGTGCCGGTGTTGACCACCGGTTGCGTGGCGCGGTCGCCGCACAACACCACCAGCAAGTTGCTGACCATGGCGGCCTTGCGCTCTTCGTCCAGTTCGACCACGCCCTGCTCGCGCAGGCTGTCCAGCGCCATCGCGACCATGCCGACGGCACCTTCGACGATGCGTCCTCGCGCCGCCACGATCGCGCTCGCCTGCTGGCGCTGCAGCATGGCCTGGGCGATTTCCTGGGCGTAGGCGAGGTGGCTGATGCGCGCTTCGATCACGCTGACGCCGGCCTTGTCCAGGCGCGCCTGGATCTCGTCGCGCAGATGATTGTTGATCACTTCGCCGTGGCTGCGCAGCGAGGGCTTGCCGTCGTCGTGCGCGTCGTAGGGATAGTTCTGCGCCATCTGGCGCAGCGCCGATTCGCTCTGGATGTGCACGAAGTTCTCGTAGTCGTCGACCTGGAATACCGCCTCGGCCGTGTCGACCACCTGCCACACCACCACCGCGGCGATCTCGATCGGATTGCCGTCGCTGTCGTTGACCTTGAGCTTGCCGCTCTCGAAGTTGCGCACGCGCAGCGAGACACGGCGCCGGGAATAGAACGGGTTGGTCCAGCGCAGGCCTTCCTCGCGCACGGTGCCGGCGTACTTGCCGAACAGCTGCATGACCTGGCCTTCGTTGGGAGCGACCTGGAAGAAACCCTTCAGCAGGAACGCGGTGAACACCAGCACGACCACTCCGCCGAAGAAGCTGGCCAGTGGCGGCTGGTGGCCGGCCGAGCTGAGCACCAGCCAGATGCCGAAAGCGGCCAGCAACAGGCAGAAACCGACGAACGGGATGCCGGCAAGCGAAAAACCCTGACGCTCATTCATGGTGGATACCTCCCTTGGATGGGAGGTATCTGATATCAAAATGATGTCACTTGCAAGTGCCTACTGGCCGCCGCCGCCCCCGTTGCCGACCGGGGCGCTGGGGGCCGCCACTACGGGGGCGGTGTTCATGAACTCCCACGAGGGCATCACGTCCACGATCTGCATGGCATTGAACAGGTTGGTGACCGCGAAGAAATGCCAGGGATCGCCATCGCCGGTGTCCAGCGCGATATGGGTGCTGTCGAAATGGCGCAGGGCCGCGTCGTAGCTTTGCCAGCGCCCGTTGATCCAGGCCTGGACCCATTCGTGCGGCACGAACACCCGCGAGGTGCTGGCATAGCGGTCGGCGTAGACCATGCCGGTGACCACCCGCGCCGGAATGCCTTGGGCGCGCGCCATCGCGGCCAGCAGCACGGCGTACTCGGTGCAGTCGCCCTGGCGCGTGTTCACCACTTCCAGGGCCGAGGCATAGCCGACGTCCAGGCCGTGCTGGGTGATGTAGTGGCTGACGAAGCTGCGCAGCCGGCGCATCTTCTGCCGGTCGTCGACCGCGCTGCCCACCGCCTCGGCGGCGAGCATGCGGATGGCCGGCGCATCCGACTGCAGCCAGTCGTTGGCGCGCAGGTCTTCCGGCTGCGGCGGCGGCTGCCCGCCGGCATAGGCGTTGCCGACATCGATCTGCCAGTCGCGGCCGCCCAGGTGCAGCACGCGCTGCTCATCGGTGTTGATCAGCGGCACGGCGACGTCGCCCTGGATGGTCAGGCGATAGCGCAGGAAGGAGTCGCGCAGGTTCGGCGTGAGCGGCCGCGGCGAATCGACCATGGCGGCGCGGAACATGTCCACGTCCTGCTCCGGCGCGAGCGCGCAGGCCTGGTCGCAGGCGATCATTTCGAGCTGGCGCCCGAGCATCGAGATGATGCCCTTGCGCGCCCGGCCCCGGCCGTCCAGCCACAGGTCCAGGATCTGGTCGCCGCGGTCCTGGTGCAGGCGCTGGCGCTGGTGGCTGAGCGTCTCGGTGCCGCCGGGCAGGTTCACCGGCTCGTTGCCCAGCACTTCCACGCCCACGTCCATCACCTGCTGGGTGGCGGGGTCGAACATCTGCAGGCGGTAGTGCAGGCCCGGCTGCCTGGCGGCATCGAGCATGGCCTTGCGCTGGCCGTCGTTGAGCAGGGCCTGGCCGGGCCAGGCGATGTAGCTGTAGCGGGTGGAACCGCCCACCGTGGTGGCGATCCGGAACGAACCGTCCGACTGGCGCTCGCCGTTCACCGTGCTGTCCATCGAGGACATCGAGGTGCGCGTGGAGAAGCCCAGCGGCTCGCCGCCGGTGGTCTCCACGCTGCGGATCATATTGGCCAGCGGAATGCTCTTGCCGCTGCGGTTGAGCAGGATCGACAGCGTCTGGGTGGTGGTCACCGTGCCTTGCGCGGTCTCGCGGTCGATGCGCAGGTGGCCGATCTTGCGGCCGCCCAGCAGGACGCTCATCCAGGTGGTGTCGGCGGAGGTTGCGGGCACGGCGTCGGCGGCCAGCGTCCCGGCGAAGGGACACGGCAACAGCAACAGCACCAGCAATAGCTTGGCGGTCTTCAGTCGCATATGCGTATCCGTGGGGACGGCTTGGATGACAGTGAATGCCGACTTAAGGCTGCCGTCAATCCGCAATGCAGCGAGGTTTCCGGCAGGCTTGCGGCATGCTGACGACGGCGTTTGTTTTTGCGTCCGGCGAGGCCGTTCGGCCGCCTGGCGGTTGTGCGAGGATGACCGGTCTCATCCAACCCATCGGCGCGGCGCCGGCCGTATCCTCAAGGCAGGAGCAAGCATGCAGTCCTCGGCATTCGCACACTGGCTGGTCGTCCTGGTGGAGACCTTCGCGGCGCTGTTCCTGCTGCTGCTGGCGATCGGCGTGATGGTGGTGCTGGTGGTGTGGCTGGTGGACCGCAACCAGACTTCCAACTCGGTGTTGCGCAACTTCCCGGTGATCGGGCACTTCCGCTACTGGTTCCTGCACCTGGGCGAATTCTTCCGCCAGTACCTGTATTCCAGCGACCGCGAGGAAATGCCGTTCAACCGCGCCCAGCGCATGTGGGTGTACCGCGCTGCCAAGGACGTGGAGAACACCAATGCCTTCGGCTCCACCCGCGACCTGCACGCGGAAGGCCTGCCGTTCTTCGTCAATGCGCCGTTTCCCTCACTGGGCCAGCAGCATGTGGTGCCCAGGCCGATCACCCTCGGCCCGTATGCGCGCGAGCCGTACAGCCACTCGGCCTTCTTCAACATCTCGGCGATGAGCTTCGGCGCGCTGTCGGCGCCGGCGGTGCGTGCGCTGTCGATCGGCGCGGCCAAGGCCGGCATCTGGATGGATACGGGCGAGGGCGGGCTGGCGCCGTATCACCTGGAAGGCGGCTGCGACATCGTGTTCGAGATCGGCACCGCCAAGTACGGCGTGCGCACGCCCGAGGGCAGGCTGGACGACCAGAAGCTGCTGGAGATCTGCCGGCACCCGCAGGTGAAGATGGTCAGCATCAAGCTGGGCCAGGGCGCCAAGCCGGGCATGGGCGGCCTGCTGCCGGGCGCGAAGGTGACGCCGGAGATCGCCGCGATCCGCGGCATTCCGGTGGGCGAGGATTCGCAGAGTCCCAATCGCCACCTCGACATCGGCAACGTGCGCGAGCTGATGGAGGCGGTCGCGCACATCCGCGAGCTGACCGGCAAGCCTACCGGCTTCAAGGCGGTGTTCGGCGGCATGGAATGGATCGACGAGCTGTGCGAGGAAGTGCGCCGCCGCGGCATCGAGAGCGCGCCGGACTTCATCATCGTCGACGGCTCCGAAGGCGGCACCGGCGCCGCGCCGCAGACCCTGATGGAAGGCGTCGGCCTGCCGCTGCGCGAGGCGCTGCCGGCGCTGCTGAACACGCTGATCCGCCAGGGCCTGCGCGAGCGCATCAAGGTGATCTGCTCGGGCAAGTGCATCACCGCCTACGACGTGGCCTGGGCGCTGTCGATGGGCGCGGACTTCGTCAACTCGGCGCGCGGCTTCATGCTGGCGCTGGGCTGCATCCAGTCGCTGCAGTGCAACCGCAACACCTGTCCCACCGGCATCACCACGCAGAACCCCAAGCTGCAGCGCGGCCTGGTGGTCACCGACAAGAGCGAGCGCGTGTACCACTACGCCAAGAACGTGATGCACGAAGTGGGCATCATCGCGCACAGCTGCGGCGTGGACGAACCGCGCGAACTGGACCGCACGCATTGCCGCGTGATGGGCGACGACGGCATCTCGGTGCCGCTGGTACGGCTGTTCCCCTATCCGGAAGGCTACGTACCCGGCGTATGAGGCGTAGGTTGGAGTGAGCCGAAGGCGAACCCCAACGATGCGATGCGTTTGAATCTGGCGCCGTCGGGCTTCGCCCTCGGCTCACCCCAACCTACGGCATGTCCACCCAGCCATCGATGGTGCGGATCTGCAGCGGGCGGAAGTGGCGCTTGTAGTCCATCTTCGGGTGCCCTTCGATCCAGAAGCCCAGGTAGATCCATGGAATGCCGCGGCGCCGCGCCAGTTCCACCTGCTGCAGGATGGCGAAGGTGCCCAGACCGCGCTCGGTCTCGTCGGGGTCGAAGAAGGTGTAGACCGCCGACAGGCCGTGCAGGGACAGGTCCGTCACCGCCACGCCGAGCAGGCGCGGGCCCTGGCGCAGTTCCAGGAACAGGGTGGGGCTCCACGGTGCGGTGAGGAAGCGGCGGAAGTCGCTGGCGTCGGCTTCGTCCATGCCGCCGCCGGGATGGCGCTGGCGCAGGTAGCGCTCGTACAGCGCATGGCGCTCGCTGTTGTAGCCGGCCATGGACTCGACCACCTGCAGGTCGGCGTTGCGCTTCAGGCAGCGCCGCTGCGAGCGGCTGGGTTGGAAGCGTTCCACGTCGATGCGGCAGGGCGTGCAGGCCCGGCAGCTGCTGCAATAGGGGAAGTACAGGTGTCCGCCGGCGCGGCGGAAGCCGCGCTCCAGCGCCGGCCCGTACAGCTGGTCCAGGTGCGGGGCGGCCGGATCGATGACCAGGTTCTGCGCCGTGCGGTCGGGAAAATACCCGCAGGCGTGAGGCAGGGTCTGGAAAAGGCGGACGCGGTCGGAGCGCATGGCAGATTCTATGTCCGAGGCGGCTTGCCGTGACAAGCGTCTCAAATCCGCTGGGGCGGCCATACGGCCTAGCACGGAAGGCGCCGCCGGCGCCTCCGGCTCAGATCAGGCCCATGTAGCGCAGCATCACCACCACGAAGGCCCCCGCCACGGCCAGCATCACGATCCGGCGCACCCGGTTGGCCACGCTGCCGCGGCGCATCTCGGGGGTGGGGTTGCGGGCCAGGGCCAGCTCCTCGCCGTGGCGGATCACCGGCTCGATGCCCAGCTCGCGCAGCAGGGTGCGGGCGCGGGTGTAGTCATCGGCCTTGCTGACCCAGACCTGCTCCCAACGGTCGCGGTTTTCCTTGCGCTGGGAGTAGCTGAAGCGCTCGTAGCTGCGCTTGTTCCAGTTGGAGCGGTTTTCGATCGAGCATTCGATGCCGTGCTCGCCGAGCATGGCGGCGACGCGGTCGATGTTCTCGGGGCGGGGCGAGGTATAGATCTGGCGCATGCGACGAGTTTACTCCGCCCCGTCAGCTGCGCAGGCGGATCAGGCCTTCCTGCGCGGTGGAGGCGACCAGCCGCCCGTCGCGGCTGAAGATCTGCCCGCGCGCCAGGCCGCGCGCACCCTGCGCGGTGGGGCTGTCGAAGGAGTACAGCAGCCACTCGTCCACGCGGAACGGGCGGTGGAACCACAGCGCATGGTCCAGGCTGGCCATCTGCACGTTGTGCGTGTAGTACGAGATGCCGTGCGGCAGGGTGGCGGTGCCGATCAGGTTGAAATCGGAAGCGTAGGCCAGCAGGGCGCGGTGCAGCGCGTCCGAGTCGCCCACCGGCGCGGCCACGCGGAACCAGATGTGCTGGTAAGGCGGGCGCTTGCTCGGGTGCAGCTTGTCCTGCGGCCACACGTGGCGGAACTCGATCGGCGCCTCCAGGCCCAGCCAGCGCTGCAGCTTCTCCGGCAGCTTGGCCAGCTTGTCCGGCGGCAGCGGCTGCATCGGCGCGATGTCTTCCGGCGCCGGTACCTCGGGCATGGCGGTCTGGTGCTCGAAGCCGCTTTCCTCGATCTGGAACGAGATCGAGCCGTTCAAGATCGGCTGGCCGTGCTGGATCGCCACCACCCGGCGCGAGGAGAACGTGCCGCCGTCGCGGGTGCGTTCGACGCTGTAGACGATCGGCGCGTCGATGTCGCCGGCGCGCAGGAAATAGGCATGCAGCGAATGCGCCGCGCGCGAGGGCTCCACCGTCTGCTGCGCCGCCGACAGCGCCTGTCCCAGCACCTGTCCGCCGAACACGAAACGGGTGCCGATGTCGCGGCTCTGGCCGCGGAACAGGTTGTCTTCCAGGCGTTCGAGCTGCAGCAGATCGACCAGCTCGCGGACGTGGTTTTCCGTCATGTCAGAGAAATCCAGGGGATAGTGCCGAGGCAGCGCGAATTATAGCCGCCGGCCAGAATCCTTACCCTTGCGCCGTCCGAGCCGACAGGCGATTCAGGCCGCTGCCGGCCAGCACCTGGACCCAGGGGAACATCGGACCCGGGTCGAGCTTGCGCGGCACCTCGCGGCCGGGATCGTCGCTGGCCGGCAGGCGGGCCAGGTCCAGGTCCTCGTGGCCGGCGATGTCCCTCAGATGCGGGAACTCGACGCGCAACCGGGCCAGCAGGGCGCGCAGCGCCTCGATCTGCGCGGCCGGGTAAGGCTCGGTCATGGTCTGGTGGTCGGCATGCCACCAGTGCGGATAGCGGCCGAGGTTGACCAGCTCGATGCCGATCGAGTGCGGATTGAAGCCGCGCACGTGGTGCGCCACCCGCGTGCCGGGCACGTAGCGCCAGGTCGTGCCATCGCGGTCGATGTAGTAATGCCCGCAGTTGCCGGTGCCGCTGTCGTGCACGATGCGCTCGCCGTACTCGCGCGCGGTGGCCAGGTCGGGCAGTTCGGTGCAGTGGATCACCACCAGGTCGACGGCGGTGGCGGGGCGCTCGGGCAGGCGGTCGACGTAGGGCAGGAAGTGGTCGCGGATGGTCGGTTCAGGCATGCGGGCGAGTCTCGCATGCGGCCCGGTATCATAGGCAACCTGCATACCCCGCTTTTGGAGACCGCGATGCGCGGCCAGATCATTCTTTCCCACGGTTCGGATTCCGGCCCGGATGCCACCAAGGTCAGCGCGCTGGCCGCCATCGCCGAATCGCTGGGCTGGTCCACGCAGCGGCCCGACTACCGCGAGGACGACCAGCAGGGCTACGCCGGTTCAGTGGTCCCGCGCGTGGCGCGCCTGCGCGCCGCGATCGACGCGCTGGACGCGCCGCCGGTGCTGGTCGGTTCCAGCATGGGCGCGTTCGCCTCCGGTCTGGCTTCGCTGGAGCGGCCGGTGGCCGGGATGTTCCTGCTGGCCACGCCGGTGGCCATTCCCGGCTACCAGGCGGCCTTCGACCTGCGCCAGGACGTGCCCAGCTTGCTGATCCACGGCTGGCACGACGAGATGTGCCCGCTCGACGACCTGCACGACTTCGCCCGCCGGCGCAGCCTGCCGCTGCTGGTGCTGGACGACGACCATCGCCTCAGTTCCAGCGTCGAGACGATCGGCGCGCAGTTCCGTCTGTTCCTCGACAGCATGGCGAGCGGCCAGTGAGCGCCTACTTCGCCACCTGCCCGAAGGGCCTCGAATACCTGCTGCGCGACGAACTGGCCGCGCTGGGCGCGGAAGACGTGCGCGAAGCGCTGGCCGGCGTGTACTTCTCCGGTCCGCTGGAGATCGCCTATCGCGCCTGCCTGTGGTCGCGCCTGGCCAGCCGCGTGCTGCTGCCGCTGGCGGAGTTCGATGCCGCGGACGGCGACGCGCTGTACGCCGGCGTGGAAGCGATCGACTGGTCGAAGCACCTGGCGGCGCACGGCACGCTCGCAGTGGAGGCGGTCACCGCGCAGAGCAAGCTCACGCATAGCCAGTTCGTCGCGCTGCGCGTCAAAGATGCCGTGGTCGACCAGTTCCGCCAGCGCGACGGTTCGCGTCCCGACGTCGACACCGAGGAACCGGACGTACGCATCCACCTGCGCCTGCGCCGCGACCGCGCCACGCTGTCGATCGACCTGGCCGGCGCGCCGCTGCACCGCCGCGGCTGGCGCGAGCTGCAGGGCGACGCGCCGCTGAAGGAAAACCTCGCCGCCGCCATGCTGGTCCGCGCCGGCTGGCCCGCCATGTATGCACAGGGCGGCGCGCTGCTGGATCCGATGTGCGGCTCCGGCACGCTGCTGATCGAAGGCGCGCTGATGGCGGCCGACGTGGCGCCGGGCCTGCGCCGCGAGTACTTCGGCTTCCTCGGCTGGCTCGGCCACGACATCGCGCTGTGGCGCGGCCTGCTGGAAGAAGCGCAGGGCCGCGCCGAGACCGGCCTGCGTGCGCTGCGCCCGTGCTTCTTCGGCAGCGACGCCGACCCGCGCATGGTGCAGACCGCCAAGCGCAATGCGCAGGAGGCCGGCGTGTCCGGTTTCCTCACCCTGGATCGCCACGACGCGCTGCATGTCGCGCCGCCGCCGGGTTTCGAGCTCGGCCTGGTGATCACCAATCCGCCCTACGGCGAGCGCCTGGGCGAACGCGATGCGATGCCCAAGCTGTACCGCGCGCTGGGCGAAGCGCTGAAGCAGCGCTTCGCCGGCTGGCATGCGGCAGTGCTGGCCGGCGACGCCGAGCTGGGCCACGCCATCCCGCTGCGCGCGAGCAAGAAGTACGCGCTGTACAACGGCGCGCTGGAAACCGTGCTGCTGCTGTTCGAACTGCGTGCAGCCGATGACACGCAGCGCGAAGTAAAGCCGCTGTCGGCCGGCGCGCAGATGCTGAAGAACCGGCTGGAAAAGAATGTCCGCCACCTGCGCAAGCGGCTGGAGCGCGAGGCCATCCATTGCTGGCGCGCCTACGACCAGGACCTGCCGGAATACGCTGCGGCGATCGACGTCTACGGCAACGCCAAGGGCGGCTTGTGGCTGCACGTGCAGGAATACCGCGCCCCGGCCGACGTGCCCGCGGAGACCGCGCGCCTGCGCCTGCGCGAGATCGTGCGCGTGGCCGGCGAAGTGTTCGGCGTGCCGCGCGAGCGCATCGCGCTGAAGACGCGCGAGCGCGGCAAGGGCGGTTCCAAGTACGGGCAGTTCGACCAGCGTGGCGAATTCGTCGAGGTGGACGAGGGCGGCCTGCGCTTCCTGGTCAATCTCACCGATTACCTGGATACCGGACTGTTCCTCGACCACCGCCTGGTGCGCGCGCGCCTGCGCGAGCTGGCGCAGGGGCGGCGCTTCCTCAACCTGTTCGCCTACACCGCCACCGCCAGCGTCTACGCAGCCGCGGGCGGGGCGCGGGATACCACCAGCGTGGACCTGTCCGGCACCTATCTGGACTGGGCCTCGCGCAATCTCGCCCTGAACGGATTCACCGGGACGAAACACCGGCTGATGCAGGCCGACGCGCTGGAGTTCCTGCGCCACGAGCGCGAGCGCTACGGCTTGATCTACGTCGATCCGCCGACGTTCTCCAATTCCAAGCGCGCCGAGGACTTCGACGTGCAGCGCGACCACGCCCGCCTGCTGCTGGCCTGCGCGGACCGGCTGGCCGGCGACGGGGCGATCCTGTTCTCCAACAATTTCCGCCGTTTCGAACTGGACCGCGCGGCGCTGGAAGAGCGCTTCGAGATCGAGGACTGGAGCGCGGCCAGCATCCCGTTCGACTTCGCCCGCCGGGCCGACATCCACGGCTGCTGGCTGCTGCGCCTGCGGGCGCAGGAGTCGCCCTGGGGCGACAGCGTGCGGCACCTGCAGAACCGAGGTAAACGGTAGGAAACCGGGCGGAAAATGCTCAGTCCGGATTCAGCCCTCCGGCCCGAGCATGAGCCCCGGCAGACAACGCCGGAACGGCCCTTTTCACCTCCTTCCCGGACCGCCCGCACCGTTGCCGCCGCTCTCTCGGAGACCGAACGCCATGAACAAGTCGAAGCCTTCCAGCCTCAAGCGCGTGGTCCTGGCCGCCGCCGTGCTGCTGGGTTGCGCCGCCGCCGCCCCGTCCTTCGCCCGCAGCCACGTCAGCGTGGGTATCGGCGTCAACCTGCCGGGCGTGAGCATCGGCTACTCCGACGGCTATCGCGGTCACTATCGCCCGTACTACGGCGGCGGCTACTACGCCCCCGCGTACGCCCCGCCGGTGTACTACCGTCCGGCGCCGCGCGTGGTGTACTACGACGAGCCGGTGGTGGTGGAGCGTCCGGTGTATGTGCGCCGCGTGTACGAAGAGCGCGGCTACTACAGCGACGGCTATCGCTCGCGCCGCTACTACGACGGCGATTGATCCTCGCCGTAACGCGCAAAAAGAGAGCCCGGCCCAGGCCGGGCTCTTTCGTTTCCGCTGTCGGCGTTACGGCTTGTCGCCGTTGCTGAGGAAGCCGTGCTGCTTGGCGTGCTTCTCCATGTCCTTGTACTGCGCCGCGTCGATCTTGCTCACCGACTGGATCGCGCAGGGCGGCTGGTCGCGCGAACTCACCGTCTCGCCGACCTCGCCGCAGATCGGCCCGATCGGGCCGAGGCCGATCGCACGGTTGGATTCGTTGGGACGGAAACGCAGGCTCTGGCCTATCCCTAAGCGCGGGCAATCGGCGCTGAGTTTCACCAGGTAGCGTTCCGGCCCGTTCTGCACGATCACGGTGCGCTTGTCGATCACGGCCCAGTTGTTGATGCGGTCCGGACGCATGCATTCGCTGACCGGACGCATGGGTTGCCGATCGGATGCCGGGCCGTCGGCATGGGCGACGCCAGCGGCGGTCAGTGCGAGCAACAGCATGGCGGTGACGGTTTTCATGGGTTTACCTCGCTGGGGTTGATGGAACTCCCTGGTGCCACCCGTTGCCGGGGCTCTTGCATGGCGAAACCACCTACGATGATGCGCGGCATTTGAGCGCCGCCGGCCCGTCGCGTGTCAAGCCTTGGCCCTCGCCGGATCACGGAAAATGAACGGCTGCTGCGGCAAGGTATTCGGATGCGGGTCCACGAGTCGCCAAGCCCTATCCATAACGTTCGAAGGGGCATTTCGTTGCAATGGAGGCACGCGTGAGCTTGTCCGATCTCGCCGTTCGCGCCGCCTCGCTGGCGCAGCGTTTCCAGCGGATCCGCAGCCGCACCCTGGGACTGTGCGTCGGCTTGAGCGCCGAGGACATGATGGTGCAGTCCATGCCCGATGCCAGCCCGGCGAAATGGCATCTGGCGCATACCACCTGGTTCTTCGAGCAGTTCCTGCTCGGCCGCGATCCGGCCTGGCGCCCGCGCCATCCCGAATGGCATTACCTGTTCAATTCCTACTACCAGACCGTGGGCCCGATGCATGCCCGCCCGCGCCGCGGCCTGCTCTCGCGTCCAAGCCTGGACGAAGTGTTGGACTATCGGCGCCGCATCGAGGAAGCCGTCGCGGCACGCCTCCACGCCGGCCTCGATGAAGCCGGCGAAGCGATCGTCGAACTCGGCCTGCAGCACGAACAGCAGCACCAGGAATTGCTGCTCACCGATATCCAGCACGCGCTGTGGTGCCATCCGCTGCATCCGGCCTACGACGAAGCGCTCCCCTCGGCGCAAACGTCCACGCCCGCCACCGGCATGCGCTATGTCGACGGCCGCGAGGGCATCGTCGAGATCGGCCACAGCGGCGACGGGTTCTGCTTCGACAACGAAGGCCCGCGCCATCGCACGCTGCTGCAGGCGCACGCACTTGCCAACCGCCCGGTGACGAACGAGGAGTTCCGCCTGTTCGTGCAGGACGGCGGCTACCGCGAATCCTCGCTGTGGCTTTCCGACGGCTGGGCCACGGTGCAGGCCGAGGGCTGGCAGCATCCGTTGTATTGGCAGGACGACCTCGACAGCGCCTATGGCCTCGGCGGCATCCGCGCGCTCGATCCGGCCGCGCCGGTCACCCAGCTCAGTTATTTCGAAGCCGATGCGTTCGCACGCTGGGCCGGCGCGCGCCTGCCCACCGAAGCGGAATGGGAAAGCGCCGCCGCCGCGCAACCGTTGCGTGGCAACCTGCTGGACGAGCGCGCGCAACCGCCGCGCGCCTCCACCGGCGACGGCCTGCTGCAGATGTACGGCGACGTGTGGGAGTGGACCGCCTCGCCCTATGTCAGCTATCCCGGCTTCCAGCCGTTGCCCGGTGCGCTGGGCGAATACAACGGCAAGTTCATGAACGCGCAATGGGTGTTGCGCGGCGGCTCCTGCGCCACGCCGCGCGAGCATGTCCGCGCCAGCTACCGCAACTTCTTTCCCGCCCAGGCGCGCTGGCAGTTCGCCGGCCTGCGCCTCGCACGCGACCGGTAAGAGAGCCACTCACGATGAGCCTGCAAGCCCTGGAACCCCGCGACGACGACCGTCGCCCACCTGCCAGCGAACTCCTGGAGATCGTCCAGCGCGGCCTGCGCGCGCAACCGAAGCGCCTGCCGTCCTGGCTGTTCTACGACGAGCGCGGCAGCGAACTGTTCGAGCAGATCTGCGAGCAGCCGGAGTACTACCTCACCCGCGCCGAAATCGCCCTGCTCGAAACGCATGCCGGCGATATCGCGCGGACCCTGGGGCCGGACGTGCGCCTGGTCGAATACGGCAGCGGCAATGCGGTGAAGACGCGCCAGCTGCTGGAGCACCTGGCCTCCCCGGTGTGCTACGTGCCGGTGGAGATCGCCTCCGAGGCCCTGGCCGCCAGTGTGCGGCGCCTGGCCGAACGCTTCCCGTCGCTGCCGATGCAACCGCTGCATGCCGACTTCACCCGCCCGCTGCGCCTGCCGATCCCGCCGCGCGCGCCGCGGCGCACGGTGATCTATTTCCCCGGCTCGACCATCGGCAACTTCGAGCAGCGCGAGGCGATCCAGCTGCTGCGCACCATGCGCGACGAGATGGGCGAGGCCGGTGGTGTATTGATCGGCGTGGACCTGAAGAAGGATGCCGCGCGCATCGAGGCCGCCTACAACGACGCCGCCGGCATCACCGCCGAGTTCACCCTCAACATGCTGGCACGCCTCAATCGCGAGCTGGGCAGCGACTTCCATCTCGATGCGTACCGCCACCGTGCGCACTACAACCCGCTGGCCGGGCGCATCGAGACGCACATCATCAGCACGCGCGAGCAGAAGGTGCGGGTGGGCCGCATGCTCGCCAGCTTCGGCGAGGACGAGGCGATGCTGGTGGAGTACAGCTGCAAGTATTCGCCGGAAGACTTCGCCGCGATGGCGCACAAGGCGGGGCTGGAAGTGGCGAAGGTCTGGGTGGATCCGGAGCAGTTGTTCTCCGTGCAGTACCTCGTCCGCCGCGCCGGATAATCCGGCGTAGGTTGGGGTGAGCCGAAGGCGAACCCCAACATGGCGGTACTCGTGCGAGGCCCGTTGGGGTTCGCCTGCGGCTCACCCCAACCTACGCGACTCAGCGTCATCCCGGCGCAGGCCGGGATGACGAGCTTCAAGCCGGCCGCCGCGCGCCCAGCTGCACCAGAATCTCCTGCGCCGTGCGGATCCGCTCCGCCGCCCCCGGCAATTCCAGCGACACCTTCAGCTTGTCCTGCCCATCCAGCTTGTACACGCGCGGCTGCCCCTGGATCAGCCGGATGATCGCCATCGGGTCGACTTCGGGCTTGTCGCGGAAAGTGATGCGCCCGCCGTTCGGCCCGAAGTCCAGCTTGCGGATGCCCAGCGGCGTCGCCATCAGCTTGAGGCCGGCGATGGCGAACAGCGTCTTGGTCGGTTCCGGCAGCAGGCCGAAGCGGTCGATCATTTCCACCTGCAGGTCGCGCAGCGCTTCGTCGTGGCGCGCGCTGGCGATGCGCTTGTACAGGGTCAGGCGGGTGTGCACGTCGGGCAGGTAGTCGTCGGGGATCAGCGCCGGCAGGTGCAGTTCCACTTCGGTCTCGTGCTCGGAGCTGAGGTCGAAGTCCGGCACCTTGCCCGACTTCAGCGCGCGCACCGCGCGCTCCAGCAGTTCGGTGTACAGCCCGAAGCCGATCTCCTGGATCTGGCCCGACTGCTCGTCGCCCAGCAGCTCGCCCGCGCCGCGGATTTCCAGGTCGTGCGTGGCCAGCGTGAAACCCGCGCCCAGTTCCTCCAGCGAGGCGAGTGCTTCCAGGCGCTTCTCCGCATCGGCGGTCATCGCCTTGCGGTCCGGCACGATCAGGTAGGCATAGGCACGATGGTGCGAACGGCCGACGCGGCCGCGCAGCTGGTGCAGCTGGGCCAGGCCGAAGCGGTCGGCGCGGTCGATGATGATGGTGTTGGCGGTGGGGATGTCGATGCCGGTCTCGATGATAGTGGTGCACACCAGCACGTTGAAGCGCTGGCGATGGAAATCCGCCATCACCTGTTCCAGTTCGCGCTCGGCCATCTGGCCGTGGGCGATGCCGATGCGCGCCTCCGGAATCAGCTCCTGCAGCTCGCGCGCGGTGCGCTCGATGCTCTCCACTTCGTTGTGCAGGAAATACACCTGGCCGCCGCGCGCCAGCTCGCGCTGGAACGCCTCGCGCACGGTGGCCGGGTCCCAGGCATTGACGAAGGTGCGCACCGCCATGCGATGCGCCGGCGGCGTGGCGATCAGCGACAGATCGCGCAGCCCGCTCATCGCCATGTTCAGCGTGCGCGGGATCGGCGTGGCGGTCATGGTGAGCAGGTCCACCTCGGCGCGCAGTTTTTTAAGCTGCTCCTTCTGGCGCACGCCGAAGCGCTGCTCCTCGTCGACGATCACCAGGCCGAGATCCTTGAAGCGGATATCCGGCTGCAGCAGCTTGTGCGTGCCCACGATCACGTCGATCTGGCCGTCGGCCAGGCGCTTCAGCGCCTCGTTCACTTCCTTGCTCGACTTGAAGCGCGACAGCACGTCCACGCGCACCGGCCAGTCGGCGAAGCGGTCGGCGAAGTTGCGGAAGTGCTGCTGCGCCAGCAGGGTGGTCGGCACCAGCACGGCAACCTGCTTGCCGGCGGTAGCCGCGGCGAAGGCGGCGCGCAATGCCACTTCGGTCTTGCCGAAGCCGACGTCGCCGCAGATCACTCGGTCCATCGCGCGCGGCGCGGCGAGGTCGCCGAGCACGGCATCGATCGCCTGCGCCTGGTCCGGCGTTTCCTCGAACGGGAAGGTGGCGCCGAATTCCTCCACCAGCTGGCGGTCGATCGGCAGCGATTGGCCGCCGCGCGCTTCGCGCTGCGCATAGATGGCCAGCAGTTCCGCGGCCACGTCGCGCACCTTCTCTGCGGCCTTGCGGCGCGCGCGTTCCCAGGCGTCGCCGCCCAGCGAATGCAGCGGCGCCAGTTCCGGCGCGGTGCCGGTGTAGCGGCTGACCAGGCCCAGCTGGGCCACGGGAACGTAGAGCTTGTCGCCCTTGGCGTATTCGATGGTGAGGAACTCGCCCTCGGTGCCGCCCAGCTCCATCGAGACCAGGCCCTGGTAGCGGCCCACGCCGTGGTCGACGTGCACGATCGGCGCGCCGATGGTCAGCTCGGTCAGGTCGCGGATGATCGCGTCCGGATCGCGCGCGGCGCCGCGGCGGCGCTTGCGCTCGGTGCGCACGCGCTCGCCGTACAGCTCGCGCTCGGTCAGCACGGTGATGGCCGGCGACTTCAGCGCGAAGCCCTGCTCCAGGCCCGCGATGGCGATGGCGAACTTCGGGCCGGCGCCGTCAGCCGCCAGGAAGCGCGGCCAGCCGTCGATGCTGTCGGGCTTCAGGCCCGCCGCGGCCAGCGTCTCGATCAGCGCCTCGCGGCGGCCGGCCGAATCGGCGGCGATCAGCACGCGGCCCGGATAGCTGGCGAGGAAATGCCGCAGCGAGGTGCCGGGTTCTTCGCCCTTGCGGTTGAGCGGCAGTTCCGGCGCCGGCTGGGTGCCGACGTCGGCGGCGTGTTCGTGGCCGCTGGCGACCACTTCCACGCGCAGCCGGCGGTTGAGCTGCTCGCGCAGCTGTTCCGGCGGCAGATAGAGCTCCGCCGGCGGCAGCACCGGGCGCTCGATGTCGTGCGCGCGCTGGTCGTAGCGCTCGCCGGTCTGCTGCCAGAACTGCTCGGCCGATTCCAGCGTGCCTTCGCCGAGCAGGAACACCGCGCCGTCGCCGAGGTAATCGAACAGGGTGGCGGTCTGCTCGAAGAACAGCGGCAGGTAGTACTCGATGCCGCCGGGCGTCACGCCTTCCTTCATGTCCTGGTAGAGCGGGCAGCGGCGCACGTCGATCGGGAAGCGCTCGCGCAGCTTGCCGCGGAAATCCTTGGCGGCCTGCTCGGTGAGCGGGAATTCGCGCGCCGGCAGCAGCTCGACTTTTTCCACCGGCTGTTGCGAGCGCTGCGTTTCCGGATCGAAGCTGCGGATCGATTCCACTTCGTCGTCGAACAGCTCGATGCGGTAGGGCTCGCCCGCGCCCATCGGGTAGATGTCGATCAGCGCGCCGCGCACGGCGAAGTCGCCCGGCTCGGCCACCTGCGGCACGTTGCGGTAGCCGGCCGCTTCCAGGCGGCGCTGCTCGGTGGACAGGTCCAGTTTCTGGCCCTTCTTCAGCACCAGGCCGGAACCGGTGACGTGGCTGTGCGGCGCGATGCGCTGCATCAGCGTGGCCACCGGCACCACCAGCACGCCGCGCCGGGTCGAGGGCAGGCTGTACAGGGTGGCGATGCGCTGCGAGACGATCTCCGGATGCGGGCTGAAGATGTCGTAGGGCAGGGTTTCCCAGTCGGGGAAATGCAGCACCGGCAGGTCGCCGGCGAACAGCCGCAGTTCGTCCTCCAGCGCGTGGGCGCGCTGCGTGTCGCGCGTCACGGCTACCAGCAGCCCGGCATGCGCGCGGGCGGTTTCGGCGACCAGCAGGGCGCGCGCCGAGCCATGTGGCGGCGTCCAGTAGCGGCGATGCTTGGGCGTGGTGGGAAGCGGCGGAAAGGGAATGGGGCTGGGCATGTGGCGCTGGCGTTTCCGTGGCGCTGCCGGGACGGCCGCACCGGTGAAAGCGGGCAAGTGTAACGCGAGCGCCCCGGCTGGCCGGGGCGTCGGAAGTCATATGGGAGTTTGCCGCCGCGTGTGCGAGACCCGCGTGGAATGCTCTGCCGGAGCCGGCCGGATCAGAGCCGCAGCGCGATCTGCGTGGTGCCGGGCTCTTCCGGGCTCAGGCGGCGCACGAAGCCCAGTTCCTTGCACAGTTGCAGCATCGGGCGGTTTTCCACCAGCACATAGCCCCACAGCTCGGACAGGCCACGGCGGCGGCAGTCGTCGACCAGGCGCTGCATCAACAGGGCGCCCAAGCCGACGCGGGCCCAGTCGCGTTCCACCAGCACCGAGAACTCGGCGCTGTTGGCCGCCTCGTCCACATAGATGCGGCCCACGCCGCGCATTTCCGCCGGCTGCACGGTCTCGTCCATCAGCACATAGGCGCTTTCGATGGCCGGATCGACCCGGCTCAGCCGCTGCGCCATCGGCGCCGGCAGCTCGGACATGGCGTGCAGGAAGCGACGGCGGATGTCTTCCGGCGACAGCCGGCCGAAGCAGCGCTGCAGGGCGGCCACGTCGCCCGGCTCGATCGCGCGCAGGCGCAGCTCGCGGCCGTCGCGGGTCGTTACCAGCTCGCCCTTGGCGGACGTGCGGACCTCGGCCAGCCGGGGGCGGGCGAAACGTTCGCTGCTGGGCGGGGGCAAGGGGCGACGGGCGGGGGACATATCGGTAAGAAGGTTTGCAGCCATGTTCCGTACTTTACCGTATTGTGTGCATCGCAACATGAACAAAACTGTCGTCGGGGCGCGGCCTTACGACGCAGTCCGGTTCGTTCATGTTGCGAGCCGGCATGTCTGTCGGAGACGCATCCAGGCCAAATCGCCACAATGCGCGGACGGTCGGCCAGGCGGCGTCGGCAAGGAGTGAAGGCATGGGCAAGGCCGGCAAAGGCATCACCGCGGTTCAGCTGGAGGCCCTGTGCGGGGCCTGGCCGGGGGTGACGCGCGACATCAAATGGGGCGAGGACCTGGTCTTCAGCGTCGGCGGCAAGATGTTTGCGATCACCCGGCCCGACACCGCCGCCTACGGCCAGCGACTGGCCCTCAAGGTGGCCGACGAGCGCTTCCTGGAACTGACCGACCAGCCCGGCATCGAACCCTCGCCCTACCTGGCACGGGCGCATTGGGTCGCCGTGACCGAGCCGCAGCGCTTCGCCACCGCCGAGCTGGAAGCGATGGTGCGCGACTCCTACGCGCTGGTGCGCGCCAGGCTCACCAAGAAACTGCAGAAGGAGCTGGGGCCGTTGCCCTGGCTCTGATCCCCCATCCGCCTGGAGACAACATGAAACAGCATCTGGGCGCCCTGGCGCTGCTCGTGGCCGACTACGACCAGGCGATCGCCTGGTACACCCGCGTGCTCAACTTCGAACTGGTCGAAGACACCCGCCTGGACGATGAAAAGCGCTGGGTGGTGCTGGCGCCGCGCGGTTCCAGCGAAACGCGCCTGCTGCTGGCGCGCGCCTCCAACGAGGAGCAGCGCGCCTCGATCGGCCACCAGGCCGGCGGCCGCGTGTTCCTGCTGCTCCATACCGACGATTTCTGGCGCGACTACGAGCGCATGAAGGCCGCCGGCTGCACCTTCTGCGAGGAGCCGCGCGAGGAGGCCTATGGCTTCGTGGTGGTGTTCCAGGACCTGTACGGCAACAAGTGGGACCTGCTGCAGCGCAAGTAGCGTTTCAGTCCGCCACGTCGGGCTCGAAGAAACTCCACGCCACGTCGGGGAAGCGCGCCTTCATGGCGCGCTCCACCGCATTGATGTTGTGGACCAGCGCGAGGTTGTCCGCCGCCGGCGCCATGCGCGCCTTCACCGAGACCATCACCTCCGGGCCCAGCTGCAGGGTGATCAGGTTCAGTACTTCGGCGACTTCCGGGCGCCCGGCGAGGAAGTCCAGCAGCTCCTGGCGGCGGCGCGGTTCGACACCCTGGCCGATCAGCAGCGCCTTCACCTCCACGGCCACGGCGATGGCCACTACCACCAGCAGTACGCCGATGGCGATCGTGCCCACGGCGTCGAACAGCAGGTTGCCGGTGAGGATGGTCGCCAGGATTGCCAGCAAGGCCAGCGCCAGGCCGAGCAGGGCGGCGAGGTCTTCGCCGAAGATCACCAGCAGCTCGCTCGAGCGCGTCTGCTTGAACCATTGCCACAGCCCGAGCCCGTCGCGCGCCTTGTTCACTTCCTGCATGCAGCCGCGCATCGAGATGCTTTCCATCACGATGCCGAACACCAGCACGCCCACCGCCAGCCACGGGCGCTGCAGCGGCTCAGGCGAACTCAGCTTGTGCACGCCTTCGTAGATCGAAAACATGCCGCCCACGCTGAACAGCAGGATCGCCACCAGGAAGGACCAGAAATACAGCGCGCGGCCCCAGCCCAGCGGATAGTCCTCGCTGGGCGGACGCTTCGCCTGGCGCATGCCCAGCAACAGCAGGCCCTGGTTGCCGCAGTCGGCCAGCGAATGGATCGCCTCGGCCAGCATCGCGCCGGAGCCGGTCAGCACCGCGGCGGCGAGCTTGCTGACAAAGATGGCGAAGTTGGCGCCAAGCGCCAGCAGGATCGCCTTCAACGAATTCGCGTGACCGGACATCGATTCTTCCCTGAAATCCTGTGTAGTGAATAAGCGCGCGTCAGCGGATGCCGACGCCCACGCCCACGCCGAAATGCACGTTGTTCTTGCCGCTGTTCAATTCGCTGGTAGTCCACACGTGCGACTGGTTCACCTTCACCAGCGGGAATACGTAGGGCGCCTCGCCGACCTTGCCGGCACGGCTGCCGCTGATCTGGCCATCGACGGTCACCAGCGCGCCGGCCGGATAGTCCATCGATTCCACGTAGCCCGGCATGGTGGCGATGAAGCGGCCCAGGCCGCTGTCGTTGGCCTTGGGGCGCTGCGAGCCGTCGAGCGGATAGGCCAGCACTTCGATCTCGCTGTGGTCGGGCAGGTTGTTCACCGCGACCACGCGGCCGCCCCAGATCACCGGCGCGTTGCTGTAGCGCTCCGGCGCCTCGGCCACGTTGAACGGCGCGGCGGCGACGGTGCCGGTGGACTTGTAGATCGGCGCGGGCGCACAGGCGCTCAGGCCGAGCAGGGCGGCGATGGCCGCCAGGCGAAGTACGAGGTTGGCGTTCGGCGTGCGCATGGTCGGTCTCCTGCTTGCGTCAGAAGGTCGGGATCGGAACGGCCCGGATCGAGTGTCCGCGCGCGGGCGCGAACGCGGCGCCAAGCTTAGCCGTGCGGCGGGGCGGCGCGATAGCGGCTCAGTCCGCTTCCTGCACCAGCCAGTCCAGGCGCCAGCTGGCCGGGCGCTCCTGCGAGAGCAGCCGGCTCATGGCGCGCAGCGGTTCGCGCAGCACCTCGTCGAGCTTCCACGGCGCATTGAGGATGACCATGCCCGAGCCGTTGAGGCGCAGCGGCGAGTCGTCCGGCCGCAGCAGCAGCTCGGCGCGCAGCGCGCGGCGCACGCCGCTGTGCTGCACCCAGCGCAGGAACGGCTGCACCTGGCTGCGCAGCTTGATCGGATACCACACCGCATACATGCCGGTGGGCCAGCGCTGCAACGCGCCCTTCAGCGCCTGCTCGATCACGCGGTATTCGGCTTCCTGCGCCTCGTAGGGCGGATCGATCAGCACCAGGCCGCGCTTTTCCTTCGGCGGCAGCAGCGCCTTCAGGGCCTCGTAGCCGTTGCGCTCGTGCACGTGCACGCGGCGGTCTTGGCGGAACAGCTCGCGCAGGCGGGCGGCTTCTTCCGGATGCAGTTCGCACAGCTGCGCGCTGTCGATGTCGCGCAGCGCGCCGGCCGCCTGCAGCGGCGAGCCCGGATAGAGCCGCAGCCCGTCCTCGTTGCCCGGCAGTTTCAGGATCGCGTCCAGCCAATGCCGCAGCAGCGGCGGCAGCGGGCCGGCATCCGGGCCCTGGTGCAGGTCCGGGAACAGCAGGCGGGCGATGCCCTCCTTGTATTCGCCGGTCTTGCCCGCTTCGGCGCCGTCCAGCGCGTAGCAGCCGCTGCCGGCATGCGTGTCGACCAGGCAGAACGGCGTGGACTTGGCTTTCAGCGCATCGATCAGCGCGAACAGCACGGAGTGCTTGAGGACGTCGGCGAAGTTGCCGGCGTGATAGGCGTGGCGATAGTTCATCCCGCCATTGTAGGTTGGGGTGAGCCGCAGGCGAACCCCAACGTGACGGCAACGCTGGGGTTCGCCTGCGGCTCACCCCAGCCAGCGCCATGCGGCGAAGCCGCTTGAAGCCAACTCCAGAGTTGTTCCACCCGATACCCGCTGGCATGCTCCGGCCTATGTTCCATCGCCTCTTCCCATCGCTACGCCGCTCCCGCGCCCTGTTCGCGCTGGCGCTGTGCGCGTGGCTGCTGCTGGCGAGCATGGCCTGGGCCGCGGGCGGCTGCTGCGACAGCATGCAGCCGGCGCCGGCGAAGGCGATGAGCATGGACGGCCATGCCGGCATGCATGGCATGCACGATGCGCAACCCCCGGCCCCGCACGGCCATGGCCACTGGGCCGCGGATTGCACCTGCGCGCATGCGCCGGCCAACCTGGCCGGCGTGGCGAATGTCGCCGCCGCGCATCCTTCGCCCGAGCGCCTGGGCTTGCCTCGTGGCAGCGAAGCGACGCCACAACCGCCCGCCAAACCTCCCTTGAGGCCTCCGTCGGCCTGATCTCCGTGACTTGCGCGGCCGTCTCGCGGCCGCTGTTTCCCATGCCTGCACGGCAGGCACGAGCATGACGGAGCATCACCATGAACAAGCAGTATCCCCACGGCATCCACCTGCCGCGGCGGCGTTTCGTGCAGGGCCTGGCCTTGGGCGGCGTGGCCGCCGGCCTGGGCCTGTGGCGCGGCGACGCGCTGGCGCAGCTGGCCGCCGCGCCGCGTACCGAACTGAGCGGCACGCACTTCGAACTGGAGATCGGCGAGCTGCCGGTCGACTTCACCGGCCGCCGCCGCATCGCCACCGTGGTCAACGGACAGTTGCCGGCGCCGCTGCTGCGCTGGCGCCAGGGCGATACCGTCACCCTGCGCGTGCGCAACCGCCTGGCGGTGACCAGTTCCGTCCATTGGCACGGCATCGTGCTGCCGGCGGACATGGACGGCGTGCCCGGGATCAGCTTCGACGGCATTGCGCCGGGCGGCGAATACCTCTACCGCTTCACCGTGAACCAGGCCGGCACCTACTGGTACCACAGCCATTCGCGCTTCCAGGAACAGGTCGGCCTGTACGGGCCCATCGTGATCGAGCCGCGCGACGGCGAGCGTCACGTTGCGCAGCGCGACTACACCATCCTGCTCAGCGAATGGACCGACACCGACCCCGAGCGCATCTACGCCAACCTCAAGAAGCAGAGCGACTACTACAACCTCGGCAAGCGCACCGCCGGCGATTTCCTGCGTGACATGCGCCGGCAAGGTCTAGGCGATGCGCTGGCCGAGCGGCGCATGTGGCAGCAGATGCGTATGGATCCCACCGACCTGGCCGACGTCTCCGCCATGGCCTACACCTATCTGGTCAACGGCAGCACGCCGGCGGGCAACTGGACCGGCCTGTTCGATGCGGGCGAGAAGGTCCGCCTGCGCTTCATCAACGGCTCGTCGATGACCTTCTTCGACGTGCGTATCCCCGGCCTGAAGATGACGGTGATCGCCGCCGACGGCCAGCCGGTCGAGCCGGTCACCGTGGACGAATTCCGCATCGGCACGGCGGAGACCTACGACGTGATGGTGGAGCCTTCGGCCGACCGCGCCTGGACCATCTTCGCGCAGAGCATGGATCGCAGCGGCTATGCGCGCGCCACGCTGGCGCCGCGCGCGGGCATGGCGGCGGAAGTGCCGCCGCTGGATCCGCGGCCCTTGCTGGGCATGGGCGACATGATGGGCTCGATGGAGCACGGCGGAACGGGTCATGACATGGGCGGCATGAGCGGCATGGGCCACGACATGGGCGCGACGCCCGCCTTGAAGACCGGTGTCGAGGTGGACATGCGCGTACCGCAACCTCGCCGCAATCTCGACGATCCTGGCGTGGGCCTGCGCGATACCGGTCGGCGAACGTTGACCTATGCCGACCTGCACGCGGTGGATGCGCCGATCTCGCCCGAGGTGGATCGCGAACTGACCTTGCGCCTCACCGGCAATATGGAGCGCTACCTGTGGTCGTTCGACGGCACGCGTTTCTCCAACGCGCAGCCGCTGCATCTGAAGCACGGCGAGCGCGTGCGCATCACCCTGGTCAACGACACCATGATGACCCATCCGATCCACCTGCACGGCATGTGGAGCGAACTGGAGAACGAGCAGGGCGAGTTCCAGGTGCGCAAGCACACCGTGGTGGTGCAGCCGGCGCAGCAGCTGAGCTACCGCGTCAACGCGGATGCCGTCGGCCGCTGGGCCTATCACTGCCATCTGCTCTACCACATGGAAGCGGGCATGTTCCGCGAAGTGGTGGTGGCATGAAGAGGACAGGCAACGCCTTCGCCACCCTGCTGTTGGCGCTGCCGCTCGTGGCGATGGCGCAGGACGGCATGGAAGGGCACGAGCACCATCATCCGCAGGCACCGGCGAAGCCTGCCGCGCATTCGCACGACGCGATGGACGCCATGCCCGGCATGCAGATGGGGCCGGAGCAGGCCAAGGACGAACATGCCGGCCACGCCATGCCCATGCCTGCGGCGCTGCCGCCGAACGATCACGTCGCACCACCGCCACCGCAGCGCCAGCCCGCGCCGATGCCGCCGGAGCACATGGCGGACATGATGCAGATGGACGATCTGGCCAGGCGCGGCATGTGGCTGTTCGACCGGCTCGAACGCACGCGCGGCGTCGGCGGCGATTACGCCACCGCGTGGGAAGCCGAAGGCTGGTGGGGCAGCGATACCAACCGTGTGTGGTTGCGCACCGAGGGCGAGCGCAGCGCGGAGGGCACGCACGATGCACGCGCCGAGGTGCTATGGGGTCATGCCTTCAGCACGTTCTGGGATTGGCAACTTGGCGTGCGCCACGATTTCGGCCATGGTCCGGACCGCCAGTGGATCGCCGCCGGCGTGCAGGGGCTGGCGCCGTACTGGTTCGAAACGCAGGCGACGTTCTACGCAGGTCCTCAGGGCCGCACGGCGCTGCGCCTGCAGGCCAGCTATGACCTGCACTTCACCCAGCGCCTGATACTGGCTCCGAATCTGGAACTGAACTTCTACGGCAAGGACGACCCGCTGCGCGGTATCCGCGCCGGCTTGTCGGAAACGGAAGCGGGCCTGCGCCTGCGCTACGAATTCAGCCGCCGCTTCGCGCCATACCTCGGCGTGAATCACACGCGGCGTTTTGGTGAACCCACCGCGCCGCCGCGTCGGGAGACGACCTGGCTGGCCGGCATCCGGCTCTGGTTCTGAAGGAGGATCTAACGATGAGAGCTTTTCTATTCCTGCTGGTGCTCGCGGCGATTGCCGCCGTGGGCTTCGTTTATTCGGGCCTCTATCCCATCGGTGCGGATCAGCCGCACTGGCCGGTGACGGAACGGGCGGTGGCCATGCTGCGCGATCGTTCGATCGAGAAGCAGGCGGCCGGCATCGCCGTGCCTGCGCTGGACGATCCCGCGCGCATCCGCCGCGGCGCCATGCATTACGCCGAGATGTGCAGCTCCTGCCATCTCACCCCGGGCATGCACGATACGGAACTGCGCAAGGGCCTGTATCCGCAACCGCCCGACCTGGCACGCCGCGGCATCGCCGATCCGGCGCAGGCGTTCTGGACCATCAAGCATGGCGTCAAGATGAGCGCGATGGCCGCGTGGGGCCGCAGCCACGACGATGCGGCGATCTGGGACATGGTGGCCTTCCTGCAGGTATTGCCGAAGCAGGACGAGGCGGCGTTCGAGGCGATGTCGGGATCGGCGGGGGATGATGGGCATGGGGGTGGGCATCATGATGATGATGACCATCACCACTGACACGCGGCCGTAGGTTGGGGTGAGCGATCAGCGAACCCCAACGTCACGCAACGTTGGGGTTCGCCTTCGGCTCACCCCAACCTACGGCAGGATGGCGATCCGATGCTCAGTACGCCAGCGTGATGCGCTTGTTCTCCGCGTCACGCTTCTCCACGCGATCCAGCAAACCCACCGCATAGTCGGCAATCGAAATGCGGCTGTTGCCTTCGGCATCGACCAGCAACTGCTCGCCGCCCACGCGGTACTTGCCCGTGCGCTCACCCGGCTCGATCAACGCGGCCGGACTCAGATACGTCCAGGTCGTGCCCTTGCTCGCACGGAATACTTCCAGCGCCTTGCCCTGCGCTTCCGCCTCCGGCTTCCACGCCGCCGGGAAATGCGGATCGTCGATCACGCGCTTGCCCGGCGCCACTTCCAGCGTGCCGGCGCCACCCACCCAGAACAGGCGTGACACGTCGGCCTTGGGCAGGTTGTCCAGCAGCACGCGCGCATTGCCCGGCACGGTGTCGAAATCCTGGTCGCGGCGCGCCGACAGGCTGGCCACCGCGGCATCGGCGCCGCGTACGGCGTCGGTCCAGCTTTCCGGCTTGGCCACGTCGCCGGTGACGACGGTGAGCCTGGCGTTCTTCTGCGGCAGGCGCGACGGATCGCGCACCACCGCGATCACGTCATAGCCGCGCGCCAGCGCTTCGTCGAGGATGCCCTGGCCGATATGGCCGGTGGCGTCGAACAGTGCGATTTTCATGTGCGATCTCCGGTGAGGGACTGTCGATAAAAGAAGGAAGAGGTTGAGACGCGATGGCTTACGGCCACTTCATCTCGCCCTTGGTGACTTTGGCGCTGAGCTCCAGCGCCGATTTCAGGCCGGCTTCGGGATAGCGCTGCTTAATGGCTGCGATCAACGCGGCGCTGTCCTTTGCCTTGGCCGCTTCGGCGTCATACGTCGTGATGTAGTCGCGGGTGTAGCGCACTTGGCTGAGGTCGAACGGTGCGCCGGGCTGGAAATGGCCAGGCACTACTTTTGCGGGCTTGAGCTGTTCGATGCGCTTCAGCGTGGCCAGCCACTGCGTATGCGATGCGGATGTCTGCGTATCGGCCATCCACACATGCAGATTGCCGAATACCACCACGCCGCCGACCACTGCCTTGAGCGAGGGAATCCAGACGAAGCTGCGGTCGGGGGTCGGACCGTCCAGGCCGATCACGTCCAGCTCGCGGCCTTCCAGCGTGAGCTTGTCGCCATCGAGCACGTCGGGCGTGACCAGCGTGGCGGGTGCGTCCTGCTTGAGGATCGGGCCCCAGTAAGCGAGCTTTGCCTGCGAGCTGGCCTTGATGTGCTCGACCGCCGGCTTGCTGGCGACGATCTTCGCATCGGGAAAAGCGGCGTGCAGCACATCCAGTCCGAAGTAGTAATCCGGATCGCCGTGGCTGATGTAGATGGTCGTCAGGTGTCGACCGGACGCCTTGATCTTCTCGACCAGCTTCTGCGCGTCGCCCTTGGCGAACTGCGCGTCGATCAGCACGGTATCGTGCGCGCCTTCGACCAGCACCGAGGCGACCGGGAAGATGCCCTTGTCGCCCGGGTTGTAGATATCGAGCTTCAGCGGCTGGACCGCTTCCGTCGCCTGCGCCGCGCCGGCGAGGCCGGCCAGGGCGAGTGAGAGCAGCAGGGCGGTACGTAGCTTGCGCATGGCGAGGGCCTTCAAGTGGGGGTGAAGGCAAAGCATGCGCCGATCATTGATACTGATATACGTATCAACGGGTAATTCACTGTAAAGTTTCGATTGATAGTTGATGGAGACCCTCATGGCCAACGAGGTCAATCTCAACCGGCTGGCGGTGTTCGCGGCGCTGGTGCGCGCCGGTTCGTTCACCCGTGCGGCGGAGGAGCTGGGCATGACCAAGGCGATGGTCAGCCAGCATCTGGCGCGGCTGGAGCAGGAGCTGGGCGTCACCCTGCTCATGCGCAGCACGCGGCGCATGTCGCTGACCGAGGCCGGTGCGATCTTCCATGCCGATTGCGTGCGCATCCTGGCCGATGCGGAAGCGGCGATCGAGCGCGCGGGCGAGAGCCGCGACGCCCCACGTGGAACGCTGCGGATGACCACCTCGCTGGACTACGGCATCGCCGTGGTGGTGCCGAAGCTGGCCAGCTTCATGCGGCGCTATCCGGCGGTGCAGGTCGACCTGGTGCTCAGCGACCACATCACGGATGTGATCGCCGAACGCTTCGATCTGGCCATCCGCGGCGGCTGGCTGCGCGACTCCACCTTGCGCGCCACGCGGCTCGGCAGCTTCCGCCAGCTGCTGGTGGCGGCGCCGGGCTATCTGGCCGAACACGGCACGCCGCGCCGCCTCGACGATCTGGCCGCGCACGGCGCGATCGCCATGTCCGCCTTGCCGGCGCCGCTGCGCTGGGTGTTTACCGCGGCGGGCGGCGCGCGCCGCACCATGCGTCCGCGCCAGGCCGCGCAGGCCAACAGCGCGGCCGCCGTGCGCGGGCTGGTGCTGGCGGGCACCGGCATCGCGGTGCTGCCGGACTATCTGGTGGAAGAGGACATCCGCGCCGGCCGGCTGGTGGCCTTGCTGGCGCAGTACCGCCTGCCGGAAGGCGGCGTGCATGCGGTGTATCCGGGGCGCAAGGCGCCGGCCAAGGTGCGCGCCTTCATCGACCACCTGCAGGGCGAGATGGCGCCGCGGGCTACTCGATGACGTTGTGGCTCTCGGCGGTGCCCAGCAGTTCCGGCTGCGCGGGTTCGGTGCGGCGGCGGTGCAGCAGCGGGTGGGCGAATACCGCGGCGAGGATGATTGCCACGCCCAGATAGAACTTGCCGTCCAGCTGGTGCTGTTCGCCCAGCAGCAGGATGGCCAGTGCGATCGCGTAGACCGGCTCCAGGTTCGTCACCATCTGCGTGCCGAATGCGCTCAGGTGGCGCAACGCCACCAGCGCCAGTGCAAACGGCAGCAGCGTGCAGCCGAAGGCCAGCAGCAGGAGCAGCGCCGTGTCGTGCGCACCGGGCAGCACGAAGGCGGGGCCGGGCAGCAGCGGGGCGAGCAGGGTGAGGAACAGCGTGCCGGTGCCCAGCTCGATGCAGGTCACCGTGAGCGGATCGGCGCGGTCGACGAAGCGCTTGTTGAATGCGCCGAACAGCGCAACCAGCAGCGCGGACAGCGTGCCTATCGCGATGCCCAGCCGCATGTCCGCCGGCACGCCGCCGGCGACCAGCGCCACGCCGGGCACCACCGCCACGCCGATCAGCAGTTCGCGCGGGTCGAACTTGCGCCCGGCGATCCAGGGTTCGACCAGGGCCAGGAACACCGGACCCAGCGCGATACAGGTCGCCGCCACCGAGGCGTTGGCCAGCTTGATCGCCGCGTAGAAGGTCAGCCAGTGCAGCGACACCAGCGCGCCGATGCCGGCGTAGGCCCAGCGCAGCCGCGCCGGCATCGCCTTCAGCCCGCGCCGCACCTTGGCGAGCAGCAGCAGCGACCCCGCCACCAGCAGCATGCGCCACCACACCAGCGGCAGCGCGGGCAAAGTGATCAGCTTGCCGAGGATGGCGGTGAAGCCCCACAGCAGGACGCAGAAGTGGATCTGCAGGCGGGCTTGGGTGACGGCTTGCATGGAAAGGCGAAGGCGGCAGGGGAGGAACGGCATTGTAGGTTGGGGTGAGCCGCAGGCGAACCCCAACATGCATCATGGGTTATTCGTCTTCGTCATCCGTGCCGTCGGCCTTCCAATAGCCGGTCGCCCGCACCCATTCCTTCGGCACGCCGCGCCCGGCAAGCATCAGCCGCATGTTGCGCGCGCGGCGCGACTCGGCGGCGATCCAGTAGAACGTGTCGCCCGTCGGCGACAACCGGCGCAGCGCTTCTTCGAGCAAGCTGCTCGCAGCGCCATCCACGCCATCGCGCTCGAACCACCGCACCTCGCAGTTGGCATCGGTGAACAGCAGCTGCCGATCGGACGCGTCGGGCACCTCCGCCAGCACCGTCGCGGAGATCGAGGCCGGCATTTCCTCCAGCCAGCGCCCGATGGCTGGCAGTCCGGTCTCGTCGGCTACCAGTACGTAGCGATCGAAGTCGTCGGCCACCACGAAGGAACCGCGCGGGCCGCCCGCACCGATCACATCGCCCACCTTGGCCGCCTCGGCCCAGGCGGCGGCGGGGCCATCCCCGTGCAGTACGAAATCCACGGTCAGCTCGCCGCGCGCGGCATCGTGGTGACGCGGGGTGTAGTCGCGCATCGGCGAGGGATCGGCGCCGGGCGGGAATTCGAGGCCGTTCGGCCCGCGCGTGGGAAACACCAGTTCGCCGGCATCGTTGGGAAAGAACAGCTTGACGTGGTCGTCCGGCGCGCCGCTGTGAAAGCCTTCCAGCTGCGGGCCGCCGAGCACGATGCGCTGCATATGCGGGGTCAGCCGCTCGACGCGGCGCACTTCGAGCTGGCGCATGCGCACGTCGTGCATGACCCGGCGGGATTCGTGTTTGCTCATGAAAACCTCGGAACGGATGGGGAGCGCACCGCGCGGGGCGGAGCGAAGACCGGGTGGCTGGCCGAGGGGCGTGGCGCCGGGGATCGATATTGCGGTGGCGTTGATGTGGGCAACGCCGAGGGGCATTTCAAGCCGGGCTGCGTTATCGCATGCCCGGCTACAGGTTTACGCGCAGATCACTCGCGTCGCGAACCCGCGGCGATATCGGCCGCGGCCTTCTCCAGGATCGACGCCACCCGCTGCGTCTCCGCCTTGGTCCACTCGGTGCCGCGCATAAGCAGTGCGTGCTTGAGCGCATGCATGGCGTTGCGGATCGACATCGGCATCGACATCTTTGCTGCCATGCGCGCGCTCTGCTCGGTGCGGCTCATCACCGCTTCCACCGCTGCGCGGTTCTCTTCCAGGAAGGTGCGTCCGGCGTCGGTGATCGCGTAGAGCTTGCGGCCGCCCTGTTCGTTCTCGACCTGGGCATGGCCCAGTTCCTCGAGCATGGTCAGCGTCGGATAGATCGCGCCGGGGCTGGGCGAGTAGTGGCCGTGGAACATCTCCTCGATCAGGCGGATCAGCTCGTAGCCGTGGCGCGGCTGCTGCTCGATCAGCGCCAGCAGCAGCAGCTTGAGATCGCCGTGGCCGAACATGCGGCCACCGCCGCCGCGGCGCCCGCCGCCGCGCAGGCCGGCCCATTCGGCGAAGAAATCGCCGCCCATGCGATCACCGAAGTGATGGCCGCGACCGGCGTGGCGCTCGTAGTGATCGTGCTGGCGGCCGTAGCGCTCGCCGCCGTCCCAATCCAGGTCGTCGGCCTGGAAGGGATGGCAGCGCTCGCGGAAGTAGTGATGGTGCAGGTGGTGGTACTGGCGGAGGGCGTGGAAGAACTGGCGAGGGCTGCGCATGACGGATTCCGATATATCGTAAGTTGGCGCTGACGATATATCGGAAGAATATCGAGTGCAAGTGTAGGTTGGGGTGTGCCGCAGGCGAACCGCAACAGGCGTAACGTATATAAACGATTGAATTTGCTTTGGTTGGTCACCTGCCCAACCCCAACCTGCGCCGTTATTTTGTCGAAGCCTTGCCCGCGCGCAGCTGCTGCAGCACCTGCTGGCAGGTATTGGGCTGGCCGCCCTGGCTCGCCACCACCAGCGGCAGCAGGGCCGCCGCCGGTGCGGCGAGCACGCCCAGCGCCACGGCGCCGCCGCCGCGCAGCAGCAGCGGCCCGGTGTGCACGCCCACGTCGGGGTTCTTGAGGGTGCCGCGCACGTACAGCGGCGAGCGCAGGGTGAAGATGCGCAGGCCCTTGCTGTGCGGCTTCACGTCCAGGTCCAGCTGCTCGGTGGCGAAGTTCACCTTGCCATCGACATTGATCAGCGCGTCTTCGGTGTCGAAGACGAACAGCCGCGTGTTGAACACGCCGTTGTCGGCCGCGAAGTCGGTGGCGGCGCAGTTGATCTTCACCACCTTGTCGCCGAACAGCTTGCCGATGACGATGTTGCCCACGTTGAGGCCGGCGGTTTCCAGCAGGTTCTTGCTGATCGCGCCATCGTTCATCAGCAGCTTCAGCTCGCCGTCCGCACTGCCGAGCAGGGCAGCCACCGAATTGCCACGCGCGTTGAGGTTGGCGTCGCCGTTGATCTCGCCGAAGCTGGCCTTCATCGCCTCGAAGTTCGGGAACAGCTGCTTGAGCTTCAGCCCGCGCAGGCGCAGGTTGACCGCGCCGCGCATCGGCGTCTGGCTGCCATCCAGGCGGACCGTGCTGCCGATGCGCCCGCCGGCCACGCCGAAATCCAGCGGATCCAGCAGCAGCACGCCGTTGTCCAGCACCACGTGCGTTTCCAGCGAGTCGATCGGCAGGTCCGCGCCGCGCACGATGCGCGCGCCGGTGAAGTGCACGTCGGCGTCCATGGCTTTCCAGCGCTCGGTGCGGAACGGTTCCACCGGCAGCGCCTTGTCGGACGGCTGCGGCGTGGCGTCGCCGCGGCGCTGTTTTTCCGCATTGGAGTCGGCACCGATCAGCGGCGCCAGGTCGGCGAACTGCAGCAGCTGCGAGCGCAGGGTGCCACTCAGCTTCGGCCGCGCGCCGCCGGTGACGAAATCCAGGTTGCCGGCCAGGTCGCTGCCGCCGACGCGCCCGCGGAAGTTGCGATAGCTGAAGTGACTGCCGCTGCGCGCAAGCTGCGCGACGAGATGGCCCTCGGTCGCGTAGGGCGGCGTATCCGGCAAGGTCACGCCGGTGATCGGATAGAGCTTGGCCATGCTGGTGCCGGAGAACCACAGCTTCACGTCCAGCGCGCCCAGGTGCAGCGGGTCGGTCAGCGTGCCGACCAGGGCGATATGGCTGTCGCCGACATGCACGTCCGCCTGCAGCGGGAACGGCCGGTCGGTGTCCTGCAGCGCGATCACGCCGCCGGTCTTGCCGCTGCCTTTGAGCGGCGCGCCCTGGTAGCTGCCGCTGGCCTGCCAGGCGAACAGGTAGGCCGTGCGCGAGGCCTTGGCGTCGACCTTGTCCTCGTCCTTCTCCTTCGCTGCGGCCAGCGCCTTGCGCGCCGCGCCGCCGGCGGTGCGCGCGGCCTGGTCGCGCGCGTCGTCGGCTTGCTGCTGCATGATCTGGTCGAAGGGAATCGCCTGTTGCAGCGGCTGCACGTCGACCTGCAGCTGCACCTTGCTCACCGCGTCGTCGTAGCCGATCTGGCCGCGGTCGAAACCGATCGCGCGCAGATCCATCTTCCACGAGGAAGGCTGGTCGCTCTTGCCGAAGGCGAAGTCCCAGTTGGCCTGCTCGGGCGAGAGCCGTTCCAGGTCCACCACCGGATGCTCCAGCTGCACGCTGGGAATGACGATGCGATGCGCCAGCAAGGGCAGCGGCGCCACGCGCACGCGCACGGCATCGAGCTGCGCGAACTGCGGCTGCTTTGCCCACTGCGGGTTGGCGATGCGGATGTCCCGCGCGATCAGCTCCGGCCAGGGAAGCAACCCGCCGAGCCCGCTTTCGCCGGGCTCGCGGCGCCAGGCCACGCTGAGGTCGCCCTGGATCACGAACGGCCGGCCCACCGCCTGGCTCACCTTGTCGTTGATGGTGGGCTTCAGCCGGTTCCAGTCATAGGTCGCTATCACCACCACGGCGATAAGCACCAGCAGCACCGGCAGCGCAACCAGCGACCAGATCCACACCTTGCGGCTTCGCTTCATGCCTTTCTCCCGCGCATCTTCCATCGTCGAGAGATAACCGCAGACGCGAAAAATTTGTGTATGCGCCGGGTGTCGCGCTCAGAGCCTGTTCACGCTGGGCGCAACGGCCTGATCCAGGCAGCTGCACGATATCCGGCGTAGGTTGGGGTGAGCGCAGCGAACCCCAACGGACCTCACACCTCCGCGCCACGTTGGGGTTCGCTGCGCTCACCCCAACCTACGCCCGCAGTTGATGCTGCTCAGGGCTTGGCTTCGCGCACCGGGATATTGATGCTGCACAGATCGATCTTGCCCGCCGGGTTGCGATAGAAATCGTCGCGCCGGTTGCGCTTGGCTTCGATCAGCGCCGCGAAGGTGGCGCTGTCGGTGCGCAGCACTTCGATGTTCGGACGCTCCTTCGCCGGCATGTCCGCCGCCAGCTTCACCGAGGCGATGGCGGTGCGCTGCTCCGGCTTCTCGTAGAAACCCAGCGGGCCGGTGCCGCGCGGGAAGGCCGAGAGGAATTCCATGCCCTGGATCACCCGGCCGGCCACCGCGAGATTGCGGTCCAGCCCGCGCGGCGCCTGGCCGATGATCGCGTACAGCGAGCTGCCGCTGCCGGTCTCCGGGCCCACATCGCGCGCCACGCCGACCGCGCCATAGCAATGCGTCAGCCATTCCTGTCCGCTGGCCTTGTCGCGGGCGGCGGGGAAGCCTTCGACGAAACCGACTTCCGGCGCGTAGACGTCGCCGTCCGGCAGCGCGGTCCATGGCAGCTTGGCGTCGATCGGGCGGGTGTACTCCGAAGGCACGGTCTTCTTGGCCTTGCCGAGCGAGCGCAGCTTGCTCTTGTCGCCCTTGTCGTCGTCTTCCGGATCGCCCCATTGCGTGACGAAGTTATCCTGCACGCGGATGATCGCCAAGCCGTCGAAATAGTGTTCGCGCACCAGGGTGCGGATGTTGTCCGCATGCAGCGGCGTGAAGTCCGGCGCCAGCTCGATCAGCACCTTGCCCTGCGGCAGGCGCATTTCCAGCAGGTTGTTCGGATCGGGCTTGCGCCATTCCCCGGGCTTGGACTGTTGCAGCAGTTCTTTCGGCGTGGCCGACTTGTTCGCCGGCGGCGTGTCGGCCAGGGCCGGCAGGGCCAGGGCGCAGAGCAGGGAGAAGCCGAGCAGGCGCGGAGCGAAGCGGGACATGGCGGACCTTGGCGGTGGTGGAAACCCGCCGGAAGGTAGCAGAGTGCGAGGCCGCCGACGCGGCCTGCAGGTCATTGGCCGAACGAGCAGGCGCCGATCCAGTCCGGCGGCTGGGGCGACAGCCGCTGGGCGACCGGGAGATAGCCGGTGTCCAGTTGCGCCGCCAGCCAGTACAGCGAGGCTGCGCTCTTGGGGTCCCACGGCCCGCTGTAGCCCTGCTCACCGGCATGTTCGCGATCGCGGTCGAACTTCACGTGCGTGTGCACGAACTCCTCGTGCGTCTTGCCGCCTTCGGCATACGGACGCAGCCAGTCCAGCGCCTTGGCCACCGAAGCGCCCTGCGGACTGGCCTCATGCAGCCAGTCGTCGCCGAACGGCCTGGCCGCGAGCGCGGCGGCGACCAGCGGCTGCAGGTCGTAGACCACGTAATGCAGCGCGTCGCGTTCGGCGAAGTCGATCACCTCGCCGTCGGGCTTGATGTTGTCGGCGACCTGGCGCGCGAACAGCTCGTGCGCGGTCTTCAGCATGGCCTGGTCGCCGAGCGCGGCGGCGGCAAGCGTCACCAGCTTCACGCGGTGGCTTTGCCAGTTGTTGGTGGCGGTGCCGGCTTTGTGCCCAGCCGGGAAGGCATGGATACGTTCGATATAGCCCTCGCCCAGCTTGCGCAGCAATGCGCGGGTGGCATCGCGCGTGGAGGCGGGCAGCGCGGCGGAGGTGAGCACGTAGGCATCGATCAGACCGTCGAGGTTGGTCTCGTCGATCGGATTGAAATCCGGCTGATAGGCGGCGGACCAGGCGGCGAGATAATCATCGACTTGCCGCAGGTAGCGCGCGTCGGCGCTCAGCCGCCAGGCCAGCGCCGCCTGCCGCGCCAGTGGCCAGTCGTGCTCGGCGTCGATGCTTGCATCGCGGATGCCCTGGTGCGGCAGCGTGCCTTCGGTGTGCACGTGGGCGAGCGCATGGGGTTTGTCGCCCAGGTGTTTTTCCGCAGCGGCGAGGATGCGCCTGGCGGAGGCGTTCTGCTCGCCCGCGCCCGGAGCCTTCGGTTGGCATAGCGTGATGGCGCGTGGCGGCGTCATGGTCCGGCGCACCTGGGCCGGCGCAGATGCGGCGAACAGCGCGGCGATGGCGAGCGACAGCGCGATGGGTCCACGTGACATGGCGGCTCCTGGCCTTCTTTCGACGCAGTGTGCCGCGCGGGACGCCGGCCGGACGTGAGGCAAGTTCCTGCGGTCAGCCGTGGGCCAGCCGGCCCGCGCGTCGGCCGTCGAATTGCATCCACGCGACCCACGCCGCCAAGACCAGCGCGGCGATGGCCTCCAGCAGGATGAACACGTGGATGCGCGCGGCGATGCCGCACCATGGCGCATAGCGGTAATGGCCGAGTACCAGCAGGCCGGCCGCGGCGTACAGGTAGAGCACGCCGGCGCCGATCGGCGTGCGGCCGCGCCGCATCAGGCGATAGCCCAGCCACGCCAGCGGCGTCATGGCGAACCAGAACGCATCGATGAAGTGCGTGTCGATCCACCGTGGCTCGGGGTATTGCGCGAAGAACAGCACGTTGTCGACGTAGTGCAGGATCGACGCTGCCACATTCGCGGCGAGCAGCCAGCGCAGGATGCGCAGTCGGTCGGCTGGTGCGCTCTTCATGCGGCGCGCTGTCCGGCGGGGTTCGCGCCGAGCGTGCCGAACCAGGCCAGCGCTTCCTCCCACAACGGTTGCGCATGCTGGCGGAAGTAGCCCATGTGGCCCAGCGAACCCAGTCCTTCCGCCTTCGCATCGATATCGCGGCGTTCCAGCGGCGCATGGCGGTAGCCGCCGACGAAAGCGTCGCGCGAGCGCGGCAGCGCCCACAGGTCATCCTTCGCGTTGGCGGCGACGATGGGTGTGCGTACACGCGCATAGACGTCGGCCATGTGCGCCATCGCGGGGTCGTCGAAGAAGTAATGCGGAAAGCCGCACCAGCGGCGCCAGTCGCGATACACGCCCAGCGGCAGGTCTTCGCCCGCGCCCAGCAGTTTCCACGGCATATAGCCTTTCCAACGCGTCAGCATCGGCAGCAGCACGTTCCAGGCCAGCCAGATGCGCGTGCGCTCGGGTTGCGGCATCCAGCCATGCCAACCGGCGCCGACACCGAACAGGTAGGCGCCGGCGAGGCGCTCGTGATTGGGCAACAGGCCCAGGGCGTGGCCGCCGAAGGAATGGCCGACCAGATACAGCGGCACCTCGCCGTCCGCCATGTGCGCCACGGCCGCGGCGAGGTCCTGCGTGCCCCAGTCCAGGAAACGCATGGCGAAGCCCTTGAGGCTCGCCGGCCGCGATGTGCCTACGCCGCGGTAATCCATGGTCAGCACGGTATAGCCGCGCGCGCCGGCGAATTCGGCGAAGCGCCGATAGAAGCCTTGCGGCACGCCGGTGGCGCTGCCGACGACGATGCGTGCGGTCTCCTCGCCTTGCGCCGGATACAGCGTGGCGCCGAGGCGATAGCCGTCCTGTGCGAGCAGGGTAAGCGGCTGGCCGGAAGCGGCGTTGACGGTGTTCAAGCGCGGGACTCCTTCGCGTTGGCAAGTTCGATGCGCAGCAGTCCGAGCAGCATCTCCACCGTATCGTTCACCGGCTTCGCGCTGCCGGCTACGCGGGCCTGGATCAGCGAGCCTTCGTAGGCGGACACGATCAGCGCCGCCAGCTGGGTCGAGCGTTTCGCGCCGATCCCGGCGCCGGCCAGCAGGTCCGCCACCAGTTCGCGAAACGCGCCGAAGGCCTGCGCCAGGGCGTCGCGCAGCGCGATGTCGTCGGGCGTGGATTCCAGCGAAATGGCCGCCAGCGGGCAGCCGCGTTCGAAACCGCTGCGCTCCAGGCGCTTGTGTGCATGGCCCCACCAGATTTTCAGCGCATCCGCCGGATCGGCGTGCGCTTCGATCACCTGCAGCAGGCTCGCCTTGATCTGCGCCGCGCCGGCCTCGATCGCCGCCACCGCGAGATCCGCCTTGCCGCCGGGGAAGTGGTGATACATCACGCCTTTCGGGGCCTGCGCATCGTGCAGGATCTCGCTCAGGCCCACGCCATGCAGGCCCTTGCGCTGCAGCGAATCGAACATGGCGCCGATCAGGCGGTCGCGCGTGCCGGGGGTTTCGGTGGTTTTCATGGGTGTCGAATCTATAGACCGGTCGGTCCAGTTGTCAATGCGGCGGGCATTGGCAAAAGAGCGACATGCACTAGGCTTGCGCCAGGACCAAGCAAGGCGAACGACCATGTTTCGCGCCACCAGCATCCATACCGGCCAGGACGTCGATGCCGAAGACCTGTGGTCGATGGAGCCGGTCGATCCGGACGGCTTCGTGTGCCCGGATTGCGGCTCCAAGGTCTATCCCACCTCGTACCGCCCCGAGAACCTGCGCCGCGCCCATTTCGCCGCCAAGCCGAAATGCCCGCCGTGGTGCCCGAGCAACGGCGAGGCCGAGTTGCTCAAGCGCGCCCGCACCGAATCGCTGAGTGCGCAGGACGGCAGCTTTCCCGGCTACATGCCCGCGGGCTTTCGCCTGCCGGCGGAAACCGCGCCTGCCGATGGCGCGCCGGGTGCGAGCGCCACGGAGGGAGAAGGCAAGGGGCGACGCGCACCCGCCACGCCGCCGGAGCAGGGGGCGCGCCAGCGCGCGCGCATCACCACCAGCTTCCGCGACATCTGCCGCGCCTATCTCAATTTTCCCAACGACCGCCACCGCGATTTGCATTTCCTGGACCTCTACGGCACCACCTATGACGAAGTGATCTGGCGGCTGCGCACCAGGCAGGAGCAGCTGATCCGCTATCCCATCCCGCACCTGTTCCACGGCCCGATCGGCTGGCGCGCACCGGAAGTCACCGACGAGTACGCGCTGATCGAGATGGACGTGAAGGAATGGCATGACGGCAAGCCCGGTCGCCCGTACCAGGTGAAGGTACCGTGGAGCGACTGGAGCCAGCGCCAGCGCAACGCCTTGCTGCGCGAGGTGGAAACGGCAAGCAACGAGGCGAAAGATTTGAAAAAGGCCGGCAGCAAGGACCGCAGCCTGCTGTTCTTCGTCGGGCAGCAGGAGAAGGGCGACGATGCGACCTTCGTGGTGACGGAACGCAAGCTGATCTGCTGCCTTACCGGTTTCGATGGACGTCCGGTAGCATCGCGGACCAGGCGGAAGGCCTGATCCGTAGAAACGGCCGGGCATCCTGCCGGCATTCGGGCAACTCAGGAGGAGCGGGGTCGCGCCATGGACATACCGTCGCCGATGTACGAAACCGTCGCGTCGCTCGCCAGGTCGATGTTCCAGGCGAACGAATCCGGACAGGCGGCTGCCTATTGGCACAGCTACAACACCTTGCTGGCCTATTGCGAGGAGCAGGAGGCGCAGGGCGTGCGCCATCCGTTTCCGTGGGAGACGCTGGCCGACTTCACTCATGACGATCTCGCCGCGGTGCCGCTCTACCTGCGTGCGCTCAAGCACGCCGAGCGGGCCGACACGTACCGCGCCTCGATCCTGCTGGAACTGGCCAGGCGCTATCTGGGCTGCGGACGGCGCGCGGATGCGTGGAGTTGCGCTTCGCAGGCGAATACGCACGCGGCGACCTTGGACGATCTCGACCTGAAGCGGGACATCAGCCGGTTGATGCTGGCGCTGTCTGCCTGAGCTCGGGCGGCTCCATGGACGATGCGAAGAACGGTTATGCTCGGCGCGGCGCCCATCGCGCCGGCCGCCCACGGAGAGGTCCATGAGCAGCGAAAACCGCAACGAGGCCAAGCTCGGCCTGCAGGACGTGACCGTCGACGGTCGTCCGGTGACGCAGCGGCGCTCTGACGACCTCAACACCATGACGCTGGATGAGCGCGACAACGGACTCTATCGCGACATGCTGCATGCGGAGCGCGATACCTCCGATCCATTGAAGGCCAGCTTCGGCGAAGCGTGGCTGGCCGAACGCCTGACCTCTCCCAGCGCAAGGCGCCTGCGATTCTGGACCTGGATCCTCCTGGTCATTCCGTTCGCGCTGCTGGGATGCATGGGCACCCTGATGGCCTGGGACGACGTCGAGATGGGCAAGAGCGGCTACCTGAAGGCCGTGTCGCTCGCGCTCCTGTGGTGGTCGCCGACGGTCTACTGGCTGTACGCGATGTATCGCCGCCCGCCCGCAGGGCGCAGCTGACCCGGTTCGCCGATGGACCGCCTCGATGCCATGAAAGTCTTTGTCGCCGCGCTCGACGAAGGCAGCCTTGCCGGCGCCAGCCGCAAGACCGGGCGTTCGGCCGCGGCGGTCAGCCGCGCCATCGCCTTCCTCGAAGCGCACGTCGGCGTACCGCTGCTCCATCGCACCACGCGCTCGCTCAAGCTGAGCGAAGCGGGCGAGCGCTACGCGAGCGCCTGCCGCAAGCTGCTCATGGACCTGGAAGAGGCCGACCGCAACGCGGCGGGCGAGCGCTCGGTGCCGCGCGGCACGCTGACCATTTCGGCCACGGTGTTCGCCGGTGTGGAAATCCTGCGGCCGATCGTCGATGCCTACATGGACGAATTTCCCACGGTCAGCGTGCGGCTGCATCTGCTGGAGCGGCCGGTCAACCTGATCGACGAAGGCATGGACCTGGCCTTGCGCATCACCCACCTGCCGGACTCCAGCCTGGTGGCGCATCGCGTCGGCGAAGTGCGGCGCGTGGTCGTCGCATCGCCGCGCTATCTGGCCGGGCACCCGCGCATTGCCGAGCCGGCGGATCTGGGCAAGCACCAGATCATCGCGTCGGCGCACATGGGGCCGGAGTCGTGGAGCTTTCCACCGCAGGAAGGCTCGTCGGTGCCGCACGCAGTGGCGTTCACGCCGCGGCTGGTGGTGAATAACGTGCGCGCTGCGATCGCCTCGGCGGTCGAGGGACATGGCGTGACGCGGCTGCTGTCGTATCACGTGGCGTCGGAAGTGCGGCAGGGCGAGCTGCGCATCGTGCTGGCCGATGCGGAGCCGCCGCCGATTCCGGTGCACCTGGTCTCGCCTTACGGGCGCTTGTCCGTGCCTAAGGTGCGCGCCTTCGCCGACTTCGCGCTGCCGCGCCTGCGCGCGCGTTTCGTCAGCCTGGCCAGGGAAGTGGCGATGGCGCCGGAGCCGCCGATTCCACCGCGGCGCGGAAGAATGTCTACCGGATAACGGGGATTCGCTTGTCTGCAGTGCGCGCCTAGATTGGAGGCGTCGGGCACACAGCCCGATCGGCCACGAGCCGAACCTCCTTACCTACATGAGACGCACAGCATGAACAGCCAACAGAAAGTCGCCATCGTCACCGGCGCATCGCAGGGCATCGGCGCAAGCCTGGTCAAGGCCTTGCGCGACCGCAACTACCGCGTGGTCGCCAACTCCCGTTCGATCCAGCCGTCGAGCGATCCGGACGTGATCGCGGTACCCGGCGACATCGCCGAGCGCGCCGTGGCCGAGCGCATCGTGGCGCAGGCGCTGGAACGCTTCGGCCGCATCGACACCCTGGTCAACAACGCCGGCATCTTCACCGCCAAGCCGTTCGCCGCCTTCACGGCGGAAGACTATGCGGCCAATATCGCGGTCAATCTCACCGGCTTTTTCCATATCACCCAGCTGGCCATCGCCGAGATGGAGAAGCAGGGCAGCGGCCACGTGGTGAGCATCACCACCAGCCTGACCGATCATGCGGTCGACGGCGTGCCGTCGGCGCTGGCTTCGCTCACCAAGGGCGGCCTGAACTCCGCCACCAAGTCGCTGGCCATCGAGTACGCCAAGCGCGGCGTGCGCGTGAATGCAGTGTCGCCGGGGGTGATCAAGACGCCGATGCACCCGATGGAAACGCATGGATTCCTGGCCGCGCTGCATCCGGTCGGGCGCATGGGCGAGGTGGCCGACATCGTGGACGCGGTGCTGTACCTGGATTCGGCCGGCTTCGTCACCGGCGAGATCCTGCATGTCGACGGCGGCCAGAGCGCCGGCCACTGAAGCGCAGGGGCGGACTGTGGTTCGCCCCTTCCATCATTGCGAGGAGAACGTCATGCCTTACATCCATATCCAGATCACCCGCGAGGGAACGGCACCCGGCCGCGACGCGGCCACCGCCGAAGAGAAAGCGGCGCTGATCAAGGGCGCCAGCCAGCTGATGCTGGACGTGTTGAACAAGCCGCTGGAATCCACCTTCGTGGTGATCGACGAAGTGGCGACGGAGAACTGGGGCTGGGGCGGTTTGCCGGCGCTGGAATACCGGCGGCAGCGAGAGGCAGCAAGGAAGTAAACGCGCCGACGCCGCGCGGTCGAGGCCGCGCGGCGGCTTCAGGCTTCCACGGCCACCACGATGCCGGTGCCGATCCAGTCGGCCAGCAACAGGCCCGCTCGTGCAATGCCTTGCGCTTCGCCAAGGTGTTCGACCAGCGCATCGCACAGCGCGCTGAAGCGGCCATCCTCATGCAGCGAGAGCAAGGCGGCATGCTCGATCGCGTCGAGTTGCCGCAGGCGCGAGCGGAAACCCTGGCGCCACGCCGCGAAGCCGGCCGGTGCATCGAGCATTTCGGCCTCCGGCAGCGTGGTTTCGCCCTGCAGCGCCGACCAGATCGCCGCCGCATTGGTGGTGGCGGTGCGTTGGCGAAGACTGGGGGAGAGGCGCAGCGTTGCGGTCTCCCAATCGATGCCGTCGAGGTCGCCGGGCGTCAGCGCCGAAGCGTCCGCGGCGACGAAGACCTCCGATAGCGTCCATTCGATCCACGCCAGCTCCTGCAGGTCGGGGTTGCGCGGATAGAGCGCGCGGAGGCTTTCGGCCAGGTCCGCACCGTAGGCATCCAACGTCCACGAAGAAGGCGGACGATGCTCGATATGGTGGATGGCGAGTTCGAGGAATGCCTTGTCGCCAAGCATTGCGCGCAGTTGCGGATAGCTCGCACGCAACACGTTGACCAGCTGGGTGCGGTAGTTGTTCTGATACGCCGCCAGTCCGCGCGTGGCGACCAGTCCGCCGCGCAGGGCGTCGCCGCCTTGCGCAAGCACCAGCCAGTCGCTGAAATCCCGCTGCAGTTCGGCCAGCATCACGCGGCCTCCTGCAAGGTCGCGACGTCCTTGCGCAGGCTGCGAGCGATATCGAGTTCGGCCAGCAGTTCGGGCAGCGGGGGAATGGCGTCGTCGCGCTCGATCATGGTGGCGACCGGACCGAGCATGGCCATGGCGCTGCGGTACAGCGCCCACACGTCGTCGTTGACGGGTTGGTCGTGCGTATCGATCAGCAGGTCTTCACCTTCGGTGTGGCCGGCCAGGTGGATCTGGCGCACGCTCCCGGCCGGGATACCGCGCAAGTAAGCCTGCGCATCCCAGCCGTGGTTGCGCGCACTGACGAAGATATTGTTGACGTCCAGTAGCAGGCCGCAGCCGGTGCGGCGGCTCATCGCGGCCAGGAATTCCCATTCGGTCATGGTCGAAGCCGCGAAGCTGACGTAGCTGGACGGATTCTCGAACAGCATCGGCCGGCCCAGTGCTTCCTGCGCCACGTCGATATTGCGGCAGACCACGGCCAGGGTTTCCTCGGTATAGGGCAGCGGCAGCAGGTCGTGCGAATTGAAATGGGCGAAGCGCGACCAGCTCAGGTGATCGGAGACGAACAGCGGGTCGATCGCATCGGCCAGCTTGCGCAGGCGCTGCAGATAATCGCCGCGCAGGCCATCCGCCGAACCGATCGACATCGACACGCCGTGCAGGATCACCGGGTGCCGGTCGCGCACGCGGCGCAGGATATCCAGCGGCTGGCCGCCGTCGACCATGAAGTTCTCGGAGATGACTTCGACGAAGTCGACGGGGACGTCCGTTTCAAGGAAGTCGCGATAGTGCTCGCGGCGGAGGCCAAGACCGTAGCCGTTGAAGGTGGGGATGGTGTCGGGCATGGGGGGCCTGGGATTGGTCGAAGAAGGAGCCCCTCTCCCATCGGGAGAGGGGTTGGGGTGAGGGTACGGGCGGAGCGCAAGAGTGATGCGCACCGCTCCGCCCGTACCCTCATCCGGCTGCCGCCACCTTCTCCCGGGGGGAGAAGGGTTCCACCTTGAAGATTGAGGAATGACCGCAGCGTTTGTGCGCGCCGCCACGCTGAGCCCCTCTCCCTCCGGGAGAGGGGTTGGGGTGAGGGTACGGGCGAAGCGCAAGGGTGATATGCGCCGCTCCGGCCGTACCCTCATCCGCCGGCCTCTACCTTCGGGTCGCCAGAGGGAGAAGGACTCCAGCTTGGTGGGGCGAGGTAATTACTTCGGCTCAGTCAACGTCCCACCCGCCGCCAGGCACTCCGCCTTGGTCTTCACCACAACCCCCTGGCCCTTGCAGTCATTGAGCCCCTTGCAGTCATGCTTGGAGGTGGCGCACAGGCTCTCGCCCTTGCAACTGTTGACGCCGTAGCAGCGCACCGGTTCGCGCTGCTGCGCACCCTGGTCGGCCGCCTTCACCGGCGAGATGACGGAAGCCGCGGCGATGGCGACGAGAGCGGCAGCGGCGGCGAGGCCGGAACGGGACTTGGTGGCGATGATGTTCATGGAATGATTCCTCAGGATGGATGGGTGGGATGGAGCGGGATTCAACGCACGCCGTTGGCGGCGTCCTCGATGACCTTGGCCACGGCCTCGGGCTGCGAGATGTACACGGCGTGGCTGGCCTTGATCTCGGTGACCTTGGAGCCGGCGCGCTGGTACATCCAGCGCTGCAGGTCGGGGCTCAGCGCACGGTCGTCGGTGGTAACCACGGCCCAGCTCGGCTTGCTGTGCCAGGCGGCGACCTGCATGGTGGCGCCGAAGGCGGCGGTGCTGGCCGGCACCTGCGACACGGCCATGAAGTCGGTGCGGTTCTTGCCGAGATCGCCGGCGAAGTCGTCGCCGAACTTGTGCGGATCGAAGTACAGGTGGCCGTCGCGGGTCGGCACGATGTCGTTGCTCGGCGAGGGCATCGAGCCGACCACCTGCGACAGGCTCTCGCCCACGTCCGGCTGCACGCCGGCGACATAGACCAGCGCCTTGACCTTGTCGCGGTTGCCGGCCTGGGTAATTACGGCGCCGCCGTAGCTGTGGCCGACCAGCACCACGGGACCGTCCTGTTCGCGGATCAGTTCGCGCACCTGTTCGGTGTCGTTGGCGAGCGTGTCGATGCGCGGCTGCGCCACCACGACCTTGTAGCCCTTGTGGATGAGGATGTCGTGCACGACGCGCCAGCCGGAGCCGTCGACGAAGGCGCCCGGCACGATCACGACGTTCTTGATGGCGGGAGCGGATGGCTCGGCGGCGTTGGCGGCGCCGGTGGCGGCGGCAAGTGCGATGGCGATGGCGATGCCTGGCAGGGTACGCATGGTTGGATTCCCGGTTGACGATGGTGTTGGAGTGAGTTGGCGAGGAATGTCAGCGCTGGCGTTGCAGCAGCCGGTCGAGCGACCAGCGGCCGCCGCCGTAAGCGATGAGCGGGAGCATCAGCGCGGCCCAGGTCAGGTGCGTCGGCCAGGCCAGCGGATAGACGAAGAGCTCGATCACCGCGGTCATGCCCAGCAGCGCCAGCGCCGACCCGCGGGTGCACAGGCCCAGCACCAGCAGCGCGGGGAACAGGTGTTCCGCGCCGGTGGCGAGCCGGGCCGCCCAGTCCGGCGGGATCACCGGCAGGGCGTACTCGGCGACGAACAGGTCGTAGGTCGACTGCTTGATGGTCATGAAGCCTTCGACCTTGGTGCGCCCGGACTGGAAGAACACCGCGGCGACGGCGACCCGCGCGATCAGCAGGAGCGCGGCGTCCGGCAGCGCGCGGTTCCAGCGCGAGGTGGTCGTCGCCACCGCGTTCATTGCTGCGGCTCCAGCGAGCCATAGCCTTTTGGCGTCTTGATCGTGGTGCAGGTGCCCTTGTCGACCAGCACCCAGGCATTGCCCTGGTAGTCGGTGCTGGAGGTGCCGGCACAGGTGGTGCCGGCGCCGGCGGCGCAGTCGTTCTTGCCGGCGAGGGCGACGCCGAAACATTTTTCCATTGGTTTTTTATGCGCTTCGTCAGCGTGAGCGGAAGCGGCGAAACAGGCGAGGCCGAGGGCGAGCGTGGCGGCGAGCCTGGCGTGCGTGCGGTGCATGGGTGTCTCTCCTGGAACAGTTGTCGGGGCAGGGGTCAGATCAGGTTGATCGCGACGTCGATGTTTCCGCGCGTCGCCTTGGAGTACGGGCAGGTCTGGTGCGCGCCGTCGACGATGGCCTGGGCGGTGTCGCGGTCCAGGCCCGGCAGGCTCACGTTGAGCCGTGCCTGCAGGAAGTAGCCGCGCTCGGCGGTGTTGCCCAGGTCGATCTCGGCGTGGACTTCGGTGCCGGCGGGAAGGCGCACGCCGATCGACTGCGCGGCGAAGCCCATCGCGCCGATGAAGCAGGCCGACCAGCCGGCGCCGAACAGCTGCTCCGGATTGGTGCCGGCGCCCGGTGTGCCCGGCGGGGTCAGCTTGATGTCGAGGCGGCCGTCGTCGCTGCGCGACTGGCCGTTGCGGCCGCCGGTGGTGAAGGTCTTGCCGGTATAGAGAACGTTGCTGCTCATGGTGCTGGTTTCCTGTGGCTGGGCCATCGCGTCGGGATGACGGCGGCCGGTGTGCAAAGGAAACCGCGGTGGCGTATCCCGCTTGTGTCGCCGCAAGCGCCGAACGGCAACGCAATGTGTAGCGGGCGGGGGCGGATACGTTCGGATACAAAAGCCGCGACGCGGGCAGCGCTGCGGGTCCGGCCGGCTTGTACATTCGGATACAAAAAGCCGCTCCGGCCGACACGCGGGGGATAAGGCGCGGCGCTCCAATACGCACCTGGGCGGTGCCTGCGCACCGCATCGCGACTACGAGGTGATCCCCATGCGCATCCTGAAATTCGCCGCCGCTGCGCTGTTCGCCGCCGCCGCCGGCGTGGCCGTCTGGCCCGGTACCACGCCCGCCGCCTTCGCGCAGGAGCGCGAGGCGCGCCCCGCGCCCGAACTCACCGGCGCCGGCCCCTGGCTCAATTCACCGCCGCTGAGCGTGGCCGGCCTGCGCGGCAAGGTGGTGCTGGTCGAGTTCTGGGCGCGCGAATGCATCAACTGCCTCCATGTGCTGCCGCACACCCGTGAACTGCATGAGCGCTATGCCGACGATGGCCTGGTGGTGATCGGCGTGCACACGCCGGAGTATGAGGAAGAGCGCGATCCGGCGGCGTTGCAGGCGGCGATCCGGCAGTACCGGATCGACTGGCCGGTGGTGGCCGACAACGACTACAAGCTATGGAACGCCTATGGCAACCGCTACTGGCCGGCGCTGTACCTGATCGACCGCGACGGAAAGCTGGTCTACAGCCACTTCGGCGAGGGAAACTACGAGCAGCTCGAGCAGCGCGTCCGCGCTCTGCTCGGCAAGGCCTGAGCGGACGCGTGACCACGGGATCGAGAGACAAAGGGCTGAGCATGGATCACATCGACAACATCCTGGTCGTGGACGACGACCGCGAGATCCGCAACGGCGTGGTGGAGTACCTGCGCAAGAACGGCCTGCGCGCCAGCGCGGCGGTGGACGGCCGCGACATGTTCGCCCAGCTCGACGGCTCGGCCTTCGACCTGGTGGTGCTGGACATCATGATGCCGGGCGACGACGGCCTGGTGCTGTGCCGCACCCTGCGCGGCGGCAAGCACCGCGCGCTGCCGGTGGTACTGCTCACCGCGCGCGACGACGAGACCGACCGCATCATCGGCCTGGAGATGGGCGCCGACGACTACGTGACCAAGCCGTTCGCGCCGCGCGAGCTGCTGGCGCGGATCAAGGCGGTGATCCGCCGCACCCGCATGCTGCCGCCCAACCTGCGCGTGACCGAGGCGGCCAGCGAGCTGGCCTTCGGCCGCTGGCGGCTGGACACCACGGCGCGCCACCTGCTCGACGAGAGCGGCACCATCGTGCCGCTGAGCGGCGCGGAGTTCCGCTTGCTGCGCGTGTTCCTCGACCATCCGCAGCGCGTGCTGTCGCGCGACCAGCTGCTCAACCTGACCCAGGGACGCGATGCGGAACTGTTCGACCGCTCGATCGACCTGCTGGTCAGCCGCCTGCGCACCCGCCTGTCCGACAACGCCAAGGACCAGGCCTATATCAAGACCGTGCGCAGCGAAGGCTATGTCTTCAGCATGCCGGTGACCGTGCCGGGCGAGGGCACATGAGCGCGTTGCCCGCCCGCGTGTCGCGCTGGCTGCCGCGCAGCATGGCGTCGCGGCTGTACCTGATCATCGTCGCGGGGCTGGTGCTGGCGACGGGGCTGTCGCTGGCGCTGGCCATGTACGAGCGCTTCGAAAGCGCCACCGCGGTGATGCTCAACACGGTGGAACACGACGTCGCCACGTCGGTCGCGGTGTTGAACCGCCTGCCCGCGGCGGAGCGGCCCGATTGGCTCGGCCGGCTGGAGCGCGACAACTATCGCTATCTGCTGGGCGAGGGCAAGCCGGGCTTCCCGCTGATCTCCGGTCGCTCGCGCGAGTTGTCGGCTCGCATCGCCAATGAAGTGGGGCCGGCGTACCGCGTACATGCCGAAGCGATCTCCCGCGAGCCGGAGCGCTACCAGGTGCATTTCACCTTGGGCGACGGCGCGCCGCTCACGCTGGAAGTGACGCCGCACCTGTTGCCGGTCGCCCGCTGGCTGCCGCTGGTGCTGGTGCTGCAGGTGGCGACGGTCCTGCTGTGCGCTTGGCTGGCGGTGCGCCTGGCGACGCGTCCATTGACGCGGTTGGCAAAGGCCGCGGAGGCGATGACACCGACCGCCGACGGTCCGCGCCTGCATGAGGAAGGCCCCACCGAAGTGGCGCAGGCGGCCGTTGCGTTCAACACCATGCAGGAACGCATTGCGCGCCACCTGAAGGAACGCCTGCATATCCTCGCCTCGATCTCGCACGACCTGCAGACGCCGATCACCCGCATGCGCCTGCGCGCGGAAGGACTGGACGAAGGCGAGGAGAAGCAGAAGCTGCTCGGCGACCTGAAGGCGATGGAACACCTGGTGCGCGAGGGCGTGGCCTATGCGCGCAGCGCGCATGGCGGCGCGGAGACGCCGGTGCGGCTGGATATCGATGCGTTCCTGGAAAGCCTGGTGTTCGACTACCAGGACGTCGGCAAGCCGGTGACGCTGGAAGGCGCGGCGGGCGGCACCGCGCTGGTGCGGCGGCAGGCCTTGCAGCGCGTGCTGGGCAATCTGGTCGACAACGCGATCAAGTACGGCGGCGCGGCCGAAGTCTCCTCGTGGCGCGATGCGAGCGGTGCGCTGTGCATTGCGGTGGCCGATCGCGGGCCAGGTATTCCGGAGGACGAACTGGAGCAGGTGCTGCAGCCGTTCTACCGGCTGGAGGCCTCGCGCAACCGCGACACCGGCGGCGCGGGGCTGGGCCTGGCGATCGCCGCGCAGTTGGCGTTGGCGATCGGTGGAGCCCTGCAGCTTGCCAACCGGGAAGGCGGCGGCCTGATGGCGACCGTGACCTTGCCCTGAGTCCCGGCCGGAGGCGATGCGTCATAAAAGGTGGCATCTACGACATTTAAGTCGAGGTGCGCCAGGCATACAAAGTCCGCATCCCGCCGGCACCCGCCGGTGCATACGGAGAACGGACATGAGCAAGCAAGACCTCGGCACCGCCCTGATCACCGGTGCTTCCACCGGCATCGGCGCGGTGTACGCCGACCGCCTGGCCCGCCGCGGCCACGACCTGATCCTGGTCGCGCGCAACCGCCAGCGCCTGGACGACCTGGCGCGCCGCCTGACCGACGAGACCGGACGTTCCATCCAGGTATTCCCCGCCGACCTCGGCAACCCTGCGGGCGTGGCCGGCGTCGAGCAGCTGCTGCGCAGCGACCGCAGCATCTCGATGCTGGTCAACAACGCGGGCATGGGCGCCACCGCGCCGCTGCTCGAATCCGACGTCGCGCGCATGACGCAGATGATCGAACTCAATATCGGCGCGTTGACCCGGCTCACCTATGCGGCGGTGCCGGGCTTCGTCGAGCGCGGTGGCGGCACGGTGATCAATATCGCCTCGGTGGTGGCCATCGCGCCGGAACTGCTCAATGGCGTGTACGGAGGGACCAAGGCCTATGTGCTCGCCTTCACCCGCTCGCTGCAGCACGAGCTGGCGGCGCAGGGCGTGCGCGTGCAGGCCGTGCTGCCGGGCGCCACCGCGACGGATTTCTGGGAAGACTCCGGCAAGCCGGTGAGCGAACTGCCGCCGTCGATCGTGATGACTGCCGAGGCGATGGTCGATGCCTCGCTGGCGGGTTTCGACCAGGGCGAGGTGTTCACCATCCCCGCACTGCCCGAACTCGCCGACTGGTCGGCTTTCGAAGGCGCCCGCGAGAAGCTGCTGCCGCAACTCTCGCGTGCGCAACCGGCCGAGCGCTATCTGCGCGGGGTGGAGTGAGCGATCACGCCAGCGCGACCGCCGAGCCCGTGAACGCCGCCACCTTCTGGTAACCCTTGGGTGTCGGCGTGATCGGCGCGCCCGCGGCGGTGCCGAACTGGGTGACGCCGACCGGCAGCAGTTGCGCGATGTCGTAGTCGCGACCGCCGAGCGTAAAGGGCTTGCTGTCGACCAGCCGCGCCGAAAATACATTCGATGCCACCAGGGCGTGACCGTCCGCGTTGTCGACCGTGATGCCCACCACCATGCTCGCGCGGCGGAAGGTGGCGATGCGCTCGCCCTGGGCGAACGACAGCGGATCGTCGAAATCGCCTACCGGCGTGCGCTGCAGGTAGATCGAGAATTCGCCCACTGGATCCACCGAAAGCCTGAGGTTGCCATTGCTGACGCCGCCGGCGGTGAACGGTACCGCGGCGAAGGTGAAGCACGCAGTGCCTTCGCCGAGCTTGCCGGCGAACAACTGCGCCTGGTCGATACCGGCCAGGTGCAGGAAGTAGCCGTAGTCGGCCAGGTTGTTTTCTTTCTTGTCGTCCAGATAGAAGCGGCCGGTGACGTACCAGGCCAGTTCGGCGGGCAGCAGCATGCGGGGACCTCGGTGGTGGCGGATCGGAGCCGGCGGATCGGGTCTGCCGGAACCGGGACACCTTACCGGATCGGTTTTTCGAGGTCTTGGTGCAGTGCTTTGGCGGATGTGCCCAAAGGAATTGCAGGCTCGTCGCCGGCGGATAAAGCTCCGCCGGCGATGAGTGCCGGCTTCAGAAGGCCAGCTTCGCGCCTACGCGCAGGTTCCAGGTTTCGTTAGCGAGGCCAGCTGAGCCGGTCGGATCGAAACTCTCTCCTTCGGCGCCCCAACGGTGCGTGTCCGCCTTGGTGTGCGCGTACTTCTCATAACCGAGCAACGAGTACAGCGACCAGCGCGGTGTCAGGTGATAGTTGGTGCCAACTTCCATGCCGAACATATTCGAGCGTTTGCCATGCTCGCGAGTGATGACGCCGGTTTGCAGGTGGTTGTCGCGGTCTTTGCCGAAGGTCCATGGGCTGACGATGGCCTGGCCATAGAAGTCGAACTTGTCTGCTTCATAGCGCATCGCCATCCCCAGATAGCCGCTGCGCCAAGTCTGCCTGTAAGTAATGACATCGCCAGTGATATTACCGCTGTCGTTGTGGAAGGTGCTGGGGTCCGGCGGCATATCGTTGGCCGCGTTGGGATCGGTGGAGTAGATATAGGAGCCGTCGCGAGCGACGAAACGCGTCGTCTGATAGCGCACGCCTGCCAACGCATCCAGCGAAAGGCCGCCATACCGGTAGAAAGTGGCGGCGAGGCTGACATCCGCGCCGTAGGACTGATTCATGCGGGTGGATGAGATCGAGCGATCGGTCCAGTCCTGGATGCCAAAGCTGCGCATGGTCCAATCGTAATCGGTCAGCTTTCCGTTGGAAGCGACGATGGTCCAGGCCTGGCCGCGAATGGTCAGCCAATCCAGTGGCCGGTAAGCCACATTCAGGCCGACCGTGGCTGCGTTCTTGATGCGCCAGTTGAGCTGGCTGAGCTTGGTGCCGGTCTCGCCGTCGTACACATACTCCCGCGCGGTACCTGCGAGATAACCGTTGAATAGCCCGGCTTCGAACTTTGAGGAATGGACCAGCGGAGCCGAATCGGTTACGGCCGGATTGGCGGCATGCGCCGAACTCGTGGCCACCAGCAGGCTGGCGATGCCGAGCGCCAGGGATTTCTTCATAAACATGGGCAATAGCTCTCTGATTTTGTATGGGTGATGCGCGCTCGGCGCGACACGGCCGGAAGAGCGCTCGCCAGCATGATTTTTCAGAGCAAGCCTGTGGACTGGAAATATCTGGACATCAGGGCGCGCACTTCCTCCGCCGTCAAAGACAAACGAATTGTTCGCCATCAAGCCGAAGCGGTCCGCGTCGACGCTAGTCGCGCGGCGCGCGCAGCAACAGATAGAAGGAAGCGACATGGGTGATCATCAGCAGTGGCACGTAGATGACCGGAATCGCGTAGGCGGCGCCGAGCGTTCCTGCGATCGCGGGAAGACCGGCCCGCATGGCATGGAAGTAGTCGAGCAGCAGGTCGGCCATGCCCACGATGTTGAAAGCCACCACGAACGCCCAGAACAGCGGCCACACTTTCACGGTGAGCAGCGCGAGCATCGCCAGCAGGGCGGTGGCCAGGTCGGCATAAGCCGCGAAGGTCGCGAAGCTGCCTGGCAATTGCGAGCCCACGACGCCGGGCATGACGAACACCAGGCCGAAGAAGCGGAAGCTGTGCAGGCTGGCGATGGCGCGCTGCGCGTCGATGCGGTCCATCGCGCGCAGCCGCGGCCACAGATAGCTGCGATAGCACAGCAGCCAGGCGAGATAACCCAGGATCAGTTGCGCGGTGAAGATGTTGGCGGGCGACATGTCCGGCTCCCGTGGGCGCGCACGCCGGTGCCTCGGGCATCGCGGACGCGATTGCGATGGCGCCGCCGATCCCGGGGGCGCCTGATTGATTGGTACTGTGTGGTACCGTGGCCGCCATGCTACGGTACCGGGTGGTACCAACACAAGGATTCTTCCGTGAAGAAGCAGGCGATCGTCGAGTCCGCCCCCTTGCCGGCGCGCGAGCGGATCCTGCACGCGGCGATGGAATCGTTCATGGAGCTTGGCTACACCGAGGCCAGCACCTTGAAGATCGCCACCCGCGCCCAGGTGTCCAAGCGCGAGCTGTACGCGCTGTTCGGCAGCAAGCAGGCGATGCTCGCCGCGTGCATCGCCGACCGCGCCGGGCGCATGCGCCTGCCGGCCGAGTTGCCGCCGCCGCGGGATCCTGAAGAACTGGTCGCAGTCCTCGGCAAGCTGGGTGCGACGGTCCTGCGCGAAGTGACCCAACCCGGCGTGATGGCGGTATTCCGCCTGGCAGTGACCGAAGCGCAGCGCGCGCCCGAGGTGGCCGCGACGCTGGAGATCGCCCGCGCCTCGATACGTGCGGTACTGCGCGGCATCGTCGTGCATGCGCAGGCCGTCGGCCTGCTCGCGGCGGGCGATCCGGACGAGCAGGTCGCGCGCTATCTGGCGCTGCTGTGGGGCGATTTGATGGTGAGCATCCTGCTGCGCCTGCGCGAAGCACCAGCTGCGCGGGAAATCGACCTTCGCGCCGGCAAGGCCGCGGGCGATTTTCTGCGGCTCTACCGCAAGAGCGGGAGCTGACGCCCGTGCAACTGGCGGAACTCGGCGAGCGCATCTGCATTCTCGGCCCGTCCAACAGCGGCAAGTCGACGCTGGCGGACGCGATCGCGCGCAAGCGCGGCCTGCCGGCCATCCATCTCGACCGGCTTTATCACTTGCCACACACGAACTGGCAGCCGCGCCCCGGCGAAGCGTTCGTTGCCCTGCACGACCAGGCCATCGCGGACGAGCGCTGGGTCATCGATGGGAATTACACCAAGTGCATGCCGCAGCGCCTGCAGCGGGCCACCGGCGTCATCCTGCTGGACATCCCCGTCTCGCTCAGCCTGCTCAGGTATGTGCGCAGGACGCTGTCCGGCCGGCGGCGGGTGGGGGGCATCGACGGCGGCCGCGACAGTATCAAGTGGGGCATGCTGCATCACATTGCCCTCGTCACGCCGGGAAATCGCCGGCGCTACCTGGCGATGTACCAGGCCCTCGGCCTGCCGAAGATTCACCTGCCTTCTGCGCGTGCGATCGAGGCGTGCTATCGGCAGTGGGACCTGGAACGTTAGGGCAGGCACACAGTCGTGCGCGGAGCGCTGCTTCGCGCCATACGTGAAGTTCACGTCGGTGAGGATGCTGCATCACCGCACGAGAGAGCCCCCTATGGCCTGGGCGCGGCGCTCGCGTTATCGTCGCGCCATGCCGACGGACTTCCATGCCGACAGGAAGCGCGCTGTCGTCCCCGGCCACCGGATCCGTCCGCCCACACGGCATCAGGGGGAGGCATCACGCAGGCCATGGCGACGATGAGCGGTCCTCCGAAGGGGCCATCGCTGCTGACCATCTTCGCGTTCGGCAGTATCACGGCCGTGCTGCTGTTCGCCGTGCTCATGAACGGCCTGCGCTCGGACCTGCGCGCGCAGCTGGGCGAAAGCAGCCACCGCACGCATGAAGTGGCTATCCACGTCGAGCAGGCCGTGCGCATACCCTTGCGCGGCAGCGCCAATTCGCTGACCTTCATCGCGGAGGAGTCGAGCCGCCTGCAGCGGATGGCGCCGCAGCAAAGCGATGCGCTGCTCAAGGGCTTGATCGCGGAGATTCTCCGGCGGCAGCCGCAGATCCGGCAGGTCGATTTCGTGGCCACCGGCGATGGCGATTCGTCGCTGTCCGTCTCGACGGACAGCGTCTGGGCGGCGTGCCATGCACGCATGCCGCCCGCCGGCGGCAAGCCATGCTTCGGCCCCGTGTCGAACGGCCCTGACGGCGAGAGCATGTCCCTGGCGGCGCCGATGGGCGAGCATCGGTGGATCACGGCGGACATCCAGGTCGCCGCGCTGCGCAAGGCCATCGCCAACATCCCGCACGCGAACGACATCGCCTTCAAGCTCGTCGACGAGCAGGGCCGGGCGATCGTGCAGGGCGGCGATGCCGCGGCGGCGGCTGCCGATTCCCAGGAGGTGCTGGCGCCGTGGTGGATCCGGACCTTGTTCGGACTGCGGCGGCCGATCCCGCTGCAAGCCTCTTCGCAGGTCGACCCGTACCCGTTCAAGGTCGTCGCCGGCATCACCTACGAGAAGGCACTGGCGCCATGGCGCAGACAGCTGGTGGCGGCCTGCGCGTTCTACCTGTTCTATCTGTTCGCCTTCGTCAGCCTGCTGGGCGTGATCTACCGGTCCACCCGGGTGCAGCGTTACTACATCGAACATCTGCAGGCGAAGACGCGCGACCTGCACACCGCGCAACGCATCGGACGCACCGCGATCTGGACGTTCCAGGCCAACCGCATCGTCAGCACCGACGAGGAAGGCGAGATCTTCGGATTGCCGCGCGGATCGAGCACCGCCAGCGTAAGGGAGTTCCTGGCCATGGTGCACCCGGCCGACCGCTTGCCGCTCATCGAACAGGTGCGCCAGGCATGGGCGGGGCGCGAAGCCATGCGCGCGGAGCTGCGCATCCGCAAGCCCAGCGGCGGCATGCGCTGCGTATCGGCCAGCGGGCGGATCGTGCTGGACAAGGATGGCACGCAGTACATGACCGGCACCGTGGTCGACGTGACCGAGCAGTGGCAGGCGCACCAGCGGCAGGCGGAGAGCGAGCAGCGCTTCCATTCGCTGTTCGAGCACAATCCGCTGCCGTTCTGGGTGTTCGAGACCGCGTCCCTGCGTTTCCTGGAGGTCAACGCCGCGGCGGTGAAGGCTTACGGCTATACGCGCGAAGAGTTTCTCGGCATGACCATTTTCGAGCTCAGGGATATCGCGCACCGGCCCGGCCTGGTCGCGCACCTGGCGTCTCCCGGGGAAGCGCAGGAGGGGCCGAGGGTATGGGCGCACCGGACCAAGAAAGGAGAGATCATCGACGTGCGCATCCACGCCGCCGATATCGTCTTCAACGGCGTTCCCGCGCGCCTGGTATTGGCCGAGGACGTCGGCCAGCAGCTCGCCGGCGAGCGCGAGCTGGCGTATCGCGCCTCGCACGATGCGATCACCCATCTGCCCAACCAGCAGGCCTTGCTGAGCCGGCTGGACGGACTCATCGTCGAGGGGCGCGAGTTCGGCGTGGCCTACCTGCAGCTGCTCGGCATGGATGCCATCGCGGACACCTTCGGCATCAATGTCGCCGCCGGTGTCCTCCAGGCCATGGCCGAGCGCCTGGTGGCGCGCGTGAGCGGCGAGGGATTCCTGGCGGCGGTGAACCACGAATCGTTTGCCTGGGTGGCTTCGCGGGAGCGCATGAGCGAAGCCCGGCTGCACACGGTCGTGCAGTGCGCGGTCGAGCCGCTGTACCTGGAGGAGACCCAGCATCAGATCGACATCGTGGTCGGCGTCGCCGAACATCCGCACGACGGCGCGCGTGGCGACGTGCTGTTCGCGCGCGCCGCGCTCGCCGCGCATGCGCATGTGCGGAGCGGCCGGCCGGTGCATTACTTCGAGGCGTCGCTCGCGCAGCAGTCCAAGGATCGCCTGCAGTTCGCCGCGAACCTGCGGCGGGCCGTGCGCCGCTACGAATTCGAGATGTACTACCAGCCCATCACCAACTTCCCCGACCAGCGCCTGGTCGGCCTGGAGGCGCTGATGCGCTGGCCGCAGGCGGACGGTTCGCTGATTCCGCCGTCCACTTTCATTCCGGTCTGCGAGGAGTCCGGCCTGATCGTGCCGCTGGGGCGCTGGGTGCTCAACCAGGTCGCCAAGGCGAGCCTGCAACTGAAGGAGGCGGGCTTCGGCGATCTGCCGATCGGCGTCAATATCTCGCCCGCGGAGTTGCGCAGCAGCGACCTGGCGGCAAATCTGCGCGCGGTGCGCCAGGCCTATTCGCTGGCGGACCACGCCATTCACATCGAATTGACGGAAAGCTGCCTGATCGAGCATCGCGAGAAGGCGATCGACGTGATGCGGCAGCTGCGGGCCGACGGGGTCACCATCGCGCTCGACGATTTCGGCACGGGCTTCTCCAGCCTTTCGTATCTGCGCGACCTGCCGATCGACATGCTGAAGATCGACCAGGCCTTCATCCGCGAGCTGGACCGGGATACCCGCTCGGCGACGATCTGCGACGCCATCATCGCGTTGGGCAAGAGCCTGGGCATTCGCGTGATCGCCGAAGGCATCGAGCGGCGCGCGCAATACGAATGGCTCTACCGGCACGGCTGCGACGGCGCGCAAGGCTTCTATCTGGGCCGGCCGGAGCGCCTGACGGAATTCATGGCGCGCTGGCGCCAGGCCCCGGCCATTCGGTCTACTTGAAGACCGGGCCGGCCGCGAGTACTTTCCCCCGGCCTCGCGGCGGGTGGACAACAGTGGACTGGTCCGCAGTTTCCGCCGGCGCGGCGCCTTAACCTGCTGCGCACATGCAGGTTGGCGATACTGCTTTCATCGAGCGTCAGGGACAGGTTGCGCCGCGGCACGCGGGCAACCGCGACGAACCGCCACGCGGCAGCAAGGGACTGGATGTGCCAAAGACACGAAGCGGACAAGGATCGAGCATGCATCATGCGGCTTCGCGCGCGCCGGCAAGCGGCCGGCTTCTATCGTTCACCGCTGCCCTGGGGATGCTGTGCATCGGCCTGCCCCTGTCGGCCCAGCCTTCGCCGGCAGCGCCCGGCCAAAATCACCTCAAGGAGAAACATGCGATGACCACGTCGGACATCAGCGCGAGCCAGGCATTGCAGCGGACGCTGGAACTGATCCGCGGCAGCCGCAGCGTCGCGGACATCACCCCGGAAACCATGCAGGGCGCGTTCGGCGTGCAGGTCAAGAAGGTCGATCCGCAGCAGTTCGGCTACGGCCAGCGCCTGCCCGGCAACTGGGCCTTCAGCATCATGCGCCAGGAAGTGGAAGGCGCGGGACGGGTGGATCTGAACTTCGATCCGCTGCCCGGCACCAAGGCGGCGCTGACCGACATCTGCGATCCGGATTTCGCACACTTCACCGCCGAGCTGGAATCGATGGGCTTCGCCCGCCACTCCTCGCATGGCGAACATAACCGCTGGATCTACGACGCCTTCGAGCGGCCCGGCATGCGGGTCGAGGTGTATCCGCAGGTGGCGCAGGCCGACAACGGCGAAGCGCTGGGTCCTCCCTGCGTGAAAATGGTTCTGGTGCGGTAAGGAGACCGACATGGCACTGACCAAGGAAGCCCAAGCCGTCGTCGATGCGTTCGGTACCGAGTCCGGCGTCACCGCGCAACAGCTGCAGAACCTGAAGAGCACCATCGACGCATCGCCCGCGCTGACCCAGGAGATCAACGACGTGGTGGCGCAGGGACACCTGCAGCGCATCGTGCCGCTCAACAATCCGCATGCGGGGGGCGAGTACAACCCCGACGGGAAGGAAATGCGCTTGCCGTTGGCGATACTGACTACACCCGCGGGCGGCACCTACAGCAGCGGCGAAGCCACCTTCATCCTGGGGCACGAGCTGCAGCACGGCCTCAACATGCCGGATATGCAAAGGGCCGAAGCCGCGTTCGACCGGGATGCCGAGGCAGTCGCCAAGTCGCCCGCGCACGAGCACGACTACACCGCGCCCATCGGCAACCTCATCGCCGCCAACCGGCGCGATGAGGCGGGTGCGGAGATCGCCGGCTGGAACGCCGTCGTCACTGCCGCGCAGAAGGATGCGGCGGACCACGGCCGTGCGGCGCCGACGCTGGAAGATATTTACAAGAAGCAGCCATTCCGCATGGGTGACTTCATCGACGTGGATCGCAGCCACGTGCCGCCGGTCTATTCGATGAAGCCCAATCTGGAGGTCGATGCCAAGCTGCACATGGCTACGTCCACGAAGAACCTTGAAGGGATGGGGAAGAACTACTTCGACCAGGGTACCGGCCTCGGCCACAACGGCACTTCGAACTACACCAACTATTACGGTTCATCGTCGATCAGCACGGCGATGTATTTCGAGCGCCTCCACAACCCGCCGCAGCCGGGTCAGCCGGGACACGAAGTACGCGTGGACATGGCGAACCTGCACCTGAGTCCGCGCATCGTCGCGGAGAACGGCATCGACCTGGGCGGCGGCACGATGCCTTACGTCGATCGAAGCACCGCTACGCCGACGCATGCGCAGTTCCGCGACACCATGACGAGTCATGCCTATCATCCCAGCACGCCGTTGCCCTCGGCCGTAGCCCCAGGCGTGCCGCGCCTGGACCAGTCCTCGCATCCCGACCATGGGCTGTATCGCCAGTCCCTCGACGCGGTGCATCGCCTGGACGCGCAGCATGGCCGCCACTCCGATGTCAGCAGCGACAACCTCGCCGCGGCGGTGACGGTACAGGCGCGTCGCGACGGCATGAGCGGGATCGACCATGTCGTGCTGAGCGAAGACAAGAGCAAGGCCTTCGGCGTGCAGGGCGACCTGCATTCGCCGACCAAGCAGATCGCCGAATTGAATACCGCGCAGGCGGTCAGTACCTCGGTCGAGCAGAGCAGCCAGCAATGGCAGCAGGCGATGCAGGGCCGCGCCGCGCAGGCGCCGCCGCTGGATCAGCAGCAACAGCAGAGCCAGCAGGCCGCGCGGCAGATGTGAGGAGCGCAGCGCTTCGGCCGCCGCGATGGTGGCCGAAGCGACGGTTGGCGTTTACCGATCCATATCAAGCAGACCTTGGTCCGGCTGCACCAGGCGCGGCAGGTCGCGCCGGTCCCGTCGATATGCCTTTGCGCGCCGCGGCGAATCGACCATGACGGCGTCGACGCCCAGCCCGGCGGCCAGCAGGTAGTCCTCTTCGCGGTTGATGCCGAAGACGATGGCATGAACGTCCGCGGCCGCATTGAGGCAAGCCATGGCGGCGCGGCTCCACAGCACGGCATCGGCGCTGGAGGTGGCTTCGGCCTGCAGCGTCAGGGTTTCCGATAGCGTTACTTTCCGTCGCCATTCGAAGCCAAGGTACGTGCCGTCACGCGGCCGGTCGCAACGATGTTCCAGCGCGATGGAAACCAGCCGTTGCCTGGTCCGCTGGCGGCTTTCGAACAGGCGTGCCTTCGGATAGGCCTCGAAGGCCTGCAGGTTTGCGCTCACGGTGGAATAGATCCGCGCCTTCGTCCATGCATCGTGCCGGTCGAGCGCGGCCGCCACCGCGCGAGCAGCTTCTTTCGCACGATCGGTCTTGATGTCGAGGTACAGGCTCGCATCTGCGGGGAGTTCATCGAGAAGTTCCTCCAGCGAGGGGATGCGAACCGGCTTGTCGCGATATGGATGCGTGACTTTTCCATCGGCTCCGGCCCGATCGAATTGCCAGCCCGCATTGAGCCGCTTCAGCTCCTCGAAGCTGTATCCGGCGATCAGGCCCTGGCCATCGGTGAGCGCGGACAGCTCGCGCGGACGATACAGCACGGCCACGCCATCGCGCGTCACCTGCACGCTGACCCATAACTGGCGAACGCCATTGGCCAGCGCGCTGCGGCAGGCCGCCAGTGTGTTCTCGGGCGCATCGGCGGTGCCGCAACGATGCGCGATGAGTGCGGGCGGCCTGGGAGCGGGAGCCACGGTCGCGAAAATCCTGCCGGCCGCCAACCAGCCCAGCAGGGTGATGGGAAGCAGGGCGCCGGACAGTACGGCGAAAAGGCGATAGTTCATGGATGTCCAGCGTCGGGAAGAAGGCGTGGGAGGGCAGGGTGGCATCGTCAACTCGTCAGCCTATGTTCGAAGCCGCGCTGACCTGACCTCGAATTTTCCGATTCTGCAGGGCGTCATCGTGGCAGCAGGGCTGTCCTGAACTCCCAAAATCGGAGGGCATCAGCTGGCGCGGCCGCCGCAGCGATGGAGAATCCAGCAAATTTCGAGCGATAAACCGAGCGCGGTGCCTTCGTAGCCCCTGGATCTGCATGTGCCGGACGCGCCACCGCTCTCGCTACGCTTTTCGGAAACGGTCATCGGGCCGGTCGAAGCGATTCCATGTCCAAACCGCACGGCCAACGCAGCAGTTCTCCGGCCGGGCCAGGCGTCGGCGTGGCGCGTAGGGTTCGTGCGAACAAGGCCCTGCGCTTGTCTATGCTGGCGACATCGATATGGCTGGCGATGACGGCATGCGGGTCGGGGTCGCTCGTGCCGCGGGATGACAGCGATCGCGGGGAGCGGCCTTCATCGGCGGTTGATGCTGCGATCGATGAAGTGCCATCGCACGGCGATGCGAGTCCAGGCGAGGTTCGCGCGGCGCCGGCGAGCGAGGCGATGCCGGCGCGCCAGCCGGCGAACGCCAGGTCGCCCGCGCTGCCGCCGCCGGTCATCGCAGCGCCATCGCTGCGGAAGCGGCAGCTGCAGGCCTTGCAACGGGAGCCCCAGGTCATGGTGACGACGGACCCGGCGCCGCTCGACATTGCCGGCCTTGCTGCGCCGGCGCCGCTGCGAGAGGACGAAGAGGAAGGATGCGATGCCTGTCTGCTTCTATGCTGCGGCGCGGTTTTCGCCGTGATGTGGTTGACCGTCCGGCGCCGCCGCGGACGCAGGCGGCCGCCTGTCCGCGATCAGTCGGTCGTTGTTCCGTGGCATGCGGCGAAAGCTCTCAAGCCGCACTGGGACTATGATCCGCAGCCATTCGACTCGGACGCCTTCCTCAGCCGCTGGGAAACCATCGAGCTGTGCATCCATGGGGATATGGAGCTGATGGATGCGATTGCCGGGCAGCGGATGCCGGGCACAGTTGCCTGCGCCGGATGGAGCGCGGTGTCGGCGTCGCACGCGCCGGCGCGCCAGTGCGAAGCCGAAGTGCTCGAATGGTGGTGCGAGCCGATCGAGGAAGACAGGCCGTACGCCTTGCTCCAATGGCACCGGCCTGATCTGCGCATCGATGGCGATGCGCATCTGTTGGCCGCGCTTGCGGGTCGCATGGCGTTGCCTGGAGCCATGAACGGCGAAGCTCGCGCTGCGTCGGATATCGAGGCGCCTGGTGGCGCTTCTGTCAGCGAGCCTGTGACAACGGTCGGATCGGACCAACGGTCCAAGGCCGTTGCGGGCGAGTCTCTGCTTCAAGACCAGACCGCTTCGCCTTATCAAGACATCTCCGATACCGATCTGATCGCCCGGTCGAATGCCTGGATCGGCGAGATGAGCCGGCGCGGGCTGTCCGATGCCGACGGCGCATGGCTGCTGGTGCAAAGCCTGATGGCCAGGGCCGGGCAGCGCGTCACGCGCGAAGCCGCCACGCTGCAGGAAGCGGCGGCGAAGTTCGCCGGGTGGACGGCGAATCTGGCGCCGATGGAGCTGCGCCCGTCCTGGCGGGCGCGCTGGCTGGATATCCAGGTGGCGCGGCTGCGCACGCTGAAAGGTGCATCGCGCCTGCTCGGCTTCCACTCCCTCGATGCCGATTGCGCGGCCGATGTCTCGCCCGAAGTCATGGAGGCCCGCGTGCGCCTGCTGCTGCGCTGGTCGGAAGGCCTGATCGGCACCGCGGCCAGGACCAAGCGGGCGGAGGCGGACGCCTTGGCCATGCGCCTGCGGCAGATGCACGACGAGTCGCAGCTGGCACCCGCTCCAGTCCATCGTCAATCGACGTATTAGTCGCTCAACTACGAGGATTCATCATGAACGCATTCAATCCGTCGGCCCAGGAGGCCACCGCGCCCCTGCTGTGGACGGTCCGCTATGGCGTAGTCAGCGCCATCGCTTCCACGCATCCGGCGGTGCGCTCGCTGCAGATGTACGGCGAATGGGCCGAGGCCGAGATCGACCTGCTCAGCATGGTGATCCAGGACGGGCAGACCGTCCTGCAGTTCGGCGGCGAATTCGGCGCGCAGACGCTGTGGCTGGCGCGGGTGGTCGGCGCCAAGGGGTGCGTGCACGTGGCCGAGCCGGCGCGCATCGGTTTCCAGCAGCTGTGCGCGAGCGTGGCGCTGAATGGCCTGACCAATGTCTACACGGTCAACCAGTGGCTGGGGCAGCGCGGCGGTTCGGCGGGCCTGGGTACGCTGCCGGGCGCGCAGCATTTCCAGGGCGACGCGGCGGAGCAGGTGAAGCTGGGCACGGTGGACGAACTCGGCCTGGACAGCCTGCACCTGCTCAAGATCAATGCGCCGGGAACCGCTGTGCAACTGCTCGACGGTGCGGTCGAGACGATCCGCCGGTGCCGTCCCATCCTGTATTTCCGCCTCGAGCCGGAGCAGGCGGTAAGCGAGGTCAAGCTGGTCAAGGAACTGGGCTATCGCTGCTGGTCGCACGCGCCGCACATGTACAACCCGGAGAACGCGCTCGGGCAGGCGGAGAATATTTTCCCAGGCCGCGTGCATCAGAACCTGATCGCGGTGCCGGTGGAGAGCGGCGCGGTGTTCGAGCAGCTGATGGAAGTCTGAGCGGACCCGGCAAGCCGGGTCGCGCGACGGCACCGCTTGGCGGTGCCGTCTGCGTTTCAACAGCGAGGTCTGTCGGCACGCCGCCGGCGTTGGCCGTTACGGCGCCGCCTGCGACGGTTTGAGCGACTCGATCAACTGGAGAACGCCCAGGCGATACCGCAGCGCCTGCGCACGGCCTTGCTCGGTCACGCCTTCGGCAAGCAGTTCCGAACGCAGCGTTTCGCCCTGTTCGGCCAGCGCATCGGCCCCGAAGATCTTGATCGCGCCGTTCATGCGATGAATACGGCCTGCGGATTCCGCGGCATCTCCTTGATCGATGGCCCGTTCCAGCTGGCCCAGATCGTCGTGGACGCTTTCCACGAAGCCATCCACCAGCGCGGTGCGGCGCGCATCGGTGCCGAACAGGCGGTCCAGCGCCGATGCCGCAGCCTGTGGTTCCGGCGCAAGGGGCGAGGCCGGCGCGGGCATCCAGTTGAGCAAGGCGTCGCGCAAGGAGGCGAGGCTGGCCGGCTTCAGCAGCATCGCGTCCATGCCGGCGTCGGCGCAGCGCCTGGCTTCGCCGGGCATCGCGCTGGCCGTCAGGGCGAGGATGGGCAGCCGATGGTCCGCGGTCTCCGCCGCGCGGATGGTGGCGGCCAGGGTGTAGCCGTCCATGCGTGGCATGTCGCAGTCGGTGATCAGCAGGGCGACGTCGTCGTGGGTGCTCAATGCCTCGAGCGCTTCCACGCCGTCGCCGACGGTGAGGCAGCGGTAACTGAGCCGCTGCAACTGCTCCTGGATCAGCAGGCGATTGGTCGGATGGTCTTCCGCGACCAGGACCAGGCCTGGGTGCTCGGTACGCGGAGCATAGACGGCGGGCTCCGTTTCCGCGCCGGCCGCAGCCATGCCGAACGCGCGCCTGCAGCAGGCTTCGATGGCCGCCGAGGAAAACGGATTCCGGCTGAGCATGCAGGTGCCGTCCGGCTCGATGGTGTAGCCGAGCGGGCTGGGTTCGTCGGTCACGACGATCGTGGGCATCGTCTGTCCGGTTGCACTGGACAGGTCGAGTTCGTCGACGAAGCGCAGCGACGCCGTGTCGCCGGTGCCCGCCGGCATCATGCCCAGTGGCGCGAGCAGGCCGGCCAGGACGGCGGCTTCGTCGGCGGCCAGCGCCAGCAGCGCGCGACGACCCGGCAGGATCGGCGGCGCATGCATGCGATGGACCGGCAGGGCCAGCTCGATGACCATCGCGGTTCCTTCGCCGGGCGCACTGTGCATGGCCAGCGTGCCGTCCATCAGCTCCACCAGCCGCCGGCAGATGGTCAGGCCAAGCCCGGTGCCGCCGAAGCGCCGCGCGATCGATGCATCCGCCTGCACGAAAGGCTCGAACAATCGCCGTTGCTGCTCGGCTGTCATGCCGATGCCGCTGTCGCGCACGGTCAGGCGGATGCGCTGGCGTGCAGGATCGGAGGCGAGCACGTCGAGGCGCACGTCGATCGCGCCTTCCTCGGTGAACTTGGTCGCGTTGCTCAACAGGTTGAACAGGATCTGCCGCAGGCGCACGCCGTCGCCCATGAACTCCGCGGCCAGCTGCGGATCGATGGCGTTGCGCACGTGCAGGCCCTTCTCGTGCGCGAGCGTCGAGGCGATGGCCAGTACGTTGTCGACCAGCGAGCGCAGGTCGACCGGAGTCGGCGACAAGGTGAGCTGGCCGGCCTCGATCTTGGAGAAATCGAGGATGTCGTTGAGGATCTGCATGAGCGTGGCGGCGGAATCGTCGACCATGCGCAGCATCCACTGCTGGTTGGCCGTCAGCGGGCCATCGCGGAGCAGCTCGAGCAGGCCCAGCAGGCCGTTCATCGGCGTGCGGATTTCATGGCTCATGGTGGCCAGGAAGCTCGCCTTGGCCGCGGCCGCCGCCTCGGCTTCCTCCTTGGCCTGCGCCAGCGCCTCCGCCTGGGCGCGCGCCTCGGTCACATCAGTCCATACGCCGCTCCAGAAGGTCTGGCCGTGCTCCTCGCGCTGCGGCGTCGCCTCGGCGCTGATCCAGCGCTCCCGGCCGTGGACGATGCTGCGGAACACGATCGAGATCGGCTGCATCGTCGCCACCGATGCCTCGACCGCCCGCTCGATCACAGCCTGGTCTTCTGGATGTACCCGTGCAAACGCCGCGCGTTCGTTGCTTTCCATATCCTGTGCGGACAGATCCCACATGGCCTGCGTATTGCCGCCGACGTAAGGGAAGCTCAATGTGCCGTCCGCGGCGCGGCGCAATTCGAACACCACCGCGGGAAGATGCGCAGTGATCCGTTTCAGGCGCAGGTCCAGCGCGCTGGCGCGCTCTTCGGCTTCGCGGATATCGGTGACGTCGACCAGGGCGGCCAGCAGGCCGCCAGTATGGCCGCTGGCGCGCTGGAACGGGCGGATCCAGTACAGCCAGGTGCGTTCCTTGCCGGTTGCATCGGGCAGGCGCAGTTCGGCGTGGTAATGGTTGCCCGTATGCAGGGCGTCCGCGGTCAGTTGATGGAAACGGCGGTTCCATTCGCTGCTGTAATGGGATGAATCCTCGGTGGTCTGGCCGATCAGGCGTGCACGCCCGATACCGAAGCTTTCCTCATAGGCGTGATTGACCGCCAGATAGCGGTTGTCGGTGTCCTTGGCCACCAGCGGATACGGCAGCGACTCCATCAAGGCCTCGCGGAAGCTGAGCTGGTCCGCCAGTTGGCGTTCCGCCACGACGCGTTGGCGGACTTCCCGGCGCAGGCGCAGGTAGGCGGTGAGGATCAGCGCGATCACCGCGAGCACGCTGCCGCCGACCACGGCGGCGGTCTTCCAGAAGGTCCGCCAGTCCAGGCCGCTGGTATAGGTGGACCACAGCCAGGTGCTGCGGATGCGCTGCTGTTCTTTCTCCGGAATGCTCGCCAGCGCCTGGTTGAGATAAGGCACCAGGCGGGCGTACTCGCGGCTCACGCCCAGCGACTGCGCACTGACGATGTCGGCCGACGCGGCGATCTTCAGCTGACCGGCGAAGCGGCTGCGGATCTGCAGGTCGGCCACTGCGGCGTTGCCGATGTAGGCGTCGGCGGAGCCATTGGCCACTTTGTCCAAGGCCGTGCCGACGTCGCCGACCAGGGTGATGCTCGCGCCGGTCATGCGGCGGCGGATCGATTCGGGGATTTCGCGTGGATCGGAAATGACGACGCGCAGGCCAGCGAGGTCGTCCACACCGACGGGGGACGCGCGCTTCTCGGAAACGACGATGACATCGGAGAAGCTGGCGAACGGTTGGGTGTAGATCAAGTTTCCATCGGGCGAAGGCAGCGCATTGAGCGGGGCGACGATATCCACCTTGCCATGACGGGCAAGTTGGAGTGTCTCGCCCCAGTTGCGGCTGGGCACATAGATGAATTCGATGCCGAGGGACGAGGCGACACGGTCCAGGTAGTCGGAGGCGATGCCGCTCGGATGCCCGTTGGCGTCGACATAGGCGATCGGCGCCCAGTTGGGATCGAAGCCCAGCTTGAGCGGCGGCAGCGAAGCCAGCCACTGGCGTTCTTCCCGGGTCAGGTTGAGGCCGGTATCGCGCACGCCGACGCCGACGGTGGCATTGAGCCAGCGTGCCCGGATCTGCTGGTGCTGCTCGGGCGTCATCCGCAGGAGCGCGGCGTTCAGCGCGTCCAGCAGCGGCAGGCGGTCGCGCGGTGCGGCAAAATGGATCGTCCTGGATGCGATGCGGCCCTGGTTGTAGATGCCGAGCGTGGCCTTCGCTTCATCGCCGAGATAGTGCGCGATGACGTAGGGATCGCCCAGGTACATATCGGCGCGGCCTTCCTCCACCATGCGCAGTCCGAGCGGGGTGTCGGCCACGGGGATGCCGGTGGCCGATGGCAGGCGGCGCTCGATCCAGTTCTCCGTGGCGGTGTCCTTTTCGTAGGCGATGCGCGCGTTACCCAGTCCGTTGTCGTTGTGATAGCGCGTGCTGTCCTTGCGGGCCACGATGACCGGGGGAACATCCAGGTAGGGCTCGGAGAAGGCCAGGCACTGCGTCCGTCCGGGCGTCATGTTGACGTTCATCACCAGATCGACGTCGCCGCGGCACAGGGCGGCCATCAAGGCCAGCAGGCTCGGATAGACCTTCGGTTCGAAGTCGATGTGCAGCTCGCCGGTGATGGCGCGCAGATAGTCCGCGCTCAAACCTTCCAGCCGACCATGGCTATAAGTCTGATAAGGCGGCCAGTTCTCGCGCACGATGCCGACCGTGATGGTCTTGTGATGATCGAGCCAGGCTTTCTCGTCCGGCGAGAGCGGGGACATGGTGGCATCGGACGCTTGTGCCATCGACGTGGCCGCCAGCCATATCCCTAAAAGCAGCCATCTGAACATCGGCACGATCCTATTGCTGCACGAGGCACGTGTGCCTGTATCCTAAAGACTCTTCTGATCTGAGACGACGCCCCCGAGGGACCTATGACGATACGTGTCGTGCTGGCGGATGACCACCCCATCGTCCTTCTAGGGAGCCGCATGCTGATCGAGCAGGGCGGTACCACTGTCGTCGGCGAAGCGCGCAATCCTCAGGAATTGCTGCTGATCCTGTCCAGCACGGAATGTGATGTGCTAGTGACGGACTTCGCCATGCCCGGCGAGGGCCATGCCGATGGCCTGGCGATGTTGGGATTGATCCGGCGGAAATATCCGGAGCTTCCCATCGTCGTACTCACCAATATGTCCAACATCGGCGTGTTGCGCTCCATTCTGGGCGAAGGCGTGCGAGGCATCGTGGAAAAGGGCGCTGAAATGGGCGAACTTCCCGTGGCCATACGTTCGGCGGCCAAGGGCACCGTCTACCTGAGCGACAAGCTTCGCCGCAATCTCGAAGAGCAGGGTTTCACCGCCAAGGAAAGCACCACCGCGGCACGACTCACGGCACGCGAAATGGAAGTGGTGCGCATGCTGGCCAGCGGCCTTTCCCCGACGGAAGTCAGCCAGGCCCTGCATCGGACGGTCAAGACGGTGAGCTGGACCAAGATTTCCGCCAAGCGCAAGCTCGGCTTGAAGAGCGATGCGGAGCTGTACGAATACGCCCGCAGCCATCAGTTGACGTCCTGAGCAGAGATGGAGCGCGTTCGGGATGGCTGGCCGAGGGCATCGTGTGTATCCGATGGGAATATCTGAGGTCTGGAGCCGAACTTAGGCCTGCGCGGCCTCCTCTCCCTACTGGAAAAGTCCAGTCGTCCCGCATGTGCTGCGAAAAATGTGCGCCCGAACGCGTTACGGCGTGGGATTCCGTCTGACCTGATCGCGACGGGGTCGATCTGTCTGGTATGGCTGCGCTGCGGGAACTATCGAAGCCTATGCTTTGCGTCACGGTCTATGTGGCGACCGCAGTCGCGCGACGACATCCAGCAGCGTAATCGCCTGTTAGCTCGACGGAAGCGCGAATCGCGAATCGCGTGGGAGATGATTGTGCGTCCGTCTTGTCGCGCCCATCGCTGGCCCATCAATCCTATTGGATTTATCCGGTGTTCGGTCTCGGAAAGGATCGCTAACGTACAAGGGCTGAGCGGCTCGTTCGTTCTGACGACAGTCGATCCTCGCTTTCCTCCCCACCGGATGGACCTAACCATCTGCTGCACGCGATCTACCACCCCTGGGTTCGTCGGGTGACGGATGGCCGGTGGGGAGGATCTTTTTTTGTGCGCATCGCGATCTATTCCGATGGCTCCCACGTTATCGCCCAACGCGTAAGGCGCCGCGCACTTTCTCGTCAATCTCCCGGAGCGAACTCTCGGGATGCCTGGTTCACCGATCTTCAGTCCAGTGTGATGGCGTACGCCGGTGCCGCCGGAGCGATTGCCTGACGGCGCGCGCCAGCATGACCGCGGTCGGAATCAGCAAGGCAAGGCAGAACGCCAGCCCAAGATCTTCGGCATGAGAGGTCGTCAGCATCTTGGCGCTCCAGCGCTGAGCGGCATCTGCCGGAGGCAACAGCATCCATACGCCAGGGCTGGCACTGAAGATCGAAGCCAGCGAGATGATGGATGGGAGCATGAGCGGCATTCCTTGGGGAGCAATCGTCGATAGGGCATTCGCCCCGAACCGACAGGATCACTCTTCGCGTCGATGCCACTAACAAGAATAATCCGGCGAGTAACTCTGACTCGACTATTCCAGGGTAAATACATGCAACTTCAGGTCAGCTGTGGATGAGAAATTTCCTGTAGGTAAGGAAAGAGCCCCTTCCTAGGCTTGCTCGACTCCTTAGGGGTCTTTCTTCATGCCATACGCGGATATTCTTCTTGTTTACGATCTGCTAGGTGCCGCCATTGCGCGGGGCCAGCTCGATGTGGCCCAGTACGACGGGAAGTACACCCGTTCCGAAGTGCTTTCCTGCCTGTGCATGCTGTGGCGCGAGCGATTGATCAAGCCGCCCGTGGTGAGCTTCGTCCCCGGTAGCGACAGCGTCATTTCGTTCGAGCATGGCGCGGATGAGGATGGGCGAGGCATGCATCGCCTGTTGCGGCAGACGCTGCTGGTTTCTCCTGGTTTCAGCGAAGCCACGCCGAAGGCCGGTGTCATGCGCGGCCACGGCGAGCGACGCGAGCGCGGCTCCTCACGAACGGACGGAGGGCGGTGCCATGTCCTTCGCTAATATCGCCGTGATCTTCGACCTGCTCCATGCCGTGGTGTCGTGTTCGCCGATGATCGCCACGGAGTACGACGCCTGCGGCCGCTACACCACCGGACAGATCATGCGTGGCTTCAGTGTGTTGCATCAGCATGAGCTGACGATGTCCGAGCTGATCCTGGACGAGACGGGTTACCGCATCCTCGACTACAAGCAGCAAGGCCTGACTGAAAAAGGCCGGCGCATCTACCAGGTATTGCTGCAGACGCAGGTGGCGTTCGACGACGCTGACATCATCGCGCGTCGCGACGCCGTGTAGCTGCACAAGCACGGGCGCAGCCGGGAATGGACTGTCCATTCCCGGCCTTTCGCGGATTACAGCGAGAAGCGCAGGGCCTGGGCCCTGCGTTCGACCAGGCCCACCGCGGGCTGGTCCTGCAGGCGCAGATCCCGCAACTCATATGGCGGCGCCGCGCCTTGCAGGCTGGCCGGATCGAAGTGCAGGCGCAATTCGCCGCTGCCGTTTTCCAGCCAGGCGGCCGATTGCGCATAGGCAACCGGCTGCGCACGGCCATCCGCGCCGCGGCCGTAGAGCACAGCCGAGACCGCGTAGCGGCTGCCGCTGCGGACATCGACGCCGAGCGCGATATCGATGCCGCCGTCGCTCGCTCGCTTCGGTTCGACGCTGCCGGTGAAGCGCGCGTCGGGCACCGCCACCGCGAACGCGGTGTTGACGTTACGCCGGACTTCGCGTCCGCCGGCATCGGTGCCGGTGACCGTGCTTTGCACTTCCCACAGGCCGGGCAGGCCGGCCTGCTGCGTCGGGCTGGCCGTGGCGACGAAGCTGCCGTCGGCCTGCCGCTGGAAGCTCAGCGGCGTGGTGTTGCCATCCGGCGAGCGCAGCACGCCAGTGGCTCCGCCCAGTGCACGCTGCCTGGCGTTGTCGCGCAGATTCAATGACACCTGCAGGTTGCCGCCGAGCAGCAGCTCGGCACGGTTGGCGCGGGCTTCCACCACCAGCGGGCTTTGCGGTTCGTAGACATAGACGACGTAGCGCCCGTGCGCTTTCGGCGCCTGCAGCGTGGTGCGGCCGGCGCCCAGGTCGGCGCGCAGCTGCAAGGCCATCGAGGCGTCGGTGGCCTCCATGCCCGCGGCCTGGAGCTGCTCGGTATCGGCGACATGGCGCATGGCCGCAGCGCCTTCGAACTGGCGGTTGCCGACGCGCACGCGCAGGTCGGCCGGCTGGATGCGCGTGCCGCCCCGGCCGGGGCTGAGCCGGATGATCGCGCCCGGTGCGGTGGTCGAGAGCTCGATGCCGCGTTGCAGTTCGGTGTCGCTTACCTCGCGCCAGTATTCGCGGCTTTCGCGGCGCGTCGGTTGCGGTGTTGCTTCCAGCGGCTGCGCGGCATTGAGCGCCCAGCTCACCTGGATCGGTTGCCGCTCCTCGTGCACCTGCGGCGCGGCGGGCGCGAGCCGATTCGATACCGTAGCGGTCGGACTGGCCATGCGTGCATGGACCAGGGTGGGTACGAGATCGTCGGATTGCGCGGGCAGCAGGTTCTGCGTGGCGGAGATGGCGGAAACGGGCAGGGTGCCGGCGAGCAGCACCAGCATCAACGGTCGAATGCGCATGGCGGCTTATCCCTTGAGGTCGTTGGCGAGAATGGATTCCAGGCCGAAGCAGGCACGCCGGCTCTGGTTGTGATTCAGCACCGCGCCGCCGCCGGTGCGTTGCGTATCGCGGAACCACACGCTGCCCGCGGCCGAGGAGCTGCTGCAGTTGATGAAGCCGTCCGAGCAGCTGTCCAGCCAGTTCTGCGTGATTTCCAGGCCCACGCTCTGTGCATAGCCGCCGCAGTAGCTGTCGCCGTCCCAGACCGCCGAGGTCACGTCGGTGCCGACCACGCTGCGGAAAGTGACGGGCAGGGCGGGCCGGCCGGCCGTGCCCAGCAGGTTCTGCTGGTTGTAGGTGGCCATCCAGCTCACCTGCTGCATGCGCACCGCGTCGTTCTGGTAGCCGAGCAGCCAGCCCAGCGCGGACTCGAACACGTTGCCGTTGATCACCGCGTCGGCCAGCGGCGTGCCGGCGCTGGACGGCGCGATGGCATTCACCCGTACGATGCGGCGGATGATGTTCGGATAGCGCGCGTCGTAGGTCGGATTGGAAAGAATCCAGCGCATCACATTGCCGCCGTTGGAATGCGTGATGACGATCAGGCGATCGATGTTGCGCGCATTGATGAAGTCGGTGAGCTGTTGCGCGAGGCAACCGGCCGCGCGGTTGTCCCACATGTATTGCTCGAAGTCGCAGTTGACGACCAGCAGGTTCTGCTTGTCGGTCAAACCATTGCGCACGCCTTCGACCATGGCCGACTGCCAGTAGTCGTTCGCCGCGTCGGTCTGCTTGCCGGTGCCATGCACCAGCGCCACACCAGTGGCTGCATGGGCCATGGCGCAGGCCAGGCCGAGGATCAGGATAGCTATCAAACGTCGCACGTCTCTTCCCTCCCTAGTGAGCGCATGGTCGATGCCACGCGCGGATAGGGCGCCCGTGCGGGACGAGATCGCTCGTCGGGAACGGCGCGCCCGCGAATCGGGCGCGCATGGAGGGCGGCATCGGCGATGCCCGGCACGGCTTCCATGCGGCCGCAGCTTTGGCGCAGCGAATCTAGCGGGCGCGCCGGAACGGATTCTGTGAAGCGGTGCGGCTATCTTCGTTGCAGGCAGGTGTCACGCCTGCGCGCCGTCGGTTTCGTCGGTGTGTCGTGATGGAAACGTGAGTTGGCCTTGCGCGTCGTTTCGAACGTTTCGAACGCAAGATTTCATTCCTGCCTCGTGCGCGCGCAGGAGCGGAGCGTGGCGCTGCCGGAGACATGGCGATTGCCTGGCACGCACCATCGCCATGGAAAGTCCTTCGCGACGCTGATGCCGATGCGTGGCCCGACCTGCGGATCGCCCGGCGGAGCCGTCCCGTCGTCGACGACGGTGAAGCCTTCCAGCGCCGACACCAGGTCGATGCCATCCTGCGCGCCGCTGATGCCCATCGCCTGCGTCAGCCGAGCCGGTCCGCGGCACAGATCGCGATCCACCGACGCACGCGGTCGCGCGGCGCGCATCTGCGCCAATCCATGCAGAGGCTCCAGGGCGCGGATCAGCACGGCGCCACCGGCGCCTTCCGGTCCGGCGACGCAGTTGGCGCACCAGTGCATGCCGTAGGTGAAGTAGACATACAGATGTCCGGGCGGACCGAACATGGTCGCGTTGCGCGCCGTCTTGCCGCGATAAGTGTGCGCGGCGGGATCGACGGCGCCCGCATAGGCTTCCACTTCCACGATGCGGCCAGCGCGGCCGTCCGCCGCGGCGAGGATCTTGTTGAGCAGCAGGGGCGCCAGCAGGGTGGAAGGGCGGTCGAAGAACGCGCGCGGCAACGGTGTGCCCGGCCACGCGATCGAAGTCGTTTTTCTACGGGCCACTGGTGTCTCCGTCATGCGCCGTTCGCGCGTATCGGAACGGTTGCCCGAACCGCATGTCGAGCGCTGCGCGGGGGGGGGCGCCGCAGGGTATGGGTAATGTCGCGTAACAGCAGGCTGTCTCTGCGCGAGAATGGCATAGGCGGTTGCCATGCCGCCAGAACGCGGCCCACTGCGGCGGCCGGGCCGGCAGGTCCTCGAGCCCGGCAACGACTGAACGATCCGCACTTCCTGTCGCACGGGTTGGTTGCTATAGAGCGGCGGAACGCACGAGGCCTTTCCGCATGAAGAACTCACCCGGTTTCCGCCAGGCACGCCTGGGGATCGAGCGCCTCGCGCCGGGCTATGCCTTGCCCAGGCATCAGCATGGCGCGGCCTACGCCACCGTGCTGCTGCGCGGCTCGTTCGAACAATGCAGCTATGCCGGGCGCATGCGCATCGGGGCAGGGGACGTGCTGGTCCAACCGACCCTCGATGCCCACGCGGATCGCATGCTCAGCGCCGGATTGACCGTGCTTCGGCTTCCGTGGCCGCGCGATGAAACCTGTGGCGGCGTCCATGCCGGCTGCGACGTGGACATGCTCGCGCGATTGGCCGAGCGCGATGTGGTCGAGGCAGCGGCGGCCCTGCGCGAACATCTTGCCTGCAGCCAGCCGGCGCCGGCATTGATGGAAGATCAGGCCGACGCGCTCGCTCATGCCTTGATGCAGCCCCATGCGGTCGCGATCGGCGCATGGGCGGTTCGGATCGGCATGGCGCGCGAGACGGTATCGCGAGGTTTCAGCCGCCTGTATGGCGTATCGCCCGCTCGCTTCCGTGCCGAGTGGCGCGCCCGTGCCGCGTGGTTGCGCATCACCGGCGAGCGCGTATCCCTGGCCGCGATCGCCGCCGATGGCGGATTCGCCGACCAGGCCCACATGACGCGTGCGGTGAGCCGCCTGACCGGCGCACCGCCGGCGGCGTGGCGTGGCCGGTCACATTCGTTCAAGACCGCGTAGCGGAACGACGCGAGACTGTCCGAATGATGACTTTCATATTCGCCATGGCCTTGTCCGGCCCGGTCACGACCCCGCTCGAAACCACGCTGCGCGCGAGGGACCAGGCCCTGCTTGACGCCATCGCCCCCGGCAATCGTGCGCTGTGGGAACGCACCTTGACCGACGATGCCATCTACGTCGACGAGAACGGGACGATCATGGATCGCCCCACCTTCCTCAAGACCCTGGTGCCGCTTCCGCGCGGCGTCACCGGTTCCATCGCGATCACCGGCTATCGCGTGCAACGGCATGGCGACAGCGCCTTCGTCATCCATCAGGACGAAGAGCGCGAGATGTTCCATGGCCAGGCACTGCTCGCGCATTACCTGATGACCGAAACCTGGCGATTCGAACGCAACGAATGGAAGCTTGCCTCGGCGCATGTCTACGTGGTCAACGACGACCCGCCGGCAATCCCGCTGCCGGCGGACACGCCTGCCCAATATGTCGGGCATTACCAGGCCGCGCCGGATCTGCGCTACGTGGTGCGGATCGAACAAGGCGTCCTGCTGGGCGGCGTCGAAGGCGGCCCGGTGCAGCCGCTGCTGGCCGAGGTCGCCGACGTGCTGTTTCTCAAGGGGCAGCCACGCAAGCGCTTCGTTTTCCGGCGCGACGGGCAGGGCAGGATCACCGGTTTTGCCTCACGGCGTGAAGGGCATGACGTGATCTGGACAAAGCTGCCCTAGTCGAGTCTTCGGAGAAGGTGCTCCGGCGAGACCTTCTTCGATACGGCTCCCCCGATGCCGGGGGAGCCGTCCGTGCTCAGAACGAATACACGACCGACGCGCCCACCCCCCAGTCCGGGCTGCCGTCGGTGAAGCCCTTGCTGGCATACACCTGGGCTTTCCACTGGCTGGCGAACTTGTACGAGTAGTAGCCGGTCACTTCGCTGCGCGAGAAGCTCGTGTCCGATGCCTTCTCGCGATAGTCGTAGTACGCGCCGATGCTGCTCTGGTTGTCGATCTTGTAGCCGAGACCGAGGTTGGCGCCGAACACGTTGTTGAGGCGGATGTACTCGGAACTGCCCAGCCAGGTGTAGCTGGCGCCGCCGAAGACGGTCCAGCGGCCGAAGCCTTTGTACAGGTCCACCGCGGCGGTGTAGTCGTTCTTGCCCGTGCCCAGGCCCTTGTCTTCGTCGGCGGTGCCGAACTTCACCTTGCCGGTGAGATCGATGCCGAAGTTGGCGGCGTCGTTGCGATAAGCGGAGTAGGTGGCGGAAGCGATGACGTCGCCCAGGCCCGAGGCCGAACCGGTCGTGGCGGTGTCGGTAGTCGTGGCGCCGGACTGGCCCTTGCCTTTGCCCTTGCCACGTCCGTTCGGGTTGCCGTTCTTCACCGGGCCCACGCCCGGAATCACGTTGTCCGGACCGGATACGCGGATATAGGGCACGACCAGCTTCAGCGACCAGTCGCCGGTGTCGTAGCCGAACGAGACCGGCACCTGGGTGATGTCGGTGGTCTCGGAGGTGCCGTACTTGCCGGAGGTGTAGTCCACGCCCGCGCCGATCTTCATGGTGGGCGCTTCGTCGGCGTGCGCCGCCTGGGCCATCAGGCCCAGCACGCCGAGGGCAGCGAGCGTGCTTGCGTTCTTCAGCTTCATGTCTGTTTCCTTGGGGCAGCAGCAAAAAGGAGGCCCTGTGCGGGCCTCCTCGTTTTCTTGTGATTACCGTGTCGGCTCAGCGACCGTGTTCCGGCTTGTCGGGGCGCTCGGGCTTTTCGGGGCGATCCGGCTTGGCCACATGGTCGGGCTTGTCGGGGCGGTCGGCCTTCGCCACCTTATCGGCCTTATCGGCTTTATCAGCCTTGTCGGCCTTCGCGAGCTTGTCGGCCTTGTCCGTCTTCGGCCCGTGCGCGATGTCGTCGCTGGAAGGCAGCGGGCCATGCGCCTTGGCCTGGCCCATCACCTCGCCGACCTTGAAGCCGAGCGACTTGGCGATCTGCCCCCAGCCTTCGCCGGATGCGCGCGCGGCGAGCACGCCGGAAAGCTGCACGGTGCCGGTCGCGGTGGTGATGGTGCCGCCATTGAGCGCGGCCTGCAGGTCGGCCGCGGTCGGGTTGGTGATGCCAGCCTTGGTCAGCTCGGCCTGCGCGAGCGCCAGCGCGATGTTGACGTTGCCCCAGCCCATCGGACCGGTGGCCGGCGTGAAGGTGGTCTGCACCGCCGGCGCGGTCGCCGTTGCCGGTGTCACCAGCACCACCGAGGTGCCGCCGCGCAGGCCGGTAACCAGCGCCTGCGCATTGCTGCCGGATCCGGCGAACGTGGTGTACGAGGTGGTGAGGCGGGTGGATTCCACCGTGGTGGTGGTCGTGGTGGTCGTCGTCGTGGTCGTGGCGGTCTGGGCGGCGGCACCGCCGGCAAGGCCCAGGCCGATGGCGGCGCTCAACACCGAAAACGCGAGGAAATATTTTTTCATGGTTCGCCCTGGCAACGGATGTGTGGATGAATTCCTCGCGAGGTACCGCTGCGAAAGCGGCAGATGGGCTCCGCACCTGTCACGTGGCGGCGCAGCAAAAAAACTGCTGGCCGGACGGCCTCGGCGGCGGATACTGGCTGAGTGGAGGAAACAAGAAAAGGCCGCGAATCCTGCGAAGTTCAGCAAATCGCATGGAACGCTTCAGCTGCGAGTCAAGCATTCCCCGAGCGCGTGTTGTGCATCACGAATTTCAAGCCTTTTTCTTGCTTCAGGCTTACTTCCTAAGGAGACGCTAAGGAAGGCCGCAGCTTCCGTGCACGTGACGCCTGGCGCATGATTTATCCGTGGTTGCACTTCGCTGGCTAACGTGGCGCACGGCTCGCGCAGCCCGCGCGCCGCACCTTTCGATAGCTCACTGGGGAACCGACATGAAACGCCTTCTCTCTCTTGCCCTTGCGGCAGTTCTGCTTGCCGGCGGCGGTGTGGCCTTCGCTTCCCCGCAGGATGGCCATGGTCATGGCCATGGCCGTGGCAACGACAGCCAGTGGGATGACGACGACGGCCCGGGCCACGGCCGTGGCCACAATCCCAAGGACGAAGGCCGGCACGACAACGGCAGGCATAACGGCTGGTACAAGAAGGGCGAGCGCCTGCCGGATCGCTACTACAGCCGCACGTACTACGTGACCGACTACGAGCACTACCACCTGCGCCGCCCGGAGCCCGGCTATCGCTGGGTGCGCGCGGATGGCGGCCAGTTCTATCTCACGCTGGTTTCCAGCGGCGTCGTCATCGACATCGCGACGGGACTCTGATCGCAGGGCTGCGCGCCGCGGACGCCTGTTCGCGGCGCGCCGTATGCAGTTGCTAGTTGCGCGCCTGCGCAAAGCGCAGGGCAAGCGCGTCGCCGGCGTAAGCGATGTCGTCGGTGATCTCTGCGCCGGCAAAGCCCGGCGGGATGTAGTTCGCCGCCGCCTGCTCGGAATCGAACTCCATCTCGAAGATCGCCAGCGAGAGCGGTGCAGGGTAGACGTCGATCGCTCCCTCCGGCATGGCATGGCGACGCTTGCGCACGCACGCGCCGGGCAATGCGCTCAGCACCAGGTGCTCTTCTTCGGTCAGATAGATATTGGTGATCGGATTGGCCAGCGCATCGTGCCGGCCGTACTTCTTGCAGAGCTTGTAGATCGTCTCGCCGTCCGGTTCCCGGACAGTGCGAAGGCGCAGCAGAGTGCCCGCGACGTAGACGTCTTCGATGATTCGATAAGGATGGCTCGCCAGTTGGGCCAGGTCGATATCGGGGACCAGCCAGCGCCGCTCGATTTCCGGCAGGGAATACTTGGGTTGCTTCATGTCGATGACGTCGATGGTGTTGGCCGCGGCGAGCCGGGAGTCTAGCCCGCACCGGCGCCCATGCGTCGTTGGCGGATGAGAACTGGCGTATTGCGTGCCGGTCAATGGGCGACGCCCAGTTGCGCGAGCAGGGTGTAGTTGTCTTCCAGGTGCCAGTTCTCGGCAATCTTTCCGTCCACCACGCGATAGATGTCGGTCGCGATGAAGTTCACGGCCTGGCCCTTGCCCTGGACGCCCTGGAACGAACCCTTGAAATGGCCGGTGAAGCGCAGGTGCGCTACCACGCGATCGCCCACGACCAGCATCTGCTCGACTTCGCAATGAAGATCCGGCACCGCCAGGCGGAATTGCCTCGATGCCTGCAGCGGTCCTTCCACCCCTTGCACGCGGCCGGGCGGTAACGTGCGATCGATGAAGCGGGGCGACAGCGCCTGGCGTGCCAGCGCTTCGTCGCCGATGTCCCAGAACGTGTCATAGCGCCGCGCGGCCAGTGCGTTGGCTTCGGCGATCGCCCGCGGCAGGCTTCGGTCGATGACCAGCTTCCCGGGCTGGACCAGTCCGGCGCCGGACGCGTCGGCGAAGGCTGGCGCGGTGAGCGAGAGGCCGGCGATGAAAGCCAGGCGGCGAATGGACGAGCGATGTGCGTGCATGGGAACTCCTCAGGTGGCGGCTACGCTAAGGTTCGCCATCGGCCGGGAGAAGCCGGCGCGCCGGGAAACAAGCTTTTCCAAACGGGAAAAGATCGCGGTGCTCGCCGGGCGTCTGGAAGTTGGTGTCGATTCCCGGTTCGCCCGTTCGTCATATCGGTACAGGCCGGAAACGTCCGGTCAGATCAGGAGAGCAGCGATGCGCGTCATGGTGTTGGTGAAAGCCACCGAGGACAGCGAAAAGGGCTTCGTTTCCACGCCCGAGAACATGGACATGCTCGAAGCGATGGGCCGCTTCAACGATGAGCTGGCCAAGGCCGGCATCCTGCGCGCGGCCGATGGCCTCACGCCGTCCTCGCAGGGCAAGCGCGTGGCCTTCGACGGCGCCGGACGCATGGTCATCGACGGGCCGTTTGCCGAGACCAAGGAACTGGTCGCCGGTTTCTGGCTGTGGGAGGTCAAGGACATGGAAGAGGCGGTCGCCTGGGTCAAGCGCTGTCCCAATCCGATGCCGGGGCCGAGCGAGATCGAGATCCGGCCGCTGTACGAGATGGATGATCTGTTATGAAAGCCTGACGGCGAGGTCGTCAGGTGGGCGGCATCTCTTCAATGGGGGCGGTTCGCTTGCTCCATGGTCAGCACCATGCGGAACTTCACTTCGCCACGCTTCATGCGCCGATAGGCGTCGGGCGCCCGTTCCAGCGGCATGGTCTCGATCATGGCGCGCACGCCGGCCAGCACGCTGAACTCCAGCGTCTTCTCGTTCTCGTAGGGCGTTCCGGTGATGGAGCCCAGGATGCTCCGCTCGCCAGCGACGAGCTGGCCCAGCGGGATCGACAGCGGCTCGGCGCCGACACCCAGCACGACCAGCCGTCCCTGCGGCGCCAGCCCGGCGACGAGTGCGGACACGGTGGCGGCGTGCGCGATGGTGGTGATGATCGCCTGGGCGCCGCCCAGGTCTTTCAGCCTGGCCCCGGCGTCCTGCTCGTTCGTGTCGATATAGACATGCGCGCCCAGGGCGAGGGCATCCCCGGCGATGTCCTGGCCACGGCCGATGGCAGCGACCTTGAATCCCATGCGTCTGGCGTACTGCAAGGCCATGTGCCCGAGCCCGCCCACGCCGACTACCGCGACGAGGTCGCCGGCTTCGGCGCCGCATTTCTTCAACGCATTGAAGGTGGCGATGCCGGCGCACAGGATGGGCGCGGCTTCCTCGGCGCGCAGTTCGTCGGGAATCGACACCAGGCCGGTACTGCGCGCCACCATCATTTCGGCATAGCCGCCATCGCAGGTGGCGCCGAGCACCGGCTGGTCGCGGCAAAGCTGGAATTGCCCGCGGCGGCATTCGTCGCACTGGTTGCAATGGCCGCCGAGGCGGCCCACACCGACGCGTTGCCCGAGCTTCCAGGTTGACGGCGTGCCCGGGCCGAGCGCGGCGATGCGGCCGACCACTTCATGGCCGGGCACGCGCGGCGGCCGGGTAGCGGGATTTGCGCGCTCGATGTCCGCCGCATCCGCGCCGCAGATACCGCAGGCTTCGACTTCGATCAGCACTTCGCCATGTTGCGGTACGGGCGTGGGGCGCTCGACCAGCTCGAGCACTCCCGACGCGGCGATCTGCATGGCGCGGTAGGTGTCTTTCATCGTGGCGCTCCCGCCCGGTTGCGTTTCGTGCTGACTCAGTTGCGTCCGGCCATCACGCCGCCGTCGACATCCCAGATCGCGCCGGTGACCCAGCTGGCCTTGTCCGACAGCAGGAACACGATCGCTTCGGCGACATCCTGCGGCGTGCCGACGCGGCCGATCGGGTGGAAGCTGTTGAAGCCTTGCAAGGCGCTGTGCACTTCGGCCTTCGGAATGAAGCCTTCATAGATCGGCGTCTGCACCACGGCGGGCGACACGGCATTGACGCGGATATGCTTCGGCGCCAGCTCCATCGCCAGGTGCTGGGTCAGCGCATGCAGGCCGGCCTTGGCCATCGAATATGCCGACGACGGCGTGGCTGCGATGGCCTGCTTCGCCCACATCGAGCCGATGTTGACGATGGCGCCGGTGCGGCCAGCGTCGATCATGTGCGTCGCGACCTTCTGCGTGATGAAGAAGAACGCCTTGTTGAGTTGCATGTACTGGTCGTAGTCCGCCGGCTGGTGTTCCAGGAAAGACTTGGGGAAGAACACGCCTGCGGCATTGACCAGCAAATCGATGTCGCGGTGCTGCGCATCGATGGCGTGGAGCAGAGCGGCCAGTCCTGCGTCGCTGGACAGGTTCGCCGTCAGGGCCTCGACCTGGCCCAGGGCGGCCAGTTGCGCGCGCGCCTCTTCGGTCTTGTCGGCGCGCTGGCCGACGATGACGGCGCTGCCGCCTTCGGCGAGCACCATGCGCGCCGTCTGCAGGCCCATGCCGCTGGTGCCGCCCACGACCAGCAGCTTCTTGTCTTTGAATGCCTTGCTCATGGCGAAAACCTCTCGGCCCGCCCGCAGGCGGTGCGTTGGAAGAAAAACTATCTATGCGAAGCGGTTGCGGCCCGACCTGAGCAGCGGATAGCTACTGATATGCGGAAGATTCTTCGCCGGTCTCCATGCGCTGACAAACGAGATAAACTGCTGCTCACAGAAAGAAAATCTATGCTGCCATGAAGTCGCCGGTTCACCTGAACGCACTGCGCGCATTCGAGGCCAGCGCCCGCCACCAGAGCTTTTCCGCGGCGGCCGCCGAGCTTCACGTCACTCCGGCTGCCGTCGGCCAGCTGGTACGCACGCTGGAGGATTGGCTAGGGACGCCGCTGTTCCATCGCGGCTCCAGCGGCAAGGCGCGACTCGTTCCCACCGAAGCCGCCGAACGCGCATTGCCCGATATCCGCGCAGGCTTCGACAGGTTGGCCGTCGGCATGGAGCTCCTGCAGGAAGGCTCGACCAGTGGCGTGCTCACCGTGGCCGTCAGCCCGGCGTTCGCCGCGAAATGGCTGTTGCCGCGCATCGAAAGTTTCCAGCTCGCCTGGCCGGATACCGACGTGCGCCTGGATACCAACCTCAAGCCGGTGGATTTCCTGGCGCAGCGGATCGATATCGGCGTGCGTTACGGCACTGGCAGCTGGCCAGGACTGGTCGCGGACAAGCTGATGGATGAAGAGGTCTATCCGGTGTGCTCGCCGGCGTGGGCGAGGGGGCACCCGCGTGTGAAGAAACCTCGCGACCTGGCCGGAGTAACGCTGATCCACGACTTGTCGATGGACAGCCACAGCGGGTTTCCCACCTGGGAGGCGTGGCTGCGGAAGGCAGGCGCGCCGATGGTCGCCGCCGCTCGCGGCATGCAGATCAACAACTCCGCTGCGGTACTGCAGGCCGCGATCGAAGGACATGGCATCGCGCTGGCACGCAGCGTCATGGCGCACGCCGACCTGGTGGCCGGGCGGCTGGTCCGGTTGTTTCCGGAAGTCACTTTTGCTTCGCCATTGGCCTACCACGTCGTCTACCGCGCGGAATCCGCCGCGCTTGCACGCCTGATGGCGTTCAGGACATGGCTGCTCGAAGAGGCTTTGGCATAGCGCATGAGTTGCATGGCGAGCTGCATGCTCACAGTGGTGCAGGTGCCGATATCTGTACAGGTCCATAACCTGAAATGTGTGCAGCCGCACGTGGCCGATCGTCGCGGCCTCATGCACACATAATTTTGCGGCGCGGTAGGGATACTCGGCGGTTGCCACGCCTGGTGGCGATCTTCGAGAGCGACGCATGACCATCCGCCATCGCATTCCTTGCGCGCCGCAGACCGATGCCCCGCACGGCCAGCCGCCCATGCCTCCCGCCGCTCGCCGCACCGGATACCTGCTCGCGATCGGCGCCGCAATCGCCGCGGCCACGCCGTTCTCGGCCGCCTTCGCGCAGAGCCAGCCATTCCCCGCTTCAGGCTCCGCCAATCAGGTCGCGGTCGCCAATGCGCTGCAGTCTCTGCCGGCGGGCAATGCGCTGCGGACGTCGCTGCAGGGCCAATGGCCGGCTGACCTGGCGGCTGCGCGCGCCGGATACGACCGTCTTTCAGGCGAGATCCACGCCGCGGTCGCCACGCAGATGATCGACGACAGCCATTTTGCCCGGGACGCAGTTTTCGCCCGGCTTTCCTGTGCGGCAGGCTGCGCCGACGGCAGCCATCTGTGGGCGCAGGCCGCCGGCGGCTGGAGCCACCAGGGCAATAACGGCAATGCCGGTGCGGTCTCGCGCAGCATGGGCGGCGTGATGGGCGGCGTCGACACACTGATCTTCGGCGATCGTTGGCGCGTGGGCCTGTTGTTCGGCTATGACCACTCGCGCATCGACGCGGACAGCCGCGACTCCACCGCAACGACGCACGACACCACCTACGGCGCGTATGCCGGCACGCAGTGGGATGCACTTACGCTCAAGCTCGGCGCGGCCTATGTGCGCCATGACATCTGGACGGATCGGTCGGTGCAGGTGCCTGGGCTGGCTGCCGCCCATCTGGGCACCGACTACTACGGACATACCGCGCAGGCCTTCGCCGAACTCGGCTATGGCCTGCGCTGGGGCGCCAGTTCGTGGCAACCCTATCTGCAACTGGCGCGGGTGAAGCAGGATTTCGAATCGTTCCGCGAATCCGGTGGCACCGCCGCGCTCGCCGGCAGCAGCCACGAAGCCGACGTGACGTATTCCACCCTGGGTCTGCGTTTCGTCGCCGACCGTTTCCAGCTCGGCAGCGTGGCAGTGAATGCGCGCGCCGGCCTGGGCTGGCGCCACGCGATGGGCGACGTGGACGTCGCGCATGCGCTGGCGTTCCGGGCCGGCGGGCGTGCCTACGACGTGCGGGGGCTGGTGGTGAGCCGTAACGTCGGCGTGCTCGACGCCGGCCTGGATTTCACCCTGGCACCCAATGCGGTGTTCTCGCTCAGCTACACCGGCCAGGCCGGCAGCCAGCGTTTCGTCGACCAGGATCTGACGGCCTCCATGTCGGTGCGCTTCTGAAGCGCGACCGGTAAGCACCGGCGGCCCGAAGTCCTGACGCTCGATGCGGCTCAGGACCTCGGGTCATTAAGCGCAAGCCTGGCATGTCACGCCGGGACAGGCATGACCGTGCATAGAAGCGGACGCCGCTCACATTTGGACGTCTAGACGACGCGAAATCCCTCGGATGGAAGACGGGACTTTTTGCGGCGCAGCGTGACAGGTCGCGCGTTCAGCGCCTTAATTTGGCGCCAGGGGATTTAGATCGATCTAATTCAAGTTATTTCAATCCGGTCGCACAGCGCTGGCCCGGAATGACTTGAGTGGACGGGGAGGGGAGCCATGGATGCGCGCGTCATGCGCCGTCCGGCAGCGGCCGCTTCCCGCGACAGGTGCAGAAGAACGGGAGGCCGTCGCATGAAACCTGAAGTCGCCCGCCATCGCATGCCTGGCCGCACGGCCGGCGTCATCGCATCGGCCGACGGCCGGTGCGGCCATGCACGTGTTCGCCGCGCGGCTCCCGCGCTTCGGCGGCAGCAGGCCGCGCGCTCCGCAATCGCACATCCCGCACGTTGAAGCACAGCCCCGTCGAGCTTCGTGCCCGCCGGTATTCAGAAAAATTTTGATCGATCCAATCCGAGCTCAGGGAGAACGCCGCCACCCATTGCGCATACCAGGCATGTGATCAAACGGGGGATCACCGCGCCGAATCCATGACGGCGCATATCACGTAGGGGAACCGAGAGACATGACTTACCTGCCACACATGTTGACGCGTAAACCGCTGTACTCCGCCCTCGCCCTGGCGACCTTGTCGCTCGGCGGCTGTCTGGGCATGCCCGCCGCGGCCCTTGCCGCGCAGGCGACCGGGCCCGCCGCGAGCCCGGCGACCGCCGCGCCGCCGCCGCAGGCGACCGATGGCGCGCAGGAGAAGAAGGACACCAAGGGAAAGAATGGGGAGGCCAACAACCCCACGACCTTGCAGACCGTCGTCGTCACGAGCTTCCGCCAGTCGGTCGACCAGAACATGCAGGACAAGCGCGATTCCAATTCGATCGTCGAAGTGATCAATGCGCAGAACATCGCGCAGTTTCCCGCCAAGAACATCGCCGATGCCCTGGCGCATGTGCCCGGCGTGGTGATCAGCCGCGAGTCGGGTGAAGGCAAGACAGTCAGCATCCGTGGCCTCGCGCCCGAGCTGACGCTGACCCAGTTGAACGGCAACTACGTGGCGTCGGCCGACACGTCGGCGGGCCTCTCGCGTTCGTTCAACTACACCTTGTTCCCGGCCAACATGTTCTCGGACATCAAGCTCTACAAGAGTCTCGAAGCGCGCCTGGACGAAGGCGGCATCGGCGGCAACGTCGACCTGCGCACGCGCCGTCCGCTGGAGATGGATGCGAACGAAGGCTTCATCTCCGGCACCGCCGCGAGCTCCGACACCAGCTCGAAGACGGAACCGCAGGCCTCCGCACTGTGGTCGTGGAAGAACAAGGACGAAACCTTCGGCGTCCTCGTCGCGGGCTCCTACCAGAAGCGCCAGGCGACCACCTATGAAGCCGATGCCACGAGCTGGCACTGGTGGTCGGATAACTGCACGGACCACGTCACTTGCACCCAGCCGCCGGTGGACGTCAACGGCAGGCCGTACCCCTCCGCGGTCAATAACAACATCGACCTGTGGGGCAATGGCGTCGTCGACCAGGCCGGGCACGTCTCCAACGGCTTCTGGATGCCGCAGCAGTTCGCCACCAGCCGCAACGACCTGACCCTGAAGACCAAGGGCGCCCAGGCCACGATGCAGTTCAAGCCGAGCGACCACTTCCTGCTGACCGGCAACTACTTCCGCTTCCAGCGCCAGCAGACCCAGATCACCAACACCCTGGAAATTCCCGAGTGGGGTCTGCCCAATAACAGCAACTATGCCGACCAGAACGGCCGTCTGCTCGCGCCCAACGGCCTGAGCTTCGACAAGTCCGGCACGGTCGTCAACGGGGCCAACTACGTGCTGCCGCCTGCGGGCGTCGGTTGCAACGCTGCGGTGAACCCGGTCACCGGCGCCGCCCGCCAGGCGGTGGACGTGTGCTCGACGGAAATCCCGTGGCTCAACGGCAATTACTCGGTCGAGAAGGCCACCTCGCAGACCCTCAACCTGGAAGGCGAATGGGATAACGGCGGCAGCCTCAGCGGCTCATTCAACGTCGGCCGGACCTGGGCGAAGGGCGGTCCCTCCATCGAACTGGGCATGGCGGCCAAGCCGCGCAATTTCGTCAATGGCCAGTGGGTGGACGGCAGCACCGGGGCGGCATGGACCTTCAGCGGCAAGCCGGGCATCGTCGCCGACCAGTCGGTGCTGCAGAACATGCTGGCCGGCGCCGGCCAGGTCGACCTGGGTTCGACCGGCTCCAACATGGTGAATACGCGCACTTCGCAGAACTTCGCGCAGGCGGACTTCACCTGGGCGTTCGAGTCCTCGTGGCTGCAGTCGCTGCAGTTCGGCGCGAAGTACAGCGACGCCAATGCCGAGCAGCAGAGCAACGAAGTGCGCTGGTACTGCAAGGGCACCACCTCGCAGTTCCAGACCTGCGATCCGACCGCGGGCCAGCTGCCGGCCAGCTTCCTGTTGCCGAATTACCTCAATGGCGCGAACCACGCCTACGAGGACAGCATCTTCCCGGCGATCAATTTCCCGGCGTACTACAACCACCTCAATTCGACCTATGACCGGGTGATCTACAACAAGCCGCAGAACAAGTCGTCGATCGGCGAGAAGATCGCCGCCGCCTACGTGCAGGCGAACTTCGACACGGGCACCGTACGCGGCAACGTCGGCTTGCGCTTCGTCTCCACCAAGCAGGACCTCACGGTCGCCAACCAGGTCACCACCAACAATGCGGTGTACTACCACGATGCCGCCGGCAACATCCTGATCTGCCCGGCCTCGGGCGTGAACGCGGGTGGCGGCAAGTGCGCGCCGGGCGACTTCCAGTACCTGCCGCGCGAAGTGGCGGTGGTGGAAGCCTTCACCAACTCGACCACCAACAAGCGCTACAACAAGCTCCTGCCGAGCTTCAACGTCGCGTGGACGATTGCCGATCAGTTCGTCCTGCGCGCCGCCGGATCGCAGGCGTTGGCCCGCGCCAACTACACCGACCTGGCCCAGCTCGGCCAGCTCACCAACAACACGCAGGACTACTACAACGACCGCAAGCAGTTCGGCGCGCCACTGCCGGGTTGGTACGGTTCCGGCGCCAATGCCGACCTGAAGCCCTTCACGGCGACCCAGTTCGACCTCGCCGGCGAGTGGTACTACGCCCCCCACGGCGTCGTCGGCATCGACCTGTTCCAGAAGAAGGTGAAGAACTTCGTCGTCCCGGTCACCGTCAACAACATCGACGTGAACGTGGGCGGTACCCAGACCAACTTCCGCCAGTACAGCACCAATGCCAACGGCCGCTCCGGCACGTCGAAGGGCATTGAGTTCTACGCGCAGCACACCTGGGACTCGGGCTTCGGCTATATCGCCAACTACACGCTCAACAAGACCAATGAAACCGCGGTGACGCTGGGAGATACGCAGGTGGGCAAGGCCGAGCTGATCGGCAGCGCGAAGTACGCGGCGAATGTCTCGCTGTTCTACGAAAAGAACGGCCTGCTGCTGCGCGCCAGCGAGAACTGGACGGGCCGCACGATGCAGGGCCTGACCGCGGGTTTGCCGATCTACGCGCAGCCGTATCACCAGATCGACCTGAACGGCGACTACGAGATCAACAAGCACTTCATGGTCACCGCGTCGATCATCAACTTCAACAAGGCAACGCCGCACACCTACCTGGGCGGTGACACGCGCGCGCGCCTGGTCCAGTTGATGTATCCGGGCCGCCAGTACTACCTGGGCGTGACCTACAAGTTCGGTGGAGACAGCAACAAGTAAGAAGAAACGACGGGGCCGGGTGCATTACCCGGCCCCTTCTTCTTTTCGAGAAGGAAAACCGCATGAATACCCTCATGGCACGCTTTCCCCATCGTGCCGTCGCGGCTGCGCTGTCGGTGCTCGCCTTGACTTCAGCGACGGCTGCACCGGCGCAGGAGCACCCGCATGCGACTCCCTCCACGGCGCCGGTGGACATCGCCAACCCCCTGGTCGGAACCGCCCCGCTCGACAACCAGGCCCTGCTCGGCAATGCGCCACCGCCCGGCGAGCCCACCTACACCGGCATGACCACGCCAGGCGCCAGCTTGCCGCAGAGCGCCACCGAAGCCGCGCCGGTCAATATCAATGCCGACCTGAGCTTTGCCACCGGCGTGCCCGTGGCCTACGACTACCGGCGCCCCACCATGTTCGGTTTCAGCGGCGGCGGTTCGACCTATGGTGCCCGCGGCGCACCCATCGTCATGCCCGTGGTGGGCGACTGGACCGTACCGCCGGACTACATGGCGTCGTACTACGACAAGGCCACGGAGCGGGCATCGCCCGGTTACTACGCCGTAGACCTGGCCACGTTCCGCACGAAGGCCGAGCTGACGGCCACGCAGTGGACCAGCCTGATGCGCTTCACGTTCCCGGAAAGCCACCGGTCGAACGTGGTCCTCAACCTTCGCCGCGCCGGCGGCGAGGTGGAAGTGGTGGGCGACCGCACGATCCGCGGTATCGCCACGGCCGGCCGCCGCGACCGGGACACCGATGGTCCTTACTTCGTTGCCGAGTTCTCGCGGCCGTTCGCGGCGTTCGGCACGTTCCATGCCGAGGTCACCGCGAAGGGCGAGGGCCTGGGCCGCGAGGACGTGAAGGCGGGGCGCCGGAACGTTTCGGGCGACTATGCCGGGGCCTACGTCACCTACGACACCAAGGCGGGCGACCAGGTGGTGGTGCGTATCGCTCATGGCCACAGCGCCGCGGAAGCCGAGCAGCGGCTTCGTGCCCAGGACAGCGACACCGACTTCGATCGCGTGCACGCGAAGGCGCGCGCCCGCTGGGCGGAACTGTTCGATCGCGTGGAAGTGACCGGCGGCACTGCCAGGCAGCGCATGCTGTTCTATTCGACGCTCTATCACTCCTTCGCCAGCCCGCGGATGATCGCCCGCAAGGGCGAGCACTACACCGGTGCCGATGGGCGCGACCAGGTGGCGGACTACGATCATTACGGGCCGGTACCCTTCTGGGATACGGGCCGCAACCAGATCGTGCTGCTGATGCTGCTGGAGCCGCAGGTGGTGCAGGACATCATGCGCTCCGAGCTCGATATGGCGCGTGAGCGCGGCTACATGAATACCTCGTTCCATGGCGACCATGCGGTCTTGCTGTATGACGGCGCATGGCGGCGCGGCATTCCGTTCGACTATGCCGGCGCCTACACCTACCTGCGCAAGAACGCGACCGATCCCAATGGGCCGCGCGGCTATCTGGCCGAGTACATGAAGAACGGCTGGATCTCCGACATCGTTCCTGCGGAAAATCCCAGTCCACCGTATGCCGGCGGCAAGGCCGGCGCGGCCACCACGCTCGAATATGCCTGGGACGATCACGCGCTGGCCGACGTCGCGCAGCGGCTCGGCAAGACGGAAGACGCGCAGCTGTTCCTGCGCCGCGCCGCCAATTATCGCAACGTATTCGATCCCTCCGTGGGCTTCGTCCGCGGGCGCACGGAAGATGGCCAGCGGATCGCGCCGTTCGATCCGGGCGAGCCGTACTACAACTTCATGATGAAGGAAGCCTCGGGCTGGTCCACGCTATGGCTGGTGCCGCACGACGTGCAGGGCCTGGTCGGCCTGCTCGGCGGACGCGATGCGTTCAATGCCAAGCTCGACGCGTTCTTTTCAACGCCTTACCAGCCGAAAGGCGTCTGCCGCGATTGCACCGGCCTGATCGGCCAATACGTGCAGGGCAACCAGCCGGACCAGCAGGCGGCCTATCTCTATGCCTGGAGCGGTCAGCCGTGGAAGACGCAGGCGCTGGTGCGGCGCATCCTGGCCGAGCTGTACGGCAGCGATGCGAGCGGCTACGGTTTTCCGGGCATGGACGACCAGGGCTCGACCTCGTCGTGGTATGTGCTGAGCGCGATGGGCTTCTACCCGGTCGATCCGTCGAGTCCCGACTACATCCTCGGCAGTCCGATCTTCGACCGCGTGCGCCTGCGCATGGGTAACGGCAAGGTGTTCGAGATCGTCGCGCGCAACAACTCGGCGCAGAACCTCTACATCCAGTCGGCCACGCTCGACGGCAAGCCATGGACAAAGCCCTGGTTGAGCCACGCCGATATCGCCAAGGGCGCCACGCTGGTGCTCACGATGGGGCCGGAGCCGAACAAGGCCTGGGGAGCGGATCCGCACGACGCGCCGCCGTCGATGTCGAAAGGCGAGCCCTGAACGATCGAGGCGGACCCGACGGCGGACTCACGACCAGACGAGTTCGCCGTCGTATCCGCAGCTGACCGTGGCGCCGCCCTGGAGCTCGACCACATCGGTGACGAAATTGCTGCGTTGATCTTCGTGCAGCAGCGCCAGGGATGGTGTGTCCCAGATGCGCAGGCAGTTGTCCTCTCCGCAGGTGGCCAGTCGTCCGTCGCGCAGGAAGCGCACCCGGCGCACGGCGGCGGCATGGGCCGTAAAGGACGCCGTTTCCACCAGCCGTTCCCCGTCGAACGCCCATAGCCTGGCGTTGCCGTTGGCATCGCCGGTGGCCAGAGCTCCCGGGTGGGCATCGATGGTCCTCATGGGGCGTGGCGTCTGCCGCCTGGCGATGCACTGGTCGCGTCGCAGATCCCAGATGTGCAGGCTGCCGTCTTCCGACACGCTGGCGAGGAGGTCTGCCGCCAGCGCGGCCAGGCCCCAGACCCAGCCTTGGTGGCCTTCGAGCATGCGCAGGTGTTCTCCTTGCGCAGACCAGAGCTCGATGGAGTGGTCGGCGCCGCCGGTGGCGATCAGCCGATCCGACAGCCGTGCGATCGACAGCGCGGCGGCGCGGTGTGCGGTCACGGTCTTGAGGCACCGGCCGGAAGCGGTTGCCCAGAAGCGCAGGGTCCGGTCGCGCGAGATCGACGCGAGCAGGCCGTTGCCGATGTCGGCGAGCCCGAGCACGGACTGGCCATGGCCGGTCAGCGTGCGGTCCGCGGTGCCGTCCGTCTTCCAGAGGCGGATATTGCCGTCGCGACCGCCGCTGGCCAGGCCTCCGCCGGCCAGCGTGGCGAGTGCCCAGATATAGCCCTGGTGATGTGCTGTTGCGATGGGCTCTGCGTCCTCGCCTTGCGTGCGATGAAAAAGCAGGTCGCTGCGCAGTATGTACTTGGTTCCTCGCGTCACCGTTGCGCCGGCATGCCACACGCCGTGGTCGAACAGGATCAGGCTGCCGGCCTTGGGGCGTACACGGGCGACGATGTCGTCCGCGCTTTCTCCGTGCGCCGGGCCGGCGCCATAGAACAAGGTATCGCCGCCTTCGAACTCGTCGCCGTCCGTCAGGTACACCATGAAGGTGAGCATGGAGCGGCAATCCGGTCCGCGATGGTGCACGCCGTCCTGGTGGATGCGGAACTGCTGACCAGGGCGGTATCGGCACAGCCGGAGCCGTTCGTTGACGCCTTGCAGGCGCCAACCGGTGCGCTGGTCGGCATCGAGCAGGTTTTCAGCGCCGCCTTGGCACACTTCGTTGAGGCGGCGCAGCAATCGCTCCGCCAGCGCCGGGTCGTCGAGGACCTGGCGATCGTTGTTGCGGTACGAAGGCGGGTAGTCCGATTCGGCGCTCGCGAATCCTCGCGCCTCGGCTTGGGCGATCAACGCCTTGCATTCGGTCGCCGAGAGAAAGTCCGCGATGAGGATGCAGTTGCCGAGCGAGCGGGGCAGGGGATGTTCGATGGCGCGTGATCGCGGGTCATCGTGGATACCCGGTGCTTCCAGATCCGACACGGTACTGATCGCTTCCATGGCGCCCTCGTTCTTGGTTGCATGACCAATTAATCGCCACGCTACTCCTCCGCATACTCGCGATCAAGGAATATTTGGGTGTATAACCAAGAAACGGAGGGCGCCCATGCCACGCAAACCCAATACCGAGCTGCGCCGGCAGCAGATCGTCGACGGCCTGCTCAGGACCATCGCCGCCCAGGGCTATACCGGGGCCACCATCCAGGCGATCGCCAGCGCATCCGGCCTTGCCCCCGGACTGGTCCACTATCACTTCCGCGACAAGCGCGAGATCCTGGTGACCCTGGTCGAACAGCTCGGCGCCTATGCCGCCTCGCGCTTCCAGGCGCGCGCCGCCGTCGCCGCCAATGCCCGCGAACGCCTGCGCGCCTACATCGACGCGCGCCTGGCCTACGGCAGCGATGCCAATCCGGATGCGGTGGCCGCCTGGGTGATGATCGGCGCCGAAGCCGTACGCGAGCCGGACGTGCGCGAGATCTACCAGCGTGCCGTACGGCAGGAGATCGCGCTGATCCGCCGGCTGCTGCGGGCGTACCTGCTGGAATGTGGCAAGCGGGTGCACAAGCTGGATGCGTTCGCCGCCGGCCTCCTCGCCTTCGTCGAGGGTGTGTTTGTCCTGGCGAGCAATGCGCGAACGCTGGTGCCGACCGGTTTTGCCGCCGATATGGCCGCGGCGTGGGTCGAGCGTTACGTCGCCGCGGAACTGCCGGTGGCAGGGCATGCAGTCGCCGGCAAGAAGACCGTGCGGCAAAAATCGAAAGGAGGGCAGCGATGAAAGCGCGACCGCTCACGGACAATGCGTTGCCGGACGCTCGCGTCAGCGCCGATCTTCGGCACTGGCAGGCGACCTGGGCCGGCCTCGGCGTGACAACCGCGCCTCGCCAGGCCTTCGACCAGTTGCGCCAGCGCTACGACGAACCGCATCGCGCCTATCACACGCGCGAACACTTGGAGCACTGTCTCTCCCTGCTCGCCGGAACACGCAGCCAATGCGATCATCCGGACGAAGTGGCGCTGGCCCTGTGGTTCCACGATGCGATCTACGAGCCCCTTCGTTCCGGCAACGAAGCGGCCAGCGCAGACTGGCTGGTCGAAGTCGCCCGCACCGCCGGGGTGGCCGAAACATCGATCGCGCGGATGCACGCGCTGGTCATGGCCACCCGGCACGATGCGCCCGTGCAGCGGCATGACGAAAGCATCCTGGTGGATATCGACCTGGCCATCCTCGGCGCGACGCCCGAGCGATTCGATGCCTACGAAGCGCAGATACGCCGCGAGTATCGCTGGGCGCCCGGCCCGATCTACAAGGCGGGCCGGACGCGCATCCTGCAGGCTTTCCTGGATCGACCCGCCATCTACGCCACGGCGATGTTCCATCGCCGGTTCGAGCAGGCCGCGCGAGCGAATATCGCGCGCTCGCTGGCCCGGCTGCAGCGCTAGCCGCGCCATGGCCGCAGGGCTCACCGCCGCCTGAGGTAACGCAATACCGCCGCTTCGAGCTGGCGCGGCCGATGGGTCGCCAGTGCCGGCGCGAGCCGGAGCAGGCTGCCGTTTTCCCAGCCGGTGAATGCGCTGGGATGGATATAGGACGCCCGGCAGACGCTCGGCGTGTTGCGCAACATGCAGGCGACCTGCTTGATCACCTCGTTCATCGCCTGCTGCCGCGCCAGTTTCGATGCATGCGGCGGCAACGGCGTGCGACTGAGCAGGCCGATGGCGTGCACCGTGCCTGCCCAGGTGCGGAAATCTTTTGCGGTGAAATCGTCGCCGCCGGCCTGTCGCAGATACTCGTTGACCATGCCCGAGTCCACGGCCTGCCGCTTGCCATCGTCATCGACATACTGGAACAGCCTCTGCCCGGGCAATTGCTGGATGCGCGATAGCAGGCGCACCAGCCGCCTGTCGTTGAGCTCGATCTCGCTTCTGCGTCCGCTCTTGGAGCGGAAACTGAGCCGCAAACGTCCGCGCTCCGCATGGAGGTGATGCGAGCGCAGCGTGGTCAAGCCGTAGCTCCCGTTCTCGCTGGCATACGATTCGTTGCCGATGCGAATCAGTGTCGTGTCGAGCAGCCGCACCACCAGGGCGAGCACTTTATCCCTGGGCCATCCCGGCAAGGCAAGGTCGGCGCGAACCCTGCGCCGGATGCGCGGAAGCGCCGCGCCGAACGCTTCGATATGCGCGAACTTCCGGTCGTCTCTTACGCGGCGCCAGCGAGGATGGTAGCGATATTGCTTGCGGCCCCTGGTATCCCTGCCGGTGGCCTGAAGATGGCCGCGCGGATGTGCGCAGATCCATACGTCCTCATAGGCGGGCGGTATCGCCAAGGCGCGAATGCGCGCGAGCACTTCCTCGCGCGTCACCCGTCGGCCGCGCGCATCCAGATAGATGAAACCTTTGCCGCGGCGATATCGGCGCAACCCGGGCTGGTCGTCGCAGACATAGAGCAGCCGCTCGGCCGCAGCGTCCGATTCTCCAGGTGCGATGAATTTGCGCCGCGCCACGCGTGCTTGCTTCGCCATAGCGCCTTTAGATTTCCAGCGGTGGCGTGAATGCAGCGGCGGATCGAGATGAAATCCATCTCCAGGGCTTGTGCTCGAGGCTGTCTGCGCATTCTCAACAGCCAGCGGTCGATGGCTTTTTTCCGCGGATTTCACGGCTATACCACCCGGCTCTACCTATAACTCTGCCTGCCGCGAAACGGCGCTACAGGAGAATGTGATGGACAAGAATCGCATTGAAGGCACCAAGCACGAAGTCAAAGGTGCAGTCAAAGAAGGCGTAGGCAAGGTCACCAACAATCCGGTCAAGGAAGCGGCGGGCAATCTCGAAAAGAATGCCGGCAAGATCCAGAAGGAGATTGGCAAGGAGAAGGATCGCCAGCGCGATTACGATAAGCACCACTGATGCAGGCTTCGGAAGGCGGCGGGTTCCAACGCCGCCTTCCGGCTTGTCCGCTGGAGTTGTCGACGCCGATATGACGAACGAAGTCCGGTTCGCGCGGTGTGTTGAGAGCGAAATCTTGCTTAGAGCTTGCTGAGGCAAGCGGCAGTCGTCAGGCACCCTGGCCTTATGGACGATGGCGCCCCAATGCGGATGCGCCTATCGTTGCCGGACGCATATGCAATATATGCGTACTTGCGCGGACGCTGATCGGCGCGGCCGACAACGGCGTTCTACCGGGGGCGCGGTCACCTATCGAATACGAACGGGAGACCCAGTGCTATGAAGACTCGTCTGCTCATTGCCGTTGCGGCCGTGGGAGCGGCCACCTGTGCTTTCGGCACCTCGCCAACCACCCTGAAGCTGCAGCGAGGAGGCACCACCGTACCGGTGACCACGCCTCTCGGCGGCGCGCCATATGCCAGCCTGGAACTGGATCCGGCGATGAGCGCCGGGGATGCCGATTCGGGCGATGTCGGCGACATCGGTTCAAGACCCGTGGTGAATCGCGGCCTGCCGCACGGCCATGCCGGCGGCAACAGCATGGGCACCGCCAGGCGCGCCAAATCGAGCCCCGAGCTTCTGGGGGGCTTCGACGGCCTCAACTTCCACGACCAGCGCTACGCCAACGGCGGCAATCAGTTCTCGATCGAGCCGCCCGATCAGGGGCTTTGCGCCGGCAACGGCTTCGTGGTGGAAAGCGTCAACGACGTGCTGGCGATCTACAGCAGCAACGGCGGCAAGCTGGTCGGCCCCGTCGATCTCAACACCTTCTATCACTACCCCGCGGCGATCAATCGCAGCACCGGCGCGTACGGGCCCGAGATCACCGATCCGAGCTGCTACTACGACGCAGGTGTGCAGCGCTGGTTCCATGTCGTGCTGACGATCGACCGCGTGGGCACGACCTCGTCGTTCTCCGGCAACAACCACCTCGACATTGCGGTCAGCCAGAGCGCCGATCCGACCGGCGCCTGGAACATCTACCGCCTGCCGGTGCAGAACAACGGTACGCAGGGCACGCCGGACCACGGTTGCGCGGGCGGCTTCTGCCTGGGCGACTATCCGCACATCGGCGCCGACGCCAATGCGATCTTCCTGACTACCAACGAGTACGCGCTGTTCGCCGATGGCTTCTATGGCGCGCAGATCTACGTCATCGCCAAGCGGGCACTGGTCGCTGGCGATGCCGCCAACGTGGCGATGTTCAACGCCGGCGACCCGGCCATTCCGGCCCCTGCGTTCACGGTATGGCCCGCGGTCTCGTCCGGCGGACAATATGCCACCGGGCTTGGCGGCACCGAGTACCTGCTCAGCTCGGACGCCGTGTTCTACGACTCGGGCACCTCCAACACCTTGTGGTTGTGGTCGGTGACCCATACGCAGGCCATCGACAGTGTGCCGTCGGCCGTCACGTTGAACGTCGCGCCATTGACGGTGAAGCCATACGCGGTACCGAGCAGCCTGGCGCGGCAGAAGCCCGGCAGCACACCGTTGCGCGACTGCTTTGCCTTGACCGGCTGCGCGCCGACGTACCTCGGTTACCCGAACTTCGTCTACCCGGCTCCGCGCGACCTGGCAGTGAACGACTCGCGCATGCAGCAGGTCAGCTACGCCAACGGCAAGCTCTGGGGCACGCTGGATACCGACGTGCTGCTCGGCGACGGCAGCCACGGCTCGGGCATCAACTACTTCGTCATCAACCCGGACTCCGGCGGCATCTTCGCCAACGGCACGCTGGCCTTGCCGGACGCGAACCTGACCTATGGCGCGGCGGCGGTGACGCAGAGCGGGCGCGGCGTCATCGCGTTCACGGTGGTCGGCCCCAACGACTATCCGAGCGCGGGCTACGCCAGCCTGGATGCGAAGGCCGGCGCCGGCGACGTGCACCTCGCCGCAGCCGGCGCGGGCCCCTGGGACGGTTTCACCGGCATCCCCTACCTGGGTGACAACCGTCCGCGCTGGGGCGACTACGGCGCGGCGGCCGCCGATGGCAACCGGATCTGGGTCGCCTCGGAGTACATCGCGCAGACCTGCAGCCTGGCCCAGTACCTGTCGCCGCCACTGTTCCAGTGCGGCGGCACGCGCGGCGCGCTGGGCAACTGGGCGACGCGTGTCTCGATGATCGGGCTGTGATGCCGCAAGCAAGGTGACAAACAACGGGCGCGGTGGAGATACCCTCATCGCGCCCGCTTCGTCTGCGCAACCGGAAGCCGCTCAGGGGCTTCTCAGTTCCGCCACCTTCTTCGTGTCGATGTATTTCGTCATCCCGGACAGACCCTTCGCCACGTTCGGGTCCATGAACAGTTCACGCCCGGCCACCTGGCCGAGGGCCTGGAAGCCCTGCTGGATGGCTACCTCGCCCTCGTTCTTCAGGGCCAGCACGGCCTGGTCGCGGCAGGTGACCGTCAACAGGCGGGTGAACAGTTGCGCCATGCGGAGGTTGGCCTTGTCGACCTGGGCCTCGGAAACCGTTCCCATCGGCGCTACCGACGGGTGCTTCGACATCGCGGCGAACATCCACTGCACGATGATCACGTGATCGTCCATCGTGCTCTGCCCGACCAGGCAGGCCGACAGCTTGTCGGTGTAAGGGCCTGCCTGGGCGGTGCCGGAAAGCAGCAGCGCCGCGATGAAAAGCGTCTTGGTGAACTTCATGGATTCCCCCTGGTTGGCTTCCGATATTTGCCGTGCGGACCTTCGCCACGATCCGCGCGCCGGTCATCCCGTCCCTGGTGCCGTTCGTCCCACATCTTATGCGGGTGACGCGACGGGCCTGCATTGTGCCTCGAATCACACGACTCCGCCCGCGCGCGGAACCGCCGCTGCCGAGGTCACCCATGCGCTTCACTCTGTTGATCGGATTCTCTCTCGCAAGCGCCGCAAGCCTGTCGTTCGCCAACGCGGGCAGGGCGGCGGACAGCACGGCGCAGGCCCTGGTCGCCGATGCACTGAAGGCCATGGGCCAGAGCCATGATCTGCACCGCGTCGCCATGCTTCGGGCGGAAACGATCGGCGCCGAATGGGACATTGTCGAGTTCGACCATGCGGATGCGCCTTATGTCTTCCAGGGCGCATCGCGTGCGTCAGTATGGAATGACCTGCAGGGCCACCGGCGCCTGACCGACGTCAGCCAGTTCGGCGCGGGGGCGGCGCCGTCATCGTTGCATACGCGCACCCTGCTCACGCCGGAAGAGGAGCGCACGGATCGGGTGGTGGCTGGCCAACCGCCGAGAACCACGCGCGAAGAGGCGCCGCCCGCGTGGGATGTCGATGAACCTGTGTCGGCGCTGTTATTGGCGGAGCGGGTAGACGGCCTGGTCCGCGAGCAGGATGCCGTCGTGCACGGCATGGCGCAGCACGTCGTGTCGTTTCGCGCTGGGCGCTATCCCGTACGCCTGTTCCTCGATGTCGCTACCGGGTTGCCAGGCGCCGTCGAAGTCACGCGGGTCCTGCACCGCGCCAACGGCTCGGACATCGCCTACAACGCCATGGGCGACGTGCACGACCGCGTGGAATGGATGAATTACGCCGTATTCGACGGCGTGCGCTATCCGGTGCAGGCGGACCTCTCGCGCAATGGCGTGCACTTGAAGACGAGCGTGATCAGCGAGCTGCATGTGGATACGGCGCTGGATGCACCGGCGTTCGCCATGCCGGACACCGGTGTCGCCTTATCGCACACCACGGTCGACGATCTCGCGCTCGGCCAGCCCGCGGGCCTGGCGCCGGATCCCAAGGCGCCGATCGCGGAGATCGCGCCGGGCATCGTGCAGATTCCGGGTTCCTGGTTCAGCACCATCGTGCGCCAGGACGATGGCCTGGTGATCATCGATGCGCCCATCTCGAACGGCTACTCGCGCAAGGTGCTGGACGAGGCGGCGCGTCGCTTTCCCGGCGTGCCGGTGAAGGCGCTGGTGACATCGACCGCGTTCTACTGGCACGTGGCCGGCGTGCGCGAATATGCGGCGCGCGGCATTCCGATCTATGTGCGCGACCGCAATGTGGAGGTGATCCGCGCGATGCTGGCCGCGCCTCGCACGCTGGCGCCGGACGCATTGGCCATGCATCCGCTGGCGCCCGTGATCAGGGCCGTTTCGGCACCGATTACGATCGGTCTTGGACGCAACGCCATCGTGCTCTATCCCATCACCGAGGGCGAACAGCCGATGACCATGAGCTGGATCGCCGATGCGCACCTGCTGCATACCGGCGAGATGGTCATGCCGCTGGGACCGAACGGTTCCCTGGTGCAGCCGGAGGCGTTGCTGGAGTTGCGCCATTCCGTGGCGGCCACGCCCATCGCCACCGACGGGTTGCGCATGATCGGCATGCATATGCGTCCGACCGCCTGGCAGGTGTTGCTGGATGCCCTCGGCGAGGCGGGGCTGCCGGCGCAGGCGGCGCCTCGCATGTTTTGAAACGCATGCCAGCGGCATTGACGTCAAATGTCGATCGTCGTTTCACGCGATCTAGACACAATCCTTAAGCTCTTTCCCAAAAATACAAGGTCTCTCCGCTGTCCCCGGTCAGCCTATGCCCTCGACGTCCCGCTGCAGTCTCGGCGTTCCCGGTTTAGATGCGGTTCTGCTCGGCGGACTTCCTGCAGGGCATCTTTATCTGCTCGAAGGACAGCCGGGATCGGGGAAAACCACGCTGTCCATGCAGTTTCTGCTGGAGGGCGTAAGAGCGGGCGACCGCTGCCTCTACGTGACATTGTCGGAGACCGCGGAAGAGCTCAGGGAGGTGGCGGCTTCGCATGGCTGGGATCTGGCCGGAGTCGACCTGATCGAGCTGTCCTCCGTCGAGGAAGTGCTCGGCGAGGGACGAAGCCAGTCCGTGTTTCATTCCTGGGAAATGGAGCTCGGGGAAACCATCCGGCTGATCAAGCAGGAGGTGGAGCGGCTCGAACCGAAGTGCGTGGTCTTCGACAGCCTGTCGGAACTTCGCCTGCTCGCGCAGGATCCGTTGCGCTACCGTCGCCAGGTGCTGGCGCTCAAGCAGTTCTTTTCTCCGCGCAGCACCACGGTGCTGTTCATCGACGACTTGACCAGCGAAGGCCGCGATCGCGATACGCATCTGCACAGCATCAGCCACGGGGTCATTTCGCTCGAGCGTTTCGCCCTGGACTTCGGCGCAGCCCGACGACGCCTGCAGGTGCAGAAATTGCGCGGACAGGCTTTCCTGGCCGGATACCACGATCTGAATATCCGCACCGGCGGCGTCGAGGTCTATCCCAGGCTGGTTGCCGCCGATCATCACATCGAGTTCGGCAACGAGCCGACCCTGAGCGGCGTCCCGCACCTCGATGCCCTGATGGGCGGCGGCTTCCTGCGGGGCACCAGCACCTTGCTCACCGGGCCGGCCGGCACCGGCAAGACCACGCTTGCCATGCAATACGTCGGAGCGGCATGTGCGCGCGGCGAGCGTTGCCATGTGTACGAATTCGACGAGCGCATCGGCACCTTGCTCAGTCGGGCGCACGCGATGGGCGTCGATCTGGCCCGGTTCATCGACGATGGATTGCTGCAGATCACCCAGATCGACCCGGCGGAGATGTCTCCCGGGGAGTTCGCCTGGCGGGTCTTTCATGCGGTCCAGCAGGAGCGGTGCAGGATGGTGGTGATCGATAGCCTCAACGGCTACCTCTCCGCGATGCCCCAGGAGAAGCACCTGCTGCTGCAGATGCATGAACTGCTCGCCTTCCTCAACCAGTCCGGCGTAACGACCTTTCTGATCAACCCGCTGTTCGGCCTGATCGGATCGCTGGACACCGGAAAGCTCAATGTTTCCTACATTGCGGATACGGTGATTCTGTTCCGCTTCTTCGAGGCGCATGGTCGCATCAGGAAGGCGATCTCCGTCATCAAGAATCGCAGCGGCAAACACGAGGATACGATCCGCGAGCTCTATATCGACAGCCAGGGACTGCGGGTGGGCGAGCCGCTGACGGGGTTCCACGGCGTGCTTACGGGAACGCCCGAATTCGTGGGCAATGGCGCTCCATTACTGGAAAACCGGGATGCATGACGGGACGGCGCGCGGTTGCCTGGTGCAGGTCGTGGCGCCATGGCAGCGCGATAGCGAAAGCCTGGTCGAAGTATTGACCCGGAACGGTTATCGCGCGGCGCGCTATCCGGACCAGATCGCCCTGGCCTCGCACATCGGCGAGCAGACCGGCGTGGTCATCCTCACGGAAGAAGCACTGGAGGGCGGGACGGATGCGCTGCAGCGATCGCTGACGGGGCAGCCGACCTGGTCGGATATACCTTTCGTGGTTCTTCAATCCGCCCGGCCCGGGCGCGGGGCGCGCGTTTCGCCGTTGCCGCACATCGTCCTGAACCGGATCGAGCTGGAGCGGCCGGTCGGCTCGGACTCGCTGCTCAGCGCGGTGGCCACCGCCATGCGATCCCGGCAGAAGCAGTTCGAGATCAGGGACCGCATGGAAGACCTGGCTTTCAGTCAGAAGGCCCTGGCCGACAGCGAGGCGGAGTTGCGGCGCATCACCGACTCGCTGCCGGTACTGATCGCCTTGATCGATACCGGCTGCCGCTATCGCTTTGCCAACCGCGCCTACCAGGCCTGGTTCGGCATCGACCCCGCGGACATGCTCGGCAAGACCATCGAACAGGTATTCGGCCCGGAGCGCTGGGAGCTGCAGCAGCAAGCCGTGCGCCAGGCGCTGGCCGGCGAACCTGTGCGGCTCGAACTGGCCTGGCCCGATCCGGATGGCCGGCGCCGCGAGACCGAGATCCGCTATATCCCCCGCCGCGTCGAGGACGGCCGGATCGACGGCGTGCATCTGTTCGCGACCGACATCACCGAGCGAAAGGATGCGCTGGACGCGGTCAGGCAGGCCGCCACGCGCCTGGAGCGAACGGTCGCCGAGCGGACCTCCGCCCTGCGCGCGGAAATGCAGGCACGCTCGGAAAGCGAAGCCGCGCTCAGGCAGGCGCAGAAAATGGAGGCGGTGGGGCAGCTCACCGGCGGCATCGCGCATGACTTCAACAACATGCTCACCAGCATCATCGGCGCGCTGGATATCGTCTCGATCCGGGTTACGGACGAGCGCACCGCCAAGGTGGTGCGGGCAGCGACCGAGGCCGCCGGCCGCGCCGCCGCGCTCACGCAGCGCCTGCTCGCCTTTTCGAGGCGGCAGTCGCTGGATCCGCGTCCCGTCGACGTGAATGCGCTGATCCAGTCGATGCATATGCTGTTGACGCAGACGCTGGGCGAGCGGATCCAGGTGCAGGTTGCGCTGGCGACGCCGCTGGCCAGGGCGCTGGTGGATGTCAACCAGCTGGAGAGTGCGCTGCTCAATCTATGCATCAACGCGCGGGATGCGATGCCCGCTGGCGGGCATCTGCGGATCGCTACGCGGTATGCGGCGGCCATGCCGTTTCCGGGCGATGGCGCCGAGGCGCATGCCGGCGGCTACGTGGTGGTCGAAGTCGCCGACGACGGCGCCGGCATGGAGCCGGCCGTCAAGGATCGCGCGTTCGAGCCGTTCTTCACGACCAAGCCGATCGGGCAGGGTACCGGCCTGGGCCTGTCGATGATCTACGGCTTCATGCAGCAGTCGAAAGGCTTTATCGACCTGCAGTCGGCACCCGGCAAGGGCACGACCATTTCGCTTTACCTGCCCGTCGCGCCCGCGCTTGCCGAGGGCGTGGCGCTTCCGCGGGATGCGCAGGCGCCGAAGGGCGAGGGGCAGCTGATCCTCGTGGTGGAGGACGACGACCAGGTAAGGCTGCTGGTCAACTTCCTGCTCGAGGAGCTTGGCTATGCGGTGGTGACCGCGCGCGATGCCAACGATGCGCTGTCCCATGTTTCCGCGCTGAGCCATATCGATCTGCTGGTGACCGATGTGGGTCTTCCCGGCATGAACGGGCGGCAGCTCGCCGAGCTGTTCCGCCAGGATCACCCTTCGGTGCCGGTGCTGTTCATGACCGGCTATGCCGAGGGCGCCGCCCTGAGATCGGAATTCCTGGGGCCGAACATGCGGATGATCGCCAAGCCGTTCGCGCTGGAGGCCTTCAGCCATGCCGTGACCAACGCGCTGGCCGGTACTGCCTGACCTGCGGCCTGCGGTTGCGGCAACCCCTCCCGCAGAACGCGGGAGGGGCTTTGCTGATGCCGCTGTTGAGGCCGTCGATGTCGAGCGGCAGTTACTGATAGCGCGCAACGACGAAGGTCGTTGGCGAGTTGCCATAGCCCACGACGACGATCTTGCCGTCGCCTTGTATGGCGAGCCCTTGAACGGCGGCATTCGCGCTGCCGACTGCGGTGGCAACCGGTCCGAAGCTGTAGTCCTGGTTGCCGAGCTGGTCGTAGCGATTCAAGGTCAACTGGCGGTAGCTGCCCGCACTGGAGTAGCCGCCGACAATGATGCCTCCGCTGGCGTCGATGGCCATATCGCTGCCGATCGCATCGCCGCTGCCGATGGCGGCAAGGACCTTGCCGGTGCCGGATCCAAAGCCACTGTCCAGCGCGCCGGTGCTGGTGTAACGGACAGCGGCAAATCGGTAGTAGCCGCCGCTCGTGCTGTTTGCATAGCCGGCAGCGACGACCTTGCCATCGACCTGGATCGCCAGAGCGGTGGCGATGGCGGAGTTGCCGCTGAACGTGCCGCCCACATTGGTCAGAACCTTGCCGCCGGTACCGAACGTGGTGTCCAGCGCGCCATTCGCGGTGTAGCGCGTCAACGCGAACACGGTGCCGCCGCTCGATGCGTAGCCGGCCAGCACCGGCTTGCCATCTGCCTGGATGACCAGGCTGTTGGCGAAGGCCGAGCTGGTGCCAACCGCGGAGGTGACGGTGCCGGTACCGCTGCCGAAGCTGTAATCCAGCGTCCCGCTGCTGGTCAGGCGCGCCAGCGCAAAGCCGGAACCGGCATAGCCCGCCACCCAGATCGAGCCGCCCTGTACGGCAACGGCGAAGGCTTCCGAAGCGCCCGCGTAGAAATTGACGGTCGCCTTGCCCGAGCTGCCGAAGCTGGTGTCCAGCGAACCATCCGTGTTGTAGCGATAGACGGTGAAGTTGCGGGTCGAGGTGAAGTTCGGGCACGAGGTGCCTGCAACGACGATCTTGCCATCCGCCTGCAGGGCGAGCGCCCGCGCCTGTCCCGAGCAGCTGCCGGACGGCGTGGTGGTGACCTTGCCGGTGCCATTGAAGCTCGTATCCAGTGCGCCGGTCGTCGTATAGCGCGCCAGTGCGAAGTCGCCGAGGGCGTCCTGGCCGGCGGTGACGATCCGTCCGTCCGGTTGGACGACCACCTTGGCGGCGGCACCGTAGCTGCCGAATGCGGTGGAGGTGATGCCTGCCGAACCGAAGGTAGGGTCCAGCGATGCGGCCTGTGCGGACGCTGCAAGTGCGCTGATGGCGCTGATGGCCATGCCGAACGAGATCTTCATCCTGTTGCTGATCACTGCGTGTTCTCCCTGTTGAATGCGCTTGAATCTATCTGGGTGTCAATTCAATTCACCGCCGTTGCCGCGTAGCCTCCCGCTCGCAGCGTTGCCCCCCTTCAAGTTGAACTTCGTTGCTGCCCTTTGCTGGTCTGACGTTGATGAGCCGATTCGTCAGAAACCCAGGTTCCGCGAGCACTTGTTGCTACCTGGTAATTATCCGATTTATCTGTCTCATAGACTGCGCCGCATGGAGCCATCGTCTGTACAACCGGCGCCGGCGCCCCAAAGTGAGCTGGAGCAGCGGTCAGGCGGAAGGCGTCGTCGATGTCGCGGCCCACACCGTGCGTGACGCCGCGGCCGCCATGGGGAGGCAGGTGTACCCGGCCGGATAGCCGGCGCGGATTGGCGCCAAGGCACTTCCAGTCCAGATCAGGCTGCTCAATCTGTCTCCGCTGAGGGCTGGTGATCAGGGCGGGTGATCGGTGGCAGGGTACCGGATCTCGCCGCTCTCTAAGTTTCCTCGCTTGCTTCGGGGGCCATGTGAGCCTTGAAGAATCGGGCCACGTTCGCGACCGCGTTGTCTACCTGTTGTTGCGAGTCGTAATAGTCGTAATGCGTGCCATCGGCCCAGACCAGTTCCTTTTCAACCCGAAGCTCAGCAAACAGTCTTCTCGCCTCGTCTGGAAATGCACAGCCGTCTGAGTGGACGATCAAGGTGGGCGCAGTCATACGAGCCGCTTTGCTGATGGGATCGAACTCCATGAACTGCTCCAAACCCATGAGCGCTGCCTGATTTCTGTAGGTGGGGACGTTGCCTCGTGACGGGTTGAGGTAGTAGTCGTACGAGCCAGGCTTGCCGACATTAATCGCCGCCGGATCGGTCTCGCTATAGGCCGGTACGAGATCCAGTTCTCCGCTTTTTTCGTACTTGCGCCGGGATGCCGACGATCGGGCCTTGCGCGTAGCCACGCCGTCGTCGCCATAGAGCTTGTTGTACAACGCGGGTCCAGGAAGAAAGGCCGCAATGGTGGCCAAGACCCGAAGCCCAGGCTCAACGGCCCCCAACTCGATGGCGTTTCCGGCGGAGGTGCAGATGCCGACCATGCCGACAGCCCGCACATATGGCCGTTGGCTTAGGAATGACACCGCCGCTTGAAGGTCCCGTAGCTTCTCCGCCGGTGACTCAAGCTGCCGCGGCTCTCCCGCGCTTTCACCGTAGTGGCTGTAGTCGAAAGCGAGCGCCACGAAGCCTTGGCCGGCGAGCTTTTGTGCGTACGTCCCCGCCATCTGTTCCTTGACCGATGTGAAGGAGCCTTGGACGATCACGGCGTTGTACAGGTGCTGCTCGTCGAAACCTTCGGGTGTAAACAGGTGGCCGACAAGCTCAAGGCCGTCGCGTTCAAAGTAAACTTTGTTCATTTGCATAAGTCCTCTTTTGAGTTGACCGATGGCCGGTGCCGGCTGACTTCCCGGTCGCTTCGAACGCACCACGCGTGTAGCCAGCTTGCGGCGATATCCTCCACGCTCGCCGCGTCGAGCAAACGCAAGCGTGTTTGCTCGCGGGCTTGGTCTCGGGTCAATCGCTTGTCCATGGCGGCTACCGGGCGACAACGGCCGCTCCGGATTCCCGAGCTTGCCATCCGCCGCCAAGCGCCTTGAATGCGGCGACCGCGGCGCGCGCCGACTCCGTCTGCGCCTGTGCTCGCTCGTCGGAGGCGCGCAGCAGGTTTTCGTCCGCCTGGAGCACCTCGATCAGACTGACTACGCCCCTTTGATAGGCCGCGAACGACGCCGCGCGCGCACGACCGAGCGAATCCACACCCCGGTCAAGCACGGCGGTTTGCTCCTCGCGCTTGACCAGGGCCGAGAACGCGTTCTCCACATCCTCGGTCGCGTGCAGAGCTGCCAGCCGATACGCCGCCAGCATTTCTGCCTGCTGACCTTTGGCCTGCTGGATCTGCGCGTTGATGCGGCCGAAATCGAACAGGCGCCAGCGCAGGCCCAGCACGCCGGCGGCCTGATTGGCGCCACTGGTGAACAGGTTGCCGCCGGCCACGGAAGTAGCACTGCCGATCAATCCGCTCAGCGAAAGCTTGGGGTAGTACTCGGCGATGGCGACGCCGATCCGCGCGTTGGATGCGGCGAGGCGCCGTTCGGCCACGATCAGGTCAGGGCGACGGCGGAGCAGTTCGCCCGGTGTTTCGGTGGCGGCGATCTGCGGGGCGCTCGGAATCTCGCGATCTTCCATGAGCTCTGCCCGATGTGTGCCCGGCTGAGCGCCCAGCATCACATCAAGCGTGTTCATGGCCGCATCCAAACCCGTTTCGAGCACCGGGACGGATGCCTGCACCTGCGCCAGCGCGCCATCGGCTTGCTTCACTTGAAGCTCAGGTGCCAATCCCTTGCCGTACAGCAGCTTGATGGTGGCGAGCAGGTCCTGCTGCGTCTGCACTTGTTGGCGCGCCACCTTCAGGCGCGCCTGCAGTCCGCGGATGGTGATGTAGATGTCGGCGGTCTGCGCCGCCACGGCCAAGCGCGTGGCCAGGGCGCCGGCTTCGGAAGCCTGGTAGTCGGCCAGCGCCGCCTCCCGTCCGCGGCGGAGGCCGCCGAACACGTCCAGTTCCCAGCTCGCGCTGAAGTCGGCCTCGTAGCTGTTGCCGTAGCGGTCGAAACCGGGCGTGGCGTTCAGAACCTGGCCCAGCGGCGTTTCCACCGACTGGTAGGCCCTGGCAGCCTGGCCGCTGATGTTGCCGGAAGGCAGCAGGGCGGCCGTGGCCGCGCCAAGTCCGGCGCGTGCCTGGGCGACGCGTGCGGACGCCTGCGCGAGGTCCAGATTTTGTTCGAGTGCGAGCGTCACGTACCGGGTCAGCTGCGGATCGCCGAAACCTGTCCACCAAGTCGCGAGTTCCGCGCCGGCCGGCGCGTGTCGTTGACCGACCTCGGCCTGGCCTTGGAAATGGTCGGGCATCGCGACCCGGGGCCGGACGTAATCGGGGCCGACTGCGCAGCCCGCGAGGAGGCCGCCGGCCATCAGCACAGCTAAGACGTGTTTGGGCGACATGGGTTCGCTCCGGAGTGGTGGATAGTGACCATATTACCAAATGGTCACTAGTTGTCCAATCCCGAGGCGAAGGGTAAGCTCCTGACCTATGAAAAAAGCAGCCCCTACGCCTCAGCCTGCCCGCGGTCCGATCGACCACGAAGTGCGCGACCAGATCGTCACCGCCGCCACCGAGCATTTCAGCCGGTACGGCTACGAGAAAACCACGGTGTCGGACCTGGCCAAGGCGGTCGGGTTTTCCAAGGCGTACATCTACAAGTTCTTTGAGTCCAAGCAGGCCATCGGCGAGATGATCTGCGCCAACTGCCTGCGCGAGATCGAGGCCGAAGTGATGGCGGCTATCGCCGAGACCGACCAGCCGTCGGAAAAGCTGCGGCGCATGTTCAAGGGCTTCACCGAGGCGACGCTCCGCCTGTTGTTCCGGGATCGCAAGCTTTACGAGATCGCTGCCTCGGCCGCCACGGAACGTTGGGCGGCGGTGGTGGCCTATGAGGAGCGCGTGCAGGCCCTGCTCAAGGAGATCCTGCAGGAGGGGCGGCAAAGCGGAGATTTCGAGCGCAAAACGCCGCTGGACGAAACTGCCGCGGCGATCTACCTCGTGATGCGCCCCTATTTCAACCCGCTGCTGTTGCAGCACAGCTTCGACTACACCGAGGCGGCGCCGGGCCAGCTGTCCGGCCTGGTGCTGCGCAGCTTGTCGCCCTGAAGATGGGATTCAAGTGACTATTGACTAATTTGGTCACTAGATAGCAGAATGAAGCCCTGGTCACTCGCCCATGGGGCTTTTTATGTTCCGGCTTCGTTTCGCTACCCCTGCTGTCGTCCTGGTACTGACGTTTGCGCTGGCGGCTTGCGGCGGAAAGGCACCCGCCGATCCGCGCACCGACGCGCCTCTGGTTCGCGTTGCCGCTGTTCAGGGCGCGCTTCCCGCCATGCGTTCGTTCACGGGCACTGTTGCCGCCCGGGTGCAGAGCGACCTGGGCTTCCGCGTTGCCGGCAAGGTGCTGCAGCGCTTGGTGGATGCCGGGCAAAGCGTCAAGCGCGGCCAGCCGCTGATGCGCATCGATCCGGTCGACCTGAAACTGGCCGCGCAGGCACGGCAGGAGGCCGTCGCGGCCGCGCGCGCGCGCGCCAGACAGACAGCGGAGGACGAGGCGCGCTATGGCGATCTGCGCGGTACCGGCGCGATTTCCGCCTCGGCCTACGACCAGGTCAAGGCGGCAGCGGATGCCGCCAAAGCCCAGTTGAGCGCCGCCGAAGCCGACGCCAACGTGGCGAACAATGCCAGTGGCTACGCCGAGCTGGTGGCGGATGGCGACGGCGTGGTGATGGAAACGCTGGCCGAACCGGGCCAGGTCGTCGGCGCCGGTCAGACCGTGGTGCGCCTGGCGCACGCCGGGCCGCGCGAGGCCGTGGTGCAACTGCCGGAAACCCTGCGTCCTGCGATCGGATCGGCCGCGCAGGCCGCATTGTTCGGCAAGGAAGGCATAAGCGCGCCGGCTACTTTGCGGCAGCTTTCCGATGCCGCCGATCCGCTCACGCGCACGTTCGAAGCGCGCTATGTCCTGCAAGGCGAGCTGGCCAGCGCCTCGCTGGGCACGACGGTGACGATCCGTCTTCCTTCCGGCCATGCCGACACTCAGGGCGACCTGCAGGTGCCGCTGGGCGCCTTGTTCGACGCAGGCAAGGGGCCGGGTGTGTGGGTGATCGGCGGCGAGCCGGCCAAGGTGTCCTGGCGGCCGGTGGTGCTGCGGCATCTGGACGACGACCGTGCGCGCATCGCTGGCCAGCTCAAGCAAGGCGACCGCGTGGTTGCGCTCGGCGCACATCTGCTGCGCGAAGGCGAGCCGGTGCGGGTGGCCAGCCAGGTTGCCGCCGCTGCGAATGAAGGGGGCCAGCCGTGAGCGAAGGTCGCTTCAATCTCTCCGCGCTCGCCGTGCGCGAGCGCTCCATCACGCTGTTCCTGATCCTGCTGATCTCGGTGGCCGGGTTGCTGGCCTTCTTCAAGCTGGGACGTGCGGAAGATCCGGCCTTTACGGTGAAGGTGATGACCATCGTCACCGCATGGCCTGGCGCCACCGCGCACGAAATGCAGGACCAGGTCGCTGAAAAGATCGAAAAGCGCATGCAGGAGCTGCGCTGGTACGACCGCACCGAAACCTATACGCGTCCTGGCCTGGCTTTCACCACCTTGACCTTGCTCGACAGCACGCCGCCCTCGGCCGTGCAGGAAGAGTTCTACCAGGCGCGCAAGAAAATCGGCGATGAGACCGGCAATCTTCCGCCCGGCGTGATCGGGCCGCTGGTCAACGACGAATATGCCGACGTTACTTTTGCGCTGTTCGCGCTCAAGGCCAAGGGCGAACCCCAGCGTCTGCTGGTGCGCGACGCGGAAGGCCTGCGCCAGCGCCTGTTGCACGTGCCGGGCGTGAAGAAGGTCAACATCATCGGCGAGCAGGCGGAGAAGATTTATGTCGAGTTCTCGCACGATCGGCTGGCCACGCTGGGTGTGAGCCCGCAGGACGTGTTCGCCGCGCTCAACAGCCAGAACGCGCTGACGCCGGCGGGATCGGTCGAAACGAAGGGGCCGGAGGTATTCATTCGGCTGGACGGCGCCTTCGATTCGTTGCAGAAGATCAGAGATACCCCAGTGGTGGCGCATGGCCGCACGCTGAAGCTGTCGGACATCGCCACGGTCAAGCGTGGTTATGAGGATCCGGCCACTTTCATGATCCGCAACAACGGCGAACCCGCCTTGTTGCTGGGCATCGTCATGCGCGATGGCTGGAACGGACTGGATCTAGGCAAGGCGCTGGACAGCGAAGTCGGCGCGATCAACGGCGGCCTGCCGCTGGGCATGAGTCTTACCAAAGTCACCGACCAGGCCGTCAACATCAGCTCGGCGGTCGATGAGTTCATGCTGAAGTTCTTCGTCGCGCTGCTGGTGGTCATGGTGGTGTGCTTCGTCAGCATGGGCTGGCGCGTGGGGCTCGTGGTGGCCGCGGCGGTGCCGCTGACGCTGGCGGTAGTGTTCGTGGTGATGGCCGCCACCGGCAAGAATTTCGATCGCATCACCTTGGGCTCGTTGATCCTGGCGCTGGGCCTGCTGGTGGACGACGCCATCATCGCCATCGAAATGATGGTGGTGAAGATGGAAGAGGGCTACAGCCGCGTGGCCGCTTCGGCCTATGCATGGAGCCACACGGCCGCGCCCATGCTGGCGGGCACGCTGGTCACGGCGGTGGGCTTCATGCCCAACGGTTTCGCGCGCTCCACCGCGGGCGAGTACACCAGCAACATGTTCTGGATCGTAGGCATTGCGCTGGTCGCTTCCTGGGTGGTGGCGGTGGTCTTCACGCCGTACCTGGGCGTGAAGATGCTGCCGCAGTTCAAAAAGGTCGAAGGCGGCCACGAGGCGATCTACGACACGCCTCGCTACAACCGTTTCCGTCAGCTGCTGGGGCGTGTCATCGCGCGCAAATGGCTGGTAGCCGGATCCGTGGTGGGCCTGTTCGTCCTGGCCATCCTCGGCATGGCGCTGGTGAAGAAGCAGTTCTTCCCCATCTCCGACCGTCCGGAGGTGCTGGTGGAAGTGCAGATGCCCTACGGCACGTCGATCGAGCAGACCAGCGCCGTGGCGGCGAAGGTCGAAACGTGGCTGGCCAGGCAGCAAGAAGCCAAGATCGTCACTGCCTACATCGGCCAGGGCGCGCCGCGCTTCTATCTGGCGATGGGGCCGGAGCTGCCCGATCCGTCGTTCGCCAAGATCGTAATCCGCACCGACAACCAGAAGGAGCGCGAAGCGCTGAAGCAGCGGTTGCGCAAGGCCATCGCCGAAGGCCTGGGCGCGGAGGCTCGCGTGCGCGTCACCCAGTTGGTGTTCGGTCCCTATTCGCCATACCCCGTCGCGTTCCGCATATCCGGCCCGGACCCGGACAAGCTGCGCGGCATCGCGACGGAGGTGGAGCAAGTCATGGACGCCAGTCCGATGATGCGCACGGTGAACGCCGATTGGGGTACCCGCACACCCACGCTGCATTTCAGCCTGCAGCAGGACCGCCTGCAGGCGGTGGGGCTCAGTTCCAGTGCGGTAGCGCAGCAACTGCAGTTCCTGCTGAGCGGCATACCGGTCAGCGCCGTGCGTGAGGACATCCGCACGGTGCAGGTGGTGGCGCGCGCGGCGGGCGGCGTGCGCCTCGATCCGGCCAGGATCGGCGACTTCACGCTGGCGGGCGCCAATGGCCAGCGCGTTCCGCTGTCGCAGGTGGGCCAGGTGGACGTCCGCATGGAAGAGCCGCTCATGCGCCGGCGCGACCGCGCGCCGACCATCACGGTGCGTGGCGACATCGCCGAAAACCTGCAGCCGCCGGATGTGTCCACCGCCATGGCCAAGCAGCTGCAGCCGCTCATCGCCAAGCTGCCCGGCGGCTACCGCATCGAAGAAGCGGGGTCGATCGAGGAGTCGGGCAAGGCGACGAAAGCCATGCTGCCGCTGTTCCCGATCATGCTGGCCGCCACTTTGCTGATCATCATCTTCCAGGTGCGCTCCATTTCCGCAATGGTGATGGTGTTCCTGACCAGCCCGCTGGGCCTGATCGGCGTGGTGCCCACTTTGATCCTGTTCGGGCAGCCGTTCGGCATCAACGCGCTGGTCGGACTGATTGCGTTGTCGGGCATCCTGATGCGCAACACGCTGATCCTGATCGGGCAGATCCATCACAACGAAGCGGCCGGGCTGGATCCGTTCCATGCCGTGGTCGAGGCTACGGTGCAACGTGCGCGTCCGGTCATCCTCACCGCGCTGGCGGCGATCCTGGCCTTCATTCCGCTGACCCATTCGGTGTTCTGGGGCACGCTCGCCTACACGCTGATCGGTGGCACCTTTGCCGGAACCGTCCTCACCCTGGTGTTCCTGCCGGCCATGTATTCGATCTGGTTCAAGATCAGGCCCGGAGATGCGGCGCATGGGCACCAAGGCCGACATGAGCCCCCGCAGCACAGGCTGGAGGAAGCCATCGCGGGATGAAGCCGCCGCTGAGCGCGCCCACGGGCCATGGATCTGTTTCTTGCCAACCACTCTTTTATCGAAGGTATTCGCTATGTCCACTACCAAAGTCGTCGTCGTCACCGGCGTATCGTCAGGCATCGGGCGCGCCACCGCGACGAAGTTCGTCAAGCGCGGCTGCCGGGTTTTCGGCACCGTGCGCAAGCTTGCCAAGGCCGCGCCGCTGCCCGGCGTGGAGCTGATCGAAATGGACGTGAGCGACGATGCTTCCGTCCAATCCGGCATTCGCCTCATCATCGATCTCGCCAAGCGCATCGACGTGCTGGTCAATAACGCGGGAACCAGTCTGGTCGGCGCCGTGGAAGAGTCGAGCATCGCGGAGGCAGTTTCGTTGTTCGACGCGAACGTCTTCGGCATCCTGCGCACTGCCAAGGCGGTGCTTCCCCAGATGCGCACGCAGCGCAGCGGCAGGATCGTCAACATCAGTTCCGTGCTCGGCTTCCTGCCGGCGCCATACATGGGGCTTTACGCGGCATCCAAGCATGCGGTGGAGGGGCTCTCCGAAACGCTGGATCACGAGGTGCGCCAGTTCGGCGTGCGCGTCAGCCTGGTCGAGCCGTCTTTCACCCGTACCAACCTGGACGTCAACGCGCCCCAGGCCAATGCGAAAATTGCCGACTACGACCGGGAGCGTGGACTTGCGTCGCGCGCCATCGTCGAGAGCGTCAAGAGCGCGCCGGAGCCCGAAGGCGTGGCCGAGGCCGTGGTCGATGCAGCGCTCGGTACCTGGCGCATGCGCCATACGCCAGGAGGCCAGGCGTCCCTGCTGAGCAAGTTGCGCCGGTTCATGCCCGCTGCGCCCGTCGACGCAAGCTTGAGGAAGAGCTTCGGCCTCGGATGAAAAAAGGGCGGCTGCATGTCGATCGACCAGGAACCCATCGATCGGCGCAGCGTCGTGACAGTGGCGCCAAGCGATGGTCGGGCGGCCAACAGGGCGCCGCATGGCAGCGTTCGCTGGCCGGCGGCGGCCAGCCCGACGTCGTCGGGGCGGAGCAGTTCCGCGAGAGCCGCCGCTAATTCTCGAAGCGGCGATGGCCGGCGGGTCACCGTGGCCGGCGATGCATAAAGCCTCGAACGGGTGCATCACATTCGGCACCTGTGCTTGTGCATGAGGCGCATGCATTGGTGCCATGCCCCTGAGGCTTGCCCCTGCCAACCCATGACTTCCAGCGCATGGACTATTCATAACTTCACACTATGCTTCACTCACGGCTAAATAGCCCAGAGGGTGAGCCAGGTGGAAGACGTCGCCGGCCTGTTGAAGAAATTCCAGAAGGAGCTGTCCGCGGGCACCGTGTCGCTGGTGCTGCTGGCGGTGCTTGGGCAATCGCGGCAGCCGATGTATGGCTACCAGATCGCCAAGCGGCTGGAGGAAGTGGGGGAGGGCGTGCTGGCGGGGAAGCAGAGCGCGCTCTATCCGGTGCTGCGCAATCTGGAGGCCTACGGCCTGCTGGAAAGCGAGGTGGAACCCTCGGTGAGCGGGCCGCCGCGCCGCTATTACCGCATTACGAAGCTGGGCCGCGAAGCGCTGCGCGAGTGGGTGGCGGCGTGGAGCGCTACCCGCGATTCCGTCGATACCGTTTTGCAAGGAGGGGTGACATGAACACGCCGCGCACTATCGCGGAATACCTGGAACAGCTGCGCGCCGCCCTGGCCGGCGCCGATCCCGCGCTGATCCAGGATGCGCTCTACGACGCCGAGGAACACCTGCGCGCCGAACTGCAGGAACATCCGGGCCTGTCGCAGGAAGACATGCTGGCCAAGGTGGTCGGCAGCTACGGCTCGCCGGTGGAAGTGGCGGAGATCTACCGCGACCAGGAGATCAAGATCCAGCGCGCGCTGCGCCCGCCGCCGCCGCCGAAGCGGCATTCATTGATCGGACGCTTCTTCGGCGTGGCCGCCGATCCGCGCACCTGGGGCGCGCTGTTCTACATGCTGCTGGCGCTGGCCACCGGCATCATCTATTTCACCTGGGTGGTGACCGGCATCTCGATGTCGGCGGGCCTGGCGGTGCTGATCATCGGCATTCCCTTCATCGTGTTGTTCTTCGGCACGGTGCGCGGGCTGTCGCTGATGGAAGGGCGCATCGTGGAAACCATGCTGGGCGTGCGCATGCCGCGGCGGCCGCCCTATCCGGTGGCCGGCCGTTCGCTGATGAGCCGCATCGGCGCGATGTTCACCGATGCGCGCACCTGGTCGACCATGCTGTACATGGTGCTGATGCTGCCGCTGGGCATCATCTACTTCACCCTCACGGTGACCCTGCTGGCCGTCTCGATCGCATTTATCGGGGCGCCGCTGGCCTGGACCTTCGGTGACTTCGATCACGAGCTGGCCAACATCAACTGGGGCTATGGCGCGCACGTTCCTACGTTCGGCGATGCACTGGTGCTGCTGGTCGTTGGCGTGCTGCTATTGTTCGCCACGCTGCACCTGGTACGCGGCCTCGGCCGGATGCATGGTCTGATCGCCAAGAGTCTGCTGGTGTCGCGCAGCGTTAACTGATCCCTGCCAGTTCGTCGCCGGAGGCCTCATGCTTCGTACGCGTTCGTGCCTGATCTTCGCGCTGTGCCTGTCGTCGAACTTCGCTGCCGTGGCGGCCGATGCTCCGCCTTTCGAACCCGCACAGGCGAAAGCCTGGTTCGCCGAGGCTAAGCAGCAATGCCAGAAGGACGGCGGCAAATTATGGGGTGCCAGCCTGTGCGGTCCGATCATGCTGGTCGAGCCGTCCACCCGCCGCATGATCGCCAACCAGGCCGACGCGCAAGGTTTGCTGAAGGCGGAGCAGGGCATATTCACAGGCCGCCTGCCGGATGACGTCTCCTTCGCCAACAGCTCGCTTGAATGGGCCGGCGTGCGCTGGGCGCAGATGGGCTGGCCGCTGCCGGCGGATGCGGGCCAGCGCCGTGTGCTGATGGCGCATGAGTCGTTCCATCGCATCCAGCCGCAACTGGGCATGGAGCCGTTGGGCGAGCAGGCCAATGACCAGTTGGACACGCTGCAGGGGCGCTACCTGATGCAGCTCGAATGGCGCGCTCTCGCCAGGGCGGTAGCGGCCGGCCCCGACAAGGCGCGGCGCGCGCATGCCGAAGACGCGCTGCTGTTCCGCGCGGAACGCTACCGGCAATTTCCGGCCGCTGCCCGGAGCGAACGCGCGCTGGAACGCAACGAGGGTCTTGCCGAGTACACGGGCATTGCAATAGGCGCGGTATCGCCGGCCGAGCGCATCGTGCTTACCGGCGACGACCTGGTTTCGCATGTCTCCGCACCCAGCTTCGCGCGCTCGTTCGCCTATGCCACGGGGCCGGGCTACGGCTTGTTGCTGGATCGCTACCTCCCCGCATGGCGTCAAACCATCCGCACACCGGACACGGGCCTGTCCGATCTGCTCGCCGGAGCCCTTGGCGCGAACACCGGCAACGCCACCGAGGTGGAAGTGCAGCGCCGCGCCGCCGCCTACGACGGCCCCGCGCTGCTCGCCGCGGAACAGGCGCGCGAGCAGCGCCACCAGCAGGATGTCGCACGCTACAAGGCATTGCTGGTCGATGGTCCGCGCTTGGTATTACCGCTGCGCAAGCCCAAGGTGATGTTCAATCCCAGCACCCTGATGCCGCTGGGCGAGGCCGGCACGGTCTATCCCACCATCAAGGTGCTGTCCGACTGGGGTTCCATCGAGGTGAGCGAAGCGGCGCTGATGGCGCCGGACTGGAAGCATCTTTATGTGGCGGTACCCGGCAAACAGGCCGCACGCACCGGCACCATCGTGGGTCCGGGTTGGACGCTGAAACTTAACGATGGCTGGCGGACGGATGCCGGCGAACGCCCCGGCGACCTGGTGCTGTCGCCTGCCAACCAGGGCGCGCATTGAGCGCACCGCACACGAGGTTCTTTCGATGCAGGGCACGCTGGGATTTCTGATCGGCCGCTGGAGCGGCGAGGAACAGATCGCCACCACGCGCTGGGGCCAGGGCGGTCCCGCCACGGCGGAAGTGGATGCGCGCATCGAGCTGGGCGGCAAGTCGCTGGTGATTGACTATCGCGAGCAGCGCGACGGCAGGCCGGCCTTGCAGGCGCATGCGGTGATTGCCGCGGGGCCCGAGCACGATCGCTTCGAATTGTTCTGGTTCGACAGCTACGGCTTCGTGCCGTCCACGCCGGCGCCGGGCCATTGGGACGGCAAGCGGTTGGTGTTCCTGCGCAGCTCGCAGCGTGGACAGACGCGCCACGTATATGCGCCGCAGGGCGACGGCAGCTACACGCTTGCGCTGGAGAGTTCTTTCGACGGCGGCGTGCAGTGGGAAGCAGTGATGAGCGGGACGTATCGTCGGATCGATTGACCCAGCGCGCCTGCGCCGATCGCCTCCACATGGGATGTCGTTCCGAACTTTCGGATGCATGCCGTGTCCTAACGCGCCCATGCGTCTTTCCCATGCATGGGCGCCAATCCCGGCAGTCGCATTTCGCTTGAGTGCGAGGCGATGTTTTATGTAAGGAACGTCCTAATGTTAGTCAAATCCTGTTTATTGATAGCGTCATCCGTGCTTGCGATTTCGTTATCCGCTGCCGCGCAAGCTGCCGTCACCTGCGCCGACAAGCAGCACGACATCGAGCAGCAGATCAGCTACGCCAACCTGCATGGCAACGCCGAGCAGGCCGCCGGTTTGCAGAAGGCTTTGCGCGAGAGCCGCGAGCATTGCACGGAGCAGGGGCTGCACGCCGAACTGCAGCAGCAGGTAAGCGAGAAGGAGCGCAAGGTGGCCGAACGCCAGCGCGAGCTGGTCGAAGTCCAGGCCAGCGGCAAGCCCGACAAGATCGCCAAGAAGCAGCAGCGCCTGGAAGAAGCGCAGCAGGAGTTGCGCGAGGCGCGCGAAGCGTTGCGGTAAATGTCACGCGGTCGGGGATGGCCCGCCATCCCCGACCGCAGGCACGGGCTCACACCAGCTGCAGATCCTGCGGCTTCGCTCCCGGGAACACCGCCTGCAGCTGGCTCTGCGATAGCCCCCAGGTGCGCGCGAACAGGCCGCCCAGCACATCGCGATAGTTGTTGAGCACCGGATAGTCGCGATCCTGCAGCAGGTTCTGCGCATTCACCGCCACCTGCACGCCGGCGATGCGGCCGCCGCGTACGCGCCCGCCCAGCACCCAGTACACCGTGCCGTGGCCGTGGTCGGTGCCTTTGTTGCCGTTCTCGCGGAAGGTGCGGCCGAACTCGGAAACCACCACTACCACGGTGTTGTTCCATTCGTCGCCCAGCGCGTCGGCGTAGGCCGCCAGGCCCTGGCCGAGGTTAGACAGGTTGTTGGCCAGGGCGCCGTTGGCGCCGCCCTGGTTGACGTGTGTATCCCAGCCGCCCACGTCGACGAAGCCCAGGCGGTACTGGTCGCGCATCATGGTGGCGATGCGCTGGGTCTCCGCGGCGAAGTTCTTCGCGTTGGGCGCGCCGCGGTTCGCCTTCATCATTTCGTCCTGCAGGTCCTTGGAGACCTTCTGGCGCAGCTCCAGGCCGTCGGTCGCGGCGGCGGCGAGCCTGGTGCCCTTGTACATGTCGGCAAGGATGCCGGACTGCCGCTCGTCGAACGCGGGCTTGGCCACGCCGCGCAGCGAGATATTCGGGATGTCCTTGCCGCCGCCCTGGAAGCTCAGCGGCAGCGCATCGGTGAAGGCGATCGAAGGCACGTTCGCCAGCGAGCCGGAGAGCCGCGCGAGGAAGCCGGAGCGGTAATCCTTGCGCTGGCCGCTGGCTTCGCCGGATTCGATATTGTCCTGCGTCTCGAAATGGCTGCGCGACATGTCGTCGGTCCCGGCGAACGGCACGAAGGCCAGCTGCTTGCGCTGCCACAGCGGATACAGCGAATCGCGCAGCACCGGGTTGAGGCCCCACTGGCCGTCCAGGGCGATCGCGCTGTTGGCGTTGGCCGGATCCGGACGCGCGATGGCGATGGTGGGGCGCGACTCGTAGTAGAAGTCGCTGCCGCAGGGCACCAGCAGGTTGTTGCAGTCGTAGCCGCCGCGCAGGAACACCAGCAGCAGGCGCGGCGTGCTGGCCGGCGCGGCGAACAGGCGGCCGGAGTAGGAGAACAACGGTGCGGTCGCGGCGGCCGCGGCGGCGAGCAGGAACTGGCGGCGGTTCATGGCGATCCCTCAGCAATAGTTGATCAGCGATAATTAAAGTCGGGCGACGACAACAGGAAGGTGTTCCACTCCTGCTGCGAAGCGGCCTTGCCCAGCGCATCGCGCGTGGCGGCCGACAGATGCGGTTCGATCGCGTCGTAGTACAGCCGCGTGGTCAGCATCGGGAAACCCGGCGCCACGCCGTCGCTGCCCTCGGGCACGAACAGGCGGTTGTTGCCGGTGCCGATGGCGCGGGCGATCTCGAAGCGCTTGGCCATCTGGCCGGAGCTGGCCCAGCCGGCGGCATCCAGCGGCCAACCATCCGGCGTGAGGCGGCCGTAGATCGGTTCGCCCAGCTGATTGAGCCAGTTGAGCAGCGGACGCGCATTCACCACCGGACGGCCGTCATAGGCCAGGCGCACCGAGGACACCACGAACTGCATCGGGTCCTTGAATTTCCCGCCGCTGTCGGCGGTGAATTCCCTGGCCTCGAGCATGGTGCGCAACACTTTGGCGATATCGCCGTCGCTGCGCTGGAAGGTGCGGGCCATCTTGTCGACCAGCGCCGGCGGCGGCTCGTCGGCGACGAAGTAACGGGCCAGCTTGGTGGCGACGAATTTCGCGCAGGCCGGCTGGCGGGTGATCAGGTCCACCGCCTGTTCCACTTCGTCGAAGCCGCTGCCCCTGATGCGCTGGCCGAGCAGCACCTTGTCGCCGAAGTCGTGGCGCATCGGGTTGAACTCGAACAAGCCGTCACGCACGTATTGCGCAGCCATCTTCGGATTGATGCGCTGCTTGTCTGCGGGCGGCGCAATGCCCACGCCGGTGAGGATCAGCGCCAGCTGCTGCACATCCTGCTGGGTGTAGCCGGAGCCCACGCCCAGCGTGTGCAGCTCCATCAGCTCGCGTGCGTAGTTTTCGTTGACGTGGCCCTTGGCGTTCTGCGCGTTGTCCAAATACTCCAGCATGGCCGGGCTCTTCAGCGTGGCCATCACCAGGTCCTTGAACTTGCCCAGCGCATGCGGGCGGACGCTTTCCTCGGCGAAGCGCGCGGCGACCCAGCGCACGCGGCCCTTGGCGCCATACAGGCTGAAGTGGTTCAGCCAGAACCACACCATCTGCTCCTTCAGCTGGTTGGAACCGTAGACGGCGCGCAGCAGGGCCGCCTGCTGGGCCTGCTGCAGCAGGTCGTTGCCGTGCTGCTGCAGGGCCTTGCGCGCGTCCACCTTGGCGTCGCCGTCGGGCATGTCCTTGATGCGCTGCTGCTCGGCCTGGAACGAGGCGATCAGCTGGTCGGGCGGTGTGTTCACCACTTCGTAGCCGTGGATCAGCTGGTCGATCGCCGGAGGCAGTTCGTCGCCCAGCTTGTCGTCCAGCTGCGCGTCGAGATAGCGGTCGCGGCCCAGCTCGCGATAGCGGGCCACGCTGGCGCTGTCCAGGCCGAAACCGTCGCGGCGCAGCCAGGCCACGTCGTCGGCGCCGAGCGTATCGCGGTTGCGCGCGAACGCGGCCGGCGCAGCGAGCGCGAGCGTGGCGGCGAAGGCGAGCAGCAGGGTGGAAAGATGTCGGCGTAATGCCTGGGGGCGGAGCGGAGCAGGGCGGCGCATGCGTCTTGGCTTCCTGGCGGTTGACGGCGGCGGGGGTTGCGTTGGAATGACAACGCGCCACCTTGCCACGCGTCGACACGGGCCATCCGTGGACCGGGCCGCATTCGGCGGTGATTCACGCCGCGGCGCTTGCATCGGTCATCGCATGAAATTGCGGTGGACGGTCCGTTCAGAACTCGTCGACGAATTCCACCGCGATATCCAGCTCGCGCGAAGCCAACAGGGCCACATTGCGCACAAGCTCCACCTTCTTCTGCGGCGCCTCGATCTCGACGCGCACCACATCGCCCTGGTTGTCGTCGACCAGTTCGCTCGAGCTGGAATCGTCGCGCATCTCGTCCATCGATTCCTCGTCCACGTCTTCCACGTGTTCGATGCCGTCGATGCCGCGGATGGCGTTGATCAGCGTGTCGAGCTTGTCGTGGTCGCCGGAGATGCGCATTCGGATCATGGGCATGGTGGTGTCACCGGTAGTGCGGATACGCGGACATGCTGGCGCGGGCGGCGTATGCGCCGGGTGATGCGTGCGGTAAGGATCAGTAGTGGCGGCGTGGCTTTTCATGCTGCAATAACCCGGATCTCGCCGCCGCTGGCGGCCCTTGCCGACTGCCGACCCGATGCCCAAGACCTACGACCGCGCCTATTTCGACAAGTGGTACCGCCACCCGCGCCATTCGGTGGCTTCGCCGGCCGAGCTGCGGCGCAAGGTGGCGATGGTGGTGGCGGTGGCCGAGTACTACCTGGGCCGGCCGCTCCGCAACGTGCTGGACGTCGGCTGCGGCGAGGCGCCCTGGCGCGCGCACCTGCGCGCGCTGCGGCCGGGCATTGCGTATCGCGGGCTCGATGCCAGCGAATACGTGGTGGCGCGCTACGGACGCAGCCGCAACATCGGCTGGGCGCGCTTCGGCCAGCTGGCGCAGCTGCGTTTCGACGAGCGCTTCGACCTGATCGTCTGCACCGACGTGCTGCATTACCTCAAGCCGGCGGAAATCCGCGCCGGGCTGGGCGGCATCGTCGACATGCTGGAAGGCGTGGCCTTCCTCGAGGCCTATACCAGCAAGGACGACGTGGCCGGCGACCACGACGGCTTCGTCGCCCGCGCTCCGTCCTGGTATCTGCGCAGTTTCCGCGAGGCGGGGCTGCTGCCTTGCGGCACGCATTGCTATCTGGGGCCGCGGCTGGAGCGGCGCATCGCGGCGCTGGAGCGGGCCCAGCTGGCCTGAGCCGGGCCGCCGCGGCCTGTGCGGCGCTTGGCGAAATATTCGCCACCAGCCCGGCTATGATCGGCCGGCGCCCCGGAGGGAGCGCCGTTGCCAATCACTAGGGATAGCCATGCCTGACATCGGACGCGTCATCAGCCGCCATCGCAACAACGCGGCGCTTTCCATCTTCGTCCTGTTCTTCGCCGTGCTGCTGCTGGCCTGCGCGGCGTTGCTGTTCGCCATTCGCGGCAAGGCCATGGCCGATGGCGCGGCGCTGATCAACGGCAGCATGATCGGTTGCGCGGTGATCGGGCTGGCGCTGATCGGCGGCACCGTGCTGATGCGTCGTACGTACTGGGTGCTCGGCGAGGAGGGCGTGCAGCGGCGCGGCGGCCGCGGCAACGAAAGCTGGCGCTTCGACCAGATCGCGGAATGCTGCCAGTTCTATCGCGCCGGCTTGCCGGTAGGGCTGGCCTGGCGCCGCGAGGGGGACGAAGCCTGGGGCATGGTGAATGCGCATCTGAGCGGGTACCGGAAGTTCTACGACACGCTGGAGCGTGCGTATCTGCATGCACGGCTGCCGCGGCTGTTCGGGGAGCTGGAGCGTGGGCATACGCTGGAGTTCAAGGTGCTGACGCAGGCGGGGCAGTTGCAGCGACATTTGGCTTCGGGGATACGGGGGTATCTGGGGGCGTCGACCGCGAGGGCGTTGCGGGTCAGTTTGACTGCTTTGCATTGGCAAGGGCGGGAGGTGGCGTTCGCGGATATCGTGGCAATGGATGTCACGAGTTGGACGTCGCGGTTGCGGTTGCATTTGCGCGATGGGACGCGGGTGGAGCTCGGGTATCAGGTTTTGTTTGACGCGACGCTGGTGATGGCGCTGATCGGCGCGCTGATTCCGCAGCGGCCGGTGCGGAAGGCGGCCTGACTTCGTCATTCCGCTTTGGCTCGTCATCCCGGCGTAGGCCGGGATCCAGTAACGACCATGCTTGATTGTCGCGTTACCGCGAATGTGTCTCGCCTTTCAGGCGAGGGTTTCGTGCCGCTGCCGCGGCCCGAGTTACTTTCTCTTGCTTGCCCAAGAGAAAGTAACCAAAGAGAAGGGCACCCTGCACGGCGCCCTCCGCAGCTTCGCTGCTGCGGGTACGTGAGGGCTGGCCGGGCTTTTTGACGGGACATCCATGTCCCGTCAAAAAGGCGAGGACTCCTGTCCTCGCCCCCTTCGGGGCCTGATCGTCCAGCCCTCACCGCCGCGCCAAGGGGGTTGAAGATCAGGAGCCAGAGCAAAAGCCAGAGCAAAAGCGCACAAGCGGAACGCCGCGGACTGCGCCGCGTGCTCTCGTTGGATCTTCGCGAGTGCCTGCATCCCCCTCTCCCCGCCGGGGAGAGGGTTGGGGCGAGGGGCCGGGCCGAGCGAAAGGCCATGGTTCGCCGCTGAAGCCAAGTACGCGGCCCATGCATCTTCAACCTCCATGCACGACCAGCATCGTCGCCGCACTCACGCATCAATGCGCGTTATTTGCGTAACGACTCCGCGCATGGGTGACTCAATTCACAAGAGTCATCGCAAGAATTTGTATTCGATCCAACGTCACCGCACTGACATGCGCGCTTCCTAGGTTCCGGGCTCCATCTTTTCCCGGAGAAACGACATGTCACGCTTTGGTGCCTGGCTGCTTGCGGTCTGCTTTTTCGCTTCCGGCGCTTCGTACGCCGGCACGGCTTGCCCGAACTTCTTCATCGCGGGCAAGGAACCTGTGCTGGATGCCTCGCTGACCAGCCGCACGACCGAGGTGTGTCATACCGAATACGTGCTGTTCGCGTCCGGCGTGACCAAGGGACCGCTGTATTCGGCCGAGCATCTGACCGCCGATCAGGTCGCCGGTGCGGATTCGATCAGCCGCAGCGGGTCGTGGCATCAGGAGACCGGTATTCCGGTGGCGGATCGCTCACAGTCCTCGGACTACACCAACAGCGGCTATGACCGCGGCCACATGACGCCCGCCGGCGATGCGTCGACGCTGACCTCCGAAGGCGAGACCTTCTCGATGGCCAACGTGGTGCCGCAGCTGCATAAGTTGAATGCGGGCGAGTGGGAAAAGATCGAGAGCTATGTGCGCGACCTGGCCACGCAGCTTGGCGACGTCTATGTGGTGACGGGGCCGGCGTTTGCCGCCGATTCGGTGCCAACCATCGGCAAGGACGGCGTGGCGGTGCCGGCCTATACCTGGAAGGCCGTGTACGAACCCGGCGTGGGTGCGGCGGCGTTCCTGTGCACCAATGAAGAGGACTACACCTGCACGGTGATCTCGATGGTCGACGTCAAGACCATGTCGGGCGTGGATCCGTTTCCGTCGCTGTCGTCGTCGATGAAATCCAATCCGATCGATCTGACGCTGCCTTGAGTCATGGCGCGATGCTCGCTCCGGCCCTCTCTTGCGCGAGAGGGCCGGGGCTTGCCGGGTTGCTGTCGAGACATCAAGGCAGATGGTCGGGATCGACGTCCGGCGGCGTGCCGTTGGCCGTGCGCACGAAGGCCTGTCCTGAAGTCACCGACGGCGTAAAGAAGCCGTCGTTATCGGTTCGCGGTAACGCTCCAACCGAGCGTTACCGTCGCTGGATTCCGGCCTGCGCCGGAATGACGACGATACGGAGTGCTGTCTCGGTGGGAGCTTGCGCGGCGCGAAGAACCCGGGGAGCCTTCAGACCAGCATCACATCCACGCCAGCCGCGCGCAGCGCTTCCACTGCCTTGGGCTCCGCGCTGTTGTCGGTGATCACGCGGTGCAATTGCTGCACGGGGGTGATCACGGAGAGGCTGCGCTGCCCCAGCTTGCTGGCGTCGAACACCGCGATGGTCTCGCGCGACACGCGGATCATCAGCGCATTGAGCGAAGCCTCCAGCGGGTCGGGCGTGGTGACGCCGACCACCGGGTCCAATCCGTCGACGCCGAGAAAAAGCTTGTCGGCCGAAAGCTTGGCCAGCGCCTGTTCCGCATCGGGGCCGACCAGCGAATACGAGGTCTCGCGCAGCAGGCCGCCGAGCATCATCACGCGGATATGCGCCAGGCCGGACAGCTCCAGCGCGATGTTCAGCGCATTGGTGATCACGGTGAGCGATTCGAACTTCTGCTGGCGGATCTGCCGCGCGATCTCCACCGTGGTGGAGCCCGAATCGAGGATCACCGTCTCGCCATCCTCGATCAGCCGGGCCGCGGCCTGGCCGATGCGCAGCTTCTGCGCATGGTGGCGCGTCTCCTTGATGTTCAGCGGCGTGTCGTGCGAGCTGGGCGCGGTGGCGGGCAGGGCGCCGCCGTGCGAGCGCGCGATGGCCGAGCTGCGCGCCAGCGATTCCAGGTCGTTGCGGATGGTGACGGCCGACGTGCTGAACTGCCTGGCCAGTTCTTCCACCGTGGCCCGGCCCTGCTTCTCGACGTATTCGACGATCAGGCGGCGGCGCTCTTCCACCAGCAGGCGGCGCGTCGGGGCGGAGGCTCGGTTGGGGGTCATGGAAGGCCTAGAAGTCGTGCGGCGTTGTCATGGTATACCTTGCGCAGGATAGCGTCTGGCAGGTCCAGCCCATAGATGGACCAGCGCCCCTGCGGCGGGGTTTCCGCGGGGGCGTAGTCGAAGTATTCGTCGTCGGTTTCCAGGAAGCGGTAGTAGATCTCGTACAGCGCGTCGCCGAACAACTGCTGCGGGACATCGTCGCCGTAAGGGGACGGCACCGCGTCGGTGCCGAACAGGATGCGGTCCTGGAAGCGTTCGAAGAAGCGCCGCGCGGTGCGCGGCTGGCGGCCCAGTTCGCCGATGCGCGCGCTGATGTCCACCACGGTGTTGGGGAAGCGCTCCAGGCAGTCGGCCACCGCGGCGAGGTTTTCCGCGCCGTTGCCGACGTGCATCAGCGCGAAGGTGGTGTTCGGGTGGCGTGCGATCACGCGGTCGCGCGCGGCGAGCAGTTCCGCATTGCCGGGGAATGCCGGACCGTAGAACGACCAGTCCGGGTGACACGCCAGCTCCTCGTAGCGCTCGTTGCTCGCGTCGGTGGGCAGGAAGAAGGCTTCCGGGTCGGAGACGTGCATGAACACCGGCATGTTCAAGGCCGCGCAGGCTTCCCACATCGGATCGAAGCGGCGGTCATCGATCGCCACCAGCGGGCCATCGTCGATGCGCTCGCGCAGGTACAGGCCCAGCGTCTTCAGCAGCTTCAGGCCGCGCGCGCCGACGCGCTGCGCATGCGCGATAGCGTCGGCCTGGAGGTTCGGATAACCGGCTTCGGCGAAGCGGCCGAACGAGGGTTCGGTGAGGGTGAGGAAGCGGCCGGGGGCTGCTTTATCGAAGGTGCGGATCGCTTGTTCCAATCCTGCACCGGTGCCGCCAGTGAGGTTGACGAGAGTGCGGATGCCCTTGCGGTCCATCACTGGCAACAGGTCTGCCGCTTGCGCGAACACGGTGATTTCCTCACCCACCGACACGCCGTTGCGCACATTGGCGGTCCAGGTGAGGTGGGTGTGCATGTCGATCACCGGGAAGCGCGGGCGCTCCACCCGGGTCTGTTTGACGTGCAGCATGCTGCGCGGCTTGAAGTCGAACAACCGCAGGTTGCGCTTGCCCTGGTCCGGCGCGGTGGCGAGCTGGTTCTTGCCGCTGTCGATGCGGACGGTGCCGGCGCCGGAGGGCGGGGAGCAGCAGAGGCAGGGTTTGGGCATGGTGAGCGGTGTTCTTCGTGAGCGCGTAGGTTGGGGTGAGCGCAGCGAACCCCAACGTGGCGATGACCGTGCGGGGTCTGTTGGGGTTCGCCTTTGGCTCACCCCAACCTACGCCGCGCGGTGTCAGCGCGGATACTTCGCCATGATCTTGTGGACTTCGTTGACCAGCGCCACCGCCTGGTCCAACGGCCGCAGCCACATGTTCCGTCCGAACATCACGCCCTGCGCGCCGGAGGCCATGTAGAACTCGACCTTGCGCAGCACCGCCGCGTCGTCGTCGTTCTTCTCGCCGCCGGAGAACAGCACCATGGTGCGGCCGGCCGAGCGCACCACGCGCGCGGAACGCGCAGCGGCGTCTTCCTGCAGCTGATCGTACGGTGCCGGCGCGTTGGCGCGGTGGTCATTGGGCTCGTGCAGCTTGACGATGTCCGCGCCCATCTCCAGCGCAACGCGTGCGGCGTAGTCCTGCGCGAACAGGCTGTTCTTGCCGCCCTTCGCTTCGACCGCCTCGCCGCGCGGGTAGGACCACATCACCAGCGGCATGCCATAGCGCTCGCAGTCCTGGCGCACCCGCTCGAACTGGCGGATTTCTTCCGCCTGCCGCGGCGAGCCGACGTACATGGTGTAGCCGACGGCATCGGCGCCCAGGCGCACGGCGTCTTCCACGGAAGCGAATAACGGGGAGGTGGCTTCCGCGTCGCTGGGGATATTGGTCTTGCCGTTGAGCTTGAGGATCAGCGGAATGCGCCCGCAGTACTCGCCCATGTACTTCTCGGCCAGGCCCACGCCGAGCGCGATGGCGGAGAAGTTGCCTTCGACGGCGAGACGGAACTGGTAGTCCGGATCGACTGCGGGCGGGTTCGGAAAAAAGTCGGTGGGGCCGTGTTCCAGGCCCTGGTCCAGCGGCAGCACCAGCAGGCTGCCGTTGCGCGGTCCATGGCCATACAGCAGGCGCCACAGGCGGGTGCGCTTGCCGTGCGAAAGCGCCAGCTTCGAAAACCGTTCGGAAGTTTTCGAAAGGGCTTGTGTGCTCTGAATCATTTCGAATACCCTGCGTTTCGTGATCGAACAGTTTCACATTCGAGCGAAACGGGCGAAATGTCAATAGTTGATAAGAAAACGAAAGTAAGCGATGGCCTGACCGCCCTGCGTGCCCGCCCCGTGGCGGAGCAGCAGGCGGCCGGCTACGCCGACACCCTGCGCGAGGTGCTGCAGCAGCCCGCCACCTGGCGCGGCAGCGCGGCGCTGTTGCGCGAGCCGGCAGTGCGCGAACGCCTGGCGCGCGCGCTGTCGCCGCGGCCGTCGCACATCGTGCTGACCGGATCGGGCAGTTCCATGTACATCGGCGAATGCCTGGCGCCCACGCTGCAGCAAGGGTTGGGCATTCCCGCGCAGGCGATCGCCGCCGGCACCCTGCTCACGCACTGGCGCGGCATGCTGCCGCCGGGCGAAGGGTTGCTGGTGTCGCTGGCGCGTTCGGGCGACAGCCCCGAGAGCTGCGGCGTGGTCGATCGCGTGCTGGCCGATGCGCCGGCATGGCGGCACCTGGTGATCACCTGCAATGCCAGCGGCAAGCTGGCGACGAGCTACAACCACGACCCGCGCGTCACCGTGCTGGTGCTGGACGAGCGCACCAACGACCGCAGCCTGGTGATGACCAGCAGCTTCACCAACCTGTTGGTGGCCGGCTCCGGGCTGCTGCTCGATACCGCCGACGTGCTGGCCGAACAAGCCGTGGCGGCACTGGCCGCGGCGGTCGGGCATCTGTTCGACACGCAGGCCGACGCCCTGGCCGAACTGGCCGCGCGCAACGTCGAGGCCGCGGTGTACCTGGGCAGCGGTGGCGGCATCGGCGCGGCGCACGAGGCGGCGCTGAAGATGGTGGAGATGACCGGCGGCAAGGTCATCACCATGGCCGAGACGTTCCTGGGGCTGCGCCATGGGCCGATGTCGAGCATCCGTCCGGGCACGCTGATCGTCGGCTTCCTGTCGCCTGATCCGGCCGTGCGCAGCTACGAACTGGATCTGCTGCGCGAACTGGACCGCAAGCAACTGGGCCTGGCCAAGCTGGTGGTGGGCGAGGGCATTCCCGCCGATGTGCTGCGGCCGGGCGACGTCGCCATCGAGCTGGCGGGCCTGGGCCATCATGGCGAGCTGCCGTCGCTGCTGGCCGGCGTGGCGGTGGGCCAGCTGCTGGCGTTCTTCCGCTGCCTGCACCTGGGCGACCGGCCGGACACGCCTTCGCAGGGCGTGCTCACGCGCGTGGTGCAGTCCTTCACCCTGCACGGGAACGGCGCGTGACGAGGTCCACGCCCAAGCGCGTGCTGGTGGTGGGCGAGGTCAATGTCGACCTCGTCCTGAAGGGCCTGCATGCGGAGCCCGCACCGGGCCAGGAAGTGCTGGCCGACGACTTCCTGATGACGCCGGGCAGTTCCTCGATGATCTGCGCGATGGGCCTGGCGCGGCTGGGCAATGCGGTGGCGTTCCATGGCCGGCTGGGCGCGGATGCGTGGGGCAGTTATTGCCTGGATGCGCTGCGCGATGCCGGTATCGATGTCGCCTCGCTGCAGCCGGAGGCGGCGTTGCGCACCGGCGTCACCGTCTCGCTGTCGACGCCGCGCGACCGTTCGCTGGTGACCTTCTCCGGTGCGATCGCAGCCCTGCGTGCGGAGGATGTCAGCGATGCGCTGCTCGCCGGCGCGGGCCATCTGCACGTGTCCTCGTTCTATCTGCAGCAAGCGCTGCGCCCGGATATCCGCCAGCTGTTCGCGCGTGCCCGCAAGGCCGGGCTGACCATCTCGCTCGATCCGGGCTTCGATCCCGAGCAGCGCTGGGGCGACGATCTGCGCGGCGTGCTGGAAGACGTCGATGTGTTCCTGCCGAACGAGGAAGAGCTGCGCGCGCTGACCGGCGAAAGCCACGTGCGCAAGGCGCTGGCCGCGCTGGACAACGGCCGCACCCTGATCGTCGCCAAGCGCGGCCGGCAAGGCTGCGCGGTGCTGCATGACGGCAAGCTGCTGGTCGCGCCGGCACTCGCGGTCGAGGCGGTGGACAGTACCGGTGCCGGCGATTCCTTCGACGCCGGCTTCCTGCACGCCTGGCTGCGCGAGTTTCCCTTGCGCGACTGCCTGCGCTGGGGCAACGCCTGCGGCAGCCTTTCCACGCGCGGCATCGGCGGTACCACGCGCCAGGCCACGGCCGACGAAGTCACGGCGCTGCTGGCGGGCGCGGCATGATCACCGTCGCCGGCTTCAACACCGCGATCGATCGCCTGTACACGCTGGATGCGCTGGAACCCGGCGCCGTACAGCGCGCCGCCACCGTGCAGGCCCATCCCGGCGGCAAGGGCCTGCACGTGGCGCAGACCATCGCCGCGCTGGGCGAACCCGTGCAACTGGTCGGCCTGACCGATGTGTTCCACCGCAACCTGATCGCCCGCCGCATGAGCGAGCGCGGCGTGCTGTTCCACGGCGTGGAGATTGCCGGCGAGCTGCGCCATTGCCTGGCGCTGCGCGAGCGCGACGGGCGCATGACCGAGGTGCTCGATCCCGGCCCGCTGCTGCCGCCGCGCGCTCAACAGCAATTGCTCGACACGCTGTGGCGCTGCGTGGATGACACCGACGCGATGGTGCTCTCCGGCAGCCTGCCGCGCGGCTTCGAAGCCGATACCTATGCGGCGCTGCTGCGCCGGATTGCGCCGCGCGGCCTGCCGTGCCTGGTCGACGCCAGCGGCGAAGCGCTGCGCCTGGCCGCCGACGCCGGCGCCTTCCTGCTCAAGCCCAACCGCGACGAGGCCGCCCAGCTGGCCGGCCGCGCGGTGGACACGGTGGAAGACGCCGCCGTCGTGGCGCGCGCGCTGCATGCGCGCGGCGTGGCCTTTCCGGTGATCACCTTGGGTGCACGGGGGGCGCTGGGTTTCGATGGCGCGGATTGCTGGCACGCCTCGCTCGCCATCGCGCACAGCGCGAATGCGGTGGGTTCGGGCGACTGCTTTCTCGCGGGCGCCGCGGTGGCCCTGCGCCGCGGCGGCGAGCCCGCGCAGGCGCTGCGCCTGGGCGTGGCCTGCGGCGCGGCCAATGCGCTGCACGAGGAGACCGGCTACGTGCAGCGGGCGCAGGTGGATGCGTTGCTGGCGGAGGTCAGGCTGGTCCGCTTCGACGGTTGATATCGCGCATCGCCGTGGGAGCGGCCATGCGCGGCAAGGTGTTTCGAGGCCACGGGGAGGACCGTGGTGTTTTTCCAACCCCTGGAGAGAACTGCGGCATGTCATCTGTTTCCGTATCCGATCTTCCGCCCGCGTTGCGGCGTTCCTCGCCTGACCTGCGCCGCAAATGGATCGCTGCGCTGATCGCCGCACTCGGCATCGGCTCCGCCCAGGCGGCGGACGACGCCTCGTTCGGCAACAACGCGATCGCCGCGCGCTGGTCGTATGCCGACGGCAAGCTGGCCAGCGTGGTGGTCGACGACAAGCTCAACCAGCGCGCGCTGGAAATCACCGCGCCGTTCGTGCTGACGCTGGCCGACGGCAGCAAGCTCGCCACCGCGGACATGCGCGCCGCGGCGGCGCCGAAGACGGCGGCGCTGAAGGCGAACGCCAAGGCCTCGCGCCTGGCCGAGCGCCTGAAAGGCCAGTCGGTGCAGGCGAGCTTCACCGACGCCGGCGGCCGCTTCCGCGTCGACTGGCAACTGGTGCAGCGCGAGGGTTCGGACTATCTGCGCGAGATCGTCACCGTCACCGCGTTGCAGCAGGACGAGGCGATCAAGCGCATCGACCTGCTGCAGGCGAAGATCCCCGATGCGGAAGTGATCGGCACGGTGGCCGGCTCGCCGGTGGTGTCCGGCCGTGACTATCTCGGCTTCGAGCATCCGCTGTCCGGCAGCCAGGTGCACGGCAGCAAGGTGAATCTGTGGATCGAGCGCGAGCTGCCGTTGCGCAAGGGGCAATCGGTGACCTACTCGGCGGTGATCGGCGCCACCCACGGCGACCAGCTGCGCCGCGACTTCGCCGCCTACATCGAACGCGAACGTGCACGGCCCTACGCGCCGTTCCTGCACTACAACTCCTGGTACGACATCGGCTACTTCACGCCCTACACCGAAGCGCAGGCGCTGGACCGCATCCATGCCTTCGGCGAAGCGCTGAGTGTGAAGCGCCACGTCAAGCTCGATTCCTTCCTGTTCGACGACGGCTGGGACGACCGCAGCGGCAGCTGGCACTTCAGCAAGGACTTCCCGCGCGGCTTCCTGCCGCTGCGCGACGCGGCCGCGAAGTACGGCGCCGCACCCGGCATGTGGCTGTCGCCGTGGGGCGGCTACGGTCCGCCGAAGAAGGAGCGCGCCGAGCGCGGTGCGCAGGCCGGCTACGAGATCATCGATGGCGGCCTGGCGTTGTCCGGTCCGAAGTATTACCAGCGCTTCCACGATGCCGTGATGGAGCTGGTGACCAGGAATGGCGTCAACCAGTTCAAGTTCGACGGCACCGGCAATGCCGACAAGGTGTTCCCGGGCAGCGTGTTCGACAGCGACTTCGGCGCGGCGATCCAGCTGATCGAGAATATCCGCGCCGCCAGGCCGGCCACCTTCATCAATCTCACCACCGGCACCACCGCGTCGCCGTTCTGGTTGCGCTACGCCGATTCGATCTGGCGCGACGGCGAGGACGACGACCTCACCGGTGTGGGCAGCAAGCGCGAACGCTGGATCACCTACCGCGACCGCGAGACCTACCGCAACATCGTGGTGAAGGGGCCGCTGTTCCCGCTCAACTCGCTGATGCTCCACGGCATCATCTATGCGAAGGAAAACCGCAACCTCGGCAGCGATCCAGGCCACGATTTCGCCAACGAGGTGCGTTCGTACTTCGCCACCGGCACCCAGCTGCAAGAGCTGTACATCACGCCGACGCTGCTGACCGAGGCGGACTGGGACCTGCTCGCCGAGGCGGCGCGCTGGGCGCGCGACAACGCCGAAGTGCTGCGCGATTCGCACTGGATCGGCGGCGATCCGGGGCGCCTGGACGTATACGGCTGGGCGGCGTGGTCGCCGAAGAAGTCCATCGTCACCTTGCGCAATCCCGACGCGAAGCCACAGACCGCCGTGCTCGACCTGGCCCGCCAGCTGCAGTTGCCGGCCGAGGCCGCACGCAACTTCAGCGTGCGCGATGTGTGGAAGACCGGCGGCGAGCAGGTGCCGGCGTTGCTCGATGCCGACCACGCGGCGACGGTGCAGCTGGCGCCGTTCGAAGTGCTGACGCTGGAACTCACACCCACGCGCTGAACGCATCGCGCCGGCCGCCGCGGGAGGCGCGCGGCCGGCGAGCGAGCTTCGGGGAGGCCGGCATGACGACGTCCGGGTGCACCAGGCGCGGGCCGCTGTAAGCGCCGCGCTGCTGAGTTTCGAACGGATGGTTTGAAAGGGCCGGCAGGGACGCCGCTATCTGCCGGCCTGGTTCCGGCAGTGGGGAAGGAGCAATCAATCAATGAGCCATAAAACGATTGGGGAGTTGCCGAAATGAACAAGCGTCAAGCCAAGCACCGGAATCTGTGTCGAAGCCCACTGAGCCTGCTGATCGCGCTGAGCCTCGCCGGCGGGGTCGCGCATGCGCAGTCCACCACCGGCAGCATCGTCGGCCAGGTGCCCGCCGGCATGGGCGACAGCGTGACCCTGCAGAGCGCGAGCGGCCTGCAGCGCGACGTGACGGTGGACGAGCGCGGCCGCTATGCGGCCAACCAGTTGCCGCTGGGCAATTACACGGTGATCTTGAAGCACAACGGCCAGGCCGTGCAGACGCGCGACAACGTGGCGTTGCGCGTGGGCACGGCGACGGACGTGTCGTTCACCGAGGCGGCCACGAAGAACCTGGAAGGCGTCAGCGTCACCGCCAGCGCGCTGCCCGCCATCGACGTCACCAGCGTCGACTCGCGCACGGTGCTCACCTCCGAGCAGCTGGCCAAGCTGCCGCTGGGTTACTCGGCCGAAGCCATCGCGCGCCTGGCGCCCGGCGCGGTGAACAATTCCGGCGGCTTCGCCAGTTCGACCGGCGGTTCGCTGGTCAGCTTCGGCGGTTCCGGCGCCAACGAGAACGCGTACTACATCAATGGTTTCAATACGACCGATCCGCTGAAGTCGGAGGGCGGTCTCACCCTGCCGTACGGCTCGATCGACCAGGAAGAGGCCTATACCGGCGGCTACAGCGCGCAGTACGGCCGTTCCGACGGCGGCGTGCTCAACATGGTGGGCAAGCGCGGAACCAACGAATGGCATGTCGGCGGACGCGCCAGCTGGGAGCCGGCCTCGCTGCGTTCCTCGGCCAGGAACTTCTATTACGAGAACGGCCAGCCCAATCCGCCGCTGGCGACCGGCACGCTGTATTCGCCGCGCGAGAAGAACGAATACTGGATCACCACCTACGACGCCTATGTCGGCGGTCCGCTGGTCAAGGACAAGCTGTTCTTCTTCGCCTCGGCGGAGATGTCCCGGCAACAGGGCAGCTCGGTCGGCACGGTGACCAGCGCCTCGCCTTACCAGACCTACAAGTACCGGATGCCCAAGTGGTACGCGAAGCTGGACTGGAACATCAACGACAGCAATATCCTCGAGCTGACCGGGGCGTCGAACAAGCGTTCCTACCAGGCCGACCTGTACCGCTACGATTTCCAGCACATGGTGCCCGGCCGCTATGTCGGCCATGCCGACAGCACCAAGAACGGGGGCGACCTGTGGACCGGCAAGTACACCGGTTATCTCACCGAGAGCCTCACCCTCACCGCGCAGTACGGCAAGATGAAGACGCGCGCGTTCCAGCAGCCGGTGGGCTACGACCCGAACCTCACCTATATCTCCGGCATCACCGCGCAGAACCCCGCCATCGTCGGCGGCACGCCGCGCTTCAACAACCAGACCACCACCTCGCTGTACGACCCGGATCGCGGCAATAGCGTGACTAACCTGCGGGTGAGCCTGGAGTACAAGCTCGGCGATCACACGCTGACCGCCGGCATCGATAACCTCACCGCCGAGGCGTTGAACCAGGGCCGCGTGACCTCGGGTCCCGGCTATAGCTGGACCTACGGCCATTCGGACCATCCGACCGCGCCGCTGGATCCGGGCCTGGGCGTGGGCCCGACCGCCGGCTTCGCCAACGGCGCCGACGGCTACTACGTGATGAAGAGCGTCAACAGCCAGCTGGCCAACGTGAAGACGGTGGAGCATGCGCAGTACATCGAGGACAACTGGCAGTTCAACGATCGCCTGCTGTTGTCGCTGGGCCTGCGCAACGACCAGTTCACCAACTACAACGCCAATGCCCAGCCGTACATCAAGCAGACCGCGCAGTGGGCGCCGCGCCTGGGCTTCGCCTGGGACGTCAACGGCGATTCCAGCTTCAAGGTGTTCGGCAACGTGGGCCGCTACTACCTGGCCTCGCCGCTGGAGCCGGCGTTGAGCGCGGCCGGTGCGCAGACCAGTACCACGCAGTACTTCACCTACAGCGGCATCAATCCGGACGGTACGCCGAGCGGGCTCACCCAGATGTCGCCGCCGGTGTCGGCCAACAACAACTTCGGCGTGCTGCCCGATCCGAAGACGGTCACCGCCAAGGACCTGAAGTCGATGTACCAGGACGAGTACATCCTGGGCTTCACCAAGACCCTCGGCCACGACTGGGTGTACGGCGCCAAGGCCACGCGTCGCGTGCTGCGCAGCGCGATCGACGATTTCTGCGACGTCGACCTGATCACCGCCAAGGCGCAGGCGCTGGGCTACAACGTCAGCTCGCTCAACAGCTGCTATCTGATCAACGCCGGCCGCGCCAACACCTTCGTGGTGGTGGACGATGCGGGACAGCACCATGACGTGAAGCTCAGCCGCGAGGAACTCGGCTTCCCGGACATGAAGCGCAAGTACTACGAGCTGGACCTGTTCCTGGAGCACCCGTTCGACGGCAAGTGGTACGGCAAGCTCGACTACGTGTTCTCGCGCAGCTATGGCAACACCGAGGGCTGGACGCAGTCCAACGTGCAGTCCGACGGCCCGAGCGAATCGGCCGACTGGGACAACGCGCCGATCATGGTCTACAGCAACGGCGACCAGGGCAACGACCATCGCCACCAGCTCAAGCTGTGGGGCTATTACCAGATCACGCCGCAGTGGCTGGTGTCGGGCAACCTGTCGCTGATCTCCGGCGGCCCGAACGTGTGCCTGGGCCTGTTCCCTGGCGACAATCCGGATCCGTCCGGCTACGGCTCCTCGTACCACTTCTGCCGCGGCGTGCCGGTGACGCCGGGCAGCATCGGCCGGCTGCCGTGGCAGCGGCAGGTGGACCTGGGCGTGAAGTACACGCCGGATTTCGCCGCGCACAAGCTGGGCCTGCACCTGGACGTGTTCAACGCGTTCAACAGCCAGCCGGTGGTGAACATCACGCCCAACCTGTACGCCAAGTCCGATAGCACCTTGAATCCGCTGTATGGCACGCCGCGCGTGATGCAGGCGCCGCGCTACCTGCGCTTCTCGGTGACTTACGATTATTGATGAAGCAAGCGCCCGCCGCCGGCCCGGTGCCGGCGGCGTTCGCGGAGGGGATGCATGAAACATCGCGAACGACGCGCGCGCGTCTGGGGCGCACTGCTGCTGTTCTTGCTGCTGGGCAGCCAGGCCATGGCCGGCACGGCGCCGGCCAAGCCGGCACAGGCGAACGATGACGACGCCAACGCGCCGTACAAGGTCTATGACGCCACGCCGGCGATCACCATGGGGCCGCTGCTGCTGGACATGGCCGAGGACGGGGTGGTGATCGAGTGGATGACCGATGCGCAGGGCGACGCCAAAGTCAGCTATGGCGAGCAGGCGCTCGATCATGAAACGGTGCCGCAGATCGATGGTCTGGTGCCGGTAGGCACGCTGCATCGCGTAGTGCTGCGCGGTCTGCAACCTGGCCGCACCTATCGATATCGGGTGGCATCCCGACGCGTAGTGGCGCTGCGGCCGTACTGGCCGGATCGCGGCAAGACGGCGGAAAGTCCGGTGTACAGCTTCACCACCTTCGATACGTCGAAGAAGAACACCCGCTTCGCGACGATGACGGACACCCATGAGAACGTCGAGCGCGTCCGTGCCTTGGCGGAGCTGGCGCAACGTCAACCGATGGACTTCATCGTGCACACCGGCGACGGCGTGCACTACGCCACTGGCGAGAGCCAGGTGAAGGACAAGTTCCTGGAGCCGATGGCGTCAGGGTTGCAAGGACGCGTGCCTCTGCTCTATGCGCGCGGCAATCATGAGTATCGCGGTGAGTTTGCGCGTTCGCTGGGCGACTATCTGCATGCGCAGGAAGGTCGTTACTACTACACGCGTGACCAGGGTCCGCTGCATCTCGTCGTGGTCGACACCGGCGAGGACAAGCCCGACGCAACCAACGTCTACGCGGGACTCAACGATCTTCGCTCGTATCGCGCGGACGAATATGCGTGGTTCAAGCGGGTGCTCGCCGATGAGCCAAGGATGCGCAGCGCGCCGTTCACGGTGGTGCTTGGACATGATCCGGAGTGGGGTTGGCTGGACGGCGCCAACGCCGAGTGGACGAAACGCGCGAACGAGGCCAAGGTGGATCTGTTCATCGCCGGGCACCTGCACCGGCTGGAGCGGATCAAGCCGGGCGAGCGCGGCAACGATTTCACCATCCTGGCGCTGGGGCAAGACCAGATTGCGCGGGTGGAGGCAGACGAGCGGGAGCTGAAGGTGTCGGTGCTCGATCGCGCGGGCAAGGTGCTCGATGCCTTCACGCTGAGGCGCCGGAGCAAGTAGTCTCGCGGACGGTATCCGCCGGGGAAATGGGCGATGCGTGCTACTGGCATGAAGTGGTTGCTGGCGGGTCTGATGGGCGTCGTGTCGTGCGGCGCGCGTGCCGATGCCACATTCGAGGTGACGTCTGCGCGGGCTGCCTTGAAGCGCCTGTTGCCGCGGCATGCAGCGCAGATCGCGCTGGTCGCGCTCCCTGCCGGCGCAGGCGACGGCTATCGCATCCGCGGCAAGGCCGGTCATATCGAAGTGGCCGGTACCTCGCCGGTGGCGCTGCTGGCCGGTGTCGAGACCTATCTCGAACGCGTGCCGCACGTGAGCATCGGCTGGCCGGGCGACAGCCTGGATCGCTTGCCGGCCACGCTGCCGGCGCCGCCTGAGCCGATCGAAAGCCACGCGGTGGTGCCGGATCGCTTCGCCCTCAACGATGTCGATGACGGCTATTCGGACGCCTATCTCGATTGGCCGGGATGGGAGCACAAGATCGACCTGCTCGCGCTGCGCGGCATCAACGAGGTGTTCATGCCGGTGGGTGCGGAAGAGGTGTATCGCCGCACCTTTCGCGAATTCGGCTACAGCGACGGCGAGTTGCGCGCCTGGATTCCCGCGCCGGCGCACCAGCCCTGGTGGCTGCTGCAGAACATGTCCGCGTTCGGCGGCCCGGTCTCCGCCGAGATGTTCGCGCGGCGCACCGCGCTGGCACAGCGCATCGTCGGGCGCCTGCGCGCCTTAGGCATGACGCCGGTGCTGCCCGGTTATTTCGGCACCATGCCGCCGGGCCTCGCCGCGAAGCAGCCGGGTGCGGCGCTGGTGCCGCAGGGCGAGTGGGTGGGTTTCGCGCGGCCGGACTGGCTGGATCCGCGCGATGCGCATTTCGCCAAGGTGGCCGCTGCGTTCTATCGCCACCAGCGCGAGCTGTTCGGCGATGGTGTGTTGTACAAGATGGATCTGTTGCATGAGGGCGGGCGTGCCGGCGACGTGCCGGTGGGCGACGCGGCGAAGCAAGTGTTTGCCGCGCTGAATACCGCGCATCCTGCCGCGCGCTGGGTGCTGCTCGGCTGGCAGCACAATCCGCCGCGCGCGGTGGTGGATGCGGTGCCGCACGATCGGCTGCTGATCGTCGATGGCCTGTCCGACCGCTACGACGGCATGGACCGCAAGCGCGATTGGGGCGGCGCGCCTTATGCGTTCGGCACCATCCCCAATTTCGGCGGACATACCACGCTGGGCGCGAACGCCGGCGTGTGGCTGCAACGTTTCGCGGCGTGGCGCCGCGACGGTGTCATGCGCGGCATCGCCTACATGCCGGAGGGGAGCGGCACCGATCCGGCGGCCTATGCGCTGTTCACCGCACTGGCCTGGACGCCGGTGCCGGAGCATGCACATCGCTGGTTCGACGATTACGCGGTCAGTCGCTACGGCGGCGAGGACGAGCATGCGCGCGCGGCCTGGCGCATCCTCGCGCAGACCGCCTATGCGATGCCCTCGGGCGAATGGTCGGAGCCGCATGACGGCCTGTTCGGCGCACGCCCCGGCCTGGACGCGCGCAGCGCAGCCACGTGGTCGCCGACGGCAGCGCGCTACGACCTGGCACGCTTCGACGGCGCCGTGTGCGAGCTGCTGCGCGTGGCGCCGGCCTTGCGCACGACGTCCGCCTATCGCCACGACCTGGTGGATGTCGCGCGGCAGGTGCTGAGCAACCGCTCGCGCGTGTTGCTGCCGCGGATCAAGGCGGCCTACGAGAAGAAGGACAAGGAGCAGTTCCGCGCATTGACGGCGGAATGGATGGACGACATGGCCATGCTCGACCGCCTGCTCGCTGCCGATCCGGATTTCCTGCTCGGCCGCTGGCTGATGCACGCGAAAGCCGCCGCCCGCGACGACACTGAAGCAGCACAACTGGAATACGACCAGCGCTCGATCCTGGCCAGCTGGGGCGATCGCTCCGGTGCCGACCGCGGCGGGCTGCACGACTACGCCAATCGCGAGTTGGCGGGCCTGGTCGGCGGGCTCTATGCGCGGCGCTGGCGGCAGTTTTTCGATTCACTGCAGGCTGGCTTGAGCGGTGGCGACGTGCATCCGATCGACTGGTTTGCGTTGGAACAGCGGTGGGCTCATGCGCGCGAGCCGCACGCCACCGAACCGGCAGGCGACGCGTGGCGACTGGCTAGCGAAGCGGTGCAGCGCTTGCAGCTTTGCCGCGCTACACCATGGAAGCCGTTCGCCGCACATCGCGCTGACCGTCACGGCCTCCGGACGGAACGGAAGGCGCTGGTGATGTCCAGGGCGATATCGCGCGCTCCGAGGCCGGGACCCGGAGTCGGTGCCGGTGTACCTGAGGCTGCAGTCGCCGGCAGGGGCGAGAATGCGCTGGAAGGGGTCGGTGGCATGGACGCGGAAGGCGTGCCGCCCGGCGTCGCGCGGCGCGCGACGGGAGCCAGGAGCGAGCTCGAAGAACTGCCCGTGGGCATGACCGCAAATGCCGAAGGCGACGGTGTCGGGGCGGCCAGGGTAGGCAGGTAGCCGCCGCCGCTGATCGCCGCGCCGGATGCGCCGGACGGATCGCGGAATGGCGAATACGGGCGGTCGGGCAGCAGGCGCCGGCTGCTGTCTTCCAGGTCGCCCATGCTGTGCCTGGCCAGTTTCATCACGGTGGACTGTTGTGCCGGCGGCAGCGAGGTGAAGTGCTCGTCGAGCTTGCGCTTGGCCTTGTTCCTGCGTGTTTCGTAATCCGCCCGGGCCGGTACGTCCTTGAGCTTGCCGGCGCCATCGGCGCCGCTGGCGGACTGTCCCGGCGCCATGCTCATGATGGTGGTGGCGCCGGCAAGCACGCCTGCCACGCCGGAAGTGACGCCGGGTTCCTGCAGCGCGCGCATGGTCTGGTGGCGCAGGTAATCGTGTCCTGCGGCCTGGCCCGAGGTCCTGACGCCCGAACCGGTATGCCCGGCCACGTCGCCGCCGGGTACGGCGAGCACGGTCTGCGCCGTATCCGTGCGCGCGCCGTCGCTGGCTTCTGCGATGTGCCTGACGTTCTCCTCGCGAATGCTGCGGCCGGAATACGAGGGCAGCACGGTGTTGCTGCTCCATGCGGGCAGGGTTGCCGTACCGTCGTTGTTGACGGAGCGGCGCGAGAGAAAGCGCATGGTGTCGGTGGGGGCGAAGGCTTCGTGATAACCGCTGCTGTGCCCGGACGTCGTGGGGTTGGAGGGAAATCTGAATTCGCCCTCTTCGATGGGCTTGGCATGGATCACCCGGTCCGTGCCCAGTGGCCTGAAGCCGCCGGAGCTCGCCTGCGATGACGTCAGCGTACGGTCGCGCGAGGCGCTGTAGGGCGAAGACATGGGCGACAAGGTCGGCAGGGCTGGGGGTGTTGCCAGCAAGGGAGACAGCGAAGACGAAGAGCTCGACGCTGTCGCCGCCTGTGGCGTGCCGCCCATGGCGCCGTGTGTCGGGAGCAGAGGCGAGAGGGAGGACGACGAGCTGGATGGTGTCGCGGCCTGCGGCAAGCCACCCATGGCGCTGTGCATCGCCGGCACGGATGGCGGCGGCATCGACCCGCCGGGGGGCGCGAGCGAAGACGAGGAGGTAGCGGTGGCCTGCCTGGCCGTGCTCGCGGATGGTCCAGGCATCGGCGAGAGCGGCGCCGGGCGCACCGGCGGAGCTCCCATTGGCGTCATCCCGCCGCCGGCTGCCGCTGCTGCTACGCGCGCGGACGAGCGGGTGACACGCCCCGAATTCATCGGCGTCATCGCGCTCGCGCTGCGGGCTCGCCGGCTTCCGCCGCTGCCGGATCCGCCCGATCCCGCGCCGGGATCCCCTGTCCCACCGTTGCCATGTGGCATGACCCTGATTCCCCCATCAAGGAGCCCGGAGGGTACTCCTGGCCATGGGGCGCTCGCCAGGGCACCGTCCCGGGCATGCGCGCACGGCCAAGGGCACCGCCGCGCGCTACCATCGACCGGCTTTCGCCCAGCCGGTCGCCACGCGGATGCACCTCCATCCCCGCCTGCTCGATCCCCGCCCGTACGAGGAGTCCCCATGCGACGAAGAGAATTCCTGCGCCTCAGCGCGCTTGCACCGTTGGGCGCCATGAGCCTGCGCCTGGACGCCGTCACCGTGCCGTCGCTGCAGGCGGAACCGGTGCCGGACGGCCGGCCGCATCGCTTCGCCCTCGGCAAGCGCGCCTTCCTGCTGGACGGGCGCGAGTTCCAGCTCCGCAGTGGCGAGATGCATCCGATCCGGGTGCCCGCGGAGTACTGGATGCAGCGCATCCGCATGGTCAAGGCGATGGGCTTGAATACCGTCGCCATCTATCTGATGTGGAACGCGCTGGAAAAAGAGCCCGGCGTGTTCGACTTCGAAAGCGGCAACCGCGATTTCGTGCGATTCATCAAGCTGTGCCAGCAGGAAGGCATGTGGGTGTACCTGCGGCCCGGTCCCTACGTCTGCGCCGAATGGGATTTCGGCGGCCTGCCGCCGTACCTGCTGCGCGAGCCGGACATGCGCGTGCGGCACAAGGACGACGCGCGCTACATGAAGGCGGTGACGCGCTACATGGATGCCATCGCGCCGCGCATCGCGCCGCTGATGGCGGAGCGGGGCGGGCCGATCCTGATGGTGCAGGTGGAGAACGAGTACGCCTCGTTCGGCGGCGACCTGGCTTATCTGGAGCAGATCCAGGCGATGTGGCGCGAGCGCGGCATCCATGGGCCGTTCTCGATTTCCGACGGGCTGGCGACCATCCAGAAACAGCAGACCTACCTGCCCGGCACCGCGCTGGGCCTGGACGGCGATACCGATTTCGCCGCGGCGCAGGCCATCGCCGGCGAGATGCCGGTATGGGTAGGCGAGGGTTATCCCGGCTGGCTCACGCATTGGGGCGACCAGGAGTTCCAGCGCGGCGACTATGCGGCCACGCTGAAGAAGCTGATGGCCGAAGGGCGCTCGTTCAACCTGTACGTGGCGCACGGCGGCACCAATTTCGGTTTCGGCGCGGGCGCCAACGCGGATGCCGACTACGGCAAGTTCGAGCCGACCATCACCAGCTACGACTACGGCGCGCCGATCGACGAGCGCGGCGAGGCGACGGCGGACTATCGCCAGTTCCGCGAGATCATCGGCGAGCACCTGTCGCGGCCGCTGTCCGAGGTGCCGGCAGCGCCGCCGGCGATGCGCTTCGCGAAGATCGAGCTGAAACCGTATGCCTCGCTGTGGGACAACCTGACGCCTGCGCCAAAGTCGGTCGAGGATGGGCCGGTAGCCAACGAGCTGCTGCTGGCGCAGGACCACGGCATGGTGTTGTACCGCGCGATGTCACTCAAGGGTGGGCGTTTGTCGATCGAAGGCGTGCGCGATTACGCCACGGTGTTCGGCGCCGGCCGCTATCTCGGCTACATCTCGCGCGTGCGCAAGCCGGGCTTGAGCGAGGCGACGGAAGTCGAGGTGCCCGCGCCGCATGCGCAGGACGGCGAGGCGATCGAGATCCTAGTCGATAGCTTCGGCCATGTCGGCTATGGGCAGGCGATGGCGGACCGGAAAGGCATCGTGGGGGCGATCCGCTTGAATGGCGAGTTGCAGCGGCGGTGGTCGGTGCATGGCTTTCCGCTCGATGCTGCCTATCTCGCGGGATTGCGTCCGCTCGCGCAGGCGCCGGAGCGGCCTGCGGTGTTCTTCAAGGGCACGCTGACCCTGGAAAAGACAGCGGATACGTACCTCGGCATGGGTGCGTGGGACAAGGGTTACGTGTGGGTGAATGGCCATCTGCTCGGGCGTTACTGGCGCATCGGTCCGCAGCAGCGATTGTTCTGTCCGGCTTCGTGGTTGAAGGCGGGGAAGAACGAGGTGCTGGTGTTCGATATGCATCGGACGGAGGGGGCGGCGATCGAGGGATTCGAGCGGCTGCACGGTTAGGCAAGGCTTGCCTTGCCCCAAGCCCGTCATTCCGGCGCAGGCCGGAATCCAGTGACGTCACGGTATGGTAGTCGCGATATCGCATACACCTAAGGCTCTGCGATGACGCGACAACCGGATGTTGCCGCTACTGGATTCCGGCCTGCGCCGGAATGACGGGCTGGTGAGGGGCGTAGGTTGGGGTGAGCGCGAGCGAACCCCAACTCCGGCACTTGCATGCGCATCGCCATGTTGGGGTTCGCTGCTGCTCACCCCAACCTACGGGATTCAGAACTCGACGTGCGCTCGCAACCCGGCGAACTTCGCCGGCCCGCGATCTCGGTTGTAGCCGGGATGGCGCACGAACTGGAAATCCGGACTCAGCGTCAGGTGCTCGAACGGCACGAAGCTGTAGTACGCCTCCACTATCTGCTCGCGGCCATAGTTCAACGCGCCGTCGCCCAGCACGAAACCGCTGCCGCCCCGTTCCAGATACTCGCGATGCGGCGATGACAGCGCGTTGATCGCCACGCCGACGCTGAAGTGATCCTGCTTGCGCCCCCAGTGCGCACCCGACAATTGGAAGCCGCCGCTGAGCGTGCGGTCCACTTCAGTGAATGCGAACGACTCGTTGCGCCCATCGTTCCAACCCGCACGCATGAACAGCCCGGTGTCACCATCGTCGGCCAGCGGCAGCTCGCCGTTGAGGCCGAAGCCGTACTTCTTGCGGCCAGGCCGATCGTAAGCGCGGATATCCGGCACGCCGCCGGTGGCAAGGGCACGGGCAATCGCCGTGCGATACACACCCATGCTTGCCTGGTTCTGGAACACCAGTGCGCGCAGCGCCCAGCCATCCTTGTCCGGCTGCACCGTCAATTCCAGCTGCTGCCCGCGCGCCTTCTGCAGCGACTGCACCAGATGCGAGCCGTTCGCTTCGGTCGGCATGCGATAGATGCCGTAGCGCAGGCTCCAGCCGGATTCGACCAGGCCCAGCATCAGGCCTTCGGTATAGCCGCGGGTGTCGGCGGCGAAATCCCAGGCGACGTTGTTGAACAGCGCCCAGTTCATGAACTGCGTGCGCGTGCCGTCGGCGTAGCGGTTCTTGTCGAAGTCGTCGTTGATCGCCATCTTGCCGAGCTTCACTTCGACGCGGCGCGCGGCTTCCTTGCCGGGCAGCTGGTCCATGGCGCGCTCGTTGTCCTCGGTGTCGTCGCCCAGCGGCAGCGTCCAGCGCAGGAAGCGGCGCGCGACATAGGGCGTCTTGCCGAGGCTGGCGGAGCCGGAGCGGATCACATCGCCGTTCGGCAGCCCGGCCATGCCGGTGGCGCCGCTGACGCCTTCGCCCTTGAACATCTCCACGTCGAAATAGAACTGGAAATGCGCGGGCAGGGCGACGCCGAAGTAACCGCCGAAGGTGTGCGAACGCGCGGTATCCGTGCCGGCCTTCAGGCTGAGCGGGCCGGCATACGGCGAGTGCACGCGGTACTGGTGCTGGTCGATCAAGGTGTACTGCGCGCCGAGGAACTGCGGCACGAACAGGCGGGCTTCATCGGCCTGCGCTGCGTCGTCGGCGTGGAGGTGCGGAGCGGCCAGGCAGGCGGCGGCCGCGAGGAAACATGCGAATTTCATCGTTCATTCCGTGCTTGAGGCGCGGAACGAGGCGATCAGGCGGACCCGACCCCGCTCACGGCCGCGCCGTGATCAATGGGTTGTGTGGCGTCAGCGCGCAGCGGACGCCCGGATGAGGGTCACTGTCCATGGAGGGTCGGCTTGATCTCGTGAATGCCCCGAGGCGGGGCGCGCGCATGGTCGCCATGCGTGGATGGCCTGTCAACCGTTTTTTCGTGACATGCGGGCAAAAAGAAAGGCCGCCTTGCGGCGGCGACGGGTAAATAAAAAGGCCGCCTTGCGGCGGCCTTTCGTGAAGCGCATCGAGCAGCGAATCAACCGCCGCGCGAAGCCCTCTTGCGATCGTTCTCGGTGAGGTGCTTCTTGCGCAGGCGGATTTCCTTCGGGGTGATCTCGACCAGCTCGTCGTCGTCGATGAAGTCCAGCGCCTGCTCCAGCGAGAACTTGATCGCGGGGGTGAGCTGGATCGCATCGTCCTTGCCGGAGGCGCGCATGTTGGTCAGCGGCTTGGGCTTGATCGCATTGACGGTGAGGTCGTTGTCCTTGGCGTGGATGCCGACCAGCTGGCCCTCGTACACCGAGTCGCCTTCGGCGGCGAACAGCTTGCCGCGCTCCTGCAGCGGCCCCAGCGAATAGGCGGGCGTGTTGCCGGCGGCGTTGGCGATCATCACGCCGTTGAGGCGCTTGGCGATCTGGCCTTCTTCCTTCGGACCGTAGTGGTCGAACACGTGGAACAGCAGGCCCGAACCCTGGGTGAGGGTCTTGAACTGGTTCTGGAAGCCGATCAGGCCACGCGCCGGGATCATGTACTCCAGGCGCACGCGGCCCTTGCCGTCCGGCTCCATGTTCTTGAGCGCGCCCTTGCGGATGCCCAGACGCTCCATCACCGGACCCTGGTGGATTTCCTCCACGTCGACCACCAGCTGCTCGATCGGCTCCATCTTCTGGCCGTCGATCTCCTTGATGATCACTTCCGGACGCGACACGGCCAGCTCGTAGCCTTCGCGGCGCATGTTCTCGATCAGCACCGACAGGTGCAGCTCGCCGCGGCCGGAGACCAGGAACTTGTCCGCGTCCGAACCCTGCTCGACGCGCAGCGCCACGTTGTGCACCTGCTCGCGCTCAAGGCGCTCCTTGATCTGGCGGCTGGTGAGGAACTTGCCGCCGGAGAGGTCCTTGTTGCCGGCGAACGGCGAGTTGTTCACCTGGAAGGTCATGCTGATGGTGGGCTCGTCCACGGTCAGCGCGGGCAGCGCCTCGGGGGTATCGAGCGCGCACACGGTGTCGGAGATGGTCAGCTCCTGGATGCCGGAGATGGCCACGATGTCGCCGGCCTCGGCGGTGTCCTGCTCGATGCGCTCCAGGCCCATGAAGCCGAGCACCTGCAGGATCTTGCCCTGGCGCTTCTTGCCGTGACGGTCGATCACCGCCACCGGCATGTTCTTCTTGAGCGTGCCGCGCTGGATGCGGCCGATGCCGATCACGCCGACGAAGTTGTTGTAGTCCAGCTGGCTGATGCGCATCTGGAACGGGCCTTCCGGATCCACTTCCGGCTTGGGCGCGTGCTTCATGATCGCTTCGTACAGCGGGGTCATGTCGCCTTCGCGGGTGTCCGCGTCGAGCGAGGCGTAGCCGTTCAGCGCCGAGGCGTAGACGATCGGGAAGTCCATCTGCTCCGGCGTGGCGCCGAGGCGGTCGAACAGGTCCCACACCTGTTCCACCACCCAGTCGGGGCGCGAACCGGGACGGTCGATCTTGTTGACCACCACGATCGGCTTGAAGCCCATCGCGAAGGCCTTCTGGGTCACGAAACGGGTCTGCGGCATCGGGCCGTCCATCGCATCGACCAGGATCAGCACCGTGTCGACCATCGACAGCACGCGCTCCACCTCGCCGCCGAAGTCGGCGTGTCCGGGCGTGTCGACGATGTTGATGCGGTTGCCCTGCCAGGTGATGGCGGTGTTCTTGGCCAGGATGGTGATGCCGCGTTCCTTTTCCTGGTCGTTGCTGTCCATCACGCGCTCAGCCAGGACGGTGCGCTCGGAGAGCGTGCCGGACTGCTTCAGCAGCTGGTCGACGAGCGTGGTCTTGCCGTGGTCGACGTGGGCGACGATGGCGATATTGCGCAGATTTTCGATGGACATGGGGTGGGCTCGGGCGACCGGAGAGTCGTCTCGTGGGTTTCTCAAGGGCGAATCGGACGATTATACGGACTAATGTGACAGCTTGCTTGAACACAGGAACGGCGCCGCGGCGAAACGGCGCCATTCCGGCCCACCGGCCGCTTACCTGGCGGGCGTGGCGTCCGCGGCCTGGCTGGCGCCCTGGCGGCAGGACACCGGCAGGTACTTGTCCGCCACGCCTTCCGCATGGCAGCGCCAGGTCCAGCTGCGGCCGGCGAGCTGGGGCGTGAGCAGTACCGTGCCGTCGGTCAGCTTGGCGCTGCCGGTGCCGGCCAGGCTGAGCTGGATCGAACCGTCGGGAAGCACGCGCGGGCCGGCCTCGTCCTCGTCCAGCCCGGCTTCCTTGCCGCTCTTCGGCCAGCGGTTTTTGCTCTGGCGGAACTCGAGCACGGCGACCTTGGCCGGATCGGCCGCGGCCATGGCCTGTGCCACCTGGCTGCGCAGCTGGTAGTCCTGGTAGGCGGGGATGGCCACCGCAGCCATCACGCCGGCGGCGGCGACCGCCACCATGCCGTTGGAGCCGCTGGTGACCATTTCCAGCGGATTCTGCTCATAGGTCAGGCGCAGCGAGAGATCGTCCCGGGTGGCGTCCAGGCTGGCGCCGATCACGCCGTCGCGCGGCAGGTTGAGCGTATGCGCGGCCGGCAGCGCCTGCAGGTCCACCGTGCCGCCGCTGGCGTCGTCGAGGTACTGCAGCAGTTCCAGATAGCCGTAATAGGCCTTGCGCTGCGCGTCGTGCGAGGTGGCGGCGAAGCCGAGCAGGGTTTCCGCGCCGGGATGGGCCTGGGCCTTCAGCCATTCGTCCATGCGCGTGTCCAGCTTGGCGGCGGCGCGGTCGGCCAGCGACTGGGGCAGCTTGCCGAAGATCAGGTAGTCGCCGTCCTCCACCCAGTACAGGTGCGAGCCCAGGCGGCCGAGCAGCTCGAGCAGCGCCTGCTGCTTCGGCTCCTGGCCGCCGGCCTCGTCGCGCAGGCGCTCGCCGAGACGGTTGGGGATCGACAGCGAATGCACCTGGGTGCCTTCCATGCTGCGTACCTGGTAGGTCCAGCGCCTGTTCTTGGCCAGCTCCTCCAGCCGGGCGTACAGGGCGGCGCGGTCGCGCACGCGCACGGCGGCATAGCTGCCGGCGCTGTCTTCGTAGCCGACCAGTTCCGGGCCGACCCACTGGCTGAATTCGGCGAGGTCCAAGCCCATGCGCTGCTTGGAATCGGCCATGGCCTTGCGGTAGGCGGCGGCGCGATCGGCGCCGAAATTGAGGATGAGCTGGTCCTCGAAGGTCTTGACCTGTTCGGTGCCGGGCAGGGCCAGCGTCACCACCCAGGAGGGCTTGCCGGCGACCTTGAATCCCGGCGCGAACTGCTGCGGCGCCAGATAACCCAGCAGGCGCGCCTGCGGCGCATGCAGCCGCAACTGCAGCCGGCCGTGGCCGTCCACCGTGCCCCAGCCGAAGGCGATGCTCTCGGTCCTGGCGGTGAATTCGCCGGGCAGGGTGCCGACGCTGTCCGCGGGAATCGCGCCCGAAGCCATGCCGCCGAGACCATGCGTGCTGAACCAGCCGAACAGGCCCTGGCCGGAAGCATCGATCTGCCGTTCCTGCTCGGTCACCTTGGCGGTGATGTCGGCGGACTTGGGATTGCGCACTTCGTCGAGCAGCGCATTCAGCGCGCCGCGGTCGATGACCGCGGCGCCGACGCCGGAACGCGCCGCGAGCAGGAACAGGCGGCCGCCGGCGGCATCGAAATGCAGCAGCTCGCCGGAGGCGAGGGCGCCGTCGCCCTTGGCGTCCAGCGGTGCCTGCAGGCCCAGCGCGCCGCCGAGCTGCGCGAAACGCCGGTTGAGCGCGCCGACGTCGCGCTGTTCCAGCTGCATGCTGGCCAGCAGCATGCTGCCGGGCGAGGGCATGCCCAGCGGATCGACCGCGCTGATCTCCAGCGGCCCGCGCAGATCCGACAGCAGGGCCAGGGTGAGCGGCGTGGCGCCGGCGTCGGCCAGCAGCTTGTCCTTGGCGATGGCGTCGCGCAGCGCGGCGACGGTCTTCAGGTGCTGCTCGCCGGCCAGGGTGGCGTCGAGCGGGCGGCCGTTCGGCACGGCGCCCAGCAGGCCCCACGGCGAGGGAATGCGCAGGTAGGCCACGGTGTGTGCGGGCAGGTGCTGCAGCAGCCAGGCCGGTTGCGAGAGCTGTTCCTGCGCGTGCTTGATCGCGCTGGCGTCGGCGCTGGGCGCCTGGTCGCGATGGCAGGCGCCGAGCACGGCGGAGGCGGCGAGGATGGTGGCGGGCAGCAGGCGGCGCGGCAGGTTCATTCCTTGAACTCCTGAGGTGTTGAATTGAGGTACTGCAAAGTCGGCGGAATATAGCAAAGCGCCGGGCGACGATCGCCGCCCGGCGCTCTCGGGTGGTTCCGCCTCAGGCCGCGGTGCGCGCCCGGGTGACCCGGCTGGCGGTTTCCTTGTGCAACTGCGCGGCGAGCCAGGCGCCGGTGGCGACCAGGATGTCGAGGTCGACGCCGGTCTGCATGCCCATGCCGTGCAGCATGTAGACCACGTCCTCGCTGGCCACGTTGCCGGTCGCGCCCTTGGCATACGGGCAGCCGCCGGTGCCGGACACGGCGCTGTCGACCACGCGCACGCCTTCTTCCAGGCAGCTGAGGATATTGGCCAGGGCCTGGCCGTAGGTGTCGTGGAAATGCACGGCCAGCGCCGCCATCGGCACCTCGGCCGCGACCGCCTTGAGCATGGCGCGGGCCTTGGCCGGCGTGCCGACGCCGATGGTGTCGCCCAGCGAGATCTCGTGGCAGCCGAGCTGGTGCAGGCGCGCCGCCACGCGCACCACGTCGGCTACCGGCACCTCGCCCTGGTAGGGACAGCCGAGCACGGTGGAGACATAGCCGCGCACCTTCACGCCGTCGGCGCGCGCGAGTTCCAGCACCGGACGGAAGCGCTCGATCGATTCGTCGATGCCGGCGTTGATGTTCTTGCGGTTGAAGGCCTCGGAGGCCGCGGTGAACACCGCCACCTCGGTGGCGCCCACGTCGCGCGCGCGGCGGTAGCCCTGCTCGTTCGGCACCAGCACGGGATAGCTCACGCCGGGCACCTTGCGGATGCCCTGGAACACTTCGGCGGCGTCGGCCAGCTGCGGCACCCACTTGGGGCTGACGAAGCTGGTGGCCTCGATGGTGCTCAGGCCGGTGGAGGAGAGGCGGTCGATCAGCGCGATCTTCACGTCGGCCGGAAGCAGGGTCTTTTCGTTCTGCAGGCCGTCACGGGCGCCGACTTCGACGATGCGGACGTGGTTGTCGGGGCTATTCATGGGGGCTATCCGTCAGGCGGGCGTCTTCGTAGGTCACATGCGGTTGCGATATGCGTGGCGCAAGCTGGGGTTCGCCTGGCGGCTCACCCCAACCTACGTGGCGAAGCGCACCAGCACGGCGTCGGCTTCGACGAAATCGCCCTGCGTGGCGCCGATGCTGTCGATGGTGCCGGCGCGCGGCGCCTTGAGCGCGAGCTCCATCTTCATCGCCTCCATCACCAGCAGCTCCTGGCCTTCCTCGACCTGGTCGCCGGGCCTGGCTTTCACCAGCACGATGCGGCCGGGCATCGGCGCGAGCACCTGGTTGCCGCCCGCACCCTGCCTGGCTTCCCAGGCGAACGCGGCGGCGCGGGCGAAGCTGTGGCGACGGCCGTCGCTGTCGTGCAGCAACACGCGCTGCGCGTCGGCGTGCAGCGGCAAGCGCAGCGACTGGCCATCGAAGCGCGCGCTGAGCGCCGCGCCATCGTGGCGCGCACCCTGCACGTGGCAGCTCGCGTCGCCGTGGCACAACTGGTAATCGCCATCGTGGCCGTGGGCTTCCACTTCGTAGCGCTGTTCGCGCAGCGACAACGCGACGATGCGCTTGCCGGCATGGCCGATGCGCCAGGCATCGGCGCGCGCCCACGGCGAATGCGGATCGACGCCGTGCGCGGCCTGCGCAACCACGGTGCGCTCGTCATGCAGCAGCGCCGCCACGGCCGCGGCGAACAGCAGCTGCGGCGCGGGCGCGGCGTCGCCGGCGAGGAACTCGTCCAGATGGCGGTCGAGATAGCCGGTGTCGATGCGGCCTTCCACTACCACCGGGTGGCGCACCAGGCGTTCGAGGAAGGCGATGTTGGATTTCGGCCCGGCGATCTCGCAGGCCATCAGCGCTTCGCGCAAGCGCTGCAGCGCCTGCGCGCGGTCGCGGTCGTGCACGATCAGCTTGGCGATCATCGGGTCGTAGAAGATCGTGACCGTGTCGCCCTCGATCACGCCGCCGTCGAGGCGCACGTGGCGCGAGGTTTCCGGCAGGCGCAGGCGCAGCAGCTTGCCGGAGCCGGGCAGGAAGTTCTGTTCCGGGTCTTCGGCATACAGGCGCACTTCGATGGCGTGGCCCTGCGCGTGGACGTCCTCCTGGCGCAGCGGCAGCGCTTCGCCGGCGGCGACGCGCAGCTGCCATTCGACCAGGTCGAGACCGAGCGTTTCCTCGGTGACCGGATGCTCCACCTGCAGGCGCGTGTTCATCTCCATGAAGAAGAACTCGCCGTCCTGGCCGACGATGAATTCCACCGTGCCGGCACCGACATAGTCGACGGCGCGCGCGGCCGCCACGGCGGCGGCGCCCATCGCGGCGCGGCGTGCCGGGGTGAGGAAGGGCGAGGGCGTTTCCTCCAGCACCTTCTGGTAGCGGCGCTGCGCGGAGCATTCGCGCTCGTTGAGATGGATCACGTTGCCGTGGGTGTCGCCGAACACCTGGAATTCGATGTGGCGCGGATGCTCCACATAGCGCTCCAGGATCACGCGCGTGTCGCCGAAGGCATTGGCGGCTTCGCGCTGGGCCGAGGCGAGCGCGTCGGCGAATTCCCGCTCCGCGCGCACGATGCGCATGCCCTTGCCGCCGCCGCCCGCGGCGGCCTTGATCATCAGCGGGAAGCCGGTGCTGCGCGCCTGTCCGGCGAGGAAGTCCGCGTCCTGGTTGTCGCCGTGATAGCCGGGCACCAGCGGCACGGCGCGCTTTTCCATCAGCGCCTTGGCGGCGGCCTTGGAACCCATCGCGTCGATGCTCGCCGGGCGCGGGCCGATGAAGGCGATGCCGGCCTCGGTGCAGGCCCGCGCGAAAGCGGTGTTCTCGGACAGGAAGCCATAGCCGGGATGGATGGCCTGGGCGCCGCTGCGCCGGGCCACTTCAAGGATGGTCTCGCCGCGCAGGTAGGAGTCGGCCGGACGCGGGCCGCCGATCGGCCAGGCCTCGTCGGCCAGGCGCACATGCTGCGCATCGGCGTCGGCCTCCGAATACACGGCGATGGTGCGGATGCCGAGACGGCGGCAGGTGCGGATCACGCGGCAGGCGATCTCGCCGCGGTTGGCTATCAGTACGCGCTCGAACATGCACGGGTCCGTGGGCAGAAGTGCAAGGGAATGGAGGTGCAAACTCGGCAATGCTAGCGGAACGGGCGTGGCAGGCCGATGCGCGGCGCAGCATTCGGCTTTGCTCCCTCTCCCTTCGGGAGAGGGCTGGGGTGAGGGTGCGGGCGGGAGCGTCAGAGTGATGTGCACCGCTCCGGCCGCACCCTCATCCGCCTGCCGGCACCTTCCTCGCTCCTCCACGCGAAGAGGGCACAGGGATGTGCCCGGCTTTGATGAGCGAGGAAAGCAGGGCACATCCCTGTGCCCTCCCCGCGTGCTCCCGATGGGAGAAGGATTCCAAGTTGGATAAGGTGAGGGCTACTCGCCTTCCCAGTAATCCACCGACTCGCCCTGCCTTCCCACCACCCGGAACATCTGCGGCGTGCCGTCCGCCGCAGGAGGGTATTCCGCCATCACGCCGAATTTATTGCTGTCCGGGTACTCGCACACCTCCGGATACTCCCGCGTGCTGATGCTGAGATAGCGCAGGTCCTTGTCGCCGGTATTGGCAATCTGGTGCGCACTCTCCGGCCCTCCCGGCGGGCAGGCGATGATGTCGCCCACGCGGATCGGATGGCGTTCCTCGCCGATGCGCACCTCGCCCTCGCCCTCCAGCACGAAGAACATTTCCTCGTTCACGCGATGGTTGTGGAACGGATAGCCGCGCTTGCCCGGCGGCAGCACGGTGATGTTGTAGCCGAGCTTCTGTGCGCCGAGCTGCGCGGAGATGCGCGCGACGCGCGGACCGTAGCGCTCCGCGGCGGTGCCGGTGGGCGCAAAGGCCAGCGGCACCGGTTGCGGTTCGACGTCGGCGATATTGACGATGTGGCTGGGCATGACAGGTCCTGGGTAGGTTGGGGTGAGCCGGAGGCGAACCCCAACGTTGCGGTAGGCATGCGAGGTTCGTCGGGGTTCGCTGTGCTCACCCCAACCTACGTTATTCCGGCAAGTGGCAGACGGCTTCCACGTTGTGGCCGTCCAGGTCCAGCACGAAGGCTGCGTAGTAGTTGTCGTGATAGTGCTCGCGCAAGCCGGGCGGGCCGTTGTCGGTGCCGCCGGCGGCGAGCGCCGCGGCGTAGAAGCGGTCCACTGCTTCGCGCGTCGGCGCCACGAAGGCGACATGGATCGCCGACAGCGGCGCGATCGGGTCGGCGCTGATCCAGAAGCTGGGCTTGCCGTCCTTGCCGAAGCCGGCGTGCGAGCGGCTGCCGGTCACTTCCTGGGTGACTTCCATCGCCAGGCCGCCGCCGAGCGGGGCCAGCACGCGTTCGTAGAAGGCCTTGCTGCGTGCGTAGTTCGAGACGGGCACGCCGATGTGGTCGAGCATGGAAGAACTCCTTGCGAGGAAGAGGGCGAGGGTGATCGCGGCGAAGTTTATGCCTGCGCGGTCCAGGCTGCTGCGCGCTTGTCGAGGAAGGCGCCCAGCCCTTCCTGGCCTTCCGCCGAAACGCGCAGGCGAGCGATCAACTCGGCGTTCTCGCGGTCGATGCGCTCGGCCTGCGCCTGGTCCTGGCCGGCGACGCGCAAGGCTAACCGCTTGGCTTGCGCCTGCGCGACCGGGCCCGCCTTGGCGAACGCGGCCAGCACGCCGGCCAGCGCGTCGTCCAGTTCCTCGGCGCGCACGCACTGGTGCAGCAGGCCGATGCGCTGGGCGGTCGACGCGTCGAACAGTTCGCCGGTGAGAAACAGGCGGCGCGACTGGCGCAGGCCGATCGCCGCGATCACGTAGGGCGAGATCACCGCAGGCACCAGGCCGAGCTTCACTTCGGTCAGGCCGAATTTCGCGCTGTCCACGCCGATGGCGATGTCGCAGCAGGCGACCAGGCCCACGCCGCCGCCGTAAGCGGCGCCGTTGACGCGCGCCACGGTCGGCTTGGGCAGGAACTGCAGCGTGCGCATCAGGGCGGCCAGGCGCAGCGAATCCTCGCGGTTCTCCGCCTCGCTGGCCTTGGCCATGCCGCGCATCCAGTTGAGATCCGCGCCGGCGGAGAAACTGGCGCCCGCGCCGGTGAGCACCACCGCGCGCACGTTTTCGTCGCGGCCGGCGGCGGCCAGCGCGTCGGTCAGTTCGGCGATCAGGCTGTCGTCGAAGGCGTTGTGCACCTGCGGGCGGTTCATGGTGACGGTGCGGACGCCGGCGCGGTCGGCGAGCTGGAGGCTGGTGTACATGGCGGCCTGGAGGATGGGGAAAGCCCGTAGGTTAGTGAAACCGGATGGGGAGCAGGCAAGCGGGAGCAAGAGCTTGCGATACGCCCCGGTCGAATGCGGGCCTCGATGCCGCAGGCCCGTGGCCATTCACCGTTTCCGGCGCAACCAAGCTACAATGCGAACCATTCTTATTTGAGTGGTGGCCGTGCGACTGTCCGACCTGCCGAAAGGGGCGCCTGCCGTGGTGGACCGAGTGGACGATGCTCATAGCGACGATCCGATCGCGCAGCGCCTGCGCGACCTGGGCTTCGTCGCGGGCGAGCCGGTCCGCGTGGTGGCGCGTGGGCCGCTGGGCGCCGACCCGCTGCTGATCCAGATCGGCTCCACGCGTTTCGCGCTGCGCCGTACCGAAGCCGCGCGCGTCACCGTGCGCACCGGAGACCATGCATGAGCGCGACCACCTTGCGCATCGCCCTGGTGGGCAATCCCAACTGCGGCAAGACGGCGCTGTTCAACCAGCTCACCGGCGGCCGCCAGAAGGTGGCCAACTACGCCGGCGTCACCGTGGAGCGCAAGGAAGGCCGCTTCACCGCGCCCAGCGGACGCGTGCTGCACCTGCTGGACCTGCCCGGCACCTACAGTTTCGACGCCAACAGCCCGGACGAGCAGATCACCCGCGACGTCTGCGAGGGTGTGTATCCCGGCGAGCCCGCGCCCGACCTGATCGTGTGCGTGGCCGACGCCACCAACCTGCGTCTGCACCTGCGCTTCGTGCTGGAAGTGAAGCGCCTGGGCCGGCCGGTGGTGCTGGCGTTGAACATGATGGATACCGCGCGCCGCCGCGGCATCAGGATCGACGTGGCCGGGTTGCAGCAGCGGCTGGGCATTCCCGTGGTCGAGACCGTCGCAGTCAAGCGCGGCGGCGCGAAGGCGCTGATCGAGCGAGTGGACGGCGAGGTGCCCGAAGCGGCTCCGGCGCAGCCGGACGACCCGGCCAGCCGCGCCGACCTGCACGCGCAGGTGCGCGAGCTGCTGGCGGCCACCGTGGTGATGCCGCGCAATACCGACGCCATCGACGATGCGCTCGACCGCTGGGCGCTGCATCCGGTGTTCGGCTTGGGGATTCTCGCCGTGCTGATGTTCCTGATCTTCCAGGCGGTGTTCTCCTGGGCGCAGCCGGTGATGGACGCGATCGCCGCCGGCGTGGCCGCGCTCGGCGGCTGGGTGACCGGCGCGCTGCCGCAGGGGAGCGCGCTGCACAGCCTGCTCAACGACGGCGTCTTTGCCGGACTCGGCGCGGTGCTGGTGTTCCTGCCGCAGATCCTGATCCTGTTCCTGTTCATCCTGGTGCTGGAGGAATCCGGCTACCTGCCGCGCGCGGCCTTCCTGCTGGACAAGCTGATGTTCAAGGCGGGCCTGACCGGCCGCGCCTTCATCCCGCTGCTGTCGAGCTTCGCCTGCGCGATCCCCGGCATCATGGCCACGCGCAGCATCACCGATCCGCGCGACCGCCTCACCACCATCCTGGTGGCGCCGCTGATGACCTGCTCGGCGCGCCTGCCGGTGTATACGCTGCTGATCGCCGCGTTCATTCCGCAGCGCACGGTGTGGGGCCTGTTCAACCTGCAGGGCATCGTGCTGTTCACGCTGTACGTGGCCGGCATCGTCAGCGCGCTCAGCGTGGCCTTCGTGATCAAGCGCTTCCGCAAGGACAAGAGCGAGCACGCGCTGCTGATGGAGCTGCCCTCGTACCGGCTGCCGAATCCGCGCGACATCGCGCTGGGCCTGTGGGAGCGCGCGCTGATCTTCCTCAAGCGCGTGGGTGGCATCATCCTGGCGCTGACCGTGCTGCTGTGGTTCCTGTCCAGCTTCCCGGCGCCGCCGGAAGGCGCGACGCAGCCGGCCATCGACTACAGCCTGGCCGGCCGCCTGGGCCGCCTGCTGCACTACGTGTTCGCGCCGATCGGTTTCAACTGGCAGATCTGCATCGCGCTGATCCCCGGCCTGGCCGCGCGCGAGGTGGCGGTGTCGGCGCTGGGCACGGTGTACGCGATGTCCGCCGCCGGCGGCGACGATGCCCTGGCCAGCCAGCTCGGTCCGGTGATCGCGCAGCAGTGGTCGCTGGCCACCGCGCTGTCGCTGCTGGCCTGGTATGTGTTCGCGCCGCAGTGCATGTCGACCATGGCGGTGATCCGCCGCGAGACCAATTCCTGGCGCAACGTGGCGATCACCGCGGGTTACCTGTTCGGCCTGGCCTACCTGGCCTCGCTGATCACCTACCAGGTGGCGAGGGCGCTGGCATGAGCGCGTTCGGGGTGATCCAGGCAGTGGTCATCGGCGTGCTGGTACTGGGCAGCGCGCTGTACGCGTTGCGCAAGCTGCTGCCGGGCCTGAGCACGCGCTGGCTGGCGGCGGCGTCCGCGTCGCTCAACAAGCCGTGGCGCAAGCCCTGGCTGCGCGCGCTGGGGCGTCGCCTGCAACCGGCGCAGGCGACCGGCAACTGCGGCGACGGCTGCGGCACTTGCGGTAGCTGCGGGCCCGCGCCTTCGGACTCCAGGCCGCCGTCATCCGCGCGGCCCGACGTGCAGCCGCTGGAATTCCGTTCGCGCGATCGCGCGGCGCGCTGACCCCCGTCTTCAGGCGGCCGCGGCGCTTGCCCTGCGGCGTCCGCGCTCCTTCCATGCATCGGCCAGCCAGAACGCCATCGCGATGGTGGCGCCGATTTCCGCCAGCGGTACCGTGGGGGCGTCTTCGCCGCTCAGGGCCAGGCGCAGCATGTTGGCCAGCACGATCCAGCCGACCGGATGGATGCGGAACCGCGAGGGTCCGGCGCCGCTGCGTTCGCGATAGCGGCGTATGCCCAGCACGATCGCCAGCACCACGATCACCACGCTTGCCAGTTCGTCGACCCCCAGATACTTGAGCGCCACCGCGATCGCCGCCATCAGCGGAACGCAGGCCCAGCGCAGCCAGGTCCCGCGCCCGCCGTCCGTGTCGGGCAGGCGCTGCCAATAGTCGAGCCATTGCCAGCCCATATAGGCGAAAGCGAGTCCGGCGACGCCGCAGATCCATGCCGCGATGGTCGGAAAAACGTTCCAGGCCTTGCTGGCGTCGCCGCCGAGCGTGATCACGCCGAACAGCGCGGCGACCAGGGCGATGGCGGCGAAGGTGGCGGTGACGATGCGCACCGAATTGATCGCCAGGCGCGGCAGGGACAGGCCGCGCGCGGCCGCCAGCAGCCAGAAATGCAACTGCTCCCGCGGCATGTAGGGGAGCAGTTCTTCCACGTGGTCGTCGCTCAGGCGGTTCGCGAAGCGCGCCAGCTCGCCCGGACGTTCCGGCAGCATCGACACCAGCAACACCTGCGGCCAGTGGAACGGGCGCACCAGCTGGCGCAGCATGCGGCGGGTCATCTTGAGGTTGGGCGCATGGCCGGACCAGCCGGGGTCGTGCGCGCGCCGCGCCGCCGCCTCGATGTGCTCCGGCTGCATTTCCCATTGCAGCCGCATGCGGCGGCGCAGCCGCTGCACCGCGAACGGGTCGTAGCCGGCGCGCACGTGATCCAGATCGAAGAAGCCGAGCAGGGCGTCGAAGCATTCGGCCGGCATCGCCGTGGCCTGTTGCTGCACGCGCGCCATCATGCGCTGGCCGAGCGCAGCCTTGGCCTGCAGCGACCACAGTTCGTGGCGACCGGCCAGCCAGGCGAGCAAGGCCTGCGGGTCGCCGCGTCCGGCCACGGCGAGTAGCTCGTCCAGCAGGTGGGCGAGATCGACCGTGGTGGCAGGCAACGGCGCCTCGCCGCCCATGGCGCGCGGCGGCAGCGCGACGGGTCGGGCGTGCACCGGCGTATTGGCCGGCGCCGCCGCCATCGCGACCGGAGCTTCGTCCTGCCCATCGTCGCCATCGTGGACAGCCGCCTGCACCGTCCGGTTCTGGCAGAAGCGCAACGCGGCCTCATATGCCTCGCGCAGCCGCTGGAAACCGGCCGGATCTTCGTCGGGACGCGTGCCGCGCAGGCGCTGCGCATAGGCGCGTTTGATGCTGCGCTCGTCGGCATCCTCGGTCAGGCCGAGCAGTCCGAAGGCCCACATCAGAGTTGCCGCTCCAGCTGGTCCAGCGCGTCGCGGAACTGGCCGCGATGCTCGCGGATCAGCTGCTCGTCCTGGCTGTCCAGCGACTGGCGAAACTGGGCGATCCACTGCTGTACCAGGTCGCGCGCCTGCAGGTGTTCTTCGTAGAGGCGCTCGGCGCGGGCGAGCAGGGCGATGTTCTCCTGCTTGCTGCGCGGATGGATCTTGATGTCCTCCAGCGCGCGCAGGCGCGCGCGGATTTCCTCCGGCGTGAGCAGTCCCGGATTCTGTTCCAGGATCAGCTCGTGCCGTTCGCCGGTGGCCAGCACGGTGGCCTCGGCCTGCAGTACGCCGTTGATGTCGTAGGTGAAGCGCAGGCGCACGCCGTTCTCGGCGGCGGAGCGGTCGGGCTGCAGGTGGATGGTCATCTCGCCCAGCAGGATGTTGCGCTCGACCATCGGGCTTTCGCCCTGATAGACCTCCAGCGAGAGCAACTTCTGGTGGTCATACACCGGGTAATAGATTTCCTCGCGGCTCACCGGCACCGTGCTGTTGCGATGGATGATCGGCGAGAACAGGCCGTCCTGGACCTGGCCGTTGCCGTCGCGGCGCGAGACCTTGGTGCCCAGCGTGTAGGGGCATACGTCGGTGAGGATGATCTCTTCCAGGCGCTGGTCGCGCACCTTCAGACCCGCGGCGACGCAGGCGCCCAGGGCGATCGCCTGGTCCGGGTTCACATGCCGCAGCGGCAGGCGGCCGAACATGCGCGAGACCAGCCTGGCGACCAGCGGCATGCGGCTGGCGCCGCCGACCAGCACCACTTCGCTCAGTTGCGTCGGTTGCAGGCGCGCGTCGCGCATGGCCCGTTCCACCGGCGCGCGCATGCGCTGGATCAGCGGATCGCACAGGCGCGCGAAGCGGTCCTCGTCGATGCTCCAGTTGCGCAGCGCGCCGTCCAGCGCGATCTCCAGCGACGACTGCCCGGCGCCGGCCAGCGAACGCTTGAGCAGTTCCAGGCGCCGCCGCAGCTGGCCCAGCTCGCCGGCCGGCAGGCGCTCGGGCGCGATGCCGGTGTCGGCGCAGAAGGCCTGTAGCAGCACGTCGAGGAAATCCTCGCCGCCGAGGAAATTGTCGCCAGCGCTGGCGTGCACTTCGACCACGCCTTCGAACAGTTCGAGGATGGACACGTCGAAGGTGCCGCCGCCCAGGTCGAACACCACGAAGCGCGAGCCTTCGCGCTGCTCCTGCAGGCCATAGGCGAGCGCGGCCGCCGTGGGTTCGTTGATCAGCCGCTCGACGCGGATGCCGGCCAGCTCGCCCGCGGCGCGCGTGGCCTTGCGCTGCGCGTCGGAGAAATAGGCCGGCACGCTGATCACCGCCTCGGTGACTTTCTCGCCGGTGGCCGCTTCGGCGTCGTCGATCAGCGCGCGCAGGATCAGCGCGGACAGTTCTTCCGGCCGCAACATGCGCGAGCCCAGCCGCGTCTCGCGCGGCGTGCCCATCCAGCGCTTGAACGCGGCCACGCTGTCGTTCGGATGGCTGACCATGCGGTCGCGCGCGGCCTGGCCGACCAGCATGTGGCCGTGCTCGTCGACACTCACCACCGACGGCGTCAGCAGTTCGCCCAGCGCGTTCGGAAACAACTTCGGGCCGTTCTCGCCATAGCACCCGACCAGCGAGTGCGTGGTGCCCAGATCGATACCTACGATCATCCTTGAATGTCCCCCTGTGGACCGGTTGCTTGAATGGCCTGCGTTACATCCGAAACACGCCGTAGCGCTGCGGCTCGATCGGCGCATTGAGCGAGGCGGAGATGGCCAGGCCCAGCACGCGGCGGGTATCGGCCGGATCGATGATGCCGTCGTCCCACAGGCGTGCGCTGGCGTAGTAGGGGTGGCCCTGGCGCTCGTACTGCTCGCGGATGGGCGCCTTGAAGGCTTCCTCATCCTCGGCGCTCCAGCTCTTGCCGGAGGCTTCCAGGCCGTCGCGGCGCACGGTGGCGAGCACCGAGGAGGCCTGTTCGCCGCCCATCACGCTGATGCGCGCGTTCGGCCACATCCACAGGAAGCGCGCGCCGTAGGCACGGCCGCACATGGCGTAGTTGCCGGCGCCGAAGCTGCCGCCGATCACCACGGTGAACTTCGGCACGTGCGAGCAGGCCACCGCGGTGACCATCTTGGCGCCGTCCTTGGCGATGCCGGCGTTCTCGTATTTCCTGCCGACCATGAAGCCGGTGATGTTCTGCAGGAACACCAGCGGCACGTTGCGCTGGTTGCACAGCTCGATGAAATGCGCGCCCTTGAGCGCGCTCTCGGCGAACAGGATGCCGTTGTTGGCGACGATGCCCACCGGATAGCCGTGGATGTGCGCGAAGCCGCAGACCAGGGTCTTGCCGTAGCGCGCCTTGAATTCGTGGAACTCGGAGCCGTCGACGATGCGCGCGATCACCTCGCGGATATCGAACGGACGGCGGGTGTCCTGCGGGATCACGCCGTACAGTTCCTCGGCGGCATAGCGCGGCTCGGCCGGCGCGCGCAGGGCCAGCGGGATGTCCTTCCTGCGGTTGAGGCTGGCGACGATGTCGCGCGCGATCGACAGCGCGTGCGCGTCGTTCTCGGCGAAGTGATCGGCCACGCCGGAGACGGACGTATGGACGTCCGCGCCGCCCAGCGCCTCGGCATCCACCACTTCGCCGGTGGCGGCTTTCACCAGCGGCGGGCCGCCCAGGAAGATAGTGCCCTGCTCGCGCACGATGATGGTCTCGTCGCTCATCGCCGGCACGTAGGCGCCGCCGGCGGTGCACGAACCCATCACCACGGCGATCTGCGGGATACCCAGGCCCGACATGCGCGCCTGGTTGTAGAAGATGCGGCCGAAATGCTCCTTGTCCGGGAACACCTCGTCCTGCAGCGGCAGGAAGGCGCCGCCGGAATCGACCAGGTACACGCAGGGCAGGCGGTTCTCCAGCGCCACTTCCTGCGCGCGCAGGTGCTTCTTCACGGTCATCGGGAAATAGGTGCCGCCCTTGACGGTGGCGTCGTTGGCGACCACCACCACCTCGATGCCGTGCACGCGGCCGATGCCGGTGATGATGCCGGCGGCCGGCGCGGCGTCGTCGTACATGCCGTGCGCGGCGAGCGGCGAGAGCTCGAGGAAGGGCGAGCCCGGGTCGAGCAGGGCGCGGATGCGCTCGCGCGGCAGCAGCTTGCCGCGCGCGGTGTGCTTCTCGCGCGCCTTCTCGCCGCCGCCTTCGGCGCTGTGCGCCAGCTGTCGGTGCAGATCGTCGACCAGCGCGCGCAGGCTGGCGCTGCCGGCCTGGAATTCGGACGAACGGGTATCCAGTTGCGAGGCGATGACACTCATGAGGCGAAGGCTGCGCTCGGGGAAAGGCCGGATGATAGCGGCCGGCGCACTGCAGCCGAAACACACCGCCGCATTTCCTCGCGACGCGGTTTTTTGCGGACGAAAAAAAACCGGCCGCTCGCGCGGCCGGTTTTCCTGAAGCATCGCGAAGGGATTAATGGCCCTTGGCGGCGTCCTTCGCCTTGTCCGCGGCGTCCTTGGCGGCGCCGGCAGCGTCCTGGGCAGCACCAGCGGCCTTGGAAGCGGCGTCGGCAGCCTGCTCCATGGCGGCAGCCGGAGCGGTGCCGGCGGCAGCCGGAGCAGCGGCGGTCGAAGCCGGAGCAGCAGCCGGAGCGGCAGCGGTGGAAGCCGGAGCAGCGGCCGGAGCCTGCTCGGCAGCCTTCTGAGCCTGGTCAGCCGACTGCTGAGCCTGGTCAGCCGACTTCTGGGCGTCCTGCGCGGAATCCTGCGCGCCGTTGCTGCAAGCCGCCAGCAGCGCGACGAGCGCGGAGGCGAGTAGGGTACGCGTGAACTTCATTGTTGAATCTCCTTTGCCGTGGAATGCCGTTTGGCGGGCGTATTAATAGCGCTTTCGCGGAATTTGCGCCACATCTTTTATTAACAAGGCCATGGCCGGGTTATCCCCCTTTCATGGGGATGCCCGGCCCAGGCGTGGCTGCTTTCAGCCCAGCAGTTCCACCGCGATGGCGGTGGCTTCGCCGCCGCCGATGCACAGGGAGGCGACGCCGCGCTTGAGGCCACGGGTCTGCAGCGCGTTGAGCAGGGTCACCACCAGGCGGGTGCCGCTGGCGCCGATCGGATGCCCCAGCGCGCAGGCGCCGCCGTTGACGTTGAGCTTCGCGTGCGGGATGCCCAGCTCGCGCATCGGCGCCATCGCCACCACGGCGAAGGCTTCGTTGACCTCGAACAGATCCACGTCGTCGACCTTCCAGCCGGCCTTGTCCAGCACCTTCTGGATGGCGCTGACGGGAGCGGTGGTGAACCACTCCGGCTCCTGCGAATGAGTGGCGTGCGCCACGATGCGCGCCAGCGGCTGGAGGCCGCGGGCCTTGGCGTCGTCGGCCGAGAGCAGCACCACGGCGGCGGCGCCGTCGGAGATGCTGGAGGAGCTGGCCGCGGTGATGGTGCCGTTCTCCTTGCGGAAGGCGGGCTTCAGGCTCGGCACCTTGGCGATGTCGGAGCGGCCCGGCTGCTCGTCGGTATCCACCACCACATCGCCCTTGCGGCCGGCCACGGTGACCGGGACGATCTCGCTGGCGAAGGCGCCGTTCTGCTGGGCGGCCTGCGCACGCTTGACCGACTCGATGGCGAAGGCGTCCTGCTCCTCGCGGGTGAAGTGGTACTTGTCGGCGCACAGCTCGCCGAACACGCCCATGGCCTTGCCGTCGTAGGGATTGGTCAGGCCGTCCCAGGCCATGTGGTCGACCAGCTGGCCGTCGCCGTAGCGGATGCCGGTGCGGGCATTGACCATGTGCGGCGCGTTGGTCATCGACTCCATGCCGCCGGCCACCACCACGGCGGCCGAGCCGGCCTTGATCAGGTCGTGGCCGAGCATGATGGCCTTCATGCCGGAGCCGCACACCTTGTTGACGGTGGTGCAGCCGACCGCGGCGGGCAGGCCGGCCTTCAGCGCGGCCTGGCGGGCCGGGGCCTGGCCGAGGTTGGCCGGCAGCACACAGCCCATCAGCACTTCGTTGACGTCCTGTGCGGCGATGCCGGCCTGCTCCAGCGCGGCCTTGATGGCGGTGGCGCCCAGCACGGGGGTAGGCACGCCGGTGAACTGGCCGAGGAACGAGCCGATGGCGGTGCGCTTGGCGCCCGCGATGACAACACTGACGTCCGACATGGGGATCTCCGCAAGGACAGGGATGGGCATGGGGTGCCCGAGCAATCAGTGGGCAATTATCGCAGCCGCCTACCACTGTCGGCAAACCGTTGCCGCAACAGGGGATTGCGCGCGACCTCCGACGCCATTCGCAATTCGTTGCGCCGGCATTGTGCGAGCATGGGCAGGCAGGAAGAGGCCGGCGAGGAACCGGCCGCATCGACACGGACATGGGTCGTCAAAGAACGGGGATCAAGCCAATGGGCATCGGGAACGGTTTTCCGCGCCGGCGCGAGCTGTGCCTCGCCATCGTCATCGCATTCGGGCTCAGTGGCTGTGGAGGAGGGGGCGGCGGCAACGGCAACGTGCGCACCACCACACCCACGACGCCGACCACGCCTTCGCAACCCAGCACGCCGCAGCCGCCGATCGACGCGCAGCTCACGCTGACCGATACCAATGCCGCGCACGCGCGGGGCTTTACCGGCCAGGGCGTGACCATCGGCGTGGTCGACAGCGGCGTCATGCGCAATCACCCGGCGCTGGCGGGACGGGTGCTGGCGGACCTCGTCTATGTCGACCCCAGCGTCAACAACACCAGCATCGACGACGTGGTCGGCCATGGCACCTGGGTGTCGCAGGTCGCGGCCGGCAAGCCGGTGGGGCAGTTCGTCGGCGGCATCGCGCCGGGGGCGGACATCGTGTCGGCGCGCATCATCGCCGACAAGGCGCCGACCGACGACGGCTCCGGCCAGGGCAACCGCGTCACCACCGCCGATCCGCTCGGCGCGATCAACGACGACCTGATCGCCAACGGCGTGAAGGTGATGAACAACTCCTGGGGCGGCCTGTACTGGGACGCCACCGCCACCGCCACCACGCAGAGCTTCCACGACGCCTACAACCGCTTCGTCAACAGCTGGGGCGGCCTGGTGGTATTCGCCGCGGGCAATGATTCCAAGCCCAATCCCAGCGACGTGGCCGCGCTGCCGTACCGCGCGCCGGACCTCGCGCGCGGCTGGCTCACCGTGGTGGCGGTGGACAGCAACAATCCCACCCAGCTGGCCAGTTATTCCAATGCCTGCGGCGTAGCCATGAGCTATTGCCTTGCCGCGCCTGGCAACCTGATCGTCACCGGCAAGGACGACACGCCCGGCAGCACCAGCTACTACATCATCTCCGGCACCTCGTTCGCCGCGCCGCAGGTGTCGGGCGCGGCGGCGCTGGTGTGGCAGGCCTATCCGTACTTCAGCAACGACCTGGTGCGGCAGACCTTGCTCGGTACCGCCACCGATCTCGGCGCGCCGGGGCCGGATGCGGTGTTCGGCTACGGCATGCTCGACGTGGGCAAGGCGGTGAACGGCCCGGCCAAGTTCGACTGGGGCGACGTCACGGTGAACTTCAGCGGCAGTTCCAGCTGGAACAACCCGATCTCCGGCGCCGGCGGCCTGATCAAGCAGGGCCCCGGCACGCTGACGCTCACCCAGCCGTCCACCTATACCGGCCTGACCCAGGTGCAAGGCGGCGTGCTGGCGGCGAAGTCGCTCGCCTCCGGCGTGGCGATCGCCGCGCAGGGCACGCTGGCCGACACGCATAGCATCGGCGGCAATGTCGCCAACGCCGGCGTGCTGACCGTGCGCGGCGGCGACGTCAACGTGGCGGGCAGCTACCAGCAGACCGGCGCCGGCCGCCTGGCGCTGGAACTGGGCTCGGTGCTGCGCACCGGCGGCAGCGCCACGCTGGCCGGCGGGGATCTCTATCTGATCGGCGCGGGTTCCGGCTACATGGCCAATGCGCACACCAATGTGCTGGTGGCCAACGGCGGTCTCACCGGTACCTTCTCCAGCGTCAACTCCGCGTCCAACGTCTTTGTCACCGCGACCATCAACTACGATGCCGACAGCGCCTGGCTCAACGTGTCGCAGGTGCAGGTGACGGCGCTGCAGGGCATGAGCTACACCGCCGCCTCGATGGGCGCGGCGCAGCGGGTGGACGGGGCGTTCCAGCAGATCAACACGCAACTGGCGCAGGGCGGCGCGAGCGGGCAGATCGCGGCGTCCGGTTTCGTCGCGGGCGCGGCGCAGCTGCAGCAGTCCTCCAGCCTTGCCGTCGCCCAGCGTTCGCTGGAAAGCCTGTCCGGCCAGCTGCACGCGGCCAGCGCGGCCATGACGCTGCAGGCGATCGATGCGAGCACGCGTGCGTTCTCCGACCGCTTCGACCAGCTTGCGCAGGCACCGGCAGCGGGTGGCTGGTCGCAGAACCTCGGCTATCAGGGTTCGCTGGCGCGCGCCGGCTACGGCAATGTCAGCCTGGACCTCGGCGGCTGGATGGTGGGCCAGGACCGTCGCCTCGGCGCGAACGGCTTCGCCGGTTTCGCGGTGGCACAGATGCAGGGCCTGGGGCGCCTGGCCGAGAGCGCGGACCAGGGCCGCAGCCGCGCCGTCGAGGGCAGTCTGTATGCCGGCATCGCGCGCGATGCGTGGTACGCGATGGGCCGCGTCGGCGTCGGCGACTACCAGGAAAACATGCGCCGCTACCTGCAGCTCGGCGACGCCAGCACGGCCGTGGCGAGCGACACGCGCGGCCGCTACGGCGTGGCGTACGGCGAAAGCGGCTATCGCTTCGACGCCGGCGGCATGCACCTCACACCATACGTGGATGTGCAATACACGCGCATCCAGCGCGACGGCTTCAACGAACTGGGCGGCTACGGTTTCGGCCTGAAGGCGCCGGGCCAGACCGTCGAGCGCTGGCAGGCCGGCGCGGGTCTGCGCGCGATGCGCAGCTGGCTAGTGCCGGGCCTGGGCCGGCTGGACCTGAAAGGGCGCTTGTCCTGGCAGCAGTCGTTCGCCACCCGCGGCGACGTGTTCGACGCCAGCTTCACCGGGCTCAATCAATGGGCGCCGCTGGGCGGCATCGGGCTGGAGCGCTATGTGGGGCTGGCCGGCATGGAGCTGGACTGGCGCTTCTCTTCGCGCAGCGCGCTGCAGCTGAGCTACGACCATTACTTCGGCCAGCGCGACCAGTCGAGCATGGCGACGCTGGCGTATCAGTACCGCTGGTGAGCGCGCGGCGGCCGCGGCGCGCGCCGTGGCCGCTCAGCGCGACGCGTGACGCAGGCCGTACGGCTGATAGTGGCCGCGGCGCGTGGCATAACGGGGGCGAGCCGCCAGCAGGTCGGCGAGGTGATCGATCGCATGGTCGGCCAGCGCAGCGATATCGCGCTGGGCTGCGGCATGCCTGACCGCATTCGCGGGGTTCATCCGTTGCGCCAGCAGCAGCGCGGCGACCGCGATGCGCGCCTGTTGCTCGCGCGGGTCGGGATGGAGGCAGTCGTTGGTGGTGACGCGCATGGGAAGGCGCAGGTCGGTAGCCGCTCGATCAGCGCAGGCCAGCATCGCTGCGCGGCGTGTCGCTTTCGTGACGTTGCCGCGACGGATCGCGCACGCCGCTGCGCGATCCGCCTGCCGGCAGCTCAGGACTTGCCGTGGTACAGCTCGCGCCCGATCAGCATGCGGCGGATCTCATTGGTGCCGGCGCCGATCTCGTACAGCTTGGCGTCGCGCAGCAGGCGACCGGCCGGGAATTCGTTGATGTAGCCGTTGCCGCCCAGCGCCTGGATCGCTTCCAGCGCCACCTTCACCGCGTTCTGCGAGGCATTGAGCAGGCAGGCGGCCGGATCGATGCGCGACTTGCTGCCCTGGTCGAACTCGCGCGCCACCATGTAGGCGAAGCCGCGCGAGGACTGCAGCGCGGTGTACATGTCGGCGACCTTGGCCTGCATCATGCCGAAGGTGCCGATCGGCGCGTTGAACTGCTTGCGCTCGCGCACATAGGGCAGCACCAGGTCCATCGCCGCCTGCATCAGGCCGAGCGGGCCTCCGGACAACACCAGGCGCTCGGTGTCCAGGCCGCTCATCAGCACGCGCACGCCTTCGTTGACTTCGCCGACGATGTTGGCGGCGGGGATCTCGCAGTTCTCGAACACCAGCTCGCAGGTGTTGGAGCCGCGCATGCCCAGCTTGTCCAGCTTCTGCGCGGTGCTGAAGCCCTTCATGCCCTTCTCGATGATGAAGGCGGTCATGCAGCGGCTGCCGGCCGGGCGCGGCGCGGTGCGCATGTAGACCAGCAGCACGTCGGCGTCGGGTCCGTTGGTGATCCACATCTTGGTGCCGTTGGCCACCCACACGTCGCCGCGCAGCTCGGCCTTGCAGCTCATCGAGCCGACCACGTCGGAGCCGGCGCCGGGCTCGCTCATGGCCAGCGCGCCGACGTATTCGCCGGAGCACAGCCTGGGAATGTATTTGCGGCGCTGTTCCTCGTTGCCGTTGTGGAACAGGTTCTGCACGCACAGGTTGGAATGCGCGCCGTACGACAGGCCCACCGAGCCGGAGGCGCGGGAGATTTCTTCCATCGCCACCATGTGCGCCAGGTAGCCCAGGCCGGTGCCGCCGTAGGCCTCCGGAATGGTCATTCCGAGCAGGCCCATTTCGCCGAACTTCCGCCAGAGGTCGGCCGGGAAGACGTTATCGTGGTCGATCTGGGTGGCGCGGGGAGCGATCTCCTTTTCCGCGAAGGCGTGCACGCTTTCGCGCAGCAGGTCGAGCTCTTCGCCGAGGGAAAATGGACGCATCGGAGGCTCCGGAAGGGGGCGGTGAGCCGGAAATGCTAACGCAGGACCCGCTTCGGCCTATGGCGCAGCGCACCACAAAAGCGGTCGGATCGGGCAGGGGTTGGAATTCGTCCGATTGCTTATGTCCGTGAAGTAGATCACAGTTATCCAAGATAAGTGGGTGGGGGCACCTCAGGGACTATGGATGTGAGAGGTTTTCTCGCGCTTCCGGCGCTGCTCGGAAGCTTGAGCGCATGGGCGCGCCGGCGTCTGCACCGGGGGAACTGGGCACGCGGCGCGTCGGTGAGCATCGACCTGGGCAGCCTGCGCCTGCGCGTGCTGCGCCGGATGAAGCCGTCGGCGAACGATGCCTGGTGTCGCAATCAATTGCTGGTCGATGCGCATTGCAAGGTGCAGGGCTGCACCCTGGCCGGGCGCGGCACCCTGTTGTCCGCGGTGGACCTGCAGGCCTGGTGCCTGAAGCTGCCGCCGTTCCTGGAGGGCGAGCTGACCGAGCTGCACCTGTGCAGCGTGAGCGACCGCATCGGCCTGCACCTGCAGCGGCCGGTGCAGGAAAACCTCACCGCGGTGACGGTGGCCCTGGTCGACCCCGCGCGCGACGGGCATACCCTGTACGACGCCTGGCACAGCGGGCGCGGCCTGCTGTTCCTGGTCACCCAGTTGCAGTTGCAGGAATTCTTCGCGCAACTGGAGCGTGCGATGCACCGCTTCCCGGTGCGCTACGGCCACGCGCAGCGCCAGCCGGCCTAGCTCCTTCCGACAGAAGGCCGGTCAGGGCACCGGGTGCCCTTTGCCGGCCGTCCAGATCGCATACCAGTCCTCGTTGCCCAGCCGCACGTCCAGCGCGGCCACCGCTTCGCGCAGGCCTTCCACGCGGCCGGTGCCGGTGACCGGATGCGGGCGCGAGGGATGGCGCAGCACCCAGGCGAAGGCGAGCGTCGCCAGGCTGATCCCGAGCCGCGTCGCGATCGCCTCCATGCAGGCGCGTACGCGCACGGCCTGTTCGTCGGTGCCGGTGAACAGCCGGCCGCCGCCCAGCGGCGACCAGATCATCGGACGCAGGCCCAGCTGCTGGGCCTGGTCCAGCGTGCCGTCGTCGAGCGCACCCAGCTGCAGCGGCGAAAGCTCGATCTGGTTGGTGAGCAGCGGCGTGCTCCCATGCAGCAGCGCGAACTGGCTGGCGCTGTGATTGGACACGCCCCAGTGCCGCACCTTGCCTTCGCGGGTGAGCGTGGCGAAGGTGTCGGCGAGCCCGGCGGCGTCCATCAGGTAGTCGGGGCGATGGATCAGCACCAGGTCGACGTGGTCGGTATGCAGGCATTGCAGCGAGCGTTCCACCTGCGCGCGCACGTAGGCGGCCGTGGTGTCGTAGTGATTCACTCGATACGGACGGCTGGCGGAGCGCAGGCGGATGCCGCACTTGGTCACCAGCTGCATGCGCCGGCGCAAGGACGGCGCGGCTTTCAACGCCTCGCCGAAGACCGCCTCTTCCGCATAGTCACCATAAATGTCGGCGTGATCGAACGAGCTGATGCCCAGCTCCAGCGCCTGCTCGATCCAGCGCACGCGCGCCTGCACGTCGAGGTTCCAGCTGGTGAGGCGCCACAGGCCGGCGACGATGGGGGAGAGTTGCAGCTGCGGGGAGGCGGCGAGTGGTTGCATGGCGGGGTCAATGCAGAAAGACGCTCATGCTATCGGCCGTTTAAGCGATGCGCATCAAGCTCGTCATGCCGGCGCAGGCCGGCATCCAGTGACGACAGTGCATGGACGGGCGACAAGCCAGGAGCGACGCACGTTTTCGCTCGATCGTGGCGTGTCGCTACTGGATGCCGGCCTGCGCCGGCATGACGATGGTCAGCACAGGCCGCCGTTGACGGCGAGCACCTGGCGCGTGACATAGCCGGCTTCCGGGCTCATCAGGAACGCCACCGCCGCCGCCACTTCTTCCGGCGTGCCCATGCGCTGCATCGGGATCGCCGCGAGGATTTCATCCAGCGGCAGCCCGGCGTCGACCATGTCGGTATCGATCAGCCCCGGCGCCACGCAGTTGACGGTGATGCGGCGCTTCGCCAGTTCCAGCGCCAGCGCCTTGGCCGCGCCGATCACGCCGGCTTTCGACGCGCTGTAGTTCACCTGGCCGCGATTGCCGATCAGGCCGGATACCGAGGTAATGCACACGATGCGCCCCGGCGCGCGGCGGCGGATCATCGGCATCACCAGCGGATGCAGCACGTTGTAGAAGCCGTCGAGATTGGTGCGCAGCACCTGGTCCCAGTCCTCGTCGCTGAGCGCGGGAAAGGCGCCGTCACGGGTGAGCCCGGCATTGCACACCACGCCGTAACAAGCGCCATGCGCGGCCAGGTCGGCCTCCAGCGCGGCGGCGCAGGCGGCGCGGTCGGCGATGTCGAACTGCAGCACGCGCGCCTGGCGTCCCAGTGCCTGGATCGCGGCCTGCACGGCTTCGGCCTCGTCGCGCCGCGAACGGCAGTGCAGCACCAGGTCGTAGCCTGCCTGCGCCAGGCGCAGGGCGATGGCGCGGCCGATGCCGCGGCTGGAACCGGTGACCAGGATGGTGTCGGTCATGCGTGGCGATCCTCGATAAGCGCAGCGGCAACCATAGCGAAGTTCACGCGGCCTGCCGCAGCACGCGGTGGCGCACCAGCCACTCGCCGGCGAACAGCGCGCCCATGATGAAGTAGGCGATCAGGCCGTTGTAGAGCGTCCACCAGCGCAGCGGCGCCCATAGCGTGAGCGCGGCCGACGCCAGCGCGTTGGCGGCGAAGAAGCCCATCCACAGCCAGGTGACCTTGCGCGTATACGGCACGGCCGCCGCCGGCAGCTGCGGATCCTGCAGGCGCGCGATGCGCTCGATCATCGGCGGCCCGTAGCGCAGGGTCAGCCCGAAGGCGAGCAGCAGCAGCGTGCAGATCAGGGTGGGATACCAGCGCAATAGCTGCGATTCGCCGCTCAGAGCCAGCAAGGCGCAATAGGCCAGCGCGGCGCCGAGCATCCAGCGGCCGCCCGGCTGGCGCCACAGCGCGGGCGCGCGCAGCAGCCAGGCGACGCCCAGCGCCAGCGCGAACGCCTGCGGCGGCACGTGTTGCATGCCGAAATACACCAGGAAGGGATACAGCACGCCGACGGCGAGCAGCAGGAAGGACGTGAGTTTGCGCATGCGGCCGGTCGGCACTCCACGAAACAGGCGGGGTTCGCCGCCTCCGCGACGGTCTGGCCGAGGCGGGCGCATGCTACCAGAGGCGGCTCAGCTGTCCCGCACTTCCAGCGCCAGCTCGGCCAGCCGCTCGCGCTGCGCCTGGATCAGGGCGAGCTGGCCCAGCACCAGCCGTGCGGTTTCGTCGCCGCCGACATACGCCGGCAAGGCCAGCAGCAGCGGCGCCGGCTCGTTCGTCTCCAGCGCTTCCGCCAGCTGCTCCAGCGCTTCCACGGTCCGCGCGCCGCAGGCTTGCACGGCCTCGCGCGCATGCCCCGCGGCCAGCGCCTGGCGGTTGGCGCCCAGCGCGGACAGCTGGCTGAGCAGCACGTGCGCCGCGCCGAGGAAACGCAGCAGCGCTTCGCCGCCGCGCCGGTGCCGGCCCGGCTCGCGCAGCATGTTGGAGAGCACGCCGCTGAGGCTGGCATCGGCGTTGTGGGCGTCGCGCCGCGCGATGCGGTAGGGCAGGTCGTCGCGCCGCCCCTCGGCGTACTGGGCCAGGATCCGCGCCAGGTAGCGCGCATCGCAGCGCAGGGTGTCGGCCATCACCTGGTCGAGCCGGCGTCCCTGCCAGTCGGGCAACACCAGATGGATGGCCAGCGCGGTGATCGCCACGCCGATCAGCGTGTCCACCATGCGCGGCCACATCACCTCGTAGCCGTTGCCGACCTGGTTGAAGCACAGCACCACGAACAGCGTGATCGCCGCGGTCGCCAGCGTGTAGCGGCGCTGGCGCGCGGCGAAGAACACCACGCCGGCGACGATCAGCAAGGGCACCTGCGCCGGTCCGAACGGCAACAGGCGCAGTGCCGCCCAGCCGGCCACCAGCCCGGCCAGCGTGCCGGCCGTGCGCTGCAGCAGGCGCCGCCGCGTGGCGCCGTAGCTGGGCTGGCACACCAGCAGGGTGGTCAGCAGGATCCAGTAGCCATTGAGCGGATGCACCACGCGCAGCACCGCATAGCCGGCCAGCAAGGCCAGCGCCAGGCGCAGCGCGTGGCGGAAGCGGAACGAGCGCGGCGTGAACTGGATGCGGATGCGCTCCCAGGCTTCGGCGAGGTTGCCCGGTCCCGGATCCTGCAGCGCGCTTTCCTCGCCCGGGACGGGGCCGCTGGCCGGTTGTTCGTGTTCGAGCAGCGCCTGGATCGCCTCCATGTTGCGCAGCAGGGCGTCCAGCGACTGCAGCAGCTGCGTCGTCGGCGGTGCGGACTGCGTGCGCAGCGCGTCGATCGCGTCGTGCACGTCGTTGAGCGCGGCGCGCGCGGTGCCGTCGACCTGCAGGGACGTGCGCAGGCGCAGCGTCCGCGCGCGTTGCCGGCACAGGCCGGCGTGGCGGCGCAGCAGGTGTTCGCAGCGGAACAGCACGTCGCTGTGGAAGAACGCCTCGGCCAGCGCGTCGTACGGATAATGCGAGGAGCTGACGCGTTCGTGGATGTCCTGCGCGGCGAAATACAGGCGCAGGCGCTCGGCGGTGGGGCCGCTGGGCCGGCGCGGGCCGATGCGGTCGATCAGCACCAGCCGCGTCTCGTTGAGCGCCTGCACCACTTTCTCGTTGCGCATGGCCAGGTCCTGCTGCAGCGCCTCGCGGTCCACGCCCGGCAGGGGCGCGAACAGCGCCGCCTTGCTTTCCAGATAGCCGGCCAGCGCATCGAAGGTGCGCGCCAGCGCATGGCGCACCGCCTGCTGCGGCGACAGCGCGCTCCACAACAGCGACAGCAGGCCGTACCAGGCGGCGCCGCCCAGCAGCAGGGCGGACTCGCCGAAGACGCCGGGATGCGCGCCGGAGCGGGCAGCGGCATCCGCGGCGATCATGGTGTAGACCGACAGCAGCAGGGTCGAGCCGGCGATGGCGGCGTAGCGATGGCTGGCCGCGCCGAGCATCACCAGCGCAAACGTGGCCAGCGGCAGGCCCAGCGCGAACAGCGCCGGATGCGGCAGCAGCAGCTGGACCGCGCCCGCGGCGACGGCGTAGCAGGCCAGGGTCACCAGCAGGGTGACCAGCCGGCTGCGCCAATGGTCCTCGGTCTCCGCGAGCGCGCAGGCGATCACCCCGAGCAGGGCGGGGATCGCATCGGCGAAGCGGCCTTCGGCCAGGCAATAGAGCACCACGCCGCCCAGGCCGAGCAGCACGCGCAGGCATTCGGCGAAGCGGTCCGAGCCGCGCAGGCGGCGCCAAGTATCGATGAGGGAAGCAGGAGGGAGGCTCACGCGCATCAGCATACGATGCGCGCGCCATCGTTGGGTCTGGGGAGTTATCGACGTTGCGCTCCGCCCGGCCCCTCATTCTGCCCTCTCCCCGGAGAGGAGAGGGGTATCGCATCCTGCCTGCGCAGGAATGACGAAAAAAAACGCCTCCCGATCGGGAGGCGTTTTCATAAACGACAACCGCGCGGCTTACTGCCCGCGCATCCGCCCGGCAAAGCGCGGCGCGCCATTCCCCATGTGCGGCAGCTTGATCTTGCCGATCGAGCTGATGCGCTCCTCCGCCAGGCGATCGGCCGCCTTATACGTCGGCACATTCTCCGACTTCGAAATCTCGAAGATCCGGCCCAGGTTGTAATAGATCGTGCGCATCATGCGCATCGCACGCTCGCGGTTGTAACCGTCGATCTCCAGCGACACATTCATCACGCCGCCCGCGTTCACCGCGTAATCCGGCGCATACAGCACGCCACGGCGGGTCAGCTCGTCGCCGATCGCATCGGTCGCCAGCTGATTGTTGGCGGCGCCGCAGATGATCTTCGCCTTGATGCGATCGATGGTCTGCTCGTTGAGCGTGCCGCCCAGCGCGCACGGCGAGTACACGTCGGCGTCGACGTCGTAGATCTCGTCCAGGCCCACCGCCTCGCAACCCAGCTCGTCCACGCAGCGCTGCACCGCATCCTTGTTGATGTCGGTGACGAACACCTTGGCGCCCTGCTCGCGCAGCAGCTTGATGAACTCGCTGCCGACGTGGCCGCAACCCTGCACGGCGTAGCTGTACTTGCCCACGTCCTCGTTGCCGTGCTTGACCTGCAGCGCGGCCATCAGGCCCTGCAGGGTGCCGAACGCGGTGAACGGCGACGGGTCGCCGGAGCCGCCGTGCACCTGGTGCACGCCGGTCACGTATTCGGTTTCACGGAACACGTATTCCATGTCGTTGACGTCGATGCCGACGTCCTCGGCCGTGATGTAGCGGCCGTTGAGCGAGTTGACGAAGCGGCCGAAGGCGCGGAACAGCGCTTCGGACTTGTCCTTGGACGGATCGCCGATGATCACCGCCTTGCCGCCGCCCAGGTTCAGGCCGGCCACGGCGTTCTTGTAGGTCATGCCGCGCGACAGGCGCAGCACGTCGTTCACCGCGTCCTGCTCGGTCTTGTACGGCCACATGCGCAGGCCGCCGAGGGCCGGGCCCAGCACCGTGTTGTGGATCGCGATGATGGCCTTCAGGCCGGCGTCCTTGTTGTGGCAGAAGACGACTTCTTCGTGACCCGTTTTGGCGATGGTTTCGAAAATCATTGGAACGGTGACTCCACGTTGGGGTGGCGCGGTTGGGGATGCGGTTGTCGGTACGGCGGCCGGAACGGCGTGCGCATGCCTTTAAAGTCAAAACCCCGACCGGGGGTCGGGGTGCTAACACAGTCCATAAGTCTAGCGGGTCACCCGGCGGGGCGCTGTTGCGTTGCAGCAGGAGGGCCGGGCGGGGCGGGCCAAGGCCCGCGCCAGGCCTTGGTCCGCCTCGATTCACTCGATCAAAACGTCACCGTCGCCCGCACCCAGTAGTAGCGGCCCATCACGTCGTAAGTGGCTACGTCGGTATTCGAGTTGTTCACATTGTTCTGGTACATCAGCGGCGGTTGCTTGTCGGAGAGGTTGTCCACGCCGATGTCGAAACGCGTGTGCCATGCCTTCGCCTCGTAGCCCAACTGCACGTTGTGATAGGCATACGCACCGACCTTGCGCACCACGGCCGGCACGCTGAGGTCAGCCGACAGCTGCTGCCGCGTGTCGTCGCTGCCGACCTGCGTGCGGCCCACGTAACGCACGCGCCAGCTGGCGCTCCATGGGCCGCGCGACCAGTTCAGCGTGGCGAGCCCGCGCCAGCGCGGGAAGTTGCCATAGGCATAGGTGTAGCGGCCGGCGTTGTGGATGGTCACCGTGGTCGGATCGGACGGGTCGGGATTGACGTCGTAGCGCGCCACATAGGTGCTGTCCAGGCGCAGGCCGAAGCGGCCGTAGCGATCGGTGTCGAAGCGGTAGGCCACGCTGCCGTCCACGCCCTTGGTCGACAGCGCGCCGAGGTTCACTGTCGGCTCGGCCACGTAGTTGATATCGCCGCTGGCGAAGCGATGGATGAAGCTGCAGAACGCACTCGAAGGATTGGCATAGCACTGGTTGAGCACCGTCTGCGCCGAGATCGCGGTGATGGTGTCATTGAGATTGATGCGCCACACGTCCGCGCTCAACGACAGGCCCGGCACCCACTGCGGGTCGTACACCACGCCGAAGTCGAACGATTTGCCCTGTTCGGGCTTGAGCTGATAACCGGCCGCGACCGAGCCGGAAGTCTTGGCCGAGACCTGCGGATTGGCCTGGCTGTAGCTGCCGTCGGTGGGCACGTTGGCGCAGGCCTGCGGATGGCCGCCCGTGTAGTAGTTGCAGGGATCGTTCACCGTCGGCGCATCGCCCGCAATGCCGCTGTACAGCTCGCTGATGTTCGGTGCGCGGAATACCTCGGACACGGTGCCGCGCAGCAGCAGGTTCTCGATCGGCCGCCATTCGACCGCCAGCTTGCTGTTGGTGCTGCGTCCCGCGCTGCTGTAGTCGGACCAGCGCGTGCCCAGGGTCAGGTTCAGCGTCTGCGCCCAGGGCTTGCCCGACAGCAGCGGAATGAGCGTCTCGGCATAGGCCTCCTTCACGTTGAAGCTGCCGGCCAGTACCGAGCTGCAGAACTCCACCACGCCGCACAGGCCATTGAGGTCGGCTACCGCCAGCGGATCGGTGCGCGTCGAGGTGCTTTCCTTGCGGTACGAGAAACCGGTGGCCAGGTTCACCATGCCCGCGGGCAACTCGAACAGGTTGCCATTGGCATTGGCCTCGAACTGCTTCACCGTGTACTCAGTGGTGGTCGCCGGATTGCGCTGGATGTTCTTCAGCGCTGCGATGGTGGTGGGATCGTTGACATTGAAGATATTGATCGGCGTGCAGCCGGCGATGGGGTTGCCGGGTGTGCCGCAGGTCACCTGTCCGGTGGATGCATCCCGGTACGACGGCCCCAGTCCCTGCTGGAAGCCGGTGTAATCGAGGAAGCCGTAGTTGACCGACTTCTGCCGCATCTTGCCGTAGTTGACCGCCGCGTCCCATTGCCAGCTGCTGTCGCCGAAGCTGCCGCGCAGGCCGGGCGTCACCTGCAGGTTGTAGGTGTTGTAGACGTAGCGGCGATAGCCCAGCGTGGTGAAGCGCGTATTGAAGTCGCCGTTGTTGGCGCCGCTGACGCGGTCGGTGCCGAAGTCCACGCCGAACGGGTTGTAGTAGTTGTCCTTGGAGACGATGAAGTTGTCGCCGTTGGCGAATACCGGCACCGGGGCGATCTGCGATTCGGACTGCGTCTTGGTGTAGTAGAGGTTGGCGTAGGCCTCCACCGCGTCGGTGAGCTTGTACTTGCCCAGCGCGAAGAACTGGTCGCGCTGCTGCGGCGTCTGCAGGATGTTGTCGCCCTGGTAGTTGTAGCTGTCCGCCACGCTGTAGCAGTGGTAGTCGCCCGGCGTGGTGGCGCCGCTGACGCCGGCGTTGAGCGCCACGCGCGAAGTGCAGCCCAGCGCATTGGCCTGCGTCTTGGGCAGGGTGATCGCGCCGTAGGGCGTGGCGGACGAACCGCTGACGATCACCTGGCCGCCGGTGAGGTTGAGCGCATCGCGCGAGAACGCGCGATCGCGCGCGGACACCGCATCCAGGCTCTGATGACCCAGCCCCACCACGACGCTGCCGCGTTGTCCGCTATGGCCGGCCGTCAGGTTGAAATTGCGGCGGAAGCCGTCGCCGTGCCGGCTCTCGGCGAAATCGCCGGACAGCTGCACGCCGTCGAAGCGTTCGCGCAGGATGAAGTTCACCACGCCGCCGATCGCATCCGAGCCGTAGATCGCCGAGGCGCCATCGCTCAGCACCTCCACGCGATCGATCATATTGGCCGGGATGCTGTTGACGTCGTTGTAGGCCAGGCGTACGCCATTGACCAGGATCAAGGTGCGCTTGTCGCCCATGCCACGCAGCGAGATGGTCGCCGCACCGGTGCCGCCGCCGTTGTTGGTATTGGCATTGGTCGCGTTGCCGGCGATCGACGGCAGCTCTTGCACGAGATCGCCCAGGGTAGCCTTGCCGGTGGCGGCGATCTGCGCGCGGTCCAGCGTTACCACCGGGTTGGCGGTTTCCACATCGACGCGGCGGATGCGCGAACCGGTGACGGTCACGCCCTCCAGGTTCCTGGCCTTCTCGGGGTTGGCGGCATCGTCGGGCGGTGGCGCATCCTGCGCCCAGCCATGCGTGGCGAGGCCCAGCATGGAGGCGGCGAGGGCGAGCTGCACGGCAAGGCTCAGTGCGCGCGGATGGCGATGATTGACACGATGAAGCATGGGCGGATACCTCGCATGTGGCGTCGTTGACAGCGGCGTCTGCAGCGGCCCTCCCTCAGGGCGGATGCGTTTCTTCAGGCAACGGGGCACCGTGCCGGGCTTCCCGCCAGGCTGTGTCCGTTGCGTTTCCTGCGGCCCGCTTGCAGCGGGCATGACGCGCTTAGTCCTAGCCGGGCGCGTCAGGTTGAAATTGCCGGTGCACGGCGTAGCGCTCGCCATGCACCTCGTTCAAGGGCGTCGCCACGACGGCGCCTTCGCGCGCGGGGGCTTGGATGCGGAGCTTGCGCGCCGAAAGCGTGCGCAGCCGGGCGGCCACTCCGGGCCGCCCGGCTGCCACGTCCGGCGCCGGCCGGGGTCTGGGTTGCGGGTTGGGGGCGGCGTCATAGCCGCGGCACTGCCCATCGCGGGTGAGACCGGCGACGGCCACGTGTTGCAGAAATCGTCTGCGGTGATCGCTACAGCCTGACGGCATGCCCTCTCCCCGTACGTGCTGGATGACGGCGCATCCCCCCATGCGCATGGTTTCATCGTGCCGTCACATGCATGGGGCGTCTTGTCGTATTTGGGAAAGGGGCGTGCGGAATTGCGCACAGTGCCGCGCCCACGACGCACATGTAGGTTGGGGTGAGCAACGCGAACCCCGACAAACGCGCAAAGTCGCCAAGCCATTCCCAACCGTTGCCGGCGAAACGAGCCCAGTGCTTTGCCATGGGTGGAGATTTGTTGGGGTTGTCACCCCAACCTACGTGAAGGTGGCGGTGATGTGTGTGCTGCGGCCGCTGAGGCGGACCGACTCGCCGTGTCGCTCCTTCGCCAGGACGCCATCGATGCGCACTTCGTCGAGCCGTTTGCCTTCAGGCGCACGCAGACTCAACCACACCGCGCCAGGCATGCGTTCGGGCAAGGTGACTTCGCCCGCGACGCCATGCCCGCCATCCGGCTGCAGGCGCACATCGACCCGCCCCCAGCGTGTGGGCGCGCTGCGTATCTCGATCGCCTGGTCGCCACCCATCCACCGCCGCGGCACCGCGCGCGCCAGCTGCAGCGTCTCGCCTGCGCTGTCCTCGAACACCAGCATCCAGCGCAACAACAGGGGCATGGTCAACTGCGCGGGCATGCAGAACAGCGGCATGCCGCCGCTCAGGTCGCTCACTTCGCCCGCGGTCCAGCTGCCGGGCGTATGCGCGTGGTAGCGGTGCGCGTAGACGAACAGCAGGTACTCGTCGATGCGATCCAGCCGCAGCAGCTGCTGCGCGTAGCCGTAGGAAATGAAGCCGAGGATGTCGCGTCCTTCCGGCGACGGTGGCGCGACGTTGGCGACCACGCCGACGGAAGTAGCGCCGTGGCCGCGCATGCAATCGATCACCAGGTTGGCCAGGTCATCGGGCAGCACGTCGGCCTGCAGCAGTTCGGCGTAGGCGCGGTGCGGCCATTGCTGTTCGCTGGGTTTTTCCTGCAGCAGGGATTGGCGAAAGGTGAGTTTTGCGCCGGGCAGCGGGCCGATATAGGGCGGATGCAGATCGTGGCGGATGTTGGCGCGCAGCGTGCGCACGAGCTGGTCGGAGAGCACGCTCGCGCGTTCGCGCCAGCGCGCGGCCTGGGTTGCGCCGCCGGTGTCGATCTGCGGCCAAGCCACTGCCAGGTCGAGGAACCCGCGCACCGCGAGCGCGCTGTTGGCGTAGTACGGCTTCCACCACACCTGCGGGTCGGGGAACAGGCAGGCATCCGATTCGTTCCAGCCGTGGATCAGGCCGTGGCCGGGATTCTGCTTCGGCAAGCGCAGGCTGGCCTCGTGCAGCTCCTGCAGGATCCGCGCGGTGGCTTCGATCTTGCCCCGGTGCCTGCGCAGCAGCGTCACGTCGCCGGTGTAGTGCAGATAGCGCGCCAGCAGCGACAGGGTGAGGCCGAACTGGCCGGTCTCCGCGCCGCGCATGTTGACCATGCCATCGTCCTGCACGAAGTCGCTGAAGTACCCGTCCAGCACGATCGCCGCCTGCTTGAAGCGGCCCCATTCGAGATTGGCGTAGAGCGAACTGGTGAAGGTGTCCTGGAAGCCGTCGTACTCATTGCCGTAGTAGTCGCGGTCGACCGCGCCGTACTTCGGATAGCTGCCGCCCGGCCGCACCACCAGCTCGCGCGCGAAGGCGAAGCGTGCCATGTCGGCCCAGCTCTGGTCCGGCGTGCGCATCGCGCAGGTGTCGGCGAGCTGCTGTTGCCATGTGTCGTGGAAGCGCAGCAGCGCGCGATAGAACGCCGCGGCCGTCGGCGGCTGCCGCGTGGGCGGATACGACGGATAGCTGTAGCCGTAATGCACCTCGCTCATCTGCCCATGTTCGACCAGCGCGGTGCGATGCCAGGTCTGCACAACGAAGCGGTCGGTCGCATCCACGTCGGCGAACACCAGCACGTCGTACCAGCGTCCGTCGCCCAGCGGGAACACCTTGTGCACGGCCGGAAGCCATCCGCCCAGCACGCCTTCGCGCCGCTTCGGCGCGAGTGTTTCGTCGCGCAATGCCGGCGTGTCCTGCATCGGCTTGAAGGTACGCGTGCGGCCGTCCGGAAACACCGGCATCGTATCGGCGCAAGTCACATTGCCCACGAAGGTGGTCCAGGGCAGCCGGCCGTTGTAGTCCTTCGGATCCAGCACGCAGGCGAGCGGCGGCGCGGCCAGCCGAACCTGTTCCGGATCGGGCTCGCCACGCTTGAGCAGGCGATCGGCCAGCAGGTCCGCATCGGCCAGCGCCAGCTCTTTCAGTGCGACGCCAAGATAGGGCGTCCCCGCTTCAGCCGCGCATGATTCGGTGCGCTTGCCAAGCACGCAGGCGCCATCCGGCCCGACCAGGGTGATCGCGCCATCCGGGGTGACGAAGTCCTCGAACACCGACCAGGCCGCGCCTTGCAGATCGAAGTCGGCTACTCGCAGTTGGCCTTCGGTGGAAAGCGACGCCAACGGCATGCGCGGCGGGGGCGGCAGCGCGGCCTGCGCTTGCCCATCGACTGCCGCGCTCGTGACATCCCAACCCACCACGCCGGCAGCTGCACCGGTCGCAGCCAAGCCTTGCAGAAAGCGACGCCGATCCATTTCATCCCCAGGCCGACGCTCCCCGCGCGGCGAATCATGAAGAGAAAGTCCGCATACGCGCCGGCGTGCGGCAGAAGACGGGGAGGTGGCTTCCGTAGGCGGACCTTAGCCGCAGGCTCCCACGCGCCAAGATCCGGGTCTTGTATCGATGCGGCGGTGGGTGTGCGGAAAGCCGCATAGTGAGACGCACACTCAACGGCTGTCTTACATCAGGCCGCGAGCGATCAGCCTCACGCTCCGCCGGGCCCCTCACCCTGCCCTCTCCCCGGAGGGGAGAGGGGTGAAGGGGTGTGGCAAGAACAGCGCAGCGCCAAAGCTCGCCTCAGTCCCGGCTCTTAGGCCATTTCTTTTTGGTTACTTTTGCTTTGGGCCAGCAAAGAAAAAGTAACTCGGGCGCCGGCAGGCGTCCGAAATGCCCGCTGCATAAGCGGCCAGGTCGCGACCACGTGACAACCAGG